>Ga0111538_10000806_pt1 | contig 43329 bp, 52 predicted proteins | sample SoiMethybrSBSTD1_FD_79669 | JGI IMG/M metagenome (GOLD analysis project Ga0111538, IMG submission 79669) | Bulk soil microbial communities from a Populus tree surrounding site in Tennessee, USA - Soil MetaG P. TD hybrid SBSTD1 (version 2)... | ecosystem: Environmental > Terrestrial > Soil >...
ATCAACCACATCATGCAGAACGAGACCGCGCTGCGCCAGCAGCTCGAAGACGCGAACAGCTTAAACGAGCGCCTTGAAAAGGAGTGCATTCTCCTGAAGCGCCAGCTCGACGCCGAGCATATGGCACGCGCCTCGCTCGAAACGACAATCCGCCAGATCGCCGAGATCGTGGTCAACGGCAGCAAGGCGCCGGGAACATGATCAGGGGATTTTACGCATTGGCAGTTGCGCTTGTGGCGGCATTGCTGGTCACGCTGGCCAGCACTCCGCTGCCGGTGCCTCGGCCGGTTGAAGTGTCCCCGCAACCGGCCGAGCGCGAGCTGACCTTCGAGGAACGCTGGGAGCCGGTGCGGCGCATGCCGCCGATGATCCGGATGAACGAGCTGGAACCGCGCACCATCCCGGTGAAGACCATCTCGATCCGCGCCGAGCCTGCGGTCTATGTCGAGCCTGCCGAGCAGGTTGCGACAGCCGAGCCAATTCCAAAACCACGTCCGGCAATCAGACCCAAGATCGTCTTCCGGCCAAGGGACATCTGTGCCAGCCACGGCATGCACAAGCAAATCACGCGCGGCGGAAAGTCATGGCGTTGCCGAAGATGAAGGAGAACTGGGAAAGGAAAAAACAAGCTTGGCTGCTGCGCGCTGAAGGAGCGACCTACAAGGAGATTGGCAGGCAACTTGGTGGAGTATCCCGCTCACGGGCATACCAGCTGGTTGGTCGCTTCGATCGTCAATTGAAACGCATGATCGAGCCGGAACGAGATGCCGCAATAGCGCAGGAAAAATGAGTGTTGCCAAAAAGTGAGTATCAACATGAAATGCGAACGATGTGGATTAAGGCGCGGACGCTGGTGGCACGACATGTTCGGCCTGATCTGCAGCTGGTGCCGCACGTCGCTCGCAATGACCGCAGGCAAGAGCAATGTCTGAACTGCACGACAAGATCAACGACCTGACGGCGCGCATGCTCACCTGCGCAGCGCATATCACGGTTCTGATGAGCCACAACCGGGATGACGACCTGATCACGGTGAACCCGCCGCTGGTGATTGACGCTGGCAACCTGCTGACCGAAGCTGCCGCCATGCTCAAGAGTTTTCAGCCTGCGCAAGAGCCGATGGAGATCATCGAAGCGCGCCAGATATATCGCGCAGCAGCAGACCGCATCAACAAAGCAACTGACAAGGACATCTGGACCGATCCCGGCCCGCCGATCACGCCGAACGCGCCGAGCCCGCGTGCCTGCCCGAAGTGCGACAGCCGCGCCAACAAGACGATGCGCCGCATCAACAAGGTCTTTGTGCTGGAATGCCCGGTGTGCGGCGAACTTTGGCCATACACCAAGCCATCGTGGGTCTAGCGCTTGGACTTACGCCTCGGCAGCTTGCCGCCCTTGTCGCCCTTGACGAATTCCTTGCCAACCTTCCTCGGAATGCCGAGCGTCGATTTTCCCTCGGCGGCAGCGTGCATGGCGGCACGCTGCGCCTGTGATTTCGGTTTTGGCCAAGGCGGCATGTTCAATCCTCCTTCTTCGGTGTCGGTGTCGTGCAGTCCTTGATCAGCTGCATCATCAGCGCATCGCGCCGGATGTTTCCCGCACTCACGGTATCGGTGACATCCTTGAGGAACCAGATCGAGGCGCTGAGGAACAGCACGTTGATGCACACCAGCGCCAGTCCCAGCGGCTGCGACGCCAGTCCGGCTATGGCTGCACTGGCAGCCTTGCCGCCTTCCTCGATCGCACCCATGGCATCTATTGCGCCTCCAGTGCCTCGATGCGCGCCATTGCTTCCTGTAGCGCCTTGGTCAGTGCCGCGATCACGGTCCACGGGTTCGGGCTTTGCACGGCATCCGGCGCGTCCTTGTACGCGCTCGCCGCGCTCTGGATCAGCGTTGCCTGCAGCTCGTGCGCGATGAAGCCCCACCGCTCGATGTCGTCGGCGACATACATCGGCTCGACCGCCAGCTTGTCTTCCTTGATGCCCTGCTCGGCCCGGTCCTTGGCTTCCTTGAGCTTGCGCTCCACCTCGATGGTTGGCGTGTATTCGGCCTGCGTGTAGCTGATCGGGCGCAGTGCCTTGACCACGTCCCATGTCCCATGAAGGTCCGCGACATCCTTTTTTATGCGGTAGTCACTGGTGTAGGCGATCTGGCCTTGGTTGGTCAGATCGATCCACATCTGCGCGGCACCGGAGAAGCCGATGTTGTGGATGTTGCCTCCATACGCGCCCGCCGCGCCCGGCCTGCAGCGCATCCCGGTGCCAACCTTGACGCCGCCGCTCGCTTCGACCGTGACGCCATAACCGGCGACTGCGTTGTGGAAGTAGACCTCGTTGTTGGCAGGCTCCCACAGGAAATATCCCTTGTTGTTGCCGCCAGCGTCGCGCATCCAGAGGACCGGATTGGCCGCCTGACAGATGAAGTTCGCGCTGGCGTTGATCGAGCCGCCATAGATGGGGTTATTACTGGTGGTTAAGGGACCATTAACGATAAGCTGCGCGCCGACAAATTGAAAATTGCTGCCGTCGAACGTGAGATACTTGCCGCCGCTCAGACCGAATTGATATGTGCCGCTGGTCGAATTGCTCGCACTCCAGACAGCGCCATTGACGATGAGCGGCGCGCCGTTGAATTGAAAATAGGTCCCGTCATACGTGAGAATTTTAGTGCCCGTGTTGCCGAAATAAATAGTGCCTTGGGTCGGAGTGCTGCCCATCACCACCAGATACCCACCGTTCACGACGACAGGGGCGTTAAACTGCAACGCGCCGCTTGAGCGAGTGACGGAGAACGCCACGCCAAGATAGGCACCGTTGTCGGCGTAGCGCAGCAGGGCAAAGTCCGATCCGGCGTTGGCACCAGTCTCGGCCGCACCCTGCGCCATCAGGATGGCCCAACGGTTCACGCTGTTACGATTTCCGTAAATTGTAGCTTCGTCGCTGGCACCTACTCCCTTGTTCAGGATCAATTGTGGAGATGCTTTCACAATTGACAGATTTCCGTTCAGCGCAGCAGCACCATTTGCACGAGTGATGTTAAGCGCCTGCCCAATCAATGTTCCATTATCGTCAAAGCGTGTAACCACAAAATCCGATCCGGAGTTGCTGCCGCTCTCAGGCGAAGCATCACCGAGATTGAGCACCCAGCGCGGCTTGGTTGCCATGTCTCCTTCGATGGCGGAAAGCTGTCCGCTCGCGGCCTTGTCGAGGCGCAGGGCGGGGTTTGCCTTGGAGATCCTGATGTCGCCGTCAAATCTGGCTTGGCCGCTCGCGCGGTTGATGTCGAGCACGGCGCCAATGAGCGTGCCAGCATCGTCGTAGCGATAAAGCGTGAAGTCCGATCCGGCATTGCTGCCGCTCTCAGGCGTGGCGTTCCCCAGCGCCATAACCCAGCGCGGCTTGTCGACGAGGTATGAAGTAATCCCGGCGGCCTGACCGGCAGCGGGCTTCTTGAAAATCAGCGAAGGGCTTGCCTTGCTGATGGTGAGGTCGCCGGTCATCGTGTCGCCAGCCTTGGCGACCGCACCGAGCGCGACAAGGGCGTCGGGCGCCGTGGTCGATCCCGTGCCGCCCTTGTTCACCGGCAACGGGGCATTGAGCGTGGCGGCGATGTCATTGACCCAGTTGTTGTAGCGCGCGCTGTAGATGGTCTGGTTGGCAGACCCGTAGGTGCCGTCGGGAATGACGTAGTTGCCGTCAGGTTGCCGTCCCATCGTTCACTCCGTTTCACCACGCAGCGCGCGTGCAGCCGAACCCGGACCATAGCGCCTCTCGAACATCTGTACTTCCTGCGGACGTGGCGCCCCGCCGAACCGCTTCATCTCATTAACGTCAGCCGGATCGAACTGGATCGGAACAGTATATTGCTGCAACGCCTTCTGGTCATATTGCGGATTGAATGTCTCGCGCACCTTCCTGTTGTGATCTTGGATCATCCTGACTGCATCTTCGCGCAAGCCGTTCACGATCCGCTGCTGCGAGGAAAGATCGAGGTTCGGATCCAGACCGATGGCCTTCGCGGCGTTCGCACCTTCCTTCTCGGTGACGTTGCCCCTGCCCGTCGTCATGGCCAGCATCTGGCCAACCAGCGGGTACAGCTTGGCATGCAGATGCTCGGTGTCGCGCACTTCTTCGGAAGCCCGCTGACTGCCAAAAGCCGATGCCACTTTCGACAGGGTCATTCCGCTCGGGAGCGGAACATTCCCGACGCCCGGGATGGGAAGGTTCACATCAGTGCCAATGCCAGCGATGATGTTTCTGCTGTTGAGCAGGCGCACCGCCTCGTTCACACGGTTCAGGTTGTCAGCCAGCATCTTGGCCTGATCCATGCTCTTGGCCGCGCGCTCGTTCGCCGCCTTGTAGTTCTCGGGCGACCTGAAGTCGCGATTGATCGCGGCCTCCCGAGCCTTCTCTTCCAGCTCGGACTGCTGCTTCGGCAATTGGCGAATGTTCTCGTCGTACTCCTTGCGCCGCGTGAGGATGTCGTCGCGCTTCTTCTGCCAGATCTCCTGCTGCTGGCTGTCGATCTTGTCGCGCCTTGCCTCCTCGCGCTTGTAGTCGGCTTCCAGCTCCGCGCGCGCTCTCTCGCCCAGACGATTGAGGTTCCTCGGATCGTCCAGCACCGAACGCAAGCGCTGCATTTCAGGTGTCGGAATGCCAACCTTCGGCTCGGGCGGCAACGCCTCGACCGGCTTGGGCATGTTGATGCGAGCCCCGCCCGGCCCCAGCTCGGGACCCGGCTTGATCGGTGTCCCCTGCGGCGGGAACGGCCCGGGGGCAGGCGTTGGCGCAGGTCCCGAGCCCGGTTGGCCGCCGGGCATTGCCCCGGTTGGCCCGCCGGGTGGTCTTCCCGTCGGTGTCGGCCGAACCTCGACATTGCCACGCTGGCCAGCCTGCGCCAGCATGGTCGGGACCAGACTGTCGCGGCCTGCCGCGATCGACTGATCGGGAGAGGTAACGTCGGGACGCTCGGCGATCGTGGCGCCCGGACCTGCCGCTTGCGGCCCGCCATAGGTCGCGCCGGGCTGGCCAGCATCCGACACCGTGCCAGTGTCAAGGGCTGCCATCTGCAACAGCCCGGGGCGTTCAGCCGCCGTCTGCGCAATCGCGCTGCGTCCGGCATCGACTTCGGGCGGCATGTCTGCGCTGGCCAAGGAAGCCGTGGGCACCGGGGCCGATGGCATGTCGAGCAGAGCGCTGCCACCTGCAGGACCGGCGGGAGGGGTAGGGACTGCTGGCGGCGTAGCACCACGCCCCTTCGCGATCTGCGCCTCGTCACGCCTCTGCTGCGCGCGCTCGGCTTCCAGCAGCTGCCGGTCATAGAGCCCCTGCGTGATGCCCTCGGCCGCAGACGACAGACCCTCGCCGAACGTCTTCGGGTAAGGGCGCGAGCGTGAGGCAAGCGCTGCCGCAACAGCGCGGCGCGCCTTGAGCTGATCGATGGTCATGCCATTGGCGGCATCGGCCCAGAAGAAGTTCTGAACATTTGGATCAACGCCGGATGTGTCGGACATCTCAGGCAGCCCTCCTCATGCCGAAGATCGAACCCAAGCGCGCCACGTCGATGTGCTTGACCTCGTCGATCTCCTTCACCGCGCTCGGATCGATGTCCTCGACGTCCTGCGCCATCGGGCCGACGTGGCGGCGGTCTTCCGGATCGTCCTTGTAGCTGTACTGGTAGATCGGCAGCTTGTCGCCCTTGGCAGAGAAGACGTCGCCCATGCGAATGATGTTGTCCTTCACCCTGCGATCAGACGCCAAGATGGCGGATCCGCCGAGCTTGCCGCCAGCGCCGAGAATTCCGCCCATCAGGTCGTTCCAGCTCGACAGGCCAGTCTTGTAGATGTCGTTCTGCTGCGAGAAGCCCTGATTGATCAGCCCGGCCACATCGGTCGTCGGGATCTGGTTGCGCGGCGCATTGACGAAGTTGGGCTGCGACACCTGCGAGCCCGACATCAGCGCGGCGATCTCGTTGATCGGCTGCGTGCGCTGCTGATAGCCCTCCTGCAGTGCCTGATTGCGCTGCTGGTTCTGCGCATTGAAGATCGCATTTTGCCGGGCAAGCGCCTGCTGCTGTGCGGCGTTGTAGAACCCGGCACGCGCCTGCGCCTGCTCGTACTGCTGCTGCTGAGCTTGATTGAAGAATGCACCGCGTGCGGCAGCCTGCCCCTCGGCCTGCTGCTGAGCCTGATTGGAGAACGCACCGCGCTGCATTGCCTGCTGCTCGGCCTGCGCCTGAGCCGTGTTGGCGAACGCTCCACGTTGACGCGACTGCTCCATCCCTTGCTGCTGCGCCATGTTGTAGAACGCGGCGCGCGCCTGCGCCTGCGTGAAGCCCTGCTGCTGCGCGGCGTTCTCGAAGGTCGCCTGCGCGCGTGCCATCTCGGTCAAGCGCTGCTGCTCGACGCCTCCGCGCTCGATCGCGCCGTAGCGCGCATCGTTGGCCTGCCTGTTGTAGACATCCATGGCCTGCGTGTAGGCGGGCGAGCCGTAGCGAATGCCCTGATCGGCGAGCTGCTGGCGTAGCCTGTCCTGCTCCACCTGCAGCTGCGGGTTCATCCGCTGCATCAGCGCGTCTTCGACACGCGCGCGGTCTGCACTGAAGTTGTCCTGCGGCCCGTAGCTGCGCGTAATGTCCCAGTTCGGGTCCTGATACTGGTCGAACCCGTACATGACATCATGCCCAGTGCCATAGTCGCGCTGGATGTCGCCGCCCGAGCCGTAGCCATACTGTATTGAAGGACGACTGTTTGCAGCACGTCCTTCGGTCTGCCCGAACTCGCGCCAATGTTGCGCGGCAAATGCCTGCGGATCCTGCCCCGATGCACGAGCGGCGGCAGCAACATCCGGATAGGTCTGAAGGTACGCAATTGGATCAAAATTATAGTCGGACTGCACGGCAGGTTGATCGGCAAAACTCGAAACGGGCATGCCTGCCGCGTCGAACAGGTTAAGGTTCGCCATCGGGGGCGGAGCGGTCCCGCCGCTCGAACGCCCCTCGTTGTATCCCCACTGCTGCCAGTGATTGGCGGCGAATTCGTTCGGATCCCATCCACGATCGAGCGCGTACTGCTTCACGTCCGGATTGGCGGCGAGATAGCCAGCGACGTTGAAGTTGCCGCGCGAAGGATCGAACGGCGCGCCGAGCAGATCGCCGAGCGCACCACTCTGCTGCTTCGCCATGTCGGACAGGTTCAGCTGCGCCGCTTGCGAGTTGTCGAATGTCTGCTGTCCCTGCGGCGTCAGCGTCTGCGTCGCGGTCCAGCGTGGAATGCTGAACGTCTGCTGCGTCGTCGGATCGGTGTAGGTGAACGGATTTCCGGCGGTGTAAGTCAGATTGCCCTGTGGCGTCTGCTGGTTGACGTTGCCGAGATACGAGTTGGCGATCGCGGTCGAGACGTTGGTGCCGGTCTGCGCGGCAGCCGTCTGCATCGGGTTCGGCGGCGTCGGAGGATCCGGAGCGAGCCCACTGTAAGCCATCAGGCTGCCTCCTCTATTGCCGGTCTGCCATGGCTGAATTTGCCATCGTACCAGTCATCATCGGTCAGCGTGCAGATCACGCCATCGAGATCACGGCCGAACAGGCGCGGCACGAGCGTGAACGCGAAGCCGACGGCGGCGAGCAAACGCAAAACGTGCTCGTCGCTCTTGCGGACATGAACGAGCAGCATCTGGCAGCTGCATTCGCGGAAGACAAAGTCGCCGATGCGGTTGAGCGTGCGGCGCGACAGCCAAGCAGGGCTGAGAGCTGAAGCCGTCATCTCGATGATGCCGGTCCCCGGGTTCCAGTTGTAGAAGACGACGCCACCCAAGAAGCGGTCATGCTCGTCGACCACGCCAAGAGCCTTGCAGTTCCGGTAGCCGGTCTCCTCGCCTTGGAGCTTGGCCACGAAAGTGCTGATCGCCTCATCCTGCCCGTAGACGAACCGGATCATCAACCAACTCCGCTGGACCCGAAGTCGCCACTGCTGAAGCCGCCGAAACCGCTGTTGCCAGCAGCATCAAAGCCGCCCCATCCGCCAAAACCGCCAAAACCGCCGGGATCGCTGTAGCCAGAACCAAAGTCATAGCCGCCCTGTCCGGAACCGAAACCAGCTGCTCCTTGGCCCGGACCAGTTGGTGATGGGCCTCCGGGTGCCTGATCGCGGCCCGTCTGGAAGTCCTGCTGGGCCTGATCTACCGTCCTGCCGCCCGGAGGTGCGCCCGGAGGTGCGCCCGGAGGTGCGCCCGGAGGTGTGTTACCAAAATCATAGATCCCGGCATGCGTCGTCATCGCACCCGGAGTATTGGTCGCAACCGGCCCACCAAAACCAAAATTGCCCGGGCTCGGCTGCGAACCGGCATATCCACCAAAACCGCCGCCGCGCCCACCTTGCCCAGTATTGAAGCCTGCAGGTGTATCGCCGCCGAACATCTGCGCCCCGCCCTGCATGGCATTGCTCATGGCGGCCCCATAGCTGGCATTACCGGGGCCGAAATCATTCAAGGATGCATTCGACGTCGTCATTGCCCCACCGGGCATGCCCGGGCTCGGCTGACCCTCGTTGAAGCTTGGCGTGTTGGCGCCGAACAGCGCACCGATGTCGACCGAAGAAGCGTCCCCTGCCTGCGTGCCACCAACGCCTTGGCCGCCTTGACCGTACATCCATGCATTCGGGTCCGGGCCGCCTTGGAACGTGCCGAGCGCATAGCCGCCTACGCCCCCTTGCCCGGGCGTCGGCATGCCGCCGCCCAAGTTCTGGTCCGGTCCACGCGCGACGTCGAAGCCACCGCCACCGCCCCCGCCGCCCATGCCGCGCTGTGCCATCATGGACTGCACAATGGCGTCGCGCCCGGCGTTCGGGTCCGGGCCACCTTGGAACGATCCAAGAGCGTAACCACCCCTGCCGCCAGCGAGCGTCGGGTCATATCCATCGTAGAACGCCATTGGAATTCTCCCTAGACGGCAACGCCTGCCTGTTCGGCGATCAGTGAAACGCCAAGCATTTCGACATCAGGCTTGGAAGCCTGATTGATCTGCACCTGCACGATCGGAGCGTGCGAGTATCCGGTCTCGCCGATCGACACCCACAGCGTCGATCTCGTGTTCGGCGCGGGTGGCGAAGCCTGATCCCAGCGCACACCGTCTCCCGGCGGAGCAGGATCCGGAAACGGCAGCGCATGATCGCTGCCCCACAATCCCTGATCCCACACTTCGGCAATACCGGGATCCCCGCCGACTTCGGGCGGAGGCGGAAGCGGATCATAGACGTAGTTCACCGCGCAGGTGAGCTGCGGGATGAACGGCTCGATTGCGCGCGTGTTGAACGAGCAGCGACCCTGCCGCACCGTGAATACGTTCGGCGGCGAACCGAACACTTCCCATCCACCGACACAGGTTGCCGTGTAGGGCACGCGCTGATCGACGTCGGCGCCATCCGTTATGGTGTCATAGCCTCCAATGTCGGCCTGCATGATGCGGCCTTTCTGCGTGCCGAAGTACATCACATCCGACAGCACGGCAAAGCACATCGCATCCCACGCGGTGAAGCGGCACCAAGCGCCGGTCATGGTGTTGACGACGCCACAGCGCCGATCACCCGGACCACCTCCGGGCCAAGTCACGAACAGCGCGCCAAGCCCGCCGAACTGGTCCCACTTGCACATCGACCACGGCAGATTGTTTTTTGCCATGATCTCGGACATCCACATGGGGTGGATGGATGCCGAAACTGCGCTGAATTCGAGCTGGCTCACGTCCTTCACGAGGGCTTGGCTTATTGGAACGATGCCATCCACCGTCGCGATCAGGACATCGCCTCCCACCCTGATCCATGAGTTCTTCCCCATTGGCCGCGTGATCTGGTAGCGACCTTCCTGCCGCCAGTTGGCTGCATCGGCCGGATTGGTGCCGGTGAAGATCGCGATCTCGCCTTCGGTCGTGACGAAGACGCACTTGTCGTCGATGCCGTCGCCCGCCGAAACTGACCAAGCGCAACCGAACAGCAGTGATCCGCCAAGCGTGAACGCACCCGAGAGCGGGATCTGCTGCAGCGCGCCGCCGACAGCGTCGAGGTCGAGATACCAAGCATTCATCGTGCCGCCCTGAATGAAGAACAGGCGACGGCGATACTTCCAGACCTGCGTCAGTCCCCTGCCAGCAATGACCGGAGATCCGGTTGGCCCGGTAATCCACGAGGCGCCATCAGCTGGCGCATTGGCCCAGAAGGTCGGGTTCGCTGCGCGTGCCGCCGCAAAGGTCCCGCTGGCGGGACTGGTATGGGCAACCGCACAGCGCCAGATCGAGTTGTCGGTATCCTTCGCCAGCGCCGCAACCGCATATGCGGTGCTGTTCGCCCAAGATGCCAATGTGCTCAGGTCAAGACTGACCCAGATCGTTCCGTTGAAGCGCAGGACCGCGTCGCCATTATCATTGACGGCGACCAGATAGGTCGCGCCACCCGTTGTTGCCATTATCGCAGTCGAGAAATTGCCGTTGGTGATTGCCGGTGTCACCGCGACCGGAACGCCGAACGTCCCGGCAGCAGTGACGTCGTGCAGCGACGTCGCATTGGCAGCGAACATCTTCTTGATGGCGCCGGCGATGTAAGTGAACATCGAAATGATGGGACGATTGTCCGGCGTCCCGGTGACACCGATCCGCGTCCACTTCTGTGACCCACCGCGCAGCCTGATCGTGTTGGTGGTCGGAAACCAGTTGTCGAGCACGAGCGCGGCACCCGGGCTCATGAATGCCGGGTTCTCGATCAGCACCAAGCCGCGCGTCGGAGCTGGCAAGGTCTTCGGAATGACCTGCATCTGCACCTGAGCCGGTGCAGCGAAGCGGCGGAATTCGCGATAGTGGGGAAGGGCACGGCTCATGGGTATGGCGTCGCGGGCGCATCAGGCGTCGGATACGGATAGCTGCGGTTTGTTGCAGCGCTCGAATTCTGCCTGCCAATGATGATCGGCGAAGGCTTGTCGGATCCGGCAATGGTCGAAAGCGCATCCTCGTAGTTCGCGATGTCCTCGGCGTAGGTGCCGCCCTTGTTTGCCTTCCATTGCCAGATCATCCCGAGCTTGAGCAGGCGCTCGGGGAGACGATAGACGTCGGTGTCGGAGAGGAAAATATCGCTCGGCCCGCCGCCAACGCTGGATCCGAGCGTGATGCAGTTCTTGTGCATGTACCAGAACTTCATCAGCGCGCCGGATGCAGGCGCCGGACGAAAATTGATCTTGCCGCCAAAGATCGTCCACGATCCGGCGGGATCGATCCAGCCGTTCATCTCCTTGGTCAGCCACTCATCAGGATCGGAGATGAAGGTCAGCGGGATCGTCGGCTGAGCCGTCGAGTAGATGCTCGACGTCAGCAGCATGCGCTGCCAGTCAGTCGGCAGGTCGAACGCAGTCTTGACACCGTCACCACTGAGCGATGCGAGCGAACGAAACAGCTGCCATTCGCGCGTGTTGTAGGCAATGCGCTGCGCCATCTCGTTGGCGAGGTTGACCATCTCCCACGCAGTGCGATCCTGCGACGGCAGCACGAAGATCGAGCTAGCCGGTGGCCTGACGCCGACAACGGCACAAACCTCCTTGACCACCGACTGAACCGTCATGGATCAAGTCCTCGCGTCCTCTGCCATGCGCAGCAGCGTCCTGATCGACGGATTGCCGATTGGCCGTTTGCCAGTGTTCTCGGTGATGTAGGCACGCAGCTGGTCGCTGTTCATGCCAACGAACTCCTCGCTCACATTGGCAGCCGCAACAACAACGCCGCTCAAATCGGCCCCGACACCATCCTCGCTTTCGGCTTCCTCTCCATCATCATCCGGCGGCAACGGCAGTATCTCGTCGTGTTTCGGAGGGCTGGCCAGATACTGGCGTTCCTCCTTCATCACGCCAAGCTGCGCGGTGAGCGCTTCGATCTGCTGCTGCATGCGGATAACCACGGCATTGTGGTCGCTCGACGCAAGATAATCGGTGGCGAGGTTCTTCAGGTCGCGCCCGCCCATGCCAAGGTTCTTCAGCGGCTGGCCTTCCAGCTCGGCGAGTGCCTCGGCGGTATAGATCGAGAGCGCACGCAGCTCGGCGCGTTTGCCCTCGGTCAGGAATGGCAGGTAGTCGAGCGGCGTACCTTCCTTGGTCTGCGCCGTCTTCGCCTTGAACTGCTGATACTGCTTGGGCCAGCGTTCCGCATAGCTGACCCTGATCCGCTCGCCCGTTTCCTCATCCTCTTCGAAGTGCGAAAACTCGGTCGAATGGAAAACATAGACATCGCGTGATCCGGCAAAGCGGATCTCCACCACCTCGACGTCGTCGAAGATCGGTCGACCGGCTTTCGCGGTCTTGCCGGGGTTCTTCATCGCGATGTGCTTGAACAGCGGCGTGATGACCGCAGCCTGTCTGGCCATGCCCTTCTCCTTGAATTCGGAGGCTGACCAAGTGCTGGCCAGCCTCCACGATCGATCGTTACGCTGCCGCGTTGCTGTCGAAGAAGCGCCAGTTGAACATCGGATTGACCTGCGTCAGCTCGCCCATCCATCCGATAAACTGGGCAATTGCATCTTTGTCGATCGGCTGCTGCCCGTCACCGCTGAACAGCTTGTCGAAATTCCGGTTGGCGTTGTAGCGCAGCCGGAAGCTGTCGGTATTCAGTCCGAAGGTGGTGTCGTCCGGCATGTTTGAGCCAATGCCGCCGTCGAGCACGATCTCTGCCCGCTTGCCGCCGCCGATGTACTCCAGCGTCGAGAAGCCGAGCTTGCCGAGCGTGCTCTCGTTGGTCTGCCGCTGGATCGCGACAGTCGCCGCATCATAGGCCGCATAGTGCTGCGTGCTCATCACCAGCAGGTCGGCATAGCTTCGCCCGCGCGACTGCTTGGTCATGATGTAGTTGAGCTGCGGCCTGATCGTGTCCTTGGTCACCTGCGTGAGAAGTGCAGCAGGCCACGGCTCCGCTCCCGCACCAGAGCTTGGATCGTAGGTCTTGGTACGCCAGATCGCGTTGGCGTTGCGATCGATGCCGCCATAGATCCCGGTGTTCGGCAGCACCGGCACCGCCGTCGCGAGCCCGGTCAATTGCTTGCCGCCGTTCGCGGTCCCTGCGCTGTACATGGCGACGTCCATGCTGTCTTCGAGCGAGCGCTCTGCCGCATCCATGTAGCTTTCCAGCGTGTCCATGATCTGCGCTTCACCCTCGTTGTTGAGGATTTCCTGCATGGACAGGATGATCGGCACGACCACCATCTTCGGGGAGAAGAAGGCATCGTTGAAGATGTCGATTGCCGGGTTGAGCAGCTGATCATAGCCGCTGTACCACTGTGCATCGGCCTTGCCGATCTGCAGCGTCTGGCGAATGCGCGGGCCTGAGTAGGTCCGCCACAGTCCCTTCTTGCGCATCAGCGCAAGCAGGGCGTTGTTGTTGGAGACGAGGTCCTCGTAATCCGCCGAGCGATCCTCAAGTGCCATCGAGAGCACCTGCTGGTAGACGACGTCCGCATTGACGTTGGGCATTGGCTAAACTCCTGATCTGACCTTGCGCATTGCATTGGTGAGCGCTTCGCGGTTCGTCACCCTCTTCTTGGGGTCACGTGCTCGCGTTGAAGGTGTGCCGCCATTGGGGGCACCGGAAATCGAACGATCGACTTCCTCGGATCGGGTCTGAGCCGTCGTGTCGCGGGTCTGAGCCGCACGTGGTGCCCCGGACCTGCCGGGGCGAAGTTTCATGGCCCGCTCATAAGCAGCTTGGAGCGGCCAGCCATGATCCATCTCCTGCTTGATGAGGTCGAGCCTGTCATCGAAGCCGGGATGCGCGTCGGCGAACTTGTCGATCTCCGAGCGCGTACTCTTGAACTCCTGCTGATATTGCAGCTGCTGAAAACCGTTGGCAAGTCTTTCCACCTGCTGATAGAGCTTGCCGATCTGCATGTTCTGCGCCTGAGCATGGTTCTGGTGCTGCACCAGACGATGCTGCTCGGGGCTCAGGCGCAGTACGTCGCGGGCAAAATCATAAACGTTGTAGCGACCGCCATTACGGCCGGGCAGGCGCAGATTGTTGATGATCAGGTCGACGCCACCGAACAGATCACTGCGCAGCCTGTTCTCGATGCTGGTATAGTTGGTGAGCGCTTCCTTCAGCGATGTTCCGGTCCTCTGCGCCATCTCATGGAATTCACGCAGCTCGTGAAAGGCTTCTGCGGCTCCGCGATACTGCTGGATGCCACGCTCCATCTGCTGATGCGCCTGATGCACGGCACCACGCACGCTCTCGGGCACACCGTTCCAGTCTGCCTTGGCAGCCTCGCTGAACCGGGGCGGGGGTTCACGATAGGGCGCATCATCCGCCAGCGGTGCATGCTTGACCGGGGCAGGCTTGACGCCTTCGCGATACTCGTCTCCTTCCGGCGTGCGCGCGACGAACTTGCCCTTCTCGCGCGGCTGCGGTTCCTTGGCAGGCTGCTTCTCCTGAGCCTTTGCTTCGGGTTTTCCCCGATCTTCACCGTCGGTTTTCCCCAGATCCTCGGCCGCCTTCTTGTTGGCCCCCTGAATGAGCGCGGACTTGGCGAAGGCACGCTCGATCGCCTCGCGGCGGCCGACGGCACGATCGTGCGCGATGCGCTCGGGCGACTTGTCCGGCGCCTGTACCCCCGTGCTGCCATGCTGCGCGTCGGGAGACTGCTCAGGTATCGTTACTTCGGTCTGGCCGGTCTGCGGTGGAGGCGTGCTGCCGACGTCTGCCGTCTGGATGGTAGTATCGTTCATAGTGCCCTGACTTGACCTTCTCGATCGCGTCCTTGATCACACGCTGGCGCGCGATGCGCTCCCGTGCAGGGGCTGATCGTGTTTTCAGTCGCGGCTTTTCATTGCCCACCTCGGTCAGTCCGAGCGCGCGACCGACAGCCCGGAATTGCCGCTTCGAGGTGTAGAATTTTCCGTCAACCTGCTCGGTCGGTTCCATCACGTCCGAGATCACGTATGGCATCGGCAGCGTCGAGCGCGCGGGAGCCGTCTGCTCGCGCACGAAGCGCCAGCGGTTCGGTGCGATCTCGACCAGCGTTGCGTTCATGTCACGAGTAGGTCAACGCACGCGGTGCGTTCAATGGAACGTCGGCAAGGCTGATGCCGACGCTGCGCGCTCCAGCCAGTGCGCGCTTCGGCACGTTCGCGGTGATCGAGGTTGCCGACACGAAGGTCGAGCCAATCACGACGCCATCCACCGTGACCTTGGTCTGCGGCGTGAAATTGGTCCCGGTCAGCGTCACGGCAGTCACGCCAGTGCCCACGGTGTCAGTGTTCGGCGAGATCGAGGCGAGTGCCGGGTTGGTGACTGGAGACATCGACGAGGGATGATCCCTGTTCGGAAACTCGGTGTAGGCACCATTGGTGCTGTGCATGACGGCGCGCGGGTTGGTGGTGACATGCACCTCGGTGCCGGACCCTTCGGCACGACCGGCGGGAAGTGCAGCATCGAGCGGCGTCAGAAAGATGCCCTTGCTCGCTTCATCCGGCGCCGCTGCCTGAGACGGCACCTTGCCAGCGGGTGTCGGGGGCGTGCCCTGCCAAGCAGCAGCGACGTTGGTTGGCGGCGTCGGATTGGCAGCCGTCGTGGTGGTGGTGCGATCAAGTGCAGTGGTCGGCGCAGCCATGGTCAATCCTCCTTTTTGCGCTTGCGCGCGTCCTTGCGAAGCAGGTCGATGACCTCGTCCTTGTTGCTGGCACTGCTGACGTCGACACCACGTGCCGCAGCAAGTTCATCCAGCTCGCTGCGCCGCATGCCATGCAGCTCATCGTTCGAGGGAAGCGGATCAAGGTGCGGCCCTGCCGGATCCGGCGCGGTCGAAGCAGTCGGAGCAGTCGGTGCAGTCGGAGCAGTCTCCGCTTCCTTGGCGAGTTGCTCAGTGCGCTCGGCATCGGCCTTGCGGTCCTGCTCGGCAAGCTGCTCAGGCTCAGGAGCGGGCTCGCCTGCGTTCTCGGCAAGCTGCTGGTTGAGGTTGGCGTTGTAGACGGCAGTCGGCATCAGGTCAGCATCCTCGGGTGGAGGCGGCTCGGTTATCTGTGCCTCGGTCTGCTGCACCTGAGCTGGAGCTGGCTGCGGCTGATCCTCCTCAACCCAGTCCTCTTCCTGCTCGTCGGTGTCATCGTAGACCTCTGCACCCTTGAACAATCCACTCTCGACGGTCCCCTTCGCCTTCTTCGTCATGTCGGCATCCTCACTGTTGATAGCCACTTTGGTCTGCAATGCTGCCAAGAGCGGCGCCACCTCCGATCACACCTGCGGCACCATACAACGGGATCTCGGCACGCACCAATCCGCGCCTGACGATCTCGTCACGCGGCATGCCGGTGATCCGATGCGTGCGCTCGATCGCCTCATTGACGATCTGGATCATCGGCTTGGCGGCAAAGCCACCCTTGGTCTTTTCATCCTTGGCGCCAGCCCAAGCAACCTCCTGATAATAGCGCGGATCGACGCCAGCATTCTTCGCCGCCTGATGCACCACGTCCTCGAAGTGACCATACGATCCAGAAGGCGGCATCTGCAGAACCTTGCCCTTTTTATCCAAGGCTCCGATCAATCCCATCATCTGCTCGTCGATGGTCGCGCCCTTGCCATAGCCGGTGAAGTTGCCGGAAAAATTGTAGCGCTTCGGATTGATGGTCGGCGAGATGCCCTGTCCCTGCATAATCATCTTGTCGAACTGATCCATGTTCGATCCGGCATAACGCCCGCCAATCGGGAACGGGAAGGCATGGCTCGGCGGGACCTGCTCGCCACGCGCCTTCAGCCAGTTGCCGTAATGCGCCATCATCAGGTTCGAGGTCGGATCAGCGCCGCCGGTCGTTGCCGCCATGGCGTCGGCAAAGCGTTCCTTGAACATTGCACTGCCCTTCGTCGCGCCATACTCCTTGATGAATTCATCCTCCAGTTGTTTCATGAAGTACCAGTTCTCCGAGCCTGCCTTCTGCTTCAGGCCGCGCTCGTAGGCGCTGGCCAGCCTCGCCTTTGCTTCCGGCGTATTGGCCATCTCTTCGTACTTCTGGCGCGTTGCCTCCTTGGCCGGGCGCACCACATCCTTTGTGCTCGTCATCGCGGGATAGTTCGCCGGATTGACGTCGGCACGCTTGGCCGGATCGAAGTAGGGCGTGTAGTTCCCGGCATCGATGTCGCGCTGCGCCGCCGCGCGCGCCTTCTGCACGCGCTGCGCCTCCTCGCTCAGCGTTTTTTGCGGGAACCAGTTCTCGGTCTTCGGATCGTAGGTGTTCACCGGAGGAATGACCTCCGGGTAGCGCTCGGCGACCTCGGGAACGGCACCAGAACGCGGCGCGACGGCTGAAGGGACAGACGGGGAACGCTTCCCGGGTGTCGCCATCTGCTGCGACTGACGCATCTCGCGCGGCACGGGATTGAGCACGCCGCCCATCTCGGCAAACGGCTCATTGAACTCGACGATCTGCTGCGAGGACGGGATCTTCATCTGCTTGATCGGATCGATCGCGTCGCGCTCGGCCTGAGTGAGATCCCTGCGCAGGTAATTGAGGTTCGCCCTGTTCTCCCCGGCACTGCGATTGTAGTTCGCAAGCGCAGCCTGATTGCGCGCGTACATCTCCATGACCTGACGCTGCGCCGGTCCCATCTTTGCCATCTCTGGCGCGAACTCCGTCATGATCTGCTTGTAGATCCCCTCGGCAGGCGAGCCGGGAGCAAAGTTGGTCGAGGTGTTCGAGCCGCGCGCGCCACCCTCGACAAAGTCGATCGCATGCTGCGGCTCATGCAGGCCCACCTCCAGCATCTTGCCGCGTGGCTTGTGCCTTCCGCCGGGGATCAGGACGCTCTCATCAACGTTCTGGCTCGGATTGATCGCCATGAACGGACGCTCGTGCTTGGTCGCTGGCGGATAATAAGCAGCACGCCATGAACCTTCATTGTCGATGTAGACCGGCATGTCGCGCAGATAGGGAAACGCTTCGAGCGCGTCCGGGTGATCGTAGAGATCGGCCCACGTCAACGGTCCCTGTTTCTGGATGCGCTCGGTCGCTTCCTGACGCGCCTTCAGCATCTCGGTGCGGTAACGAGCGCTGCCTTCCTTCGGCGGCTTGATGCCGGTCGTCTGCCCAAACAGATTGAGGCCCTGCTCGGGATTGTTCTCGCGGAAGATCTGCTGCGTGACCTTGTCGATGTCGTGACTGTCGGGCAGGCCTTTGAAGCGCGCATTCTGGTCCGACACCTCGAAGTAGAACTTGCCATCGGGAAAGCGGCGCAGCTTGGTGGCCTGAAAGATCTGCTCATCGGAAAAACGCCCGCCCGCCCGCGCCATCGCTTCGGCGAGATCAAAGGCAGCCTGATCGGCCTTCGGCGACATGCGCGAGCCGAACATGCCTGCGCTGGCGCCGGGACGTGCATAGCCAGCAGGAGCGCCGCCGCCCATCAAATTGAGCGCGGTATCGATGCCGAACTTGTCGAGCGCCTGCTGGCGCCTCATCTCGCGTCCCACCCGCTGCGAAGTGAGCGGCTCATTCGGATCGGGATAGCGGTCGAGGATGGAACGCTGCTCAACCGGCGGCGCGAACATTGCACCAGCAATCTGGCCAGCAGCTCGCAACGGTGCAGTGATCGGGCGCGTCGCATACTCGAACGGGGTCTCTGCCGGTGGTTGTGTCGAGGCGAGGCCCGGGCGCGGGCGATCCGGGTCCCACGGCTGCGTCGGCTCGACGGCACGAGCGCCGCCGAACAAATGTCCCACAAGGCCGGGGCGATCGTAGCGCTCGCGCGCGGCGCGCGCCGCCGGAAGCTCGAAGCTCTCGCGATCGGGCTGCCCCGGCTCCTGCACCGTCGTCATGTAGCGGTTGCGAAGGTTCTGATCGATGGTCGCGGGGGCAGCGGTCGAACCCATGGCGGGGGAGAGATCCGGCTCGAACAGCCGCCCTTCCGGTCGACCGGCGGTGCCTCCCGGACGGCCCCATCCGGCGTCATCCGGGGGAGGCACCGGGATGTCGCTCGGACGCACCGTGATGCGCGGGATGCCACGGCTCTGCAGCTCAAGATCGGTCAGCTCGTCATAGGGGTCAGGCATACCAGTCCCCGTCCTCGTAGGACGCGATGTCGCCGAGCGCTCCCATCTTGGCGCCCGGCAGCGAGCCGACAGCGTCCGAGCCCGGGGTCAGTGGGCTCGGAGCCGTCTCCGGGCGAGGGGAAGGCATTGGCACGATCCCGCCCGGAAAGGCTGGAGGCTGCGCCGCAGGAGGCGCTGACGCAGCCGTTCTCGACGGGCGAAAAGCCATGCTAAGCCCTTCGCCGAGCGTCTCGAGCCCGCCCCGGATGCCGCGCCGCTGCGAATTCAGCAGCCCGTATGGCCCGGACACCCCGGACACCCCGGACAGCCCATACCTGTCGTTCCGGTCACGTGTTTCACGTGAAACATTCCCCGGTGCAGATCCGGTCGCCTGCTGCGAAATTGCACCGGGTTCGAGAGGCTGGCCAGCATCTGCCTCGTAAAGAGCACGCGCGTGCTGCTGGCGCTCGGGCAGCGACTTGTCACCGAAGCGCACGACCTGATTGCCGAACGCCTTGGTCGCGGCATCGATGTCCTGCGCGGCATAGAAGTCCTGCGCGTTGCCACGCTCGGTCGTGCTCAGCTCATGCCCGATGAAATCGGTCTGCGCACCCGGATCGTTCCACGGCTTGCCCTGCTGGTTGGCGAAGTTCTGCAACGCCTGAAAGCGCGGCCCGCGCCACTGCATCATGCCATAGGCGCCTTCGTCGGAATTGTATGCGTTCGGATCAAGGCTGCTCTCGCGCTTCAGATTGCCGACAACTGCCGCAGCATGCATCTTCGACATGCCGCCGCGCATCAGACGCTGCATCAGGAAGTTCGGATCGACGGGCATCAAACCCTCCGATAAGCGTCAACATTCTCGCCGACATGCCTGAACGAGAACCAGCGGTCGAGCCGATGATCGACGATGGCGATTGCCGGAATGATGCGGCCGATCCGGCAGCGTGCCTTCCAGCGGCGCAGCGAAGTGCGCTTGCGTCTCATGGCGTTCACCAATCATCTGGAACGAACAGCGTCGGGAAAATATTGCGCGTGAACCAAGCCAACGCAATAACACCGGCAATTCCGATCGTTCCTCCGATCGCCATCGACACCAGCATAATGATCATATCGCGCGCACTCATTGCGCCGGTCCCTTCGGCATCATCATCTGTCTCTCCTTCAGCTGCGAGGACTGCGCGAACTGCTGGTCCTTCTGGCGCGAGGCCTGATTGAACTGCGCCTGCTTCTGCTGGCGGCCGAGCGCGCTGTCCTGCGCCTTCATCGCCATGCCCTGACGCACGGCAGCGTTCTTGTCCATCTGGCCGCGCTGCTGGATCTGCGCCTTCTGCGTGTCGATCACGAAGTCGCGCTGCGACTTATCTGCATCCTGCGCGGCCTTCTCGCGATCGCGCTGCATCTGCGCGGCGATCTGCGCCATCTTGGCCCGACGCTCGCGCTCGGCGCCTTGGAATTCGAGCATCGCAACTTCCTTCTCGTTCTGCACCTTGGTCTGCTCGACGCGCATGCGCGACATGATCTCGGTCATCTGCAGATTGCGGTCCTTGTCGTTCTCCTGCGCGGCGTGCTGCATCTTCATCTGCTCGATCTGCAGCTTGGTCTGCGGGTCTTCGCCCATCTTCTGCTGCTGGCCGCCCTGCGGCAGCTGGCCGGACGCTGCGAGCTGGCCGAGCTGGTCGACCATCTCGTCGATCGCACCGTCGAGCTGGCGACCCGCGCGATAGGGTGCGACCGCGAACTTGAGCACCTCGCCGCCGAACTTCGCGGTCTGCGGCATGGTCGTGATCATCACGCCAAGCTGCTGGATCAGGGTCGAGAGCACGGTGACGAATTCGCCGCGCTGCTCTTTCTCCTGCTGCTCGTCGATCATGATCGTGCTGTCAGTCTCGATGTCGAGCACGAACGAGCGCGTGCGATTGTCGCGCAGGAACGCCAGCACGTCCTCGACCGTTGCCTTCTCGGACAGCTTCTGCACCTCCTGCTGCGCCTGCTGCATCATCTGCTGCGCCTGCTGCATCATCTGCGGATTAGCCTGCAGCTGCTGCATCATCTGCGGGTTCGCGCTGAGCTGCTGCGTCTGCTGCTGCACCTGCTGCGTGATCTGCTGGATCTGCTGCTGGATCTCCATCTTGCGCGGCAGCTGCATCTGCGCCATCGCAAGGATCGTCTCATCGTCGAACTTCTCGGTGATGATCTCGACCGAGATCTGCACACAGTCCTTGGCAATGCGTGCCATCTCGCCCTGCTTGTCGCGGATGCGCACGGCACCGGACTGCATCTTCATCTTCTGCGCGCCGAGCGTCTCCTGCGGATCAGTCGCACCACGCATGATGTCGGACAGGCCGACGATCTGGTAGATGTCCTGAATGATCTCCTTGCGCAGCGCGACCAGCGAATTGACGGTGTTGGCGATCTCCTCGATCGGCAGCCAGACGATCACTTCCTTGCTGCCGCCGAACGCCGCCCAATTGTTGATCGGCACGAGAATGCGCCCGGCCGACTTCATCTTGATGGCCTTCTCGACCGCGTCGGCGATCTCGGTGCCGCCAGAGGGATAGAAGCCCTTCACCTCGATCGCGTCGGCGAGCGCGTGAATGCGCCCGGTGAGCGCGTTCAGTTCCTCCAGCTGGTCGCGATAATACTCGACGTCGGGGATCGGGATCAGCGAGCCGGGCTGCACCGTCGAATAGGCCGGTTGCGGACAGGGGAAGTAGCCCTGCAGGTCGAGATGCGGCTCGGCATAGTCGAGCAGCACTTCCGATCCCTCGCTCACCCACGCGACAAGGCCGAGCGTGCGGTGCCACACTTCCCAGATCTTGGCGCGCTCGCGATCGTCGGTGCCGCCGACGTCCTTGCTGTCGCGCTGCACCTTGTAGTCGAGCTTGTCGTAGGCATCCTTGGAATATTTTTTGAAGCGCTTCTTCGCCTCGCGCCGCGTCAGGTAGCTCGCGGCGGCAACCCATTCGACCTCGTACCAGTTGCGGCAGATCGCGTGCAGGAAGTCGCGCCGGTCCTTGTGCTCGATGCAGACCTTCTCGGGCTTGCCGTTCCTGCCCTTCTCGTGACGGCACCAGAGCACGCCACGCCCGTGCAGCGTCAGGCTGTCGCGCGTCTGCTTCAGCGCCGGATGCACGTAGGCGAGATCGAACGCGACGGTGGCGCAACGCTCGGCCATCTCGCTCGCGGTCTGCGGGACCGGCCTGCGATCCTTGAACTTCGGCACCACGACCGGGATCGGCGGGCGCGCATAGATCACCGGGGCAAGCACCTGAATGTTCGACCAGAACATCTGGAATTGCCGGTCGCGGTTGGCGGTGCGCAGCCGTTCGAGATTGCCGTAGAGCTTGTCAATGTTGTCGCAGGCATCATTCCACTCCTCGAAGGCGGTCTCGCTCTCGCGGATCAGCTCAAGCCACGTGGCGGCGTGCTTCGGCTCGGTGAAGACGTTGACTTCATCGCTCAGGCGACCGCGCGGTTCGGCTGCCTTGCCGGGAGGGCTTTCACTTGCCATCGCGCTTATTCCACGGTTGGAAGCCTCTCAGCTTGACCGGATCCGGCCAAACTCCTTCGAAGCAGAACGCGCGGTCGTCGATCGTCATGAAAGCAGTCGGCTTCTCTGACGCGAATTTCACGTCTCCAAGACCGGGACCTGCCGGGCTTTCCCACCAGACGCCATCGGCATGCTCGACAAGCCAAGCCCGCATCGCATCGATGCCCGCCTTCGTCTTCGAGCGCGAGGAGTAGATCACGACGTCAAAATGCTTGAGCGCTTCGAGCAGGAATTCGAACGCGCCGGGGACCGGACCATCCGAAATCGTGTACTCGTTGGTCCATGGCGACGTGTAGGCATGGATCACGCCATCGAAATCGATGCACAGGATCGGCTTGGGCTTCGGCTTGGGCGGGTCACGCTTGATCCAGCCAGCATCTTCCATCAGCTTCTGCTTCATTGCGCCCATGCGGCAAACCTCTTGTTGGTACAGACCAGCTCGCCGCACCAGAACAGCGCGGGCTTGAACACGACGAAGTGCCAGCGCCAGCGACCTTGGTGCAGGATGAAGAGCACACGCATCGATCACTCCTCAGCTGTAGGCGTAGCGGTTGCGGATGTTGAAGTTGAAGAAGCGTCCGGGCGATCCCGCGCTCACGAGGCCGCGATAAATCGAGATCGGGACATCGTAGTAGGTGTAGGTGCGACCGCTATGCAGGAACGTGATCGAGAGCGTTTGGTCCTGCTCGCTGTAGCCGACGCGACTGATCGCGCTCGAATTGACGGCTTGACTGTACTCACCGAGCGCCTCGGCCCAACCGATGTTGCGACGCTGCGACCTTGCTGCAGCGAGCCTGCCGGATGCGCGGATCAGCTGCGGCGAGATCGCCATCAGTCATCTCCCGGGTCAGCCTGCGACGTGGCGTTGCCAATCGCGATCGTTCCGCCAGCGGGCACAGTGATGGTGATGGCAATCGTCTTCTCGGACGTGATCGTGATGACGACCACCTTGTCCATGACGACGCCAGCATCGTCAGCTGGGCTCAGTCTGTCCTTCATCAGCACGCGGGCTCCCATCCGCATTGCGCGTGATCGCAACATTGACCCACATCGCAACATCGCGCAGCTTGCGCAGCGCGTAGGTCTTGTCGGCGCCGTCGGGAACGATCTCGGACAGCGTGCGTGCATACTGCGCGACTGCCTCATGACAGGCCCGAACGCTCTCCGCCTGATCATCCGTCAGCTCAAGATATTCAAACGTTTTCTCGTGCAGCTGCGTCATGCATGACCCTCGATATTGTCGTCGTTTTCCAGAAGCGCCTTGCGGATCTCGTCATCGACCACGAACGTGTTGGCCATGTCTTGCGCCATCGTATCGAGATGCGCGGCGATCGTGCGCAGGTTGTCGGCACACTTGATGCCGGTGATGGTGTTGAGCCTGACGGTGTCATCGGCAGACGGACGCGCGACAATGAGAACGAACTCGAACTTCGGATCACCGAAGATGCCGGTGAGCACGCCATGAATGCCATTGGCCAAGATCGACAGGCGCGCATCAGGATCAGTGGGCGCTTGGGGGTTCTCAACGTTCATAGCTCGATCCTCCCCGGGCGACGGGGGTTCGGCTCATCAGGAGGCGGGATGAACCATCCAGTCGGCCGACGTTCCTGCACCCTTACCACCGGAAGCAGCTTCCACGCCAGCGATCCATAGCGGAAGGCATCGGCATAGTGCGTCGTCCAGTTGCGCTTTTCCTCCTGCTTGAAGGCCTTTAGCTCCTCATCCCACGTGCGACAATACTGTTCGAGCGCCGCTACACCGATTTCCTCGCAGCGCGGGTGAAAGATCGAGAGCGGCAGCGTGCGGCGCGCGGCCTCGATGCCGTCGAGCTTGCTCATGTTCGGCACGAGGATCGGATGCAGACCGTGCTCGATCATGCTCTCGACGCGCGTGCGGCCAGATCCCCATTCGAGCACCTTGGCATCGTGCGGCACGTAGTCGTTGCCGTCCTTCCAGCCGTGCAGTGCGCGCTTCTGCTCGATCACACCGGCATAATGCTCGACGCCCGCCGTCATCGCGCCATAGACATCGAGCCAGAGGATCTGCGCGCCGCGCATCTGGAAGAACCAGATCGCAGTGTCGTCGCGCACGCCGATGTCCCATGCGCGATGCACCGGCAGCTCGGGATCGTGCTCGACGTCGATGATGCGTTTCTCCTTGCGCACCTCCATCATTTCGAGCGCGAAGTAGGCGCCAAGGATCGCGGCGCTAAAGTTGCAATTGTATTCCTGCTCGAACTGCGCCTGACCAACGTCGCGACCGAACAGCGCGATGTACTCGGCGAGCGCCTCGTCGAGCTGCGCCTGCGAGAGCGCTGCGGTGTCGCGCGCGGTGAGCAGCGAGGTGAACCAGTGCGGGCTCTTCATCGCCATGTCGAACATGGTCTTTGCGTGGTTGCGTCCGCGCGGCGTCGTGATGAAGAGCGCGTAGCCGTTGTTCTCTTCGAGGATGGGACGGTGATAGCCCCACGCACCGGGATGCGAGAGCGCCCACTCGCTGTACGTGATGCCCGCAACGCCCGAGCCGACAGTCGCATCGTATCGATCGCTGCCGATCACCTGCCACGTCGAGCCGTTGTGAAAGCGGATGAACATCTCATTGTCATTGATGTTGGCGCGCAGCTCGGGCGGGAACGCTTCATCAATGCGCCGCTTGCCGGTGTGCGAGTTGACCGCAGTCCATATGGCTTTTCGGCCCTGCTCATACTCGGGCAGGCAGTGCCAATAATTGCCGACGCGATCATGCGCGGAGCACGCGGCGAAGTGCAGCGCGACGTCATCCTTGCCTGCACGACGATGCCACACCGCCATCGCGCGCTTGCCGCCATCGATGAGGTGATAAAACAGCGCTTCCTGATACGGACGCGGTCGCCAGTTATTTGGAAGACGGATCGTCATGGCCATTGCCGTTGAGCGCATGACCGTTCGGCGTCACATCGATCGTCAACGGCTGCGACTGCACTGGCAACGGCTCGAAGCGGCGCACGATCTCGACGACAAGCTTGTTGGCTTGCACATCGATCTGCAGCGGAATGATTTTCGAGAGCGCAGGCACGAACACCTGCGGATGCGAGAGTGCGACGGACTTCAAATAATTATGAAGTCCGTCGTCGCCTCCACCACCTGCGCTGTTCGCCGCGCGCAGGAACGCCTCCTTCAGCAGGAGAGTAGGCATCGTAGGGCCGGGTGGCCTGCCCTTTGGGTTGCGAACTTCACCCTTCTTGATCGACGTGCGGTTTGCCTTGCCCACGTGCAATCTCGTGCTTTTTCTGATCTGGCGCTCTTACCACGTCGGCGAGCCCGCGCCACCACACATCGTGATCGAACGCGAGGGCGCGCGTGCAGAGTGTGAGCGAAACGAGCTGGAAGCGCTGCACGCGCAGGCTCTCGCGACTGCAGTCGTCGAGCACCCAGATCCGCCAGCCGCCATAGAGCGGGACGCCAAAAACAAAGCGCGCCCGGCCACCCGCACGGGCAAATGCGTCATGCCAAGCAATCTGCACGCTACGGATGTGACGGGGGTAAAGCCAGTCCCCGGTGACCTCTGCAAGCTTCACTTCAACCGGGAGGAGCAACTTCGCAGATTGCACCAAAACGAATAAATCGGGGCATCCGGCCGTGCCTCCGCGCGCCGTCTCCACCGGGAAAACGAACCCCGGGGGAGAGCTAAGTTGTTGGACGATATAGCGTTTCAGGGCATTCTCGTTCATCGGAGCCTCCTCGGGCAGAAAGGTCAGGAAGGTCAGAAAGGTCACCCGTTCCTACTCTCTCTCTCTCTCTTCCCCTTCATCATCATCATCATCATCATTTCTCAAGTAAGAGGAGACTGACCTTTCTGACCTTTCTGACCTTTTGACCTTTTCACTCAACTCCGCTCGCTCGGCATCAAAAGCCGCACACCATGCTCGGGACAGGTCAGCCGCCCGGCCGCCATCTGATCAAGCCGCACCTTGGCGACGAAGCCGCACTCCGGGCAGGCGACGTTGGTCATCTTGGGCGTCTTCTGCACCCGGAAGTCGACCGCCCGGCCATGGGTGTAGCGCCCCGCTGGAAGGGGTCCCAGTCGCGCCAGCGTGGCCGCCCAGAGGCGTTTGAACTCATCCCCTTCCGTTGTGGCCGTCATCTTGCCGCGCAGCCCTGCGGCCGTCGCAAGCAGCCGGAACTCGCGCCCGTGCTTCACCTCGTGCGGCAGTGCGGCATGGCAAAGCTCATGCACGAGGATCCCGGCCACGCGCACCGGGTCCGTCTCGGCCGACGTCACCCAGATCTCGCGCCCCTTGTCCTCGGTCACGTCGCCGGTCCAGCACAGGCCGATGGCGCGCATCTTGCGGTGCGGCGGGCAGATCGCGGCGCGCAGGTTCCCCGGCAGGGGTGACCCGAGCGCGGCGAACGTGCCGCGCGCGTCGGCAATGAACTCGTTCAGCCACTGCTCGCGCGTGAGCTGGCCAGCTTGCGTCTTCTGCGTCTTGACAAGTGCGTTTTTCATCATGGTTCTCCGTTGGTTCCTGATTTGATGCCGTGAACACTCATTTTCTGGACGGGCGGCAAATATCCGGTATTTGCCGCCCGTCCCGCGCCCTAGCGCACGAACACCAGCGTGCTCATGGCCCGGGTGATCGCCACGTAGGCGAGGTTGCGCTCCTGCAGCTGCTGCCACGGCAGCCGTGCCGCCTTGGACGGGCAGCGCGCCGCATGCTCCAGCAGCAGCACGCGCTGCCACTCGCGCCCCTTCGAGCGGTGGTAGGTCGCCAGCACGACCACGTTCGTCCCGACGTCGTCGCCGAACAGGTTCTCGATGAACGCAACCACGTCCTCGACCGTTTGCCTGCCCTGCAGCTGCACCGCAGTGCAGATCTCGCGCAGCGTGGCGACCTTGTCGGCGACTTCCTGCGCCTTCTGCTCGCTGCCCTTGGCCAGCGCCTTCTGCGTCTCGCGCGCCTCGTAGTCCTCCAGCCGGACCAGCAGGTCCTCGATCAGCTCGACCTTCCAGCGCCGCGCCAGCTTGGCGAGCCCGGTGCCGATCGCGCGCCCCTCGACCTTGCACGCCACGCCCTTGCGGATCAGCGCGTATGCGGTCGAGACCAGCGGAGCGGTGTTGCGGCAGAGGATGGCGTCGCCCGGCGCAAGATCGGCGGGCAGCTCCTCGACGCGCAGCACCTCGCCTTCCGGCGCTTCCGCCGCCGCCTCGTAGTCGGGCACGATCTGCTGCGCGAGAGCGACCACCTGCTTCGGGCAGCGGAACGTGACGGTGAGCGGGAACACCTCCGCGCCGAGCGCCTCGACCATGTTCGCCATCGCGTTGGTGTCGGCGCCCGAGAAGCCGTAGATCGCCTGCCGGTCGTCGCCGATGATGTGCAGGTTGCCGCCCGGCGCGACGAACTTGCGCACCAGCGCGAAGCGCGCGCGCGAGATGTCCTGCGCCTCGTCGACGAAGATCTCGTCGCGGGTGAACTTCACGCGGATGTTCTTGATCAGCGGGAACAGGATCATGTCGTCGAAGTCGACGATGTGCGTCATCTGCAGCGAGAGCTTGTAGAGCACCTGCGCGGCGGAAATCACCTGCTCCATCGCATCGGTCTCGTCGAGCCCGTTGACGTCATAGTGGTCAGCGAGATCCGCCCACACCTGCACCGAGCCGATCGGCAGGTCGTCGAAGAAGCCGACGCCAGCCTGCTTGCCGAGCGAGACCAGCTGCATCACCTGCGCGCCATACTGGCGCAGCACGTAGACCGGGATGGCGTCGCCGTAGGGCGAGGGGCGCCCGTCGGCGTCGGCGCCGTCGATGATCGTGCGCACGATGTCGCGCACCTTGTTGGCGTCGATCTTCGGCGAGCGGAAGGCGAAGCGCACGAGGCCCCACCCCATCGCGTGCGCGGTCTGCGCGCCAACCGTCTTCCAGTCGTCGTGGCCGCGCCGCTTCAGCTTGCCCGCGACCTCGTCGGCGATCGCCTTGTTGTAGGCGCACACCGTGACGCTGCGCTCGGGATGCGCGGCGCGCAGCGCGTCGACCGCGCTCAGGATGGTGGTGGTCTTGCCCGTGCCTGCGCGCGCCTGCAGGGCCTTGTTGCCGTCGCAGCGCGCGACCGCGTCGATGAAGGCCTGCTGCTGGGTGGTGGGTGCGTTCATGGTGGTTCTCCGGGTTGCGCCAGCGCCTGCTGGCCAGCTCTTGTCCCATGTCCAAGGGGTAAAGGCAAGGCCTTATTTCGGGTTTGGAAAGGCCTTTTTAGCCTCTGGGAAGCCCGCTGGTGCGCTGTTTTTTCCCGGGCATCACCCTAGCGGGCACTCCGGAATAACGCACCAGCGCCCGTCTCTGGAGCGGCGCGAGATGTCCTAGAGTGGCAGGGACATCTCGCACATCGGCAAGGCCTTTAGAGCCGGATCCAGAGGTCGCCGTCGCGCTTGTGCGTCTGCTTCCATCCCTCGTAGCGCACCACGCACTCGGCGAGGAACTCGGCCTGCATGCGGATCTTGCCGTCGCGGTGGCGCACGTCGCGCTTCTTGAAGCCGTCGAACGTGGCGTCGTCGCCGTAGAACCCCATGCGATAGTCCGAGCTGCCGATCACCTCGGCGAACGTCTCGCGCGTGAAGCTGAGCGTCTTGGTCGTCCGGCTGCAGTCCTGACCGTACACGATGTAGCCGAACGAGACCGGCGCCAGCTCGGCGACCACCTCGTTGCGCGCCTTGCGCATGACTTCGAGGCTGTTCTTCAATCCCTCGATCATGCGGCCGAGCGCGTCGCGCGACACTTCCCAAGGATCCTTGCGGGCGCCCGGGCAGCTCGACGTCTGCCACCCGGTGCCGGGGCGCTCGTAGCCGTGGTGCGCGATCAGCCCGCCCTTGGCGAGGATCGGACGGGCGCAGCACTGGCAGTGCATGCGCTCGTTGGTGTCGTCGGCCTTCAGCTTGCGCTGCTCGATCGAGTAGTTCTTGCGGCGTTCCTTGCGGTACGTCTTCTCGATGTAGCCGAGCGCTGCCTCCTTGCTCTCGAAGGCGAGCCCGCGTAGCGCGACGTAGCGCCCGCTGAGCGGCTTGAATTCGGTGATCACGTATTTGATGTCGCTCATGTTGGTTCTCCGGTTGTTGGGTTGTCGGCTCAGAACGGGATCTCATCGTCGAGCAGCGCGGGCACGTAGCCGAAGGCGCCAAACTGCGGGCCACGGATCTCGATGTCGTCCTGACATTCGATGCGCCATTCGGCCAGATCATGCGCTGCTTCCTGCGCCAGCATCGCAGGGCTTTCTGCGCCGTAGTACGCGCAGGCTTCCTCGTAGGTGTTGAAGTCGTCGGCCCAACCGCCGAAACGCGGGGAGGGCATGTCGTCGGGATGCATCGGGTAGCTCATCTGTCGGTTCTCCGGGTTGCGCCAGAAGCTGGCCAGCGCTTGTTTCACGGCTGGCCAGCAAAGGCAAGGCCTTTTATTCAGATGTCGTCCACGTCGTCGCCGTTCTCGGGCAGCTCGGCAGGCTCCTTTCCAGCGAGCACCTCGTAGCCGGTGAGCGAGAAGGGAAAGGTCATCTTTTTGCGTCCACCTCCCGCCTTGATCCGCTCGTAGCGCGACAGCTGCTTCTCGATCGCCTTGAGCTTGAGCGCGATGCGGGTGAGCTTGTCGATCGTGTCGTCGCGCTGCTCGACGAGGCGACCGTACTGCGCGGCGAGGGCCGCCGCGCGCTTGGTCTGGAGCTTGTTCATGAGAGCACCCACATTGCTGCAACGCCAATGAGCATGCTCACCCAAGCGCAGGCCAAGATCACGAACGGGGCTGCGATCGCGAACAGGATGAGGCTGGCCAATCTGTTGATCGGGTTCATTTTGTTTCCTCCTTGCTGATGACTTCGACGTCGCGGATGAACATCGTCTGGCGCAACGTGCGCGCCAGCGCCTCTGCATCCTCGCTCGTGATGCAATAGGCGTGGCGCCGTTTCCCATGCGGGTGCTCGTGCAGGGTCACGTTGAAATCGGTCCATCGCACTTCGAACCTGCTCATCAGATCACCACCTTCACGGTGGGCACCACCTTGGTGGTGGTGTGCGCGGCGATGAACTGTGGCGACAGCTTGGCGCGCACCGCCTTCATGTCGAGCGTGTTGCGCTCGGGCATGGTGATCTCGACGGCATAGAGCACGCCACGGTGGCGGCCTGCGCCGAGCGTGAGCACCTCCTCGCGCGCGAGCTTTTCCTCCGCTTCGAGATCCGCGATGCGGCTGCGCAGGACCGCGAGCTTGTCGATCGCGTTGATGGTCTTGGCCTGAATGTTCATGTCAGTTCTCCGGTTGGTTGGGGTTTCAGTCAGTTTCAGTCAGTTTCAGCTAGTTTCAGTGATTGTCGGCGAAGGGCGTCTCTGCCCCGCGCCACACGCAGTTGGTCAGCTCCTCGCGCGCGCGGGTCCATGTCTCGACGACGTCGACCAGCATGCCGTCACGCACCAGCTCGACTTCGACGTCCCAGCTGTTGCAGCAGGAAAAGTAGGTCGTGCTCGGAACGGCGACCATCTTCTGGCGCTTGCAGGTGGGGCAGGAGAGGGTGTGGTAGCGGGTGATCATGGGCAGTCCTCCGGTTTCCGGCCGCAGCCGGTACCGGAGTTAAATCAGGTTTTAACTCGTGTGGCAAGGCCTTTCTTTTTCTCCTTGATCATGAACTTGCGCCAGTCCCGCCCGACGATTGACCAGCCGGTTGGCGCCAGTCTGGCGTTGATCTGGTTGACGTGGACATTGAGCGTGCGCAGGCGCCGCTCGGGCGCCCCGCCAATCCCGCACATCTCGATCAGGCTGGTGCTGGTGACACCATCGGCGCCGCCAAGATTGATCAGATCGAAGATGCGCGCCTTGAGCGGTGACAGCTCGACGCCCATGCGCTTCGGCTTCAGCAGCTGGCCGCAGACGCGACAGTGCGTTCGATCTTTCATTTGGAAACCTCCCGCTCGGTGAACGTGACGCCGATGCTCGGGTCACCGCGATAGTGCGGCTCGATCCACGTCGTGTGCGGATTGTCACCGTGCAGGTAATGGCGGAAGTGCCCCATCACCTTGTGATAGCGGCGGTGCTGGATCGCGCGCTCGCTGTCCAGATCGCCGATGCTGGTGAGCTTGCGCCCGCTCAGCTGCGCGTGGCTGTAGACCTTGCGCGTGCCGCCGATGCGCACCTTGAGCCGCCGGTACTCGAACAGCGGAGGCTTGCCCGCCGCCGCGCGCGAGCGCTGCAGCTTCGCGCTCGGCTGCACCTGCACCTCTTCGAGCACCTTCGGCTGCGTCACGAGGAACGAGGCGAACAGCATGTCCATCACGCAATTGTACAGTCCGTCAGTCATATCGAGGGCTGCTGGCGTGTTCATCTTGCCCTTTGTGGCCAGCTGGAAATCGTCGAACGCCCATTCGAGATCGAAGGCGAGGCATTCACTCCTGTCGCTCGGCCATATTCCAACCGGCGGCCAATTGACGAACTGGACCACGTAGACCAGCGAGGCGTGGATTTCGCCGTCGCCCTTCGGGATGCCAGCGGCGATGTACACCCACGTCGATCCTCCCCGCTTCTCGAACAGCGCGCCCCAGTACCAAGCGCCCCCGTCATCGGGATCGCTCATGTCAGTGGCGACGGTGCGGTACTCCACCCAATAGCAGTCGAACGGCAGCTTCATCGTGCGCACCATGCTGGCGCGATCGATCTGCCTGTTCTCCTCAAGCTCCATGCTCAGTGACGGGATGTCGTCGAGATAGACGATGCGCTCTGCCACCCGGTGCAGCATCTCGATCGAGAGATGCTTGGTCAGCTCCGGGCTCGGCACGGTCAGCAGGCTCGCCACATGCCCGTCATATGGTGTGTGCTTCAGGCGCCGATGCAGGAAGGCCTCCGCGAGCTTGGTCATGCGTCACCCGCAGGCGTGACGGGCGTCAGCTTGCCTTCCTCACTGATGCTGTAGTTGACCGGATCGTCGCTCTCGGTCGCGCGCCAGTCGCGCACCGACGTCCAGCGCATCGACAGGTCCATCGCGCTGAGTTCGGCCTCGCGCTGGGTGGCGAAGCGCAGCGCGTTGCCGTACCATTTGCCAGTGTCGTCGGTGATCACTTCGGGTTTCCAGCTCATTGACCTTTCCTTTCCTGTGCTGAGCCCGACACCGTTGCAATCGTGCGGGCAATCAAATCGAGGGAGTTCCCAACCGCAGCGTGTGCAGCGCTTGCTCATGCCTCACCTCCGCAGAACTCCTTGAACAGCTCGCGCTTGGAGAGGCCGAGATCCTCCCAGACGCCACGCGGCGCGGGCGTCGTCTTCTCGGCACGACGCACCACCTTGATGATCTGGTAGAACTCAACCCAGCGCTGGGAGAACAGGTCGCGCCGGTCCTCGTAGGCCTTGAGCTTGTCGGCGCTCGACAGCCGCCAGTCGTAGGCGCCCAGCTCGCGCTTGGCCTGCTCGGCCTTGCCCGCGTAGTGCAGCGCGGCGACGTTGATGCAGTCGAACAGGTCTTCGGCCTGCTCGCGGGTCAGCTCGATGGCGATCTTGTCAGTCATGGAAACCTCCGGGTTGCCGGGCTCAGCCGGTGTCAAGAGTTAAAACATGCATTAACAAGGAGTGCAAGGCCTTTTTTCAAGGCCTTTATTTTTCCGCTTGCAAATCATTTGAGCCGGGCGCAGCCTGAGTGTTCCGGACGACCATGCGAGCGTGCATGGCGCCGGTCACCGCCCAAGGAGGGCATCATGGCAAAGAAGTACGTCCCCGCAGAAATGCGCCAAGCAGCCGCGAAGAAAGCCGCCGCGCCCGAGAAGTCAGTCCCGGTCCCCGAGAAGTCCGGTCTCCCTCTCCCTCTCCCCGCCACCGCGATCACCGCATTCGACGTTGCCGACACCGGCTACGAGAACGTCGGTGCCTACGATCTGCTGATCCCGCGCCTGACCATCCTGCAAGGCCTTTCGCCACAGGTCACCAAGGGCAAGCCGGAATTCGACGAGGATGCCCGCGTCGGCAACATTTATGATGTCGGGCTGCAGGAGAACTTTGGCGACAGCCTGCACTTCCTGCCCGTCTACTACACCAAGGTCTGGCTTGAATGGGCACCACGATCGAGCGGCAAGGGTCTCGTCAAGATGCACGAGACGAGCGAGATCCTCGTCCAGACGACGGTGGACCAGAACGGACGGCAGGCGCTGAAGAACGGCAATTACATCGTCGATACCGCGCAGTTCTTCGGCTTCAACCTCGATGCCCGGATGCGCCGCTCGTTCATCCCGATGTCGAGCACGCAGATGAAGAAGGCAAAGCGCCTGCTCACGCTGGCTACAGCTGAGGAGGTTGTGCGTCCGAACGGCACCACGTTCACGCCGCCGATCTACTTCCGCACCTACCGGCTCGGCACTGTCCCTGAGAGCAATGCCGAAGGATCGTGGGTTGGGTGGAAGATCGAACGTGACGTCGCACTGCACGAGCTGCCCGACTGGGAGCGCATCCGCGAGATGGCGGTGTCGTTCCGCAACTCGCTCACGGTTGGCAGGGTGAAGGGTGACATGCGTGACCTTGAGAGCGAGCATCCGGCGCAGCGTGCGCACAACGCGCAGGGTGAAGCGCTATGAGCGACATCGTCAAGGCGTTCGACGTCGAGCCGATGTCCGGCAAGGAGGTCCTTGCCGAGATCGTCGCCAAGGCAGAGCGTGCCGTCATCCTCGAACGGCGCATCATCGATCGCGAGGAAGAGCTGAACATCCTGCGCAAAGAGTTGAATGATCTGCGCTTCTCGCAGATCCCCGACGCCATGGCGGAAGCAGGCCTGACGTCCTTCGCGCTCAAGGACGGCTCGAAGGTGAAGGTCGAGGACTACGTGCAGGGCTCGCTGCCGAAGGACGTTGCCCTGCGCGCTGCCGCGATCGTCGTGCTCGAAACTCACGACGGCGCAGCCCTGATCAAGAACCAGATCATGGTGCCGTTCGAGAAGAAGGAGCACAACAAGGCGATCAGTCTTGCACGCGAGCTGCAGGATCGCGGCCTGCAGGTCTCGGTCACGCAGGACGTGCATGCGCAGACCCTGCAGGCGTTCGTGCGCGAGAAGCTGCGTGCAGGCGAGCAGCTCCCGTGGGAGAAGCTCGGCATCTTCGTCGGCAGGCGCGCCAAGATCACGCCAGCCGAATAAGGTTCGTGGCGCGGACAAGCGCGGGCTCGACGGCAAGCGAGGATAAACCCGGGTGGCACGCAAGCCGGTCGCCACCCCACGATCCAGCAGTTACCGCAGCGGGGAGGTACTCCGGATGCGGCTGGACCAGCGCCGGGCAAGGCAGCCCTAAATAATGGTTCGATGCGCGAATGCGGGATACGCCACTGATCATAGGTCCCGCCAAGCGTTAAAAGTCCGGTCCCCGCTGCGGTGAGGCGTTCATACCGGACAAATCGGATCATCCCGGCATTCTTAAAACCCCAACCAATGGAGAACCGATGAAACATCTCATCTTCGACACCGAGACAACGGACCTGCTGGCCAGCAGCTCAATGTCGATCGAGCGCAAGCCGCACGTGATCGAGTTCGCCGCGATCCTGTGGAACGACCAGACCGGCGACGAGCAGGAGTTCGACTGGCTGTTCAATCCGGGCACCCCGATCAAGCCGAAGGCTGCGGAGGTGACGCGCATCACCGATGACATGGTGAAGGATGAGCCGTCCTTTTCCCACAGGGCGCCAGCGATCCGCGCGCTGCTCGTGCTCGCCGACGTCGTCGTAGCGCATAATCTGTTCTTCGACATGCATATGCTCGCGTGCGAGTTCAGGCGCGCCGACACGGCAGACGTCAAGTGGCCGAAGGGCATCTGCACGGTCGAGGCGACCGAGCACATTCTTGGGCGGCGCATGAAGCTCGCCGAGCTGCACCGCTACCTGTTCGCGGAGGACTTCCACGGCGCGCACCGCGCCATGGTGGACGTGCGCGCACTGCTGCGCTGCTATCGCGAGCTGATCAAGAGGGGCGAGCTATGATGGAGAACAGGAATGGCAATCGCACTTGAACCAAAGCAGAAGCTGATCGCGGCCTATGCACATCTGTGTCGCAACGTGCCGCAGGACGTGCTTGCCTCGATCATGGAGGTGAACCAAGCCCGCATCAATGAGGCGGTGCAGGCTGCCCGTCTGGCATTCGAGTTTCCCTCGAAGGAAACCCCATGAGCATCGAGCGCAACAGGAACAGGGAAACCGTCACGATCATCTGTGACACGTGCGGCGAGGAATATCCCGGCGAGGCCGGTCAGGAATTCGGCGAGGTATGGAACATGGCCAAGCGCGACGGTTGGCGCGTGCGCAAGATCGCAGGCGAGTGGATGCACGGCTGTCCCAAGCCGCGCTGCGTGCCGACATGAGCGCACGCATCCGCACCGGCTACTCGTTCCGCAAGGCGGCAGGCCACCTCACCGCCGTCGCTGCCGTGCTCAAGGAGCAGGGCCGCACGCACGCGCCGATTACCGACACGGCATCCACCTATGGGTGGGTGCAGTGGGATCGCATCGTGCGTGCCTCCGGGATGAAACCCTGCTTCGGTGTCGAGCTGGCCGTCTCGCACGACATCAAGGCGAAGCGGCCGACAGTTGACTACTGGACTTTCCTCGCGCGAGATGATCTGCGGCCACTGCACGAGATCATCGGCGTAGCAACCGAGCAGTTCCGCTATGAACCGCTGCTGACCGTCGAGCAGGCGACAAGTGCCGCGTCCGCTCTCAACGTCATCATGGGGCATCGGAGTGCGGTCGCGGACATCGAGCCGCGACCGCATCTCTGGTTCGGTGTCGGCCCGGCGATCAGCATCGGGCAGATCCGCCGCGTGCTCAAGACCGCGCACCGCTTCGTCGCCGTCAGTGACAACCGCTTCCCGCGCGAGGGCGAGCGTTCGCTCTACGAGCTTGCCTGCGGCAGGCGCAGCGACACGCAGAGCTATCCGCAGTGGATCCTGAGCGATGATGAGTGGCGCATCAACATTGCAAACCATCTCGAAGAATTCAGCGGTGTTGCCTTCAGCGAGATCGCGCTCGACAACCGCGATGAGATCCTCGAAGCGTCCACCGCAACGTTGCAGCGTGCCGAGATGGCGCATCCGGATCGTCCTTATGGACTGCTCGAAATGTGCCAGCTGGGAGCGCAGCGGCTCGGTATCGATCTCGGCCGTCAGCCCTACGCAGCACGTCTGCGGCGCGAGCTGGAGCTGATCGTTGCCAAGAAGTTCGAGGACTACTTCTACATGGTCGCCGACATCGTCAACGTCGCGCGATCGAGCATGATGGTCGGGCCTGCGCGCGGATCGTCGTGCGGCTCGCTGGTCTGCTACCTGCTCGGCATCACATCGGTCGATCCGATCCCGTTCGGCCTGCTGTTCGAGCGCTTCATCGACGTCAATCGCGCCGACTTGCCCGACATCGACATCGACTTTTCCGAGCAGCACCGCGAGGTCATCTTCCGCTATGTGCGCGACAAGTACGGCGCGCACCGGGTGGCGCGGCTCGGCACCGTCAACCTGTTTCAGGCGCGCTCCGCGCTGAAGGCCGCAGCGCTCGCGCTCGACATTCCGCCATGGAGCATCGCAAGTGTTGCCGATCAGGCGGAAGCCGTCGGCATCGAGCAGGCGCTCAAGGGTCACCTGCTCGCGCGCACCTATCCCGAGCTTGCGCTCGCTGCCAAGCTCGAAGGCCACCCGAGCCATGCTGGCCAGCATCCGGCAGGCATCGTGATCACGGCAGGCGCCGTCTCCGACGTCGTGGCGATCGATCGCCGTACCGGCGCGACGATGTGCGATTACCGCGATGCCGAAGCGCTCAACCTGCTCAAGATCGACATGCTCGGCCTCACCCAGCTCTCGGTGTTCGAGGATGCGCTAGAGCTGGCCAATCTCGATCCCAAGGCGCTCGGCCAGCTCAATCCCTACAACGACCAGAAGGCACTGCACGTCATCAACAGCAGGCGCTATGCGGGCATCTTCCAGTTCAACGGGCAGGCCCAGCAGAACCTTGCCAACCAGATCACCATCACGTCGATCGACGACATCGTGGCACTGACCGCGCTTGCCCGGCCCGGCCCGCTCGACAGCGGCGAGGCGCAGCGCTGGGTGCGCATCAGGCTCAACAAGGAGGCGCCGAGCTACATTCAGGAGTTATTCGAACCGATCCTGAAGCCGACGCTGGGCGTCGTGATCTATCAGGAACAGATCATGCAGATCTGTCGCGCTGTTGGCATGAGCTGGGAGGACGTATCGTCGATGCGGCGCCTGATCAGCAAGAGTGCTGGCCCGGAAGCGCTCGACGCACATCGTGTCGTGTTCATTGGCAATGGCCTGAAAGCTGGCCTTCATCAGCTTGCTCTGGAGAATATGTGGGACGTGCTGCGCGCTTCCGGCGCCTACTCGTTCAACAAGTCCCACGCGGTCGCCTACGGCATCATCTCCTACTGGTGCTGCTGGCTGAAGGCACACTATCCGCTGGAGTTTGCCGCAGCGACCTTGTCGCACGCCAGCGACGACACGCAGATCAAGCTGCTGCGCGAGCTGGAACGCGAAGGCATCGGATACGTCCCGGCCGACAAGAATGTGTCGATCGACAAGTGGACGGTGGGGAACGTGAACGGACAGCGCAAGCTGGTAGGTCCGCTCTCGAACATCATCGGCATTGGACCGAAGCATCAGGCCGCGATATTGTCGGCGCGTTCGCGCCCGATGGAGAAGCTTCCCGATCGCATCGGCAAGCTGCTGGCCAGCCCGCGCACCAAGATCGACAACCTGTATCCGGTGCGTACCGAGATCAACCGGCTCATGCCGGATCCAAAGAAGCTCAACATCACTTCGCATCCGATCGAGATCTCGAAGGTTCAGACCAACGGTGAGAAGCAGCTCGTGCTGGTTTTCGGTCGCGTCGATGAGCTGCGCGAGAAGATCGTCGATGGCATTCATTCGCTCAACCTGTGGATCGAGGACGACAGCGATCGCATCTTCGCCAAGGTCGGGCGCTACGACTTCGATCAAATCGGAAAAGAGATCATGCAGCATGGCGAGGGCTACTATGCCCTCAAGGGCACCGTGCCCGCAGGCTTCCGCATGATCTGGATCGAGGGATATCGTTTCATCGGGGCAGGTCATGGAAAACAAGCCGACAAAAATCCAGACGCTGAATGACGTTCCCTCGATCGCAGCCTATCTGGCGCGCATCAATGCAAGGCCGCGATCGATCCGCTCGGCGGTGGTCGAGGAAGTGCATGGGCGCTACTGGAAGGACCTGCACGTCATCCGGTTTCACCCGGGCGACAAGAAGCACCCGGTCAATGCGCCGGAAGAGCTGGCCCCGACAGATGCCGAGCTGGAGGCGATCCTCAAGGATATCGACATCTATCAATGGCCAGCCTCGAAGCTCTTGGGCAAGGTCTACGAGCTGCCGACGCAGCTGAAGAAGGTTGACCCGGAGAACCTGTTCGAATTTCGCAACCGGGAAGGGCAGCTGGTCATGCTGCAGCAGCGCACCGAAGAAACCGATCGTGGCAAGTATCGCCCGTGGACGCCGTTCGACGACTACCTGTGGCGGATGTGCGAGCCGGACGGGCAGCTGCCGATCTGGGGCATGGAGCATCTCGGCGAGCACACCACCGTGTTCATCCACGAGGGTGCCAAGGCGGCGCGCGCAATGCATCGTCTGGTCAACCCGACAAACCGCGCGGGACGCGACCAGCTCGCGCGTCATCCATGGGGGCTCGATCTGGTCAATGCCGCACACCTTGGATGGATCGGCGGTGCGCTCAATCCTGACCGCACCAACTGGGTGGAGCTGGCCAAGTGCGGCGTCAAGCAGGCCTTCATCGTCGCCGACAATGACGCGCCCGGCCTCACTGCGGTCCCGACGATCGCGCGCTACCTGCAGGGCGTCACGGTCTTTCTGGTCCGCTTCAACCAGCTGTTCCCGCCGTCATTCGACATGGCCGACGAATGGCCCGAGCAATTCTTCATCGAGAAGGATGGCGAGCGGATCTATCAGGGGCCGACGTTCAACGACCACCTGCGCCCGGCAACGTGGGCAACCGATCTGGTCAAGGTCGGCAAGAAGAACGTCGCCAAGCTGCGCGACGAATTCAAGAAGTCTTGGGGATGGGTTTCCGAAGTCGACCTGTATGTCTGCCTGCAGCGTCCGACGCTGCGCTTTCCCGACAAGGTGTTCGAGGGGCACGTCGCCGCGTTCAGCCATCACAACAGCAAGGTCGCCGAGCTGGTGAAGCGCGATCTGGTCTGCCACTTCGGCAGGATGGCGTATCGTCCGGACAGGACGGAATTCATCATCGGCCATTTCGGCGAAGCAGCGACCATCAACCTGTTCACGCCATCCGGCATCACGCCATTGCCCGGCGACGCCACGCCATGGATCGAGTTCCTGACCTACCTGATCCCCGACAAGGAAGAGCGCCGCGAGATGATGCGATGGGTTGCGACGCTGATCGCACGCCCCGACATCCGCATGAGCTATGCGGTGCTGATGGTGAGCGAGACGCAGGGCGTCGGCAAGAACACGCTCGGCGAGAAGATCCTCGCCCCCCTCGTCGGCATGCACAACTGCTCGTTCCCCGACGAGCAGCAGGTCGTCGACAGTCAGTTCAATTCTTGGCTTGTCAACAAGCGCTTCGCCTTCATTGCCGAGATCTACAGCGGCAGGTCGTGGAAAGCGACCAACAAGCTCAAGAGCCACATCACCGATCGCACCGTCCACGTCAACGAGAAGTACATCAAGCCGCACGACATCGACAACTGGATCCACGTCATGGCCTGCAGCAACTCGCTGCGTGCGCTCAAGCTCGACGCAACCGATCGCAGGTGGTTCGTTCCGACACTGACCGAGACGCCATGGCCGCGCGAGAAGTGGATCGCGTTCAATGAGTGGATCGAGGGCAACGGGCTGCGCATCATCCTGCACTGGGCCAAGCAGTTCGGGGACTACGTCAAGACCGGCGAGCACGCGCCGATGACCGAGCGCAAGGGCGTCATGCAGCGCGAGAGCGAGAGCGATGCGATGCAGCTGCTGCGCAGCTGGTGCGAGGCGAACGAGGATATCCCGATCACTGTCGTCGAGCGCGCGATGCGCGACTTTCTCGAACGCTCGTCATCCGAGCGCAGGATCTACGAGAGCAGCACCGAGCTGCGCAGGATCATGGCCAGCCTTGGATGGGAGACGTTCAACGAGCGGCTCAGGATTGACGGACTGAAGCAGTGGGTCATCATGTCGCCACAGGTCAGCAAGGAGCTGGCCAGCCTTCCTCAAGACATTGTCGTGCATCGCAAGTTCGTCCGCGCGACGATCAAGTTGCCGGTGGACAGCAAACAGGCAATGCTGTAAGGCCTTTTCAATGATCAGTATCATCATCGGTTCAGACAGTGCCGTTTTGTCCGGTCCCTATTACCAGCGTGGCCTGTCCTTTCTGCAAGGTCTGGAAGGGCGCAAGCATTGCGGTGTCGACCGGCTCACGTTCGAACCAACACCGCACAATCTGCGCATCGTGCGCGATAATTTCCCCGAGCTTGGGATCACCCCTGAAAATGTCAGCGAGCCCGCCTTCAAACGATCGCTGATCGGTCCTGCCTTCCGCATGCCGCCGCGCGACTATCAGCTGGAGAACTACGAGCGCTTCAAGGACGCGCCGGTCTGCGCGATCTTCTCCGATCCCGGCACCGGCAAGACCAAGACCGCGCTCGACATCGTGTCCTACCGCTGGCATGCGTTCATGATCACGGGCGTGCTGATCTTCTCCTCGCCCAAGGGCGTGCATGCACAATGGGTGGAGGAACAGATCCCGCTGCACCTGTGGGAAAACGTCCCGGTGCAGGCCACCTACTGGCGCGGCAGCGCAGGCCCGGTGCCGAAGTGGCTTGCCTTTACGGCGCCGTGGAACGAGCTGCGCATCTTCTCGGGCAACATCGAGATGCTGATCAGCGATCGCGCGTGCATGATCCTCGAAATGTTCATGGCCGCGCACGGTGACATGCTGCTGATCATCGTGGACGAGAGCGACAGCATCAAGAACTTCAGTGCCAAGCGCTCGAAGAAGCTGCGCGAGCTGGCACACAAGCATGGCGTCAAGCAGCGCATGATCATGACCGGCACGCCGATCGCCAAGGACCTGACCGATGAATGGTCGCAGTTCTACTTCCTCAATCCGAACATCATCGGGCACAAGTACAAGACCAGTTTCCAGTCACAGTTCTGCATCATGGGCGGCTTCGAGAACCGCAACGTTGTTGGTCACCGCAACATCGAGCAGTTCAAAAAGATCACGGCACCGTTCATCTTCCGCGCGCGGAAGGAGGAGTTGAACCTGCCCGAGAAGGTCCATGACACCGTGCAGTTCGAAATGACCGATGAACAGAAGCAGATGATCAAGGATATTCGCGATACCTGCATTGCCGTTCTCGACGTCGAGAAGGACAAGCGCGTGCTGGCCAGCACCTCTGTCGGCGCGATCCTGCGCATGCAGCAGATCTCCTGCGGCTTTGCCGTCGTCGACGGCGAGCGCGCGCACGAGCTGGCGAACCCGCGCATGGACGTTCTGCTCGACCTGCTCAACCAGCTCGGTGACCGCAAGGTGGTCGTCTGGTGCCGCTTCCGCCACGACGTCGAGGCGATTTGCCGGGCATTGCCGGAAGACGCGCACGTCAGGATCTACGGCCCATCATCCGCTGCCGAGCGCGTCGAGGCGAAGCGCTTTTTCATCGACGATCCGGAGACCCGGTATCTGGTCGCGACGCCGGACGCGGCGGGCAAGGGCATGGACGGGCTGCAGCACGTCTGTTCGACGGCGGTCTACTATTCCAACTCCTACAACGCCATCCTGCGCTGGCAGAGTGAGGATCGCATTCACCGCATCGGTCAGCAGGGCACCGCGTCCTATTTCGACCTGATCGCACGCGGCTCGCCCGACAAGGCGATCCTGAAGAACCTGCGCAACAAGAAGGACCTGTCGACCATCGTGCTCGACGACCTGCGGCGCATCATCGAGGGGAAGGATTGATGCCGAAGAGAAAGCGCAAGGATGACGATCCCGACGACATCGAGATCGAGAGAAGACGGCGCCTGCGCCGCCTCATCGAGCAGGATGCGCCACCAGAGATCATCGAAGAGCAAACCGGCTTCCTACCAGAGGACTATTGAGCAGATGAACGAGGAACTGAGCGAACGCGAGGAGATCATCTTCAACCTGCTCAAGCGGCGCAAGAGGGTGCCGGTGGACGACATCATCCAGAAACTGGCTGAGGAAGGCCTGCCGCTGACTGCCGTGCGCTCGACGCACAGTCTCGCGGGCATGATGAAGTACCTGACCGCGAAGGTGTGTCAGGAAGGCTGGATCATCTCGATGATCGATGGCGGGCGCGGCGCCGGGAACAAGGCCGCATACAGCATGAAGAGGATGTTCTGATGGACGACGAACAAATCAATCCACTTCTGGATCCTGCCCGGCAGGGGCGCGTTCGCGATAACCTGATCGAAAACCTGCGCCCAGTCAGGGCTAACATTGGCAGGATCATTGGCGCGCGCCCTGACGGCACCATGGGGCCTGCCACAGACGACAACAGCGCAGCCAAGCGTGGTCAAGCCAGCGCTCAAATCATCGGTGTCGAGCGCGGACAGGCGCTCGGCCCGCTGCAGAAGACGCATGATGCGATCAACCACATCATGCAGAACGAGACCGCGCTGCGCCAGCAGCTCGAAGACGCGAACAGCTTAAACGAGCGCCTTGAAAAGGAGTGCATTCTCCTGAAGCGCCAGCTCGACGCCGAGCATATG
>Ga0111538_10000808_pt1 | contig 43286 bp, 36 predicted proteins | sample SoiMethybrSBSTD1_FD_79669 | JGI IMG/M metagenome (GOLD analysis project Ga0111538, IMG submission 79669) | Bulk soil microbial communities from a Populus tree surrounding site in Tennessee, USA - Soil MetaG P. TD hybrid SBSTD1 (version 2)... | ecosystem: Environmental > Terrestrial > Soil >...
CGGAAGAGGTGCGCGGACGGAGCACCCCGGGCAGCGAAGCGGCGGCGAACGACTCCGCCTCGAGCTCGCTGCAGCCGCTCGAGGCCGCCCAGCGCCAGTTCGAGCGCGAGTACCTCCTGCGCGCCCTGCGCGAGGCGGACTGGAACAAGACCCGCGTCGCTCAGCTCCTCGGCATCTCCCGGAAGACGCTCTGGCAGAAGCTCCGTCGCCTCGGCATCGACGCCGGCGACGAATGAATCCTGGAATACGCTTCCAGCGACCATGTTTCCCCTGGGCCAGGGGTCCCGGGACTTGCGTCGCATTCGGGTAACGGCCACCACCGCAAAGTGCGCCAAAGCGCACACCCGTGCGTCATGGCACCGTACTTGAAGTTCCGACCTCTTCATGAGAGCGCCGCTGCCGCCCGTTCGCTCCATCGAAGTCACTCACGACGACGACGCGACCGAGGTCGACCGTCTGCTCGGTGGATGGATGACCGTCGGCAGCGACGACGACGGCGACTTCGACCGGGAGCTCGACGACGATGTGCGCCGCCGCCGTGGCGACGGCTTCCGCTCCTCGTCGCGGCTCGCGACCGGAACCGGACAGTTCGACCTGCGCAGCGGCGACCCGCGCGAGGATCCGGACGAGTCGCTGAGCGACGCGGCGGCCGCGCCCCTCTCGCTCATCATGGCGCGCAAGGTGGTCTGCATCCGCGGTGACGTGGGCGCCAGTGAGGCGCGATCGCGAATGATGTCGCGCGGCGTGAGCGGCCTGCCGGTGGTGGACAACTGGGGCCGCGCGATCGGAGTCATCTCCAAGAGCGACCTGGTCGAGCACGAGATCTCGGGGCAGCCGAGCGGCAGGCAGGTGCTCGACATCATGACTCCGCTCGTCTTCTCGCTGCCGCCCGAGGCGAGCATCGGACAGGCGGCGGCGCTCATGGCCTACGAGGGAATACACCGTGTCGTCGTGGTCGACCGAAGCGGCTACGTGGTCGGATTGGTGTCGTCGCTCGACATCGCCCGCTGGCTGGGATCGCGCAGCGGCCACCCGGTGGGAAACGAGATGTAGCTGCTGCGCCACGCGAAGCGCGGCGCGATCCAGGTTCGCGTTACCGAACCGTGCCATGGCGAGGAAGGCTCGCCTTCGACCGCAAGGACTTACCGCGACGGCATGGTGCCTGCACCCCCTACGGGAGACAGGAGGGACGAGACGAGAGAGAACACTCCCCCGGACAGCGGGGGCACGCCCATGCGGGTTCGGCGAACGCATGAACGTGCCGTCCAGAGCTTCGCGGCGCATATGACGAGCTGGTCGTGAGCGCGCGGAGGGCGGCCACCGAGCCGCTCGACAGCGGGCCCGACAATGTCGCGGCGCAAGTAGCCGCAGCGCCAAGCCCGAGAACGAAGCCAGGGACACAACGAACCGCCGAGAACAACTGAATAGCGTGGCGGGCAGGCCTCTGGGCCTGCTCGTCGCGTTTTCGGCCCCCCACAGGCCGGTGGGCCCGGCTGGACAGCGCACGCGAGTCGAGATACGTCAGCGCCATGCCAGCGCGCCTTCCCCGTCCCAGAGTCGTCTTCGCCGTGCTCGCGGCGGCTTGCGGCACCACCGGCACCACGACCCGCGGCGGCGGCGAGACGACCGATCCGGCCGAGGAATCGCAACCTCCGGCGGCCGACCCGCGCGCCGCCCGGGAACCGGGCGCCCTCACCTATCCGACGACCCGCAAGGGAGACACGGTCGACGACTACCACGGCACCAAGGTGGCCGATCCCTACCGCTGGCTGGAGGACACCGACTCGGCGGAGACCCGCTCGTGGATCGAGGCGGAGAACAAGGTCACCTTCGCCTTCCTCGAGTCGATCCCCCAGCGCAAGCAGATCGAGCAGCGCATCACCGACCTGTGGAACTACGAGAAGTACAGCGCGCCCGGTCGGGTGAAGAATCGCTACTTCTGGTCCAAGAACGACGGGCTGCAGAACCAGAGCGTCGTCTACTGGTCCGACTCGCTCAAGGGCGAGCCGAAGGTGCTGCTCGATCCCAACAAGCTGTCGACCGACGGCACCGTCGCCCTCGCGGGGCTCGCCATCAGCGAGGACGCCAAGCTGGCCGCCTATGGCCTCCAGTCAGCCGGCAGCGACTGGGTGGAGTGGCACGTGCGATCGGTCGACACCGGCGAGGACCGGAGCGACCTCCTCAAGTGGGTGAAGTTCTCGGGCGCCGCCTGGACCCACGACAACAAGGGCTTCTACTACAGCCGCTATCCGGAGCCGAAGGAGGGGGAGGCGATGACCGACGCCAACCTCAACCAGACGCTCTACTACCACCGGCTGGGGACCACGCAGGACAAGGACACCCTCATCTACGAGCGGCCGGACGAGCCAAAGTGGGGCTTCGGGCCGACCGTCACCGAGGACGGGCGCTACCTCATCGTGGAGGTGTGGAAGGGGACCGGGCCGAAGAACCTCATCCTCTACCAGGACCTCAAGAAGGGTAAGCCGGGCGGCAAGGGCGCCATGCAGACGCTGATCGGCGAGTTCGAGGGCAAGTTCCAGTTCATCGGCAACGAGGGGCCGGTCTTCTGGTTCGTCACCGATCTCGACGCGCCGCGCGGGCGCCTGGTCGCCATCGACGTGCGCAAGCCCGACAAGAAGAGCTGGAAGCCGCTGGTGCCGCAAGGCGCCGATCCGGTGCAAACCGCCAGCTCGGTGGGCAACAAGATCTTCGTCGAGTACCTGCACGACGCCCACTCGCTGATCGCGGTGCACGATCCGAGAGGCAAGCACCTGGGCGAGGTGGCGCTGCCCGGACTCGGCTCGGCGGGCGGCTTCGGCGGCCGCAAGGAGCACAGCGAGACGTTCTACAGCTATACGAGCTTCACCCAGCCCGACACGATCTTCCACTACGACATCAAGAGCGGCAAGAGCGAGGTCTTTCGCGCCCCCAAGGTCGCCTTCGACGGGACGAAATACGAGAGCACGCAGGTCTTCGTGAACAGCAAGGACGGTACGCGCGTTCCACTGTTCATCACCCACCGGAAGGGCATGAAGCTCGACGGCAACAACCCCACGCTGCTCTACGGCTACGGCGGCTTCAACATCTCGATGACGCCCTTCTTCAGCGTGGTGATGGCGGTGTGGATGGACATGGGCGGCGTGCTGGCGGTCGCCAACCTGCGCGGCGGCGGCGAGTACGGCGAGGAGTGGCACCTGGCCGGCACCAAGCTGAAGAAGCAGAACGTGTTCGACGACTTCATCGCAGCCGGTGAGTGGCTGGTGGCCAACAAGTACACCTCGTCCAAGCGGCTCGCCATCCAGGGCGGCTCGAACGGCGGCCTCTTGATCGGCGCCTGCATGACCCAGCGGCCCGACCTGTTCGGCGCCGCGCTGCCGGCGGTCGGCGTGATGGACATGCTGCGCTTCCACAAGTTCACCATCGGCTGGGCCTGGGTCGACGACTACGGCTCGTCCGACAACGCCGAGGAGTTCAAGGCGCTGCGCGCCTACTCGCCGCTGCACAACATCAAGCCGGGCGTCGAGTACCCGCCGACCTTCATCACCACGGCCGACCACGACGACCGGGTGGTGCCGGGTCACAGCTTCAAGTTCGCTGCGGCGCTGCAGGCGGCGCACAAGGGCAAGAACCCGGTCCTGATCCGGATCCAGACCAAGGCAGGCCACGGCGGCGGCAAGCCGACCAAGATGAAGATCGAGGAAGCGGCCGACGAGCTGGCCTTCCTGGTCAAGGTGTTCGGGATGTGATCCGGTCCGGGATCGAGCCGATGTGGCATCAGGCGCGCGCGGCGTGGCCGGGGGTGGACGTCGCCCTCGCCCCCTTCGCGGCGTTCGTCGAGCGCCACCTGGCGCCGCTCGCCGATCCCGATCAGGTGCTGCCGTCGCTGTTCGGGGCGGATCTCTATCTGGCCTGCGCCTGCGCCACCGGCGACGGCGCCGCCCTCCGGCTGTTCGAGGACCACGTCTTGCCGCAGGCTGACGCCGCGCTCAAGCGGGTCGACCCGTCGCCGACCTTCGCCGACGAGGTGCGGCAGATCCTGCGGCAGAAACTGTTCGTCGGCGACGGCGAATCGGCGCCGAAGATCGGCGACTACGCCGGGCGCGGCCCGCTCGCCACCTGGGTGAGGGTCGCGGCGGTCAGGACCGCGCTCAACCTGCGCGGCTCGGGGCGGCGCGAGATGCCGATGACCAGCTCGCAGGTGGCGGCGCTGGCGCCGGCGGTCGACGACCCCGGGCTCAAGTACCTGAAGGACCGCTTCGCCGACGAGTTCGAGGCATCGCTGGCGCGCGCCTGCGGCGCGCTGTCCGAGCGCGATCGCACCATCTTGCGGCTGCGCTACGCCGACGACCTCAACATCGATCAGATCGGCGCGCTGTACGGCGTGCACCGCGCCACGGTGGCGCGCTGGATCGGCCGGATCCGCGATGAAGTTTACGAGGGGACGCGCAAGGACCTGGTCGGCCGCCTCAAGCTCGACGACTCCGACTTCGAGGCTCTGCTGAGACTCGCGCAGAGCCAGATCGACGTGAGTCTTTCCGCGGTCTTGACGTCGCAAAGATCCGGGTGACAGCCCGCGCGGACCGTGCGACAAAGTCGCGCCTCGCCTGTCTAGCCTGTGGCTGGAGCGAGCTCTACACACGCGGGAGAGTCGAATGCGCCGCATCTTCGGTATCGTGTTGGCCGTCGGGTTGCTGGTGGCGGGTGCGCACTCCGCCGCTTTCGCCCAGGGCGAGGACGACGCAGAGGCAGCAGAGGAGGTCGGCGGCGAGGAGGTCGCGGCTCCCGACGGCGAGGCGCCGAGCGCTCCAGCCGCAGCCGGCACGACCGCACCGGCCGGGGCGGAGGCTGCGCCCGCGGCCCCGGCGGCCGCGAGCCCAGGCGAGGCGGCGGCGACCACCGGCGAGGCTCCGGCGGCCGGCGACGCCACCGGCGAGGAGGGCGCAACGCCGTTCGACATGACGCCGGAGCAGCGGGCCCAGTACGCGGCCGCGCTGCGCCAGGTGGTCAAGCAGGTGCGCGGCAAGGTGCTCGACAAGATCAGCGACAAGATCGCCGCGAAGCAGGGCCAGAAGCTCGACCGCATCGCGATGGTGCTCTCGCTCTTCGCGCTGTGCGGCGTCTTCCTCCTGTTCTTGCCGCTGGTCCTCAAGAAGAAGTACCCGAACCAGACCGGCACGCTGTTCAAGTACAGCGCGCTGGCGGCGCTGCTCTTCTTCCTGGCGGTCAACCTGTTCGCCCTGGTGCTGTTCACCATGCGCGGGACCCAGAGCGCGCTCGGCCGCTACACCAACCCGCAGGTCAAGCTGGTCTCGTCCACCTTCGATCTCATCGAGGACAAGGCCGACGAGATGGCCGACATCGGGCCCATCCTCATCGAGCCGACCCTGGCGAGCCTCACCGGCGACACCGACGCGCCGGTCCTGACGATCATGCTCGACAACGTGCAGAAGCTGAAGAACGACATGCACGTGTTCACCACCGTCGGCAGCTTCTTCAAGAAGCTCAACTGGCTCTTCGGCATGCTGCCGATCCTCTTCATCGGCCTCGCCATCTTCCTGTTCGCCAAGGTGGCCAAGCCGACCCTCCTCGAGATCATCCGGCTGCCGGAGCGGGCCGCCTCGGGCGAGCGCGGCGTGGTGGGCCACACGGTGCGGCTCACCTTGCGCAACGTGTGGGCCGAAGCCAAGGCGACCTTCGCCACCGTCGGCGTGCTCATGCTCTTGACCCTGGTCGCCGCCTTCCTGCTCGGCTACGTGCTCGAGCCGGCCATCGAGATCTTCATGGCGTACCTGGCCGTCTGCTTCATGTACGTCCAGATCGCGCCGGACGCGTCGTCCTTCTGGATCCTCTTCAGCCTGATGGGCTCGATCATGTTCCTCGTGCTCAACCTGGCGGTCATCATCCTCACGACCGCCTTCTTCCTCGGCAAGTGTCAGAAGATCTTCCAGAAGCGCTTCCGCGAGGGCATCCCGCTCGCCGCGCACGGCCGGTTCTGGAAGTGGGGCGTCCTGAGCGCACTCTGGGCCCAGGTCCTGCCGGTGCTCTACATCCTGGCCTCGGTGCCGGCGATCGGCTGGTTCGTCGAGAAGTCGGTCGACCGCTTCCTCAACGAGAAGACGCAGAACTGGGCCTTCATCCTCGGCACCGGTCCGGCGATGTTCATCGTCACCTTCCTGCTGGTCTTCTGGGTCGCGCGCGGCGTGAGCGCGCTCGGCTTCCTCGCCAAGTACAAGGTCGAGGGCGAGGCGTACGCCGGCGTGCAGGTGGCCGAGGAGGCCCTGACCGCCGCCGCCGCCCAGCACGGCGCCTAGCGGCGGGCTCTGAGAGACCCCGTCCGGGGTGGCGCCGGCGATCCATGTCGTCGCGCAGGACCCGGCGACGGTTCGTTCTTTCTCGGCGGCGAGAAAGAGCGAAGCTCTTTCGAGCTCCCGCCTTCGCGGAGCGGCCGGCTAGCGGCAGGAGAACGCGGTTCAGGGATTCATGGGCCAGGGGCTTGATCTTCGGCACGGCTGAGGGAATAAACGCGCGACCCTGCCGGGTCAGGGCGCGTACCGGAGATCTGCATGAAAGCGATCGAAGCGAGCGATTTGTCGAAGGCTTACGGACGGGTGCTGGCGCTCGAGAAGGTGAGCTTCTCGGTCGACAAGGGCGAGGTCATCGGGCTCCTCGGCCCCAACGGGGCCGGCAAGACCACGTTGATGAAGATCCTGACCGGCTACCTGCAGCCCGACGCCGGGACCGCGGTCCTGCGCGGCGTCGACGTGGTGGCAAATCCCATCGGAGTGCAGCGCAGCATCGGCTACCTGCCCGAGAACGCGCCGCTCTACCACGAGATGACCGTGCAGGACTACCTGCTCATGATGGCGGAGCTGCGCGAGATTCCGCCGGAGAAGCAGAAGTCGATGCTGTCCGACGCGATCTACGCGACCGGCCTCGAGGACTACCTCACCCGCGCGATCGGCAAGCTGTCGAAGGGCTACCGGCAGCGGGTCGGGATCGCCCAGGCGATCCTGCACCGGCCGGAGCTGCTCATCCTCGACGAGCCGATGAGCGGGCTCGATCCGACCCAGATCGTCGAGATCCGCGACCTCATCAAGCGGCTGGCGGCCGACGCCACCGTCATGCTGTCGACCCACATCCTGAGCGAGGTCGAGACGACCTGCGAGCGGGTGCTGGTCATCATGCGCGGGCGGCTGCGCGCCGACTCGCGGGTGGACGAGCTGCGCAGCGCGAACGCCGCGGTGGTGACGATCGAGTCCGCCGCCACCGGGGTGGCCGAGGCGCTGAAGAAGGTGGACGGGGTGGTGACGGTGGAGAAGGTGGGCGAGCCGGACGGCGGCTTCGACACCTGGCGGGTCACCGCCAGCTCCGACCAGCTGTGCCCCGCCCTGTTCGAAGCGCTGCGGCGGACCAGCTGGCGCGTCGCCGAGCTCCGGTCCGACACCCGCACGCTCGAGTCGGTCTTCCGCGAGCTGGCGCAGCGGCCCGATGAGCCGAAGGCGGAAGCGGAGGTGCAGGCATGAAACCGGCGGCGCGAAACATCCTGGCCATCGCGCGCAAGGAGCTGCGCGGCTACTTCCAGTCGGCGGTGGCCCTCATCTTCCTGGCCGCCTTCCTCGGCGTGGTGGTCTTCACCTTCTTCTGGGTCGAGAAGTTCTTCACCCGCAACATCGCCGACATCCGGCCGATGTTCGACTGGCTGCCGCTCCTGCTCATCTTCCTGGTGGCGGCGCTGTCGATGCGCCTGTGGAGCGAGGAGCAGCGGGGCGGCACCATCGAGATCCTCCTGACCCTGCCGGTGCCCCACTGGCAGCTGGTGCTCGGCAAGTTCGTCGCCGGCCTGGCGCTCATCGCGCTGGCGCTGGCGCTCACGCTCGGGCTGCCGATCACGGTCGAGATGATGGGCGACCTCGACTGGGGGCCGGTGTTCGGCGGCTACCTGGCGGCTCTCCTCCTGGCCAGCGCCTACCTGTCGATCGGGCTTTGCATCTCGGCGGCGACCGACAACCAGATCGTCGCGCTCATCCTGACCGCGCTGGTGTGCGGGCTGCTCTACCTGCCGGGCGCCGACGACGTGGTGCGCTTCTTCGGCGGCGACACCGGCGAGGTGCTGCGCCGGATCAGCACCCGCGGCCGCTTCGAGAGCATCGCGCGCGGCGTGCTCGACCTGCGCGACCTGGCCTACTACTTATCGCTCATCGGGGTCGGGTTGGCGGTCAACGTGCTGCTGCTGGCGCGCAAGGGCTGGAGCCGCGGCGAGCGGACCCGGCCGCAGCGGGTGCAGAAGGTGACGGCGGTGGCGCTGGTGGCGGCCAACGCGCTGGCGTTGAACCTCTGGATGGCGCCGGTCGCGGCGGCCCGGGTCGATCTCACCGAGCACAACGAGTACAGCCTGTCGCCGGTCACCGAGAAGATCCTCGACTCGCTCGACCAGCCGCTCATCATCCGCGGCTACTTCAGCGAGAAGACCCATCCGCTGCTGGCCCCGCTCATCCCGCAGATCCGTGACCTGCTCGCCGAGTACAAGGTGATGGGCGGCGGCAAGGTGCGGGTCGAGTTCGTCGACCCGTCGTCGTCGGAGGAGGTCGAGAAGGAGGCGCAGGAGCGCTACAACATCAAGAGCTTCCCGTTTCGCTTCGCCGACCGGCGCGAGCGATCGGTGGTCAACGCCTACTTTCACATCCTGGTCCAGTACGGCGACCAGTTCGAGGTGCTGAGCTTCGAGGACCTCATCGAGGTGCGCCAGACCGACATCGGTGACCTCGAGGTCAAGCTGCGCAACTTCGAGTACGACATCACGCGCACCATCAAGAAGGTGGCCTACGGGTTCCAGAGCCTCGACGTCCTGTTCGCCTCGCTGTCGGCCAAGCCGGTCCTCACCGCCTACGTCACGCCGAACAGCCTGCCGGACACCGTCAAGGAGGTTCCCGACCAGCTGAAGAAGGTGGCGGACGAGCTCAAGGAGGAGTCGGGCGGCACCTTCGAGCTGCGCACCGTGGTGCCCGACTCGCGCGCCACCCAGCAGGCGCTGTACAAGAAGTACGGCTTCGAGCCGTACGCGGTCTCCGCGCTGTCGCGTCAGGGCTTCTACCTGCACTTCGTGCTCGAGGTCGGCAAGAGGGAGATCCCGCTCCAGCTGCCGCAGGAGATCAACGACGCCGCGCTCAAGCAGATGGTGGTGGACGGGCTCAAGCGGGCGGCGCCGGGATTCACCAAGTCGGTGGCGCTGTGGACACCGCCGGCCGACCAGCAGGAGCAGCAGATGCCGGGCATGCCGCAGCAGCGGCCTCAGCCGGCCCAGTCGTTCAACTCGCTGCGCGAGAAGCTGCGCGGAAGCTACCAGGTGGTGCCGGCCAACCTGGCCGGCGGGCACGTCGACGACGAGGCGGACGTGCTGGTGCTGGCCGGGCCGGCCGACCTGGACGACAAGTCGCAGCGCGCGGTGGATCAGTTCCTCATGCGGGGCGGCGCGCTCATCATCCTGGACGGGCGCTACCGGCTCGATCTCAGCCAGCGCTCGGTCGACGTACAGCCGGTCAACAGCGGGATCGACAAGCTGCTCGACAAGTGGGGCGTCGAGGTCAAGAAGGAGCTGATCCTCGACAGCAAGAGCGACTCGTTCCCGATGCCGGTCGACCGGGACATCGGCGGGCTGGTGGTGCGCGAGATGCGCCAGCTGCCGTACCCCTACTTCGTCAAGGTGCAGCGCGACGCCATGAGCGACGGCGTCATCACCGGCCAGCTGGCGGCCACCGTGTTCCACTTCGCCTCGCCGGTGGTCGTCGCCAAGGACGAGAAGAAGGCCGGCAAGGAGGGCGACAAGAAGGAGGACGAGGCGGCGCCGCCGCGCAAGGTCGAGGTGCTGATGAAGTCCTCGGGCGACGCCTGGACCGAGAAGACGCCCAAGGTGCAGCCCGACTTCACGCTCCACCCTGGCTCCGGCTTCGGCCGGCCCGACAAGGTCGACAAGGCGGAGGCCGGACCGCACGCGCTGGCGGTGGCGGTGACCGGCAGCTTCCCGAGCGCCTTCGCCGACGAGGGCGACAAGAAGGACGAGGCGAAGAAGGACGAGCCCGCCGGGCCGGATGGGAAGAAGGACGAGGACAAGAAGGAGGAGCGGCTCATCAAGCACTCTCCGCCCGACGCGCGCCTGGTGGTGGTCGGCTCGTCGAGCTTCGTCTCCGACGAGCTGCTCGAGGTGTCGAGCCAGGCCGGCTCCGACTACGTGGTCAACAACGTCGAGCTGCTTCAGAACATGGTCGACTGGGCGGTGGCCGACACCGATCTGCTCGCCATCCGCTCGCGTGGCAGCCACACCCGGATCCTCGAGATCGAGGAAGGAGCCCGCGGCAAGTGGGAGTGGGCCAACTACGCCATCATGGGGCTGGCCCTGGCGGTGGTGGTCGCGCTGACCCTGCTGCGCCAGCGGGCGCAGGAGCCGATGGCCCTGGCCCCGCGGCCGGGCGCGGCGGCGAGCCCGAAGGCTCCGCCTGCGGCGGAGGATAGCCAGGAGATGCAGTCGTGAACCGCACCAACAAGATCCTGGCCGGTGCGCTCCTGGTCCAGCTCCTCCTCGCCGTGCTCCTCTTCCTCAGGCGCGACGACAACCGGATCGGCAAGCTCGAGCCGCTGGTCGAAGGGCTCCAGGCGGACAAGATCGACCGGATCCGCGTGTTCGACGCCTACCCGGCGGCCAAGCAGGAGCCGGACCAGCCGAAGAAGCAGGCCGGAAAACCGGACCAGCCGGCGGTCGAGCTGGTCAAGCGCGGCTCCGACTGGCAGCTGGCCAGCCACTTCGATTACCCGGCCGACGGCACCAAGGTGACCGAGCTGCTCGAGAAGGTGACCGCGATCCGCACCCGCGGCTCGCTGGCGTCGGGCAAGGCGCGCCAGAAGCAGCTCGAGGTGGCCGACGACAACTACCAGCGCAAGCTGGTTCTGACCTCGGGCGGCAAGGACGTGACCCTGTACGTCGGCGCCAGCGCCGGCGCCCGGCAGACCAGCGTCCGGCTGGCCGGCTCGAACGACGTGCACGGGGCGAGCGGCCTGAGCGCCTTCGCGGTCGGCGCCGAGCCGTCGTCCTGGATCGACACCGCCTACTTCAAGGTCGACAAGGAGCAGATCGCCTCGATCGAGGTGAGCAACCAGAACGGCACCTTCACCCTCGAGCCGGCCGGCACCGAGGGCGGCGGCTGGAGTGTCGAGCTCAACGGCAAGGCGGTCGAGGTCCCGGCCGGCAGCGAGATCGACAAGGACATGGTCGACCGGGTGGTGAGCCGGATCTCGGCGATGACCATGACCGAGCCGGGCGACCCCAAGCGCACGATCGACAAGCCGCAGGTGACCGTCATGGTGCGGATGAAGGCCGACCAGGCGCCGGCCGGCGCCGACGGCGGCCCGCCGGCGGTGTCGCAGCCGGGGCAGGAGTACACCGTCGACATCGGCGAGTCGGGCGCGAAGGACAAGAGCTTCGTCAAGGTGCGCGGCAGCCAGCACGCGGCGCTGATCCACACCCTGTCGGTGAGCGACCTGGTCGAGCTGAGCGCGACCAAGCTGGTCAAGAAGCACGAGGACAAGCCGGCCGCGCCGCCGGGCGGCGAGGGGATGCCCGAGGGCCTGCCGCCCGGGGTCGACCTCGAGCAGCTGCAGCAGCAGATGCAGCAGCAGGGCCAGTGAAGCGGCGATGACCCTGCCGGAGCGCGCCGACGTGATCGCGGCCGCCGGGCGGCTCGCCGGTCAGGTCGTGCGCACGCCGGTGGTCCGCTGCGCCGCGCTCGACGAGCTGGCCGGCGCCGAGCTGTGGCTCAAGGCGGAAAATCTACAGCTGGTGGGCGCCTTCAAGGCGCGCGGCGCGCTGAACAGCCTCGCGCTGCTCGACCCGGCGGTGCGCGCGCGCGGCGTCATCACCTACAGCTCGGGCAACCACGCCCAGGCGGTGGCGATGGCGGCGCGGCGCTACCACGTGCCGGCCGACATCTTCATGCCGGTGGACGCGCCGCACATCAAGGTGGCGGCGGTGAAGCGCATGGGGGCGCGCGTCACGCTGGTCGGCACCACCTCGCCGGAGCGACACGAGGCGGCGCTGGCGCGCCAGCGGGAGACCGGCGCCGCGATCATCGAGCCCTTCGACCACCCGCACACCATCGCCGGGCAGGGGACGGCGACCCTCGAGCTGGTCGAGGATGCAGCGGCCGCCGGGGCGACGCTCGATGCCCTGGTCGTGCCGGTCGGCGGCGGCGGGCTCATCGCCGGCGCCTGCCTGGCAGCGCCGCCCGAGCTCGCCGTCTTCGGGGTCGAGCCGGTCGGCTGCGACTCGATGGGCCAGAGCATCCGGCGTGGGACCATCGTTCCCGTCGATCCCGGGCCGACCCTGGCCGACGGGCTGAAGCCGACCCGGGTCGGCGAGCTCACCTTCGCGATCGCGCGGGCCCGCCTGGCCGGCTGCGAGACCGTCACCGACGAGGAAATCGCCCCGGCGGTGGCCCAGCTGGCTCTCCTCGCCAAGCTGGTGGTCGAGCCGTCCGGCGCGGCCGGAGTCGCCCTCGCGCTGCGCCGCGGCGCGGTCCCCGGCCGCCGTATCGGCGTCATCCTCTCCGGCGGCAACATCGCCCCCGACCGCCTCGCGGCGCTTGTGTCGCAGCAGGTTTGAACCGCCAAAGCCGCCAAAGCCGCCAAAGTTTTTTGGGTTGGAATGCCTCGATGACACGAAGCCCACCCCAATCAAAATTCTGGGTTTGGCGGGTTTGGCGGTTAACCCATCCGAGGCCGATTAGACTGAGGCGGTGAAGTACCTCATTGCCTTGCCTGTGCTGGCCGCGGTCGCCGCGCCGAGCGTCGCTGCGGCCGCGACGTACGACTGGGAGCTGTCGCCGAGCGAGCAGTTCCGCATGTGGATCGACGACGACCAGGCGGTCATCTACGGCTTCTACGTGATCTGGAACGAGAGCGCCGGGGACACCCGGGTCCTGGTCGAGCGCGAGATCATCCAGCAGTGGGCGCGCACCTTCGGCTTCGGCATCATCGGGACCCAGCTGCCGGATCCCGGGTACGCCGACACGCTGCTCGACGCGATGGACGACTTCGCGGCGATGAGCGGCCACCCGGAGATCGCCAACGCACCGGTCCTGTGCGAGGGGCTGTCGCTCGGCGGCTACTCGGCGATGGAGTTCGCCGGCGCGCACCCGGAGCGGACCATCGCGTTCCTGTCCGGCGCGTCCGGCCGGGTGGACGCCCCGACCATGCCGGGGTTCGCCCAGGTGCCCGGCCTCTTCTACCTCGGCGACGAGGACCCGGACCTCGACAACGCGCTCGAGCGCACCGACGAGGTGATGGCGATCCGGGCGAGCGGCGCGCAGGTGGCCTACTTCATCCAGTGGGGCGCCGGACACGAGCGCGGCTTCGCCGACGAGCTCGGATGGAAGTTCCTCGCCGACGCCGTGCGCCTGCGCTACCCGGAGGGGGCCACGCCGCTCGATGGACCGGTCGAGCTCATCGACATCCCGGACGACTTCGGGTGGCTGGCCGACCAGACCACATGGCAGAGCGAGCTCACCGACGTGTTCCCGTACGACGACGCGCCCGGCGCCGCGGAGGACTACTTCTGGCTGCCGACCCGCGACGCGGCGTTCGCCTATAGAGGCCACGCCACCTCGGAGCAGCCGATCGCGTTCACCCAGCCGAGCGGCGAGGTCGACTGGACCGTCGTCGACCCGGGAGAGACCGTCGACATCGCGGTGTCGACCGCCGGGCTGGGCGACGTGTCGACCGTCGAGGTCTTCGACGGCTCGAGCTCGATCGCGCTGCTCGACACCGCGCCGTACACCGCCACCTGGACCGCGGAGGGCATCGGCGCCCACGCCCTGGTCGCGGTCGCCACGCTGGGCGACGGCACGCAGCGCAGCGGCTACATCGCGCCGGTGCTGGTGCTCGGCACCGCGGCGCCGGGCGGCGGCGGGCTCGACGACGGCGACCGGCCGGACGGCGGCGCGGTCGGCGGGGATGGCGGACCGGCCGGCGGCGACGGCGGCGGCGGCGACGACGACGGCGGCGGTTGCGGCTGCCGGGCGAGCGATCCGGGCACGCCGCTCGCCGGCCTCCTGGTCCTGCTGGCCCTCGTCAGCGCGAGGCGGCGCGGTTGGCCCGCGGGGAGCGCCGCCGGTGGGCTGCCACCCGGTAGACCGAGACCAGATCGCCGACCGTGCAGTTGGCGAGCAGCTCGCGGGCGAACCGGCTCGGCAAGGACGACAGCGGTCGCATGTCGTCCCCGGCGATCAGCGGCACCAGGTAGCTGACCGGAGTGGCGAAGTTGAGGTTCTGCCCGTCGCGCAGGACCAGGGTCGACACCCCGATGACGCGACCGCTGCTGTCGAGCACCGGACCGCCCGACGAGCCGGGTGAGATCGGTGCCGAGATGCGCCGCCGGCGCAAGCAGGCAGGACCGCGAGCCCGGGGAGGCAGCCGGACTTGCCACCCGCTGGCGGGTCCACCGTGCACATGCGTGTTTGCGGCATCGGTGTCGGCGGACGGGGACGGATGCGGCTAGGATAGCGACGTGCGCCATTTCGACGCCCTGGTGATCGGCGGCGGACCGGCCGGCAGCACCGCTGCTCGCCAGCTGGTGGCGCGCGGCATGCGCACCGCGGTGCTCGACCGCGCCCGTTTTCCGCGGGTCAAGCTGTGCGCCGGCTGGGTCAGCGCGCCGATCTGGGATGTGCTCGAGATGTCGCCGCGCGACTACCCGCGCTCCCTGTGGGAGTGGAACCGGTGTCACGTGCATCACGCCGGCGTGCAGCGGACCTTCCGCGCCCGCGGCTACTTCATCCGGCGCTACGAACTCGACGCCTTCCTGCTCGAGCGGAGCGGCGCCGAGGTCATCACACACGCGGTGAAGTCGATCGAGCGGGACGGCGGCGACTGGGTGGTGGACGGCGCCCTGCGCGCCCCGATCCTGGTCGGGGCGGGCGGCACCCACTGTCCGGTGGCGCGGGCGGTCGCCCCGCCGCGGCCCGAGCGCCCGGTCGGGGTGCAGGAGCTCGAGTTCCAGGCCGAACCGACCGCGATCGCCGCCGCGCGGCTGGGCGACGACGGGGAGCCGGAGCTGGTCCTGCACGACGACCTGCGCGGCTACTCGTGGAACGTCCCCAAGACCGACTGGCTCAACATCGGCTGCGGCACGGTCGAGGCGCGCGAGGTGAAGGAGACCTGGCGGCAGATGCGCGAGTTCCTGCTGGCCAGCGGGCACGTGCCGCCGGCCGCCGCCGCCGCGCTCGAGCACGTGAAGGGCTACTCGTACTACCTGTTTCACCCGGCCCACCCGCCTGGCTGCGCGCGCGACGGCGCGATGCTGGTGGGAGACTCGCTGGGACTGGCCCATCCGCTCACCGCCGAGGGCATCCTGCCGGCCTGCCTGTCGGGGCGCCTGGCCGGCGAGGCGATCGCCGACGGCGACCCGGCGTCGTACGGCGCCCGGCTGGCGGCGCACCCTTTGTTCGCCGACTACCGGGCGATCTACCGGCTGCGCGAGGCAGGCGCCTCGCTCCGCCGCCGCGCCCCCGGCGTCTCGATTCCACTGCCGGCCGCCGCCCGCCGCGCCGTCGAGTGGGCGGTCGCGCGCGGGTTCGTCTGGATGTTCACCGGCGCTCCGCTGCCGCTCCGGCGGCGAACACAGCTGAGGATCCGATGACCACAATGATGATGATGCTGAACGCTGCAGTCCTCCGCCGCGCCGTGGCCTCGCGCGCCGAGTCGATCATACGCGGGCTCCTCGAGCAGTCGGGAATCGCAATCGGCGGCGGCGAGCCGCACGACATCACCGTGCACGACGACCGCTTCTACCTGCGCACGCTGCGCGACGGCTCGCTCGGCTTCGGCGAGTCCTACATGGAGGGCTGGTGGGACGCGCCGGCGCTCGATCAGACGATCGCGCACATCCTGGCCTCGCGCACCGACGAGAAGCTGCCGGTCTGGGCCGACTCCCTGCTCGCGCTGCGCGCCCGGGTGCAGAACCTCCAGTCCCGCTCGCGCGCGCCCGAGGTCGGCAAGCGCCACTACGACGTCGGCAACGACCTCTACCGCGCCATGCTGGATCGCCGGATGGCGTACACCTGCGCCTACTGGCCGGCCGGCGCCGAGGAGGCCGATCTCGACGCCGCCCAGGAGGCCAAGCTCGAGCTGGTCTGCCGCAAGATCGGCCTCTCCCCTGGCATGAGGGTCCTCGATCTCGGCTGCGGCTGGGGCTGCTTCGCCCGCTACGCCGCCGAGCGCCACGGCGCCCAGGTCACCGGCTACACCATCTCCGAGCGCCAGGTCGAGCTCGGCCGCGAGCTGTGCGCCGGCCTGCCGGTCGAGCTCCACCTCGAAGACTACCGGACCGCCCACGGCCAGTACGACGCGGTCGTGTCGATCGGCATCATGGAGCACGTCGGCCCGCGCAACTACCGCACCTACATGGACGTGGTCGATCGCTGCCTGGTGCCCGGCGGGCTCGCCTTCATCCACACCATCGCCGGCAACTACTCCAACGACCACATCGAGCCCTGGCTGCACCGCTACATCTTCCCCAACGCGGTCCTGCCCTCGATGGCGCAGATGGCGCGCGCCATGGAGCCGCGCTTCGTCATCGAGGACGTGCACAACATCGGCCCGCACTACGATCGGACCCTGATGAGCTGGTGGCAGCGCTTCGACGCCGCCTGGCCCACGCTGCGACATCGCTACGACGACCGGTTCTACCGGATGTGGAGGTACTACCTCCTGTCCTGCGCCGGCATCTTCCGCACCCGCTACGCCCAGCTGTTCCAGATCGTCTTCACCCGGCCGCCGACCTCCCAGCCGAGCTGCCGACTGTCCTGATCCGGCGTGCGCGTTCGCGCGGGCCGGGGCGGATTTGCGTGGCGGAGCGCGCGCAAGCGGCCGTGCGGGCGGGCGCGGCAGTGGAACGCCGATTGCTCTCCTCCCGCGCATGAGAAACGGGTTGCACCCGCCGGCTCTCTGGCCACTCACGCGTTTGCTCGGCGACCGCGCCGAACCCCGGTTCGAGCGGCGGATCGGGCGCCTCGAGATCCGGCGCATCGCTCCGCGCGTCGAGGCGCGAACCGACGTCGACGTCGACGACTTCGAGGCGGCGCTCGAGATCGGCTGCCAGCGCCTCCTGGCCTACGTCCAGGGCGGCAACCGCGGCGGCGAAGAAATCGCCACCGGCGTTCCGGTGACGGCGACCCACCGGCTCGGCTTCACCGTCGGGTTCGCGATGCCCGCCGGGAGGAAGCGCCCCTCGCTCCCGGCGGCCGACGACGACCGCATCTCCCTGTGCGACGCGCGCGGCCTGCGGGTCGCGGTCCTGCGCCTGCGCGGCCGCTACGACGCCGACAACGTCGGCGCCGGGGAAAGCGAGCTCCTCCGCCGGGTCGCCGACGCCGGCCTGTCGCCGGTCGGACCGATCGTCTTCGCCGGCTACGACCCGCCGACCACGCTGCCCATCCTCCGCCGCAACGAGCTGTGGGTGGAGATCGAGCGCTGAGCCGCAGCCGCCGCCGGGCCATCCCCCCGGAGCGGGCTAGGAACCCGGCCAGCCGGCGGCGAGCGCGTTGACCACCGCGGCGCGCAGGTCGCGCAGGTTGCCGGCCCAGGGACGGCGCGACAGAACTGCGATGAGCTCGCGCGGCGGCTCGGCGTCCGCGCTGCCGGCGAGCTCGCGGTACATGGCCCCGATGAGGAGCGCCACGTCCTCGCGCCGCTCCGCCAGCCCGGGCAACGGGACGCGCGCGTGGTGGAAGCGAGCGTAGAGCTCGGGCGAGAACCAGCCGCGGTTGACGTCGACCCGCACGTCCCGCCCCGAGGTCGCGATGATCCTGAGGTCGACCGGGCCGGTCAGGAGCGAGAGCAGCTCGCGCTGGCCGCGCGGGTCGAGCTCGCCCAGCTCCTCGATCACCAGCGTGCCGCCGAGCGCGCTCGCGATGCAGCGCGGGGTGAGCCGGCCGGGTGGGAAGCTGCCGCAGTCGATCGAGACCAGCGGCCCGCCGGCGAAGCGGCTGTACTCGTGGACGGCGCGCGCCAGCGCGGTCTTGCCCGAGCCGGTGGGCCCCTCGATGAGCACCGGCGATTCGGTCAAGGCGATCGCCGGCAGCCGGGCGAACAGCCGCCGCATGGTGGCGCTGCGGCCGTAGAGCCGGCCGACCCGCGACTCCCGTGCCATCGGCTCGTGCCGCTCGCCGATCAGCACGTCGAAACGGATCCGGCTGGCGCCGAGGCGCAGCGCGCTGCCCGCGCGGAGAAAGGCCGATTCGACCCGCATGCCGCCGACCGCCACCCCGTTGGTGCTGCCGAGGTCGCGCAGGTAGAAGCCGCGCTCGGTCACCCTGATCGCGCAGTGGTGCCGCGAGACCGTCGGATCCCTCAGCTCGACATCGTTTCCCGCCGCGGTGCCGACCGACAGCTCGGGACCGGTCGCCTCGCAGGCGCGCCCGGTGTCGGGTCCGCCGATCACCCGCACGCCGAAGCGGGGGTACACGAAGGTGTCACCGACGACGCCGATGCCGGAGTCGGCAAAGTCGCCGTGGGTCTCAGTCGGAGACCAGGGCTCGCGGCTCACGTGCACCTCCTGTATCCGGCGAACCCACCGATTCCCCCTGCACCCCGTCGAGACACGACTGCACGGAGCAGGCCAGGGAGGATCGGCAACAGGCCACCAGAACCACTCGCCGCGTCTGCAAGATAGATCCGCGGGCTGTGCCCAGCACAGCCACGGGGGTGGGGCCGGCTTACCCGTTCCGCCGGGTGCCTGGAGACTCGCCCCCCCGACTGCGACCTGCGTACTCCTCGACGACGCGCCACATGTACCAGCTGCCGATCGATCGGTACGGTCGCCACGGCCGAGCGAGCGCTTCCATGTCGCGCGGCGTCGGTAGCTCCGCCAGCGCGAAGCGCAGCTGCATGCCGCGCCGCACACCGAGGTCGCCGACCGGCAGCACGTCGGGCCGGTTGAGGCCGAAGAGCAGGAACATGTGAACCGACCAGACGCCGATCCCCTTGATCGAGGTCAAGAGCTCGATGAGAGCGTCGTCAGCCATCCGGCGGAACCGGCGCGGGTCGACGCCGCCCGAGGCGAAGCGACCGGCGAGGTCGCGCACGTAGGTGGCCTTGGCGGCCGACAGGCCGGCGCCGCGCAGGCGCACAGGCGGCATGGCGGTGATGGCCGCGGCGTCGGGGAAGCGGCCGCCGAACAGCTCGATGAACCGCCGGTAGATGGTGCCGGCGGCCTTGCCGCTCAGCTGCTGGTAGATGATGGCGCGGGTCAGCGACTGCAGGTGGTTGCGGCTGGGGGCGAGGCGCGGCGGCCCGTGCGCACCGATGAGGCGCCCGAGCTCGGGATCGACCCGGCGCAGGTGGCGCAGCGCGACGGGCAGATAGGCCGGCGGCCTCATGACCCGGCGCCGATTTCGAGCTCGAAGATGCGCCGCACGATGGCCAGCGCGCAGGCGTAGGTGCTCTCGACTCCGAAGTACGACATGCTCTTGGACAGCAGGCTCTGCCGCCGCGAGTACGGGGTGTCCGACGCGTAGTGCAGGATGCCGATGTCGAAGCGGACCCGGTTCGACAGGTTGACGATCTCGTCGCTCGGGTGCCGCTCGGGGCTGATGATCTCGTAGACCGCCGACAGGTAGGGCCCGGCCTCCATCTCGAGCACGGTGTAGCCCTCGCCGTAGAACAGGCTCATGTAGTCGCGGTTCTGCAGGAAGGCGCTTCGCACCGTGACCGCCTTCTGGTTGTCGAGCACCGTCCCGAGGTCCATGAACGGCTGCACGTGGTCGGCGCTGAAGCAGTTGCGCATGAGGTAGGTGTTGCGCGAGTGCTCGTCGTAGACCGAGCTCGACACCATCACGTCGCCGACCCGGCCGTTCAGCGTCGCCGCCTTGCCCATCACGTAGACCCCGCGCAGGTCGTTCACTCCCTGCGCCACCCGCGCCAGGTGGTGATAGGCCGCCATCCCGAGCGGGTAGTCGATGTTGAGGATGAGCGCGTCGCTGGCCGCCAGCTTCTCGACCCCGGGGATCCGCACGCGCGGATCGAGCCGCTCCGGCACCAGGCGCCGGAGGTCGATGAGCTGGGCCGAGACGTCGATCCGCCCCGGCGTCTCGATCGAGACGATCCCGCTCTCGCCGTCGTAGCGCTGCACCTCGGCCAGCCGCGCCTCGGCCGGCGCCATCCCGTGGTCGAGGTAGGCGCGCAGGAGGTAGTAGGTGAGGTTCGACACCGCCCCCTCGTCGCCGCGCGCCACCGCCCGCTCGAGCGGGTCGGCCAGCCCCTCGGGATCGGCACGGCGCGCGAACTCGACGATCTGCTCGCGGTGGCCCTGCGCGTAGCCGCCGAGCAGGTTGGTGAGCGAGTGCGTGTTCGACGACACGAAGTAGATGGGCCGCCGCCGCTCTCCCGCCGCCAGGTAGACCCGCTCGATGCCGCGCCACCACCTCTGCGCCGAGGTCTGGTACTGGCTGAACGAGCCGAACAGGAGCCGCATCGACAGGTCGCACGGCCGCGCCGCCATGATGGCCAGCGCCTCGCGCCAGCCGATCCCGAGGGCGGCCCGCAGCCGGCCGGAGTCCTCGGCTGCCAGCCCGACCCGTTCGAGCAGGAGATCCCCCTCCCCCTTTCCGGCGGTCCGGAGCAGGGCGTTCAGCTTGTTCCATTCGATCTGGTAGGCCGTGACGATCGGCACCAGGTCGTCGATGTCGCTCGCGCTGGTGATGAACACCGCCAGCGTGCCGCCGCCGTCCCAGCGCATGGCCCGCCGCCGCCCGCGCGCCCGCACCGTCTGCCAGCTCCTGACCGGCAGCCCCGCCTGATCGAACTGCTCCGGCCCCTGCCCCATGATCACCCGGCCGACCTGGGCGAAGCAGTCCGGCAGGCGCGCCGCGCTGTAGGCGAACGCCGCCAGGTCGGGCGCCGTGTCGCGCGCCCCCGCGTGCAGGCTGGAGTCCGAGAACGAGTGCGCCTCCTCGAACGCCCGCACCCGCACGTCGCCGGTCGACCGCAGGAGCGAGTAATAGGTCCGGATGTAGAGGTCGATCTCGTCGCTGGTCGTGCGCGGCGGCCTCCGGTCCATGCGCCGCGAGTCTATCCCGCAGGCGGACGCTGGACCAGCCGGGCCGGCGGCAGCGAATCCGCCAGCTCGGCCAGGAAGCGCTGGCGCATCTTGCCGCGCCGCCGCTGGACGATCCGGACACCGATGCCGGCGATCGATCCGAGTCCGCCGAGCGCGGCGCCGGCGGCGAGATATCCCGCCGCCATCAGCGCGGCCCCCGCCGCGATGGGTCCCAGCATCCAGGCCACCGTGATCCCGAGCTGGCGGGTGCTGTTCACCTGATCGCGAAACTCCGCCTCACACTCGTCGCAGCGCGACGGCGGGGTGGACTCGCGGATCCGGTGCAGGTCGCACATCGGGCGGCCGCAGCGCGGGCACGCGGCGGTGGCCGGCCTCGCCGCTCCGGCCGGGCACCAGGCGCACGTGCGAACGAGGTCGGTCACGGTGCGCCGGGGGCAGGAGGAGACTCAGCGCGGGGCGCCGGCGCGGCGGTTCTTGAGGATCTGGACGAAGGAGCGGCCGCGCAGCTCGTCCACCGTGAGGCCGGTGGCCAGCGCCTCGTCCTCGCCGAAAGCCCCGACGTTGATCCCGCGCAGGAAGAAGTTGAGCAGGCCCTGGCCGGTGGCGGCGTCGTCGAAGACGTCCCCCACCAGGGTCGCCTGCGCCGCCTTGGCGACGAAGTTCTTGAGCCGCTGGGAGGCGGCCGGGAGTCCCTCGAGGAAGAAGGCGTAGACCGCCGCATAGCGGGTGACCAGCTGGCCCGGGTGGAGATCCCAGCCCTGGTAGTAGCCATGGACCAGGCTGTGCCTTATGTCAGTCACGTGCAACCGCCAGGCGTCGTGCACGCTCTTCCGATTATCGGCCACCTGGGTCGCGGTCAGCGCGGGGCCGCCCTTCTCCGCCCGGTGGACCGGCACCGGCATGATGTTGGTCGCCCCGTCGCTGAGCCAGATGCCGCGCCCGCTGTAGGCCACCTGCATCATGTGGCGCGCGAAGTCGCAGGCCGGGTGCCGCATGTGCTGGTGCGCCGCCGTGATGTTGCACGAGGCGGTGTAGTCGTAGGTCCCGAAGTGGGCGGCCACGCAGCGGCCCGCCGCCGCGTCGAGGAAGCGGGGCAGGTTGACGCTGCCGTCGGCGTCCACGATCGACTGGGTGGTCTCGACCATGAACTCGATGGCCAGCGCCTTCTCGGCCAGGCCGAGCGCGCGCTCCAGCTCGGCCAGCGCCTGGCAGAGGACCTCGATCTGCTCGCGCGTGGTGATCTTCGGCAGCGTGATGACGAAGTTGTCCGGCAACCGGCCGCCGCTCTCGCGCACCAGCGTGCCGACGAACAGGTCGAGCGTGCGCAGGCTGCGGCGCGCCAGCTCCTCGCTGAGCGGCTTGATGCGGATGCCGATGAAGGGCGGCAGCGTGCCGGCCGTCATCCCCTTGGCCACCTCGAGGGCGGCGGCGCGCGCGTGGCCGTCCTCCTCGTCGTCGGCCCGGTTGCCGTAGCCGTCCTCGAAGTCGATGCGGAAGTCCTCGACCGCCTCGCGCTCCAGCTTGGCGCGCACCCGCTGGTGGATGCTGCGCGCCAGGTCGGCGGCGGCACCTATGCCGGTGACCGTGGCGAACTCGAACGGATCGGCACCGTACTCGTCGAGGGTGCGCAGAGCGATTGCCCCCAGCTTCACCGCCGAGTCAGACTTGAACAGGTGAGCCCCGCCGTACACCGTGTGCACCGGCTGCCGACGCCCGGTCTCGAGCGGGTAGCGCTCCATGACCAGCTGGTTGGGCGCGCGCAGGCGGTCGAGCAGCTGCGAGAGCGAGGATGGAGGCAGGGAGGCGCTGGCTTGGCTCAAGGCGCCGGCAAGAATGCCACCGGGATCCGGGAGCGGCAACCGTGACGACCTTCCACGGCAGCGCGCTCAAACCGCAGCCGCCGCGCGATCGCCGCCGCCTGCGCGAGTTCCTCTCGGTCTTCCAGTACAGCGGCCGCGCCATCGGCCTGGTCTGGACCACCAGCCGCGCGCTCACCCTGCTGCTGGTCCTGCTCAGCCTGGCGGCCGGCCTCTTGCCGGCGCTGGTCGCCTACGTCGGCAAGTGGCTGGTCGACGCGGTGGTGGCGGCGGCCGCCTCCGACGGCGAGGGCGAGCGCGCGCTCAAGTTCGTCCTCCTCGAGGCCGGCCTCATCATCGGCCTGGCCGCCATCCAGCGCGCCATCTCGATCGCCCAGTCGCTCCTGCGCGCGCAGCTCGGCCACCGGGTCAACGTCATCATCCTGGAGAAGGCGCTCACCCTCGAGCTCCACCACTTCGAGGACTCGGAGTTCTACGACAAGCTGACCCGGGCCCGCCGCGAGGCATCGAGCCGGCCGCTCAGCCTGGTGATGCGCACCTTCGGCCTGGTGCAGAACCTCATCTCGCTCGTCACCTACGGCGCGCTGCTGCTCCGCTTCTCGCCGGTCGCCGTGGCGGTCCTGGCCGGCGCTGCCCTGCCGGTCTTCGCCGCCGAGACCCGCTTCTCGGGCGAGGCCTTCCGCCTGTTCCGCTGGCGCACGCCGGAGACCCGCCAGCAGATGTACCTCGAGACCGTCATCGCGCGCGAGGACTCGGCCAAGGAGGTGATGCTGTTCGGCCTTGGCCCCACCCTGCTCGGCCGCTACGACGACATCTTTCGCCGGCTCTACGTCGAGGACCGGAACCTCACCCTGCGGCGCGGCGCCTGGGGCCTGGTCCTCGGCCTGCTCTCCACCGGCGCCTTCTACGGCGTCTACGCCTGGATCGTCCTCGAGACCGCGGCCGGCCGCATCTCGCTCGGCGACATGACCATGTACGTGCTCGTCTTCAAGCAGGGACAGTCGGCGCTGTCGGCCGCCCTGTCCGCCATCGGCGGCATGTACGAGGACAACCTGTACCTGTCGAACCTCTACGAGCTGCTCGAGACCGAGGTGGCGCCGGCGCGCGGCGCGGTCACCGTCGGCGCGGCGCCCGGCGACGGCATCCGCTTCGAGGAGGTCTCCTTCACCTATCCGGGCAGCGACCGGCCGGCGCTCGAACGGGTGAGCTTCCATCTGCCGCCCGGGCGCAAGCTGGCGCTGGTGGGTGAGAACGGCTCGGGCAAGACCACGCTCATCAAGCTGCTCACCCGGCTCTACGAGCCGAGCGGCGGACGGGTGCTGCTCGACGGCACCGAGCTCGGCGAGTGGGACATCGTCCATCTCCGCCGCCGCATCGGCGTCATCTTCCAGGACTTCGTCCGCTTCCAGTTCCTGGTCGGCGAGAACATCGGGGTCGGCGACGTCGACGCGCTCGAGGAGGAGCCGCGCTGGATCGAGGCGGCCGAGAAGGGCATGGCGGCGCCCTTCATCGCCGAGCTGCCGCTGACCTACCGCACCCAGCTCGGCCGCTGGTTCCAGGGCGGCCGCGAGCTGTCGCTCGGCCAGTGGCAGAAGGTCGCGCTCGCCCGCGCCTTCATGCGCCAGGGCGCCGACATCCTCGTCCTCGACGAGCCGACCGCTTCCATGGACGCCGGCGCCGAGGCTCTCATCTTTCAGCGATTTCGTGAAGTTACCGAGACACAGATGGCCATCGTGATCTCGCACCGATTTTCCACCGTCCGGATGGCCGACCACATCATCGTCCTCGCCGGCGGCCGCATCCTGGAGGAGGGCAGCCACGAGGCGCTGGTGGCGAAAGGCGGCCACTACGCCCATCTCTTCTCGCTCCAGGCGGCGGGCTATCGCTGAGCGCCCGCTGTCCTCGCCGCCCGCCGACCCGAAACGCGAAACGGGCGAGCCTTCCGGCCCGCCCGCTTCGGGAACGATGAAAGTCGGGTGCTAGGCCCGGCGGACGTTCGCTGCCTGCAGTCCCTTCGGGCCCTGAACGATCTCGAACTCGACGGTCTCTCCCTCCGCGAGGGTGCGGAAGCCGTCAGCCATGATGGCCGTGTGGTGGACGAAGACGTCGGGCCCGTCTTCCTGAGCGATGAAGCCGAAGCCCTTGGTGTTGTTGAACCACTTGACAGTACCTTTGTGCACGACCAATTCCCTCTCTTGCTGGCGGCCCTTCGTCGAATTCAGCCCTCGCCGCGATCTCCTAGCTCACGAGAATCCGTGTCGACGCGCGGAGCGTTGTCTCTCGAGGGGGCGCGCGTCAAGAGATTTGCGCCGCGGTTTTTTGAGGTTACTCACGGTGGCGGTGCCGAGAAGTCTGACGAACCAGCCCGTGATATCCCGCGGTTAGCAGGGGCCAGGATCTCGGCCTCGCGCTTGCTTCGACCGTGAGCGCCGCCAACGAAAGGGGCTCGCCTCATGAAGAACGCGCTCGCCGTCCGCCTGGCCGCCCTCTCGGCCGGACTCACCCTGACCGGCGCCCTGTACCTCGCCCGTACCCCGGAGGCGCACGCCTGCGGCTGCTTCGCGCCGCCCGACCCCACGGTCCCCATCGTCCAGGCGGGCGAGGCGATCGCGTTCCACATGGACGGCAACAAGGTCACCGCCCACATCCAGATCACCTACAAGGGCAAGGCCGAGGAGTTCGGCTGGCTGTTGCCGGTCGAGGCGATCCCCAGCCTCGAGGTGGGCACCGACGAGCTGTTCGTCCAGCTCATCTCGACCACCCAGCCGGTCTACCGCCTCCAGGCGGAGTACAACGGCAACTGCCCGTTCGACCCCAGCCGGAACGGCGGCCTGGGCGGCGGCTCGGCCGGCCCGGCCGAGGACAGTGACGGCGGCGGGGGCGGCGGCGGCGACGAGGGCTACGACCCGCTGGTCATCCGCGACTCGGTGGGCCCCTACGACTACGCCGTGCTGCGCGCCGACCAGAAGCAGCCGATGCTCGACTGGCTCGACGAGAACGGCTTCTTCGTCCCGGCCGGCACCGACGACGTGGTCGACGCCTACATCCGGCCCGGCGCCTACTTCCTGGCCCTCAAGCTCCTCAAGGGCAACGACGTCGGCGACATCCAGCCGGTGGTGGTGCAGTACGAGAGCGCGCTGCCGATGATCCCGATCGTCCTCACCAGCGTGGCGGCGGATCCCGACATGCCGATCCTCGTCTGGGTGCTCGGCCGCTCGCGCGCGATCCCGCGCAACTTCTACCACACCGAGATCAACGACGCGGAGCTCAACTGGCTCGGCTTCGCCGACAACTACCTCGACGTCATCAACCGCGCGGTCGACGAGGCCGACGGCCACCACTCGTTCGTCACCGAGTACGCCGGTTCGAGCAGCGTGATGCAGAACATCCTCGACTACCAGGGCCGGTTCGGCGACCTCCAGGCGATGCGCGCCACCACCGACGCCATCAACTACGTCGAGTACCTCACCTACAACGGCTACACGACCGGCGGCAACACGCCGCCCCTGTTCCAGCCGACCTTCACCAGCCAGGTGCTCGGCGTCCTGCAGAACCACCTGCCGGTGCCGCGCAAGATCCTCAAGGAGCTGACCGACCAGGGTCTCAACGCCAGCGCCTTCTACCTCAGCTACCGCTACTACGTCGAGACCGACGCCGTCCAGCGCCCCGAGATGTACGGCGACCTCGACACCACCTTCGATCCGATCGTCCTCACCCAGGAGCTGAACGAGAAGGTGGTCATCCCGACCCGGAAGGCGGGCGAGATGTTCACCGAGCACCCGTACCTCACCCGCATGTACACCACGCTGTCGCCCAGCGAGATGAACCGCGACCCGGTGTTCAGCTTCAACCCGGACCTGGCCGACGTCGCCAACGTGCACACCGGCCGCCTGATCTACTACTGCGGCCTCATCCCGACCGACACCATCGAGACCACTCCGGCGGTGCTGGTGACCGAGGACGGCTGGGAGCTCAGCTTGCCGCACGGGACCGGGCAGAACCCGTGGGACAACGTGGACTGGCCCAACAGCCACTACATCCAGACCGTGCGCGAGGAGGGCGCGGCCGACAACGTGGTCGACAACACCGACACCATCCTGGCCGCCATCAACGCGCAGAACGACGGCGACGGCGGTTGCTCGGTCGCGGGCGGAACCGCGAGCGGACTGGGCGGCCTCTTCCTCCTCGGGCTGGTCGGGTTCGTGAGGCGCCGCCGGCGGTGACATGAAGCTCGCCCTCGCCATCGCGCTCACGGCCGCGGCCGCCTGCACCGGATCCGATCCGGTCGCGGGCGGTCCGGACGCGGGCGGCGACGAGGCGGATGCCCAGCAGGCGACCGGCGAGCTCCTGCTCGGCGGCGCCGAGGACAGCGGGACCGGCTTCGTCGAGCTGGCCGACGGCGCCGACGCCACCCTGATCGCCGGCGCCCAGGGCGGTTACCACGTGTGGACCCGGCTGCGCGCCCACCTGATGGAGGGTGAGCTGCGGGTGGTGTACGAGGCGCGCCGGGTCTCCGACGGCGAGCTCGTCCTGAGCCTGCCGGTCCAGGAGCTCATCGTTCCGCACGAGGCGATGGAGACCTGGTGGGAGCAACCTGACGCCACCCCCAACTTCATGTGTCCGAGCCCGATCGGCATCCAGGTCTACGACCGGGAGATCGAGTACACCGTCCAGGTCACCACGGTGGACGGCACGCTGGTCGGCGAGGACCGCATCACCCGGGTCCCGCGCTGCCCGGCCGGCGACGAAGCGAACTGCCACGACCGCTGCTCCGGCTGACCCGGTGTGTGCGGCGCGGACATCGGTGCGCGCCGGTGTACCGGCGGCCCACAGCGCGCGGACCGCGTATTCTGGCTGAATACGCGCGAACTCGCCGGCTGCGCGATTGCGGCGGGATGCGGCGCGCCGCTTGCTTGTCAGGCAGTGGGCCGTATTCCACGTGTACACGACCGAACAGGCAGAGCGAGCGCCGGCCAGCGGTCGGCGCGGGCAGCCGGGAGGCGCCGGGCGGGCCCTCCAGATCGACGTATTCGCCTACTTCGAATACCGGGCCTTCCTGCGCGATGCCTACGCCGATCTGAAGCAACGGCAGCCGGGCTTCTCCTACCGCTGGTTCGCCCGGCGCGCGGGGATGACCTCGCCCAACTTCCTCAAGCTGGTCATCGACGGCAAGCGGAACCTGACCGCGTCGAGCACCGAGCGATTCGCCACCGCGCTCGAGCTGTCGAGCGCCGAGACGAGCTTCTTCCGCGAGCTGGTCGGGTTCGGCCAGGCGAAGACCTCGGTCGAGAAGAACCGCCACTTCGAGCGGATCGGGGCCTATCGCCAGCACCGCGCGGTGTGCGCGCTCGAGCGGCACCAGTTCGAGTACCTGTCGCACTGGTGGTATCCGGCGATCCGCGAGCTGGTCGCGTGCGACGGCTTCGTCGAGGACGAGGAGTGGATCGCCAGCCGGCTGGTGCCGGCGATCTCGCCAGCCCAGGCCAGGCAGGCGCTGGAGCTCCTGCTCACGCTCGGCGTCGTCGTGCGCGGCGCCGACGGGCGCCTGAGCCAGCGCGAGCCGCTCCTGTCGACCGGAGCCGAGGTCCGCTCGCTGGCGGTCGGCAACTTTCACCGACAGATGATGGAGCGCGCCGCCGCCTCGATCGAGCTGTGCGACCGCGAGCTGCGCGACATCTCCGGGGTGACCGTCGCGCTGACGCCGGAGACGTTCCAGATGGTCAAGCAGAAGCTCGTCGAGCTGCGCGCCGAGCTCCTGGCGCTCTCGGCCGCGATGGAGCGGCCGACCCGGGTCGTGCAGGTCAACTTCCAGCTGTTCCCGCTCGCCACCAGCGAGGGGACCGAGCCATGAAGCGTGCGCTCTTCGCCGCGGCCGTCCTGGCCGCGAGCGGGTGCCAGGAGGGCAGCGACCTCGGCTCGCGCGGCTCCGGGACCGGCACCGACGGGACCGACGTGGGCAACCCCGTGACGGTCGACCTCGAGTTCGCCTCGTACGGCCGGGAGACCGCCGGGGCGGTGGTCGAGCGGGCGACGGTCACGGTCGAGCGCATCCGGCTCCGGCCTGCGGCGAATTGCGAGGGCGGCGCCGAGATCGAGATCGAGGGTCCATTCACGCTCGACCTCACCAGCCCCAGTCCGCTCGCCGATCTCACCGGGCTGGACCTGGCGGGCCCGGCCTACTGCCGCTTCGAGATGACCTGGCATCCCGACGAGACCAGCGACCTGGCCATCCTGGTCGCCGGCTCGGCGGGCGGCGATCCGTTCGAGATCCGCAGCCGGCGCAACGACGAGCTCAGGGTCGAGGCACTCGACGAGGCGGGCTTCACCATCGACGCCGCCGCGCTGTTCGTCGCCTTCGACATGGCGGCCTGGCTCGACGGCATCGACCTGGCGAGCGCCGAGCGCGACGCGGGCGGCGCCATCGTCGTGTCGGACGACTCGAACCAGGGCCTGCTCGACCAGTTCGAGGCGAACGTCGAGAGCGCGATCGCGCTGTTCGCCGACGGGGACGGAGACGGCGCGCTCGACGACGACGAGCACGACGACGCCGACGCCCTGGCCGCCGGCACCCGCTGACCGCGCGCGCGGCGCGCTGTCTTCCTGTGGCTGCGCCGTACACGCATGGTGTCCGCGCTCCGCCCATTCGCCGCGCGGTATTCGCGACGAATACAGCGCCGCTCACCGGCGCAGCGCGAGAGAGAGACAGATCTGCCCGTATTCGAAACGAATACGGCGGGGGCGCAGGCGGCGCGTCCATTGCACTGAGCGCGCGCAGAGATCATTCCAGGAGAACACAGATGCGAAAGCTCAGATCGACAGCGCTCGGCGTGATCGCGATCCTCGGCGGCGGTTGCGGCTTCGGCGTCGGCAGCGGCGAGGGCGAGGTCGCCCAGGGCGGCGACGACGTCGATGGCCCCGACGACGACGGCGACGGCCCGGCCGGGGGCGCCTGCAGCGCGAGCGAGCCGGACCTGCCGTACGACGTCGAGATCCAGTGCGGCGACTCGGTCATCCCGGTGGTCGCCGCGTTCCGCGAGAAGAACGGCCCCGACGTCCGCTTCGCGCCGGCGCCGGGCAGCAGCGCCGACTGCCCGTTCCTCATCGAGGGGGCCGTCATCCGGGCCGGCGAGGTCGCCAGCTGCACTCCGTTCGTGGCGACCGCCGACGACGCCGCCGCCCAGGGCAATCGCGACGCCGGCCGCGACCGGGTGGAGGTGACCTGGTGCTGGTACCAGACGCTGTCCACCGACCACGAGGGCGCCTGCTGCGTACCGCCCGCCGCCGAGGAACTGATCCAGTGCGAGACCGACCACCTCGACATCCGCTTCTCCTGCGACGGCGGCGAGGGAGTGGCGGGCGGCGCCGAGCAGCCGCTCGACCCGGGCGCGCTGCCGGCCAGCTGCGATTGCGACAGCGACGGCGACGGCATCCCCGACAGCCAGGATCCCGACGACGACAACGACGGGGTCGACGATCCGGTCGACTAGTGATGGAGCTCGGGGGCGTGCTGCAGGAGCTCGCGGATCTCGCCCCTCAGCTCGGCGATCTCGGCGCGCAGGTTCTCGACCTCCGACTCGCTCGCCTGTCGGGCTGCCGGGACGACCACGCCTTCCCGGACGACCTCGCCGGCGACGGGCGTGGCGGCCACCTCGGTACCAGAAATCACCTCGGCCTCGGCCAGGAGCCGCTGGCCGCGCGTGACGCCGGCCGCGCCGCCGGCGATGGCGGCCAGCGCGCCGAGCAAGAGGGCCCCGAACACCACCCAGAAGGCGGTCCCGGTCTCCGGCGCCGCCTCGATCGCATTTCGCTTCAGGTTGCGCGCCGTGCTCGACTGCACCCGGCCGATCGCCTTCTCGACGTCGCCGACCACGCCGTCGCTCGGCGCCGTGCTGGCGGCCCCGGTCGGCTGGTCGACGATCGCCTGCGAGGCGACGTTCTTGCCGACCGCCACCGCCGAGCCGAGCACGCCGCCGAACAGGTTGGCCACCAGGTAGAGCCCGCCGAGCGCGGTCACGCTCCACACCACCAGGCCGTGCAGCGCGCCGCCGCCGCGTCCGAGCGCGCCGGCCGAGCGCCCCGCCACCAGACCGCCGATGAACAGCGCGACCAGCGGCGACGCCAGCCCCCAGACGCCGGTGAAGATCCCGGAGGTGCGCAGGGTGACGTTGTCGTTGGCCACCACGGTCGACAGGCCGAGAGCCAGGCCGAGCGCGTAGAGCAGGATCCAGACCCCGAGAGCGGCGATGGCGCCGGCCAGAAGGGCTCCCCAGCTGATGTGGAACGGAGCACCCTTGCCGGCATCGCTGGTGCGGATGACGTGTGGACTCATGTCGCTAGCCTGGAAAGCGAAGCGCCTACAGACAAGCCGATTTCACAGCGACGGCGAGAGATAGAGCGACTCGACCGTGTCGGCCACCCGCCCGCTGAGGGTGGCTTGCGACGATCGCCCGGCGGCGAGCTGCACGCGGCGCAGACCGAGCTCACCGGGCACCGGTGAGCCGTAATGCTTCTCACCTGTGCGCCCGTCGAAACTGAGCAGGTATCTGACGCCGCGTCGGTTGAGCGCCTCGAGCTCGTCGAAGAGGCGCGGCAGATCGATCGGCGCGACGTAGCGCCGGTCGCGGCCGCCGCTCACGCCCTGGTAGGGCGGATCCAGGTAGACCAGGTCGGCCGGGCGGGCGTCCGCGAGGATATCGGCGAAGTCGGCGGCGTGGACCTCGGCGCGTCCGGCCAGGAGCTCGGCGGCCCGGGCGATGTGCCGCCGCATGCGGTCGGGGTGCATCCCGCGCCGCCGGTGATCCGGCGCCTGGTTGAAGGCACCCTGCGCGTTGAAGCGGACCGCGTTCTTCACGCAGCGGGCCAGGAGGTAGAGGAGCAGCACCGGATCACCGGTGCGGTTGAATCGGTCGCGCGCGGTGGCGAAGTGGGCCGCCGGGTCGTCGGTCTGACCGCGCCACACGCGCTGGTAGCGCCGCGCCGTGGCCGCCGGCTCCTCGAGGATGGCGCGCCAGAGCGCGGCCAGCGGCGCCAGCCGGTCGGCCACCACGAAGCGGCTGGCCAGCCCGCGCGCGGCGGCGGCCAGCGTGATGGCCGCGGAGCCGGCGAACGGCTCGTACAGGCGCCGCGCCGGCGGCGCGTGGCGCAGGATGGCCTCCGCCAGCCGCCGCTTGCTGCCCTGGTACGGGATCGGGTGCGGCGCCGTCAGTCTCACCGGTCGAAGAACGAGAGCCCGAAATCGCCGTGGGTCTCCGACGTGCGGCCGTAGTACGTGCGCGGACCGCGCGAGGTGCCCGACAGCTCGAGGCGAAGATCGAACGGCGGCGGGCCGTCCACCCGGCTGACGCGGAACACCATCCGGTCTTCCTCCTTGCTGTGCGGCCACTCGATGGTCAGGTGCTCGCCGTCGATCTGGTAGCGGAACAGCTCGAAGTGGCCGGCGAACAGCGTGCGGTCCTGGAACACGCCGCCGCCCATGGAGGGAACGAAGCGGTAGACGTGCAGCCGGTCGCTCTCCTTCTCGGGCCAGAGGTCGAGCCAGTTGCGGTCGATGAGCAGGCGGGCGGCCTCGTCGGGTGAGACCGCCGCGCTCTTCGGTCCCTTGCTCTCCTTGCGGCAACTGCCGGCGACCGGGAGGAGAGCCAGGACGAGGAGCGAGAGGATCGCGCGGCGGGTCATCGCCTCAACCATAACACCTCGACCGGGACATGCTAGGTTGGCCCTCCGATGAGCACCCCCGACCAGGTCATCGACACGCTCGCCGACCAGGCGGTGCCGGACGATCTCTCCCGGCTGGATCGCCCGTTCGCCGCCAAGCTCGCCCGCCTGGAGCAGGACGGGCGCCTGGCGGCCGACACCCTCGAGAAGCTGCGCCTCATGTGGCAGATGCTGCGCGCGCCGGACTCGGAGGTGCCGTGGAAGACGAAGGCGCTCATCATGGCGGCGGTGAGCTACCTGGTCTCGCCGGTCGACGTCATCCCCGACCCGATCGGCAAGGTCGGCTACGTCGACGACGCCCAGGTCGTCCAGCTGGTGTGGAAGCGGATCGAGGCGACGGCCACCGCGTTCCGCCGCGGCTGAGCGGGTCAGTCAGCCCAGGCTGGCGGTCAGCGCAGGCTGGCGGCGCCGATGAGCGCCGCGAGCGCCAGGCTGACGGCGGCGAAAGCGAGCACCAGCGCCAGCGCGCTGCCGTTGACTCCGGTCGCATGCTGGCCGGTGTCGCAGAGGAGCGAGAGGCCTTTCCGCTCGGCGAGCACCCGGCGGCCGCAGCGCCGGCAATCGGTCTCGAGCCGGCGCCGGTAGACGAGGCCGCGCAGCGCGACCAGGACTCCGATGGTGAGGTAGAGGCCGGCGGCACCGCGCGCGCACATGTAGCCGACCTGTCCGAATCGCCAGGCGTCGGAATCGATTCCGGCCTGCTTCTCGACCCGCGCCCGCTCGGCGGTGGTGAGCGGCTTGCGGTCGGGCAGGAAGCTGAGCACCAGCCAGGCGCCGAGCGCCGCCACCAGGATACCGAGGACGATGCGCGGCAGGCTGGGCGCGCGCTTCGACGACACCGCCGCTCCGCCTTGCCTGCGCTCCACCCATTTGCGCGCCGACGGGTGTGCCTGCTTCCAGACCGCGGGAGCCGGCTGCGGATCGATCTCGTCGGTCAGATCGGGAATGTCAGGGGCGCTGTCGGGCGGAGGCGCGTAGGGAGCCGCCGCCGGCGGCGGTGTCGGGAAGGCGACCGGGGCGGCGACTCGATCGGGTGCCGGAGCGGCGCGCGGCGGAGTGGCGGCGCGCGGCGGGACGGTGGCGCGCGGAGTGGCGGCGCGCGGCGGAGTGGCGGCAGGCGGCGGAGTGGCGGCAGGCGGCGGAGTGCTGGCGCGCGGCGGAGTCGCCGGCGGGGCCACCTCCGCTGCGCGCTTTGCGGCAGGTTCGGGCAGCACCGCGATGCGCGGCAGCGCCGGCGACGTCGCGACCAGGTCGGGAAGCGGCGTCTTCTCCCCCACGAGCTCGGGGACCGGCGTGAACTCCATCGGTGGCGGCGGCGGCACCTGGACCGACGCCGCGCGCCCTGCGGTCGAGCCGCGCCGCGACGGGCGCAGCCCGGGCGGCGGCTGCCTCACCGGCGGCACCTCGCGCGGCTCGGCCGCCGAGCGCCGCCAGGCCTCGAGGTCGGCGGGCTTCAGCCGCTCTGCGGAATCGGGCGAGGTGTCGTCCGTCCAGTCGGCGCTCTCTACCGAGGCGCGTCCCTCACCGCCAGCGTCCGGTGCCGCGGAGGAATCGACAGCTTCCTCTGCCGGGCTCGCCGTCTTGGCGGCGTCGTCTGCGTCCCCGCACTTCGGGCATGGCTCGCCGCTGGCGACTCCGCTGCGATCTGCCCCGCATTTGGCACATTCCGACATCGCGACGGCGCACCGTCCATCTTAACCCCAAACAGGGCGAGCGCGGCGCCTCCGGGCGCCGACGCCGCATCGGCGAGAGCGCCGCCGGCCTCGCGCGCAGCATCCGGCAGGGAGACCGGGGTCGTCGCCGACGCGACCGTCGCCGTCGCCGTGCGCTGGGCTCTCGGCGGCATGACCGCGGCCGTCGCGCTGCGCTCGCCGTCGGGCGATCCGGCGAGGCTGGTCGCCACGATCGCCGCCGCGGCAGCCGACATCACCCACGCGACGGCGGTGATGCCGCGCCGCCGGATCCGTTCCGCCACGGCAGGCGACGGCATACCCATGGTCGGCTCGCCGTCGCGGCCGGGGCCCCAGCTGGCCGGCTCCGCTGCCGGCGCCCGCGGTGCCGGGGCCCGCTGCTCGAGCTCCCAGCGCCGGGTCGGGCGGCCGGACAGCCAGAGGACCGGGCGCGCCGCCGCGCCGCCAGCGACGGCGACCGGGGCCGCCGAGCGGCAGGCCTCTTCGAACCGGTCGAGCGCCGCGATCACGTCCTCGGCCGACTGGTAACGGTCCGAGGCGCGCTTCTCGAGCAGCCGGAACACGATGGCCTCGAGCTCCGGAGTCACCCGCACGTCGGGGTTCCGCTTCGACAGGGCGGGAGGATGGAGCTGCACGTTGGCGCGGGCGATCTCGGCGCCGCTGCCCTCGAACGGGGGCTTACCGGTCAACATCTCGTACATGACGACCCCGAGGGCGAACAGGTCCGCCCGGTGGTCGACCGGCTGGTCCTTGGCCTGCTCGGGGGCGATGTAGATCGGCGTCCCGACGACCAGACCGTGCTCGGTGAGGCGCCCCACGCGGTCCCCCTCGCGCTCGGAGATGGCGAGGCCGAAGTCGAGGACCCGGGCCACCTCGCCGCCGTCGTCGCCGACCGCGATCGCCACGTTGGCCGGCTTGAAATCGCGGTGGACCAGGCCGGCGTGGTGGGCGTGGCCCAGGCCGCGCGCCAGCTGCCGGCTGAGCGCGACCACCCGGTGCTCGTCGAGCGGCCCCTGGCGCCGGATGAGCGAGGCCAGGGTCTCGCCGTCCACGTAATCCATCGCCAGATAGAGGATTCCGCGCTCGGTCCGGCCGAAGTCGACCACCGACACCACGTTCGGGTGGCAGAAGCGGCTGGCGGCGTCGGCCTCCTGCGCGAAGCGCATGCGCATCGCGGCCTCGGCGGCGACGTCGCCGAACATCAACTTCAAGGCAAACAGGCGGCTGAGCCGCGCGTGGTGGGCGCGGTAGACCAGCCCCATCGCGCCTTCTCCCACCAGCGCCTCGAGGACGTAGCGGTCGGCGATGGTGGCGCCGATCAGGGGATCATCGACCCGCCAGACCAGCTCCGATCCGTCGCGCGGGCAGCGGGTGAACGTGGCACGGAACGGGACCAGGCACTTCGGGCAGCGAAGCCGAGCGCCGGGCTCCCGCTTTTCGCCCGGCTGCGATCCGCGCGCCGTCGGGCCGGAGAAGTTGCGGGAAGAAGGAGAGGAGAGGAAACCCGCGGAGGGAGCCGGGGATTTGCGCAATCGCGTCAAGGAGCGAAGCGACATGGCCGTTGCGGGCGGTTTGTGCGAACCACGTGCCAAGGAAACGATGCCAGGACCCGCGCCAGCATGGCCTCCGACGTCTCCCGACCTGGCTTGATCTTCAGCGAAACCGCCGGGAGCAGGCGGGGCGAAATGCCCCTGCCGTGCCCGCGCGCCACAGGCGGGCGCGACGGCAGGTCAAGTTCCCGGTGTGAGGGTCACTCGATGGAATCGAAGACCGTCGCGATGCCCTCGTGGTCGGCGCACTTCTCCATCAGCGGCATGAGCTTGCTCTTGGCGGCGTCCGTCCGCGGCCCGTACTTCTCCGCCAGCCACTGCTCCTTGCCCTCGTCCCGGCCGAGCTTCCCGGCGGCCGCGAGGACGGCGCGGTTCTTGTCGATGACCGATTTCATCGCGGCGGCCGCCTTGTCGCAGTTGCCCTTCGAGCCCTCCGCGATCTTGCCGAGCTCCTCCAGCACCGCCGCGGCCTTGTCGGCGGTCGCCTGTTCCTCGCTGGTCGGCACCGTCGAACCGCTCGTCGTCGCCATCGCCGCTGCCGGATCGCTTGCCACCGGAGGCGGCGCGGCCGGCGATGCGGACCCGGGGTCCGCCGCCTTCTCGGCGCGCTTCGCCTCGCCCTTGTCCTTGGTGCCGTCGTCGTCCTTCTTGCTGCAGCCGCCGGCGCCGCTGCCGCCGATCAGCGCCGCCGCGGCGATCGCGATCATTCGTCTCGCGGCGCTCACGGCGGTCCCGGCCTCACGGTGCCCCGCAGCCGGACGCCCCCGCGCGCGCGCACGTGGCCGCGCTCCCAGCGCGGCTCCACCCAGTGCCAGCGCCCGGAGCGGTTGACCCATCGCCCCTGAACGTACAGGTACCCGGTCCGCGCGCGCTCCCAGTGCCCGTCCTGCCACACCCACTTGCCGCCCATGTTGGCCCAGAAGCCGTCGACCCAGACGAAGCCGGCGCGCTGCGCCATCACCACGCGACGGCGGGGCCGGGGCGGCGGGGAGTCCACCACCACGGCGCCGCGGGTCTCGACCACGCAAGCGGCGAGAAACGGCGTGCTCACCCCAAGGGCCCCGGCCACGAGAAGAGAGCGAACCAAGGTCCGACGCACCATCCTGGCCCCCTTTTCTCCGACCCGGCGATTATCTCTCATCTGCCCCGTCCCGCAACGCGCGGCCGCCTGATCCGGGGCGATGCGCCCACTTATGCCGTTATGGTTGGGTCATGCGCTACCGGCCGCAGCTGGCCACCCTGGTCAAGGCGGCGCCCGACGGCGATGAGTGGCTGCACGAGATCAAGTACGACGGCTACCGGATCGGGTGCCTGATCGAGGGGCGGCGGATCAGGCTGGAGAGCCGAAACGGCAAGGACTGGACCGACGCCTTCCCCGCCATCGTCGAAGCGGCGCGCTCGCTCGGGGCCGGTCGCGCGCTGATCGACGGCGAGGCGGCCATCCTCATGGCCGACGGGCGGACCGCCTTCCAGGCCCTGCAGAACTGGTTCGCCGGAGGCGGCGAAGGGCTGGTCTACTTCGCCTTCGACCTCCTCGAGCTCGAGGGAGAGCCCGGGCTGGCCGGGCGGCCGCTCGAGGAGCGCAAGGAGATCCTGCGCCGCCTCCTCGCGCGCAGCGGCGGCCCGATCCGCTACTCGGATCACGTGGCGGGCGGGGGCGCTCGCTTCCTCCGCGCCGCGTGCGCCCGCGGCCTCGAGGGGATCGTGTCGAAGCGGCGGAGCGATCCGCATCGGCCGGGCCGCACCACCGGCTGGCTGAAGAGCAAGTGTGTGAAGCGGCAGGAGCTGGTCATCGGGGGCTTCACCGAGCCGGCGGGGACGCGCGCCGGCATCGGGGCGCTCCTGGTCGGCTTCCGCGAGGGAAACGCCTTGCGCCTCGCCGGCAAGGTGGGCACCGGCTTCACGCAGGCGAGCGCTCGCGCGCTGCGCACCGCGCTCGACGCCATCGAGGTCGACCGCTGCCCGTTCCAGCCGCGGCCGCCGGGCCCTGCCGGCAAGAGCACCCACTGGGTGCGCCCCGAGCTGGTCGCCGAGGTCGAGTTCGCCGAGTGGACCGGCGACGGCAAGGTGCGGCACGCATCCTTCCAGGGGCTGCGCGATGACAAGGCAGCCGGCGAGGTGGTGCGCGAGGTGCCGGCGGCGGTCGGGGGTGCAGCGGCGCGCGGCCGGCCGGTCGCCCGCCGCCGTCCGGTCGTCGAGGGAATCGCCATCTCGAACCCGGAGCGGGTCATGTGGCCCGAGCCGCCGATCAGCAAGCTCGACCTGGCGCGCTACCTCGCCGCGGTCGCCGGCTGGATGGTCCCGTATGTCGAGGAGCGGCCGCTCACGCTGGTCCGCTGCCCCAAGGGGATCGCCGGCGGCTGCCAGTTCCTCCGCCACCGGCGATCGTGGGGCCCGGCGCCGCTGCGCCGGGTCAGCATCCAGGAGAAGAACAAGCTCGGCGAGTACCTGGTCGCCGACAGCGCCGCGGCGCTGGTGGCGCTGGCGCAGATGGACGTCGTCGAGGTCCACACCTGGAACGCGCGGGTCGGCACCATCGAGCAGCCCGACCGGATCGTGATCGATCTCGACCCGGGCCCCGAGGTGAGGTGGAAGGCGGTGGTCGGCGCGGCGCGGCTCGTGCGCAAGGCCCTCGAGGCACTCGACCTCGAGAGCTGGGTCAAGACCAGCGGCGGCGCCGGGCTGCACGTGGTGGTGCCGCTGCGACCCGAGCGCGACTGGAGCGAGTGCCTCGCCTTCGCCCGCGGGCTGGCCGGCGCGCTGGCGCGGCAGCGGCCCGACCTCTTCACCGACCAGGTCGGGGCGGCCCGGCGCGCGGGGCGGATCTACATCGACTACCTGCGGAACAACCGCACGAACACCACGGTGGCGGCGCTGTCACCGCGCGCCGCCGCCGGTGCGCCGGTGTCGATGCCGCTGGCCTGGGACGCGCTGTCGACGGGCGCCCGCTCGCTCCCGTACACGCTGGTCAGTGCGCCGCGCCACCTGGCGCGCCTGCGCCGCGATCCGTGGGAGGGATTCCACCGGTCGCGACAGCGGCTGAGGGCCTCGCAGGTCGAGGCGGCCGCCAAGCTCGCGCGGTGACACTCGTGTAGCCGGCTAGTCGAGTGGCCACCCCTCTCTCCGTCCCCTGATCTCGGTCCATTGCGCGAGGCACTACTGTTGCAGCCTGTGGGCAGCAGGCTCGCAAGGAGGGCGAACATGCTCAGGATCCGCCAGCTTTACGCCGTCGCGCTCGCTGCGATCGCGGTCACGTCCTGCTCGACCGACGGATCGCAGCCGAGCGGCTCGAGCTGCATCGGCGTCAAGTGCGACGACGTCGGCGGCGGCGGGTCCGGCGAGTTCGACTACATCATCGTCGGCTCGGGCGCCGGCGGCGGACCGCTCGCCAGCCGACTGGCGGAGGCCGGCGCGAAGGTGCTGCTGCTCGAGGCCGGCGAGGACGCCGGTGACAAGTGGAACTACCAGATTCCGCTGATGCACCCGCAGGCGACCGAGGACCCGGATCTCGCCTGGTGGTACTTCGTCGATCACTACAGCGACCCGGAGGCCCAGGCGCGCGATACCAAGCTGACGCCGGAGGGGATCCTCTACCCGCGCGGCGGCACGCTGGGCGGCTCGACCGCGGTCAACGCGATGATCACCGTGCTGCCCAAGCGCAGCGACTGGGATCGCATCGCCGAGCTGACCGGCGACGACGCCTGGAGCGCCGACGCGATGATGCCCTACTACGACCGCGTGCTCGAGTGGCTGTCGGTCCAGCAGCCGGATCCCTCGCTGGCGCGGCGCGACTTCCGCCTGCTCGGCATCCTCATCGCCGGAATCAAGGAGTACGTCGACGCCCGCGAGGGCGGCAGCGACTTCAACCCGCTCGACCTGTTCCACAACAGCAAGCAGCTGCTCAACGTCCTGACCCGCAACATCAACGACGGCCTCAAGGCCGGCGACACCGAGGGCGTCTACACCTTCCCGCTCGCCACCCGGAACCGGCGGCGCAACGGGACCCGCGAGCGCATCCTGTCGACGGTCGAGGCGGGCTTCCCGCTGACCGTCAAGACCCGGGCGCTGGTCACCCGCGTCGTGTTCGCCGAGGAGCCGGACGAGGACGGCAAGCCGCACGCGATCGGCGTCGAGTTCCTCGACGGTGGCCACCTCTACCGCGCCGACAAGGTCGGCACCGACGAGGATCCGCCGGAGCCGACCCAGGTGTTCGCCAAGCGCGAGGTCATCCTGTCGGCCGGCGCGTTCAACAGTCCGCAGCTGCTCAAGCTGAGCGGCATCGGGCCGCGCGAGGAGCTGGAGCCGCTCGGCATTCCGGTCAAGGTGGACCTGCCCGGGGTCGGCACGAATCTACAGGACCGCTACGAGGTCGGCGTGGTGTTCGACGTGGAGCGCGACTTCGACCTGGTGTCGAACTGCACCTTCCTCGAGACCCCGGACGATCCCTGCCTCGGCGATCTGTTGCGCGGCATGGGCCCCTACGGCACCAACGGCTCGGTGGCGAGCATCCTCATGCGCTCGAGCGACGACCGCGCCGAGGCCGACCTGCACATCTTCGGCCTGCCCGGCACCTTCAAGGGCTACAAGCCGGGCTACGCGGCGGAGGGGCTGGCCGACCGCCACCACTTCACCTGGGTCATCCTCAAGGGCCACACCGACAACCGCGGCGGCACGGTCAAGCTGCGCTCGGCCGACCCGCGTGACCGCCCGGACATCAACTTCCACTACTTCGACGACGGCGACGTCGACCAGGGCCAGGATGTGAACGACCTGACCGCGATGGTGAACGCCGTCGAGTTCGTCCGGCGAATCGGCCAGCGGACCGAAGACCTGCCGCTGTTCGGCGCCTTCCGCGAGGAGTGGCCGGGGCCGACGGTCGTGAGCCGCGAGCAGATCGGCCAGTGGGTGAAGAACGAGGCCTGGGGCCACCACGCCTCCTGCTCCGATCCGATCGGCGGCGACGACGACCCGATGGCGGTGCTCGACAGCCGCTTCCGCGTGCGCGGCGTGAGCGGGCTGCGGGTGGTGGACGCCTCGGTCTTCCCGCGCATCCCGGGGACGTTCATCGTGCTTCCCATCTACATGATGAGCGAAAGAGCGGCCGACGTGCTGCTCGAGGACGCCGGCATGCTGCTTCAATAGGGGCGTGCGGACGCGCTCCGACCCGGAGGCCTACGAGCGCTATCTGCGCGGCATGGACGCCTCGATGCGTCAGAAGGTGGCGCTGACCGCGGCCCACGTCCTCGGCGAGGGAGTGGTCGCCGACATGGGCTGCGGCTCCGGCGCCTGCAGCGACGCGCTGGCGGCGCTCTATCCCGAGATCGAGGTCATCGGGGTCGACGCCGACCCCGAGATGGTGGCGCGGGCAGAGGCGGCCTACCAGCGCGACAACCTCCGCTTCCGGACCGGCGACATCGCGCGGCCGATCTTCGAGGCCGGGACGCTCGAGGCGATCTTCGACTCGTCGGTGCTGCACCACGTGACCTCGTTCGGCGGCTACCGCCACGCGGCGGCCGGCGAGGCGCTCGCGGTGCAGGCGGCGGCGCTGCGGGTCGGCGGCGTCCTCATCGTGCGCGACTTCGTGGCCCCAGAGCCGCGGCCGGTCACGCTCGACCTGCCGGCCGACGACGGCGAGGAGAGCGACGACCCGCGCCGGGCCTCGAGCGCGCGGCTCTTCGAGCGGTTCGCGCGCGAGGCGAGATCTCTGCACCCCCAGCCGGGGATCGCATACCAGCGGCTCGCCGAGGAGCCGCGCGCCGGGTGGCGGCGATACGCGATGGACCTGCGGGCCGCGGCCGAGTTCGTGCTGCGCAAGGACTACCGCACCGACTGGGAGGCCGAGGTACAGGAGGAGTACACCTACTTCACCCAGGCCGGCTTCGAGGCGTGCCTGGCCGGCATCGGTCTCAGGGTGCTGGCGTCGACTCCGCTCAGGAACCCGTGGATCGTCAAGAATCGCTTCCGCGGCAAGTTCGAGCTCTGCGACGCGAGCGGCCATGCGCTCGAGCCGCCGGCGACCAACATCCTGGTGGCCGGCGAGAAGGTGGCGCCCGGCGAGGGGGTCCGCTTCCGCGAGCAGGCAGCTCCGGCGCCGGTCGGCTTCCTCGAGATGCAGCAGTTCCGCCACCGGGCGAGCGGCGCGGTGCGCGATCTGGTGCGCCGCCCGCACCTGACGCTGGACGTCCTGCCCTGGTTCGTCTCCGGCGGCGCGCCCTACGTCCTGGCGCGGATGAGCTACCCGCGGCCGATCCTCACCAGCCGGCGCGCCGACCCGACCCTCGACGAGAGCCGCCCGCCGGGCTACGTGACCGAGCCGCTCAACGTGCTCCTGACCGACCGGCCGGTCGGGCAAACGGTCGAGCGGCTGCTCGCCGACTGCGGCATCGGCCCCGAAGCCATCCGCGGGTTCTCGCCCGGCGCCTCCTCCTACCCCTCGCCGGGCGGAACGCAGGAGGAGGTGCGGTCGATCCACGTCGAGATCGACCCGACCACCGTCGAGATCCCGCTCCGCGACCTGTCCGGCTTCAGCACCTCCGGCCGGGTGCGCGCCATCGAAGCGCGGCAGCTCCTGCGCTCGGCGCAGGTCGGCGGCCTGCCCGACGCCCGGCTCGAGCTCGACGTCCACGATCTCCTGGCCCGGATCGGCATCGCGCCCGGCCCCTGGATCGGCGAGGCGCTCGACCTCTCGCCGGCGGCCGGGCCGCCGCCCCTCGTCTCGTCGCCGGCGGCGTTGCGTCGTCGCGCGCCGCGCCGCGCGTTCGAGGCCATCCCGCCCGCCGCCCACCCACCCTTCATGCAGATCGCCTGCGGCCTGTTCGAGGAGCAGGGCGCCGGCGGCGGCGTGCTGTACACGCGCGCGCTCGAGTACGTCCTGCCCGGCCCGCTCAGCACGAACACCATCGCCGCGGCGCCCCTCTGGCGCTCGGGCGACCAGGTCTACATCGGCATCGCCGACGACGACCTTCCGGCGGCGCAGGCGATGAGCGGCAACAGCCAGCTCCTGGTGGCGCCCGCCTGGAGACTGCCGCGCGACTTCGCAACGACCACCCCGGCGCGCGCCTGGATCGCCGACCGCCTCCGCTCCGACTACGGCCTCCGCTGCGGCGACACCTTCGAGCTCGGCGGCCCCTTCCACCCCTCCCCCGGCCTCTCCCCCGAAGCCGTCTGGCCGGTCGCCTTCGAGGTGCTCGCGCACGCACCCGCCCCGCACGCCCTCCTCTGGCTCCCCCTCGCCGACCTCGCCGCCTCCCCCGATCTCCTCACCGACGGCCACCTCCGCGTCGTCACCCGCCGCGCCTCCCACGCCCTCTCCCGCTAACCCGCCTCCCCCCCCCGCCCCGCTCCCGATCCCGATCCCGATCCCGATCCCCCATCCCCCATCCCCATCCCGGCCCCCAACCCCGGCTCCCATACC
>Ga0111538_10000809_pt1 | contig 43258 bp, 37 predicted proteins | sample SoiMethybrSBSTD1_FD_79669 | JGI IMG/M metagenome (GOLD analysis project Ga0111538, IMG submission 79669) | Bulk soil microbial communities from a Populus tree surrounding site in Tennessee, USA - Soil MetaG P. TD hybrid SBSTD1 (version 2)... | ecosystem: Environmental > Terrestrial > Soil >...
ACGAGACCGTCAAGACCTCCTCCGTCTCGATCGGAGTGGGGATCGGCGTCGGCGGCGGCGGGTCTTCCGGAGGTCTCGGGGTCATGGTCGGAGGGAGCGTGCCGCTGGGGAGCAGCTCGAAGATCGTCCGCAAGGTCCGCGTCCGGGCCCGCTACTTCGCGCGCCCCTTTGCGGGACCCGCCTGGGAGAAGGTGTACTACGAGTCCCTGACCGACGACACGACGCGCCTGAGCCAGCATCTCGCCTACGACTCGGTCAAGGCCCTCAAGAAGAAAAAGCTCATTCCCGCGAAATAACGGGCGAAACAGGAGCCGCCATGACATCCCGATCGCGTCGCTCTTTCGTTCCGGTCCTCCTGCTTGCCGCATCGCTGTGCGCGCCGGTCTGGAGCGGCGAGGTGCCCGTGCCGCTGCCTGGAAAGGCGCTCGTGTATTTCGTGCGGCAGGGACGGTTCGGCGGCTCGGCCGGTTCGATCTACGTGTTTGCCGACCAGACCTTCGCCACGACGCTGCCCAACGGATCGTACGGTTATGCGCAACTCGACCCCGGACACCGGCTGTTCTGGACCACCTGGACCAAGGCGACGCGCGAGATCGATCTCGTTCCCGGAGAGACCTATTACCTGGACATCTGGCGGGAGGTCACGCTCGTCGATTCCGTCCAGGGGGCCGCTCTCGTCGAGAAGGTCCATGACCTGGCGGTCCCCGACGAAGGAGAGCGCGCCAAGGCTGCGAACTACATCGCCAAGAAGTACGACAAGGCGGTCGCGAAAGAGGGAAAGCGCGAGCTGGCGCCCGTGGCCGGCGCACCGGTCGAGGCCGCCGCTCCGGGGGACACGGAGGGAATGGTCCACATCCCCGCCTACACGCACGGGGTCCTGGAGTTCCTCGAAACCGTGACCACCGAGTTCTCGCCGGCCGGTTCCCCGGTCCATTTCCGGCTCGTCGAGGATGTCGTCGTCGACGGAGAGATCATCGCGCACGCCGGGAGAATCGTCACCGGCGTCATCCGCGAGTCTTCAGCGGCCGGCGGTGGCGGCAAGGCCGGTCTCATGGACGTCGTGGTCCCCACGCTGACGACCGAAGCGGGCGTGGTCGTTCCGCTGATCGCGCAGGCGGTCGGGACGGGAAAGGACAACGAGAGCGGAGCCGCCGCCGGGGGCGTTCTCGGCGGCATCATGGGCGCGATGATGGTGCGCGGCCGGGAGGCGTTTCACCTGGCCGGGGAACGCCTCAAGGTCTGGACGCGGGAAGATGCCTGGATCCGCCCGCGGCCGCCCGCCCCCGAGACACCGCCGGATGCGACCGCCACAGGGCCGGCGCGGGAGATCGCAGCGCGCGTCCCCGGAGCTCTGCATTTCAAGCCGTCGAAGGGTTACAAGCCGGACGACGTCGTGGTGGTGCTCGAGACCAGGAGCGAAGAGGCGCCGGTGGAAGCGTCGATCGTCGCCGTGGACGACTTCACGCTCCCGCAGGCGGTCGTCGCCAAGAGCCTCAGGCGCCGCGACGACGCCTGGAACGGCTCCTTCGATGGGTGGAGCGTCATCCGTTACCTGAAAGCGGACCGGGAGGAGGTTCAGAACGTCTGCCTGACCGGCCGTCTCGCGGACGGCAGTGCCTTCACGGCGATGGCCGCGGTGCGGTACCAGGTCGAACGCTGAAAGCCGTTTTCAGGCGTCGAACGACGCCAGCGTCGCGGCTTCGTCGTCGAAGACCTGGAAGATGCGCGTCAGGGAGAGCATCACCAGCATATCGCGCACCTTGCCGGTCGGCCGGAGCAGCCGGATATCGCCGCCGCTCTGCACGGTTTTCTTCTTGCAGGCGATGAGCTCGCCGAGGCCGGCGCTGTCGAGGAAGCTCACTCCTCCGAGATCGAGGACGATCTTGCGCGCCCCCTGGTCGAGCAGGCGATGGAGTGTCTGCCCCAGGTCCGACAGCGGGTGGCCGCGCAGGTCGAGCGGCTGCGCGAGTCCGCCACCGCCGAGCGTGAACTCGCCGGCCAGCACGATGATGCTGACATCCCCCCGTCTCAGGACCGAGATCGACATACGCTCTTTTTCGCTCGCCGCGGAAACGAGCAGAGTCTATCCCAGTTGGATAGACTCCCCGCCCGGACATGGCCTTTCTCAGATCGGGCGCGGGGGTCCTGCTGGCGCTCGCGATCGCCGCGCTCCTGTGGCGGCCGATCCCGCTCGGGCTGTCGCTGCCCGCCGTCGTCGCGCTCGGTGCGGGGTGGCGGATCCTCAGGGCCCGCGTCCCTCCGAAGCGGCGCATCGGGGTGGCCGACGTCGGGCTTCTGGCGGCCTCGGTCCTGTTCACGCTCGGCGCGGTCGAGATCGCCGCGCGTGTCCTGTATGACTTCCGGCCGTATGCCGACACGCCGTACGTGCGCCACCCGAAGTACTTCTTCGTGCCGCGGCCTGGCGGCTCCGGCACCTTCGACGTCAACCTGGGATCCGGGCGGTTCCTGCACGTCCCGTTCGCGTTCTCTTCGCAGGGACTGCGCGAGCGCGAGCTCGCGAAGAAGGGGGCCGACGAGTACCGGGTCCTCCTCCTCGGGGATTCCTTCGTCATGGGCTGGGGACTTCCGCCCGAACAGACCATCGGTGCGCAGCTCGGGCCGATGCTCGCCGGCCGTGCCGGATCGAAACGGATCAGGGTGATCAACGGAGGTGTCTCCGGGTATGGCCCGTTCCAGGAGGAGGGGGTGCTCGAGGACACGGGGCTCGCCCTCGATCCCGATCTCGTCCTGCTGCAGCTCTTCCCCGCGAACGACATCGAGAACTCGCTGGCGCAGGTCGACAAGCGCATGCGGGCCTACGATTCCGGCTGGCAGAAGCACCTGCTCGAGTTCAGGAATCAGAACCGCTGGGCGGTCCGCGTCGAGCGCCTCATGTCCAACCACTCGCGCGCCGTCAACGCCTGGATCAACGCCACCCGCCGCCACGGTGCCGTCGCCTCGTTCCTCGACGGCCTCCGGTTCCTGCCGGCCTCCGGTCTCGCGGTCCCGGGGCCGAGCGCGCCGCGGCCGTGGTGGATCGAGGTCACCCTGCGCGACTGGTACCCCGAGCTCCAGGAAGGGTTCGACCTCATGCAGCGGGACGTTCTGGCGATCCGGCGGACCTGCGAGGCACACCACCTGCCGTTCTTCGCCTTCACCCTCGCGGGAGGCCAGGACTTCATCGACGAGTCCTGGGCGGACGCGCTGCGGCAGGCGCCTCCCGGCACGGTGTACGAGCGGGGGAAGGAGGTCCGCATCATGCGGGAGTTCTACGCGCGGAGCGGCATCCGGGAGATCGACGTCATGGGCGCATTGCGACACGATCCGAACCCGGAGGAGCTGTACTACCGGTACGATGGGCACCTCAGACCGCACGGGGCGGAGGTGGTGGCGCGGGCGATCGCCGACCAACTCTCCGCCTCGCTGCCGGAGGAGTGACGGACATGGCGCGCACGCTCCAGCCGGACGACCGGATCTCCCATTACCGCATCGTCGGGCCGCTCGGCGCCGGCGGGATGGGGGAGGTGTACATCGCCCGCGACGAGACGCTCGAGCGCAGCGTCGCGCTGAAGATCCTGCCGCCGCATCTCGTCCGCAACGACGAGCGGGTGCGGCGCTTCGTCACCGAGGCCAAGTCGGCCTCCTCCCTGAACCACCCGAACATCGTCACGATCTACGAGATCGGCCACGACCGGGTGACCCAAGCGCGCCCCGGGGAGGGGACCGAGCCGGGCCAGCCGGTCCACTTCATGGCGATGGAGCTGGTCGCCGGGGACACCCTCGACCGGAAGATCCACGACGAGAAGACGGACCTGCGCACGCTCCTCGGCTGGATGGCCCAGGCGGCGGAGGGGATCGCCAAGGCGCACGCCGCCGGCATCGTGCACCGCGACCTCAAGCCCGGAAACATCATGGTCTCGAAGGACGGCTTCGCGAAGGTGCTCGACTTCGGCCTGGCGAAGCTGACCGAGCGGGCCGGCGTCAGCGACGCCGAGCGCACCAGCGCCCCGACGCAGGTGGCGGCGACCGGCGCCGGCGTCGTCATGGGGACGGTCGGCTACATGTCCCCCGAGCAGGTGCAGGCGCGCAGTGTCGACCACCGCTCCGACATCTTCTCGCTCGGATGCATCCTCTATGAAGCGGCGACCCGCCGGCGGCCGTTCGTCGCCGACTCCGACATCGAGGTGATGCACCTCATCCTCAAGGAGAAGCCGCCGCCCGTGGAGGAGGTCAATCCCGGGGTTCCGGGGGAGGTGCGCCGGCTCATCCGCCGCTGCCTGGCCAAATCTCCCGAGCAGCGCTTCCAGTCGATGAAGGACCTGGCCATCGACCTGCGCGAGCTGGTGGAGGAATGGGAGACGCTCTCCACCTCGACGCCGTCGGGCACGACCGCTCCCCCGGAGTCGGGCCCCGCGGCGGGCGCCCGGAGCCGCGCCCCGGGGCCGGTCGCGATCGCGGCCCTCGCCATCGGCGTCGCCGGGGCGGGATTCGGCCTGTACACCTGGCTGCACCGGGGGGCGCCCGCCGGCGGCGCCGTGGCCACTGCGCTCCAAAACCTGCGCATGTCGGTCCTCCTGAGCCGCGACGACATCCTCGAGAGCGCCCTGTCGGCCGACGGCCGCTACCTCGCCTACGTCACGATCCGGGACCGGACGACCTCGCTCAAGGTCCGTCAGGTGCGCACCGGCAGCGATGTCGTCATCGTTCCCGAAATCGCGGAGCTGATCAACGGCATCGCCTTCTCGCGCGACGGGGACTACCTCTATTACCTGAACCGCGACCCGGACTCCCCCAACTACCAGGCCCTCTTCCAGGTTCCGTCGCTCGGCGGGACGCCGCGCCGGCTGGCGTTCGACGTCGATTCCGCCCCGACCTTCTCTCCCGACGGGAAGCGGGCCTGTTTCCGGCGCGGGCTCATCAACGAAGGGGCCGACTCCCTCATCGTCGTCGATCTCGACACGATGAAGGAGCGGGTGCTCCTGCGCATCGAAGGGGATGAGTTCGCCGCTCCTCCCGCCTGGTCGCCGGACGGCCGGACCATCGCCGTGGCCATGCACGGGGCGGCCGGGGGGGTGAAGGCGTGGCTCGTGGTCCTCGATGCCGACTCCGGGGAACGCGCCACCATCGGTCAGGGCTCCTGGGTGACGATCGGCAGCCTCGGCTGGATGCCGGACGGAAGCGCCATCCTGGCGAGCGCCCTGGACCCGTCGAACGGCGGCGCGCACCAGGTGTACCGCGTCTCCTACCCGGGCGGCGAGACCCTGCGGCTGACCAACGATCTCGACGGCTACACCAACCTGTCGATGGCGGCGGACGGTTCGGCGACCGCCATCCGTCGCGTGACGGTGGACAACCTCTGGGTCGCCCGTCCCGGGACGAAAGCGGAGCCGCAGGCGATCACCTTCGCCTCCGGCAGCGCCAGCTCCATCCTCCAGGTGCAGCCGCTCCCCGAAGGCGCGGTCGCCTTCGCCGCACCGCGCGACAAGCGCACGTTCCTCTGGCGTGTCGATGCCGACGGCTCGAACCGGAAGCAGCTCACGACGCAGGGGGTCTACGTCATCAATGTCGAGTACGCGCAGGGGGCCGGCCTCGTCTTCACGCAGGTGGACGAGGGGGAGCCGCTGCTCGCGCATATCTGGCGCATCGACCCGGACGGCGGCGGGCTCCGCCGCATCACCGAAGGCCACGGCGAGCTACTCCTGGCGCTGTCCCCGACGGGGGATTGGTTCGCCTACCAGGCGTGGGACGACCCGCGTCGCGGGATCCTGCTCCGGCGCATGGCCGGCGGCGAGCCGCGGAAGCTCGAGGTGAATGGGGGAGGGCGGCCCGACTTCTCTTACGACGGCCACCGCCTCCTCTCCACGACGCTCGAGGAGGTGAAGGGGCGCTTCTACCCGCGCCGTCGCATCGTGACGGTCGAGGACGGCAAGGAGCAGGCCGTCTTCCTGCTGCCTCCCGGGACCCAGGACGTGAAGTGGGCCCCTGACGGGCGATCGCTCACCTACGTGGACCGGGAGCGGGGCTGGAATCTGATGCGCAAGCCGCTGCCGGATGGCGAACCGATGGCGCTGACCGTCTTCACCGACGGGCAGGTGGTCGATCACACCTGGAGCCCGGACGGCTCCCGCGTGGTCCTGCACCGCCGTGTCGGCTCCCGGGACAGCCTCTGGCTCCTCGAGCCGGGCGGGACGCAGCCGGCCCCCGTCGTCGAGTTCAAGACCGGGCGTCTGACGCGGCACCTCTGGGCTCCGGACGCGCCGATCCTCTACTTCACCTACGGCAACTCCACCCAGGACGTGGTGATGATCAGCGGGGTGAAATAGAGCCCGTCAACGTCCGCGCGCAGGCGTATCCTGATCAGGCGATGAGACTCCACGTCACCGCCGGCATCCTGATCCTGGCGCTCCACGGCCTGTTCGCGGCCCCGGCGGCGCCCCCCGAAGAGCTGAGCCTGCCGGCGTACCTCCGGGCCGAGATGACCATCGTCAACGCCGAGGTGGACCCGCGCACCGGTGCCACCCGGACGGCGGTCGGCGACATGCTCGGAGTGACCAAGCCGAAGACGCCGACCACACCCTGGGTCCAGTTCCCGACCGGGTCCGCCATGGTGTCGATCACCATCCGTCGCTGGACCCTCGAGGACGAGCAGGAGGCGCTCCGGGCGGCGAACGAATCGGGGGGTCTCGCGGCGATGATCAAGGCGATGAAGAAGCTGCCGACCATGGGGGACGTGCACATCAACGCCGGGCGCGTGCCGATCCGCGCCGCCGCGACCTGGATGACGGAGCACACGCAGCGCATCCGTCTCATTGTCAGCAGCCGGCTCGTCACGACGAATCCGGACCCGTTCGCCCAGTCCGGCCGGGCGCTCGACATCCTGGATCTCTCGCTGCCGCACGGCCAGCGCTACGGGACCGGCTCGCTCGTCACCGCGACGAAGGTCGAGTTCGAGGAGGCCGGCCTGTTCTCCCCGGTGGTCTACGCCGTCGACAGCGCCACGCAGCCGTTGACCCAGGTCGAGCGGCTGCCGGCCGAATCCCGCTGACGGCAGCGTCGAAGGAGGTTGTGATGAGGCGTTCTCCACTGCTCGCGGTCGCCGCCGCCGTCGCCGGACTCGCCGCGCCGGCGGCCGGCGCTCCGGCCGGGTTCGACGAACTGAGTCTTCCCGCGCGGCTTCGCTCCACCCTGATGATCGTCAACGCCCTTCCGCCGGGAACGGTGCAGGCCTCCGGCGGCGGCACCCCGATCGGGAGCCTCCTCCCGGTGCAGCCGACGACGGGAGCGAACGCCGGACGCATCGCCGATCGCGCGGCCTTCCTGTCGTTCACCATCCGCCGCTGGAGCACGGACGAGGAGCATGCCGCGCTCGAGGAGGCGTGCAGCAACGGCGGGACCTACGCGCTGGCCACCGCGCTCGACAGGTTCAAAGTGGGCGAGCTCCGCTTCGACAACGAGCTGCGCTGGCCGATCCGTGCGGCGACGACCTGGAGGACCGAACAGGGCCAGAGGCTGCGCCTGGTGACCACCGGCCGGCTGTTCGTCGACGGCTCTCCTGCGGATTCGAACCAGCTGATCAACATCGTGGACCTGACCCTGCCGCGCGGCGAAAAATACGGCGAGGGGACGCTGGTCACGGCCACGGAGATCGAGTTCGAGACGCCGGGACGGATGATCCCGGTGACTCTCGCGCTCGGCACCGGGACCCAGAGAATTTCCAACGTCGAGCGCGAATCGAAGCACTGAGCTCCGGCGGCGCAACCTGCCGCCGACGGCGTGCGTACCGCTTCTGCCCGGACCGGGTGGTCCCCGGGCCACCTCGGAGGCCGCATGTCCGGACAGGCTCGCTCGCGCTTTTCGATCCTCTCCTGGCGCCACATCGCCGCCCTGCTGCTGCTCCTCGGGGCGCCGCTTGGGGTCGGCGCCGCTCCGCCGGTCCCCACCGCCGCCGACCTCGCCGGGATCTGGGCCGGAACGCTGACGCACGCCGGCGAAACCGAGCGCTTCGCGCTGCATTTCGAGCCGGGTGAGAACGGCACGGTGAGCCTGGCGATGTCGGTCCCGGCGATGCACGCCGCGGCGACGCCGCTCGGGCGCGTGCCGCTCCGGATCGAAGGGAGCGATGTGGTGCTCGGCCCGTTCCGCTTTGCGTTCGATCGCGGCGCGGGAACCCTGACAGGAGCGATCCCCGATGCCCTCGTGCCGGTCCACCAGATGCCGATCGTCCTGCGCCGGGTCGAGCGCTTCGAGCTCCCTCCGCGCGCGCCGTTTCCCGCGACGGTTCCGCGGCCGGTCTGGATGTTCGACGCCGGAGCGCCCCTCTGGGCCGGGGTGACGTTGGCCGACGGCATCGTCTACGCCGGAGGGGATGACGGCGTCCTGCACGCGGTCGCGGCGGCGACCGGGAAGCCGCTCTGGGATTTCCGGGCCGGGGGCGCCATCCGCTGCCGCGCGACCGTGAAAGGGCGCGACCTCTTCTTCCAGGCGGACGACGGGCATCTCTACCGGCTCGACGCGGCGACCGGCGTGCAGCGGTTCAAGGCCCGGATCGTCGACACGCCCATCGTCCGCAAGCCGCTCGACGATCCCGAGTCCCGCTTCGACCACGACGCCGCCGACGTGATCGAGGCCGCGGGCCTCCTGTTCGTCGGGACGCACGACGGCCGGCTGCTGGCACTCGATTCCGCCAGCGGCGCGCGGCGGTGGGAGTTCGCCGCGGGCGGGAGCATCCTGGCGGCGCCGGCCCTGGCCGGCGGCCGCGTGTTCTTCGGGAGCTTTGACCACCACGTCTACGCGCTCGACGCGAAGAGCGGGAAGATCCTCTGGAAGAAGGACACCGGCGCGCCGGTGGTCTCCACCCCGGCGGTCGACGGAGGCCGGGTCCTCGTCGGCAGCCGCAGCTACGATCTGTTCGCCCTCGACGTGAAGAATGGTGCCGTCGCGTGGAACCGATACTTCTGGTTCTCGTGGGTCGAGTCCTCGGCGGCGATCCGGGGCCGGATCGCTTACCTCGGTTCGTCGGATGCGGCGGCGCTCCTGGCGTTCGAGGCGCGCGGCGGCCGTCCTCTCTGGCGCACCGACGCCGGCGGCTGGGCCTGGGGGCAGCCGGCGGTCACCGCCGATCGCGTCTACATCGGAAGCGTCGGGACGAAGCACTATCTCGTCGAGCACACCGGCGGAGCGCTGGCGGTCGATCGTTCCACCGGTCGGCCGGCCTGGCGGTTCCCGGCGGCCGCGGCGGGCGACGGGCCGTACGGCTTCGGCGGCTCTCCCGCGGCCGGCGGCGGCCTCGTCTTCTTCCCCGCCTTGGACGGCCGCCTCTACGCCTTCCCGGCGTGATCCGGTCGGGGGATCAGGCATACTCCCGCCCCACGGATCATGGACGCGCTCCCGGGCATCATCCTGCTGCTCGCCGTCATCGGCGCCATGTCGTGGCTGGCGCAGAAGGTGGCGCTGCCGGCTCCGGTCCTGTTCGCGCTCGCCGGCGTCGTCTGGACGGTCGCGGGCCTGCGCTCTCCGGGCATCTCGCCCGGCATCGTGCTGGCCGTCTTCCTGCCGCCGCTCCTCTACGCCGACGCCTGGGAGGCGTCGTGGCTCGACTTCCGCCGCTGGCTCCGTCCGATCCTGCAGCTTTCGATCGGGCTCGTGGTGTTCACCATCCTGGTGGTCGGGGTGGTGGCGCACTGGGCGATGCCGCTCCTGCCGTGGGGCGCCTGCTTCCTCCTCGGCGCGATCGTGTCGCCGACCGATACGGTGGCGGTCCACTCCGTGCTCGACCGCCTGCGGGTGCCGCGGCGCGCGACCGCGATTCTGGAAGGGGAGAGCCTGATCAACGACGCGACCGGGCTCCTCGGTGTCGAGCTGGCGACCGTGGTGGTGCTCACGGGCGCGTTCCACACGTGGGAGATCGGCGTCGGCTTCGCCCGCATCGCGGGGCTGGGTGTGGTGATCGGGGTCGCCATCGGCCTGGCCGCCGCGCGGTTCAACCAGGTGGTGCGCGGGACGCCCATCCTGTTCGCATTCTCGCTGGTGGCGCCGTACACCGCGTACTTCCTGGCGGAGCGGGCCGGCGCGTCGGGAGTCCTGGCGGTGGTCATCGCCGGCTTCGTCGCGTCGTGGCGGGTGTACTCCATCGCGCCGGAGAGTCGCGTCGCCCTGTACGCCTCGTGGGAGCAGCTCGAGTTCCTCCTCAACGCGCTGATGTTCGTGTACATCGGACTGGAGACGCCGACGCGCCTGGTGCAGGCGGTCGAGACCATGCCGGGGATCGTCAGGGTGGCGTTCCTGGTGAGCGTCACGGTGCTCCTCGCCCGCATCGTCTGGATTCTCCCCAATGCGTACCTGCCACTCTGGCTCTGGCCACGGTTGCGTCGCCGCGAAGGGACGTACCCGAGCCTCAAGGCGGTGGCGCTCGTCTCCTGGTGCGGCGTGCGCGGCGCCGTGTCGCTGGCGGCGGCGCTGTCGCTCCCGCTGACCCTCTCCGACGGGAGTCCCTTCCCGGGACGGGAGCAGATCGTCGCCTGCACCCTGGCGGTGATCCTCGTGACCCTCATCGGACAGGGGACGACCCTCCTGCCGCTGGCGCGGCGCCTCGGCCTCGAAGACGCCGAGCCGGCCGAGGCGGAGGAGCAGAAGGCCCGGGAGGTGATGCTCGCCGCCGGCATCGCGCGCCTCGACGAGTTCTGCTCCGAGGAGAAGTGCCCGATCGCGGTCTACCGCCTGCGCGAGCTGATGGTCGATCAGCTCGAGGCGCTCAAGGCGGAGGACGCCGTCGAGCGCGGCCACGCACAGCATCGGCTCGCGGTGGCCGAGGAGGTGCGCCGCGCCGTCTACCAGGCGCAGTCCCACGCCCTCCTCCGGCTGCGCGACCGCGAGGAAGTCAACGACCGCGTGCACCAGTTCCTGCAGCTCGATCTCGACCGCGCCAACGCCGAGTTCCGTTCCGCCTGACGGTCGTCCCGCGGCGCGTCGCATTCCGCCCGACCGTATCGCTCGCGTCGTCCTTTGCGTTGTTTTCCCGATGGACGCATCGGGCACCGCATGGCTGAATGGTCATGCGGGAACGGATGACGGCCTCGCGGGGGGAATGCACCCTGGCGCACAACCGACATGACCTTGGAGGAGGAGTCTCGATGACGCATCACGACGACATGTACACCCGGATGTTCGACGATCGCACCACCGCGGAGCGGGAGTGGGAGAACCTGCGCAGCCGCGGCTACACCGAGAAGGAGATCAACGTCGTGATGAGCGAGGAGGGGCGGAAGCGCCACTTCGCCGACGCCGGCAAGTCCGAGCTCGGAGACAAGGCGATGAAGGGGGCCGGGACCGGGGCCGGCATCGGCGCGATCGCGGGCGGCACGCTCGCCGCCATCGCCGCCACCGCCAGCGTGGCCATCCCGGGGATCGGGTTGCTCATCGCCGGTCCGCTGGCCGCGGGGCTCGCCGGCGCGGGCGCCGGCGCGATCACCGGCGGCGTCCTCGGCGCGCTGGTGAACATGGGCATCCCGAAGGACCGCGCCGCCGAGTACGAGAGCGGCCTGAAGCGGGGCGGCATCCTGTTCGGCGTGCGGCCGCGCGCGGAGGATCGCGCCGTGTTCGAGAACGAGTGGACGACCGAGGGGGCGGAGGTCCGGCGCCGGTAGGAGGCCGGCTTCGCCTCATCACGTCGGGCCGCCCGGCACGGGGCGGCCCGATTTTTTTTCTCGCCGTTCTTCGCGCGGCGGATCCCGTGGTGCGGGTGCTGCGACGTACCGCCGCCGTCGATCTCGTGCTGTCGAGCTAGTCGGCCGCCGTCCGCCGGCTCACAGCATGCGCTCGCGGGCGTGCTTGGCGCGGGAGGCCTCGATCGCCGAGTGCACGTCCTTCTCCTCCTCCGGCGGCGGCAGCACCGGTTTCATCCCGAGCGCCTGGATCCACAGCTCGCGGGCCCACCCTTGCGAGTGGTACAGGTGCTCGTCCTCTTGCTCCTCGATCTCGTCATAGGCCTTCTTCAGCGCGCGGGTGCTCTCCGACTTGCCCTTCTTGACGACCTCGCCGATGAGCTCCCAGTTCGCGTGGTCCTTCGTCTCGGCGTCCACGACGCACTCGACGGCGACGATCTCCGCCGCGGCGGAGTCGCCGGCCTTGAGTGCCTGCTTCATCGCGTCGACGAGCGCCCGCCCCTTGTGGCGCACGATCAACCGTCCCGGCGTCTCCTCGTCGGGGTCGAGCGCGAGGTCCTCGCAGATCCCGCGCACCAGCTGGACGTGGCGCTCGGTCTCCTTGTGGTACTTCGCGAATTCCTCCTTCAGGTCCTTGTTGCGGACGCACTCGAGCGCCGTCTGGTAGATCTCGACGCCGCCCATCTCCGTCTCGAGTGCCTGGTAGATGAGATCGGTCAGCTGCTCCTGGTTCACGGTCGCGGAGCCGTTGGCCTTCCCGTTGGCCTTCGACGACGCGGGGTGCGACGACGCATGGGAGGACGACGACCGCCCCGAGGACGATCGCATGCCCGACCCGTTGGCCCGCCGGCCCCCCGACCCGTTGTGTTTCGATGATTTGCCTCGCATGACCCCTCCTTAGAAACTGCGGAATGTCGCGGGCCGCACCGGATTTCAGTGCCGCCACACCGAAGCCTTGCGGGCCCACTCGCTGTCCGGGTAGCGCGTCTTCAGCAGCTCCCCGGTGGCGCCCAGGTGCTTCGGATCGTTGGTGTTCTTGTAGGCGGCCACTCCGGCCCAGTAGCAGGCCTCGGGCGCGCCGCCGCTCTTCGGATACTCGTCGCACACCGAGCGGAACAGCCGCTCCGCGTCGCCGAACCGCTGGTGCTGGAACTGCCTCTTCCCGAGCCCCAGCTCGAGCTGGGCGAGGAAGTCCTCGACCGGCAGGAATCCCTCGATGCGGTGGCGCTCTTCTCCGTCCGGGTCGAGGACGATCTGGGTCGGCGTCCAGAGGGCGCCGAAGCGATCGAAGACCTGCTTCTGTTCCTTGATGTGCACCTTCACGGGGATGAAATGCGCGGTCACGAACTCCGCCACGCGCGGATCGGGGTAGACCTCGGCTTCCAGCCGAGCGCACCCGCTTCAGGCAGGGGCGGCGCTGAAGTCGAGCAGCACCGGCTTCCCCGAGGCGCGCGACTGGGTGAGCGCGGCGTCGACGTCCTTCTGCCAGGTGATCTGCGGCATCGTGTTCTCCTTTCCCGCTGCATCGATTGTCCGCGTCGACCCCGGCCGTTTCCATCGGTAATGGTCCGCACACCCTGCTCGGGATGATGCGACGCGGGAACGCGCCGGCCCGCGCCCCTTGCGGAGATCCGGGGAGGCCCCTATACTCCGCGCCATCCGGAGCGTATCGATGAAGGCCCTGTCTTTCCTGCTGCTCGCCGCCTGCCCGGGGATCGCCCTCGCCGACGAGGTCTATCTCAAGGGCGGGGCGAAGTTCAGCGGCCGGATCGAGCAGCAGACGGACACGATGGTCACCATCGACATCGGCGACGGGGTGGTCGGCGTCCCGATGGTCCGCATCGATCGCATCGTCAAGGGGCACTCGCCGCTGGACGAGTACGACGCGCGGGCGAAGACGCTGGCCGAGACGGACGCCGCCGGCTGGCGCACGCTCGGCCGCTGGGCGTCGCACGAGGGGCTCTCGGCGCAGTCGCGCGCGGCGTACCAGAAGGTGCTGCTCCACGTTCCCGACGATCCGGAGGCGCGCGGCGCCCTCGGCTTCCAGCAGGTGGACGGCCGCTGGTTGACCGAGGAGGAGGCGTACAAGGCGCGCGGCTATGTCAAGCAGGACGGCGAGTGGATGACGCGGGCCGAGGCGCAGATGGCGCAGGCCAGTGCCGCCGCGGAGCAGGGACGGCAGGACGCCGAGCGCCGCGCCAACCTGGCGGAGGCGGACAAGATCCTCGCCGAGCAGCGCGCCGAGAAGGCGGAGGAGCGCGCTCGCGAGGCGGAAGAGGTGGATCCCTGGACCGCCATGGGGAATTCCTCCTGGGGCGGCTGGGGATACGGGGTCGTCGGGTGGCCGTCCACCACGACCGTCACGAACCGCTACGGGACGACGGTCCCCATCAACAAGCTGCCGCAGAAATGAGACGACCCGCCCTGCTGTCCGCCCTGTTCCTGGCCGCCGTCGCGGCGGTCCCCGCGCGCGCCGCGGATCCGGCGGCGCCGACGGCGGAGCAGATCGTCGCGCGCCACGTCGAGGCGCGCGGCGGCCTCAAGAAGATCCGCGCCATCCGCACGCTCCGGGAGACCGGCCGCGTCACCGAGGGGCCGAATCGCGAGGCGCTCGTCACGCGCGAGCTGAAGCGCCCCTCCTTCTCCCGCTTCGAGATCACCTTCCAGGGAGTGACCGGCGTCTTCGTCGCCGACGGCACCAAGGGGTGGAAGCTCAACCCGTTCGACGGCGAGCTCGAGCCGCGGCCGCTCTCCGAGGAAGCGGTGCACGAGGCGGCGGAGCAGGCCGACATCGAGGGGCCGCTCGTCGACTGGAAGGCGAAGGGCCACACCATCGAGCTGCTGGGGAAGGACGTCGTCGGCGGACGCGTCGTCTGGAAGATCAGGATGACGCTCAAGAGCGGCGACCGGCGCGACGAATACCTCGACGCCAAGAACTTCGAGCGTCTCCGGACCGACTCGACCCGCACCGTCAAGGGCCGGCCGGTGCAGATCACGGCGACCTTCGGCGACTACCGGAAGGTCTCCGGCGCGTCATTCCCGCGCTGGGTGGAGATCTCCGCCTCCGGCCGTCCGCAGAAGCTGCGCATCACCGTCGACAAGGTGGAGGTCAACCCGCCGCTCGCGGAGGATCGGTTCGCGATGCTGGCGGCCACGCCCGCCCCCTGAGCCGGCCGGTCACCCCCGGCGCCGCGGCGCCTGGGAGTTGGTTTAGACTCCGCCGCATGCTCACCATCATGCGCCGGTCGTTCCCGTCGTTTCCGCTCATCCTGTCCTCGGTCCTCGCGCTCGCCGCGTCGGCCGCCGCCGCCGCTCCGCGCGAGGCCATCCGCGCCGAGATCGCCAAGCGCCACGACGAGGGGGTGAAGCGCCTGCAGGACTGGGTGCGGCAGCCCGCCATCGCCGCCGAGAACCGCGCCATGGGTGAAGGCTGCGACACCATGATGCGCCTGGCGCGCGAGGCCGGGTTCGCGAACGTGACGCGCGTCGACACCGACGGGCACCCCGGCGTCTTCGCGACCCTCGACGCCGGCGCTCCGCGCACCATCGGCCTCTACTTCATGTACGACGTGAAGCAGGCCGACCCGGCCGAGTGGTCGTCGCCGCCGTTCGAGGCGGCGATCGTGGACAAGCCGGGGTTCGGCAAGGTGGTGATGGGGCGCGGTGCGGTGAACCAGAAGGGGCCCGAGGCGGCCTTCCTCGCCGCCCTGCACGCCATCCGCGGCGCGGGGCAGAAGCTGCCGGTGAACCTGGTCCTGGTGGCCGAGGGGGAGGAGGAGATCGGCTCGCCCCACTTCCGGCAGGTGGTGCAGAAGCCCGAGGTGGCCGCGGCGCTCAAGAAATGCACCGGCGTCTTCATGCCGGGCGCTTCGCAGGACCCTGACGGCAAGGTCGTCGTGTCGCTCGGCGCGAAGGGGGTTGTCGAACTGGAGCTGGTGGCGAGCGGGGAGAAGTGGGGCCGCGGCCCGGGGAAGGACGTTCACTCCAGCAACCGGGCCCGGCTCGACAGCCCGTCGTTCCACCTCGTGCAGGCTCTCGCCACGCTCGTCACCGCGGACGGAGACCCGGCGATCGACGGCTTCGCCAACGCGGCCAGGCCGGTCTCCGCGGCCGAGAAGAAGATGCTCGACGACGCCGCGACCCGCCTCTCGGAAGACACCGCCAGGAAACTCCTGTCGGCCCAGCGGTGGGCGCACGACGAGAACTGGCGCCAGTCGCTCGAGCGCTTCGTCTCCACGCCCACCGTGAACATCGAGGGGCTGGTGGCCGGCTACACCGGGCCGGGCGGGAAGACCGTGCTGCCGTCGCGCGCGGTCGCCAAGCTGGATCTCAGGCTGGTGCCCGACATGACCTTCGACGGCGCGGTCGCCGCCCTCAAGGCGCACCTTGCGAAGCGCGGCTTCGGCGACATCGAGGTGAACCCATCCGGCGGCTACGATCCGACCGGCACGCCGGCCGACGCCGCGATCATCCGTGCCGCGACGTCGGTCTACAAGAAGGCGGGCCTGGACCCGACGCTGTGGCCGCGCAACGCCGGCTCGTTCCCGGGATGTGTTTTCACCGGCGAGCCGCTCAAGCTGCCGGCCGGGCACTTCGGACTCGGCCACGGCAGCGGGGCGCACGCCCCCGACGAATACTTCGTCATCGAGTCCACGAACCCGAAGGTGACCGGCTGGGACGGCGCCGTCGCGTCCTTCGTCGACTACCTCTACGAGCTGGCCGAGATCCGCTAGGGGTTGCTCGTCAGACGCAGGTCGTACGAGCCGTAGATCCCGAGATCGGCGGAGTGGAACGACTTGATGTAGAGGGTTCCTGCCGACGTCGCCGTGTACACGATGAGCGAGGAGTCGTCCCCGGTCGCGCGGTTGTCGTTCGAGGCCAGGATCGTCGTGCCGTTCGAGGCGAGCAGCTGCAGTGAGGTGTTGGCCTTCCCCCACAGGTTGAGCGTCTCGATCGTGTAGGTCGTCCCGGCGGCTGCGGTGAACGAGAAGAAGTCGTTGTCCGGCTCGCCGACGTCGTTGCCGTTGACGTCGGCGAAGTAGGTCCGGTGGCTCGTGCCGTTGGTCGAGATCGGCAGCGCCGCGGCCACCGAGTCGTTCGGCTCCCCGGCGTCCTTGTAAAACTCCACGTTGGTGCGCTGGAAGGCCGCGATCATGTCGGTCTTGAACCCTTTGCCGCGCGTGAACCAGCCGTCCCAGAAATCCTCCAGGCTCTTGTTGACGGCGGTCTTCACGTAGTTCTTGTCCACGTCCCAGTTGTCCGCGTCCGGGCGCGCCGCGGGCTCGTCGTCGACCCCCGGGGTCGAGTCGGCGGTGGCGGCGGAGTCGTTGGCATCCCACAGCGCCGAGTAGACCGACACCTCGCTCGTCGACCCGTCGCAGGCGTACGGGACCTCGTTCTCGACGTCGAAGAAGAAGTCGAGGTTCCCCGGGCCCGGTGCGCCGGTCGTCTTGACGTAGAGATGCGGGTTGGGGAGGTTGAAGTAGCGCCGCAGCGCCTGCCCGAACCAGGTGGCGCGCCCTTCCTCGTAGGCCAGCCTCATGTCCTGCGCGCAGTCGAGCAGGTGGTGCGACCCGCCCGGGCTGTCGTTGCCGGAATACACGTGGTAGGCGTAGTGACCGCTCTCGTGGCCGAAGACGGTGTCGTTGTAGCCGCTGACGTCCCCGACCGTGACCGTCCGGTTCGCCGGGTTGTAGGACGAAGCGCCGGCCCCCGATCCGGCCTCCCATTCGTACGTCAGCGGCGTCCCGGAGCCAGGGCGGGAGCCGTTCACCGCCAGGATGTAGTCCATCACCCGGACCCCCGTGTCGTAGATGTTGAACCCCTCGCCGCCGGCGCCGATGGCCGCGGTGAGGGTGCCGAAATCCACGTTCGTCGCCGGGTTGTGGTTCGCCACATTGGCGGAGGCGACGGCATAGGGGTTCTTGGGGATGAAGCGGTTCTGCACCTTGACGAACAGGCCGCTCACGGCGCCGGAGCTGGTCAGGGCGCGCACATAGACGGTCCGGACCTTGCTGTCCGACACCGCGATGCTGAAGGCGCCGCTGGCATTGGTCGCCCCGGTGGCGAGCAGCGCCTTCGTGCCGTTGGCGTTGAAGTCCCGGACCTCGACGGTGGCGAAGCGGACGGGCAGGGGAGGCTCGGCGCCGGTGAAGCCGGTCTGGTCGAACTCCCGATCGACGTAGCGGAACGTCCCGGTCGCGGTCCAGTTGGCGTGGACGACGCCGGTCGCCAGGAGCCACGCGGCGGGGAGCAGGACGAATCGTCGCAGGCGGCTCATGACTGCGGGACCTCCTGCGGCGCCTCGATCGCCGGAGACTCGTTCGCCCCGTCCTTGACCTTCCCCTTCTTCTCCTTCACGCCGACATAGAGCTTGTGGCTGAGGGCGCGGCGGATCGCCTTCCCTTCCGTCTTGCCCGCCACCTCGATGGAGATCGAGTACTTGCCGTCTTCCGGCACGATCACCTCGACCGGCAGCGAGAGCGAGCCGCCCGTCGTCAGATCGACCTTCCAGGTGCGCGCCGTGCTGCCGTCGGCGAAGACCAGGCGCGAGGGCGTCCGGGCCGACACGACCGCCTCCTCGATCGGAAGGGCGGCGCTGATCTTGAGCAGGATGGTGGCCACGCCCCCGCGGGCGTTCTTCTGCAGGGACGATGTCTCGGCCGTCACTCCCAGGGGGAGCTGTGGCTCGCTCGTCTGGCGAGTCGCGGAGGAGCCGTCCTTGCCGGAGGCCTCATTGTGGACCCCCGCCTTGGCGTGGGGGCTCATCCCCGGGTTGCCGGTTCCAGGGTTCGAGCGGGTGGCGAGCGGAAGCAGGAGCAAAAGACAGCAGGAGTGCCATCTACGGTGCATTCCGAGCCCCCTCTGAGGTCGGCCGGTCGTGGGACAGTTTTTGGGCTGCGGCGTAGCCCGCGATTGTTCTGCGCGCGTCTTTTACGGCCGATCTCCGCCCCCGTCAAGGAGAATCTGCTTGGCGCGCCCCCCGAATCCTGGCGGAGGCCCGATCCTCGAGTCTTTCTGCTGGAACTGGCGGGACGGGGATCGCGTAGAAACCGGGTGACGCGAGGGTGACGAGATGATCGACGATCTCCGGCTGGCTCTGCGGCTCCTTCTCAAAGACAGGGCGTTCACGCTCACCGCGGCCCTGACTCTGGCGGTCTGCATCGCGGCCAACACCGCCCTCTTCTCGGTGGTCCACAACGTACTAATAAGCCCGCTGCCGGTCCCCGAGTCGGATCGCATCCTGCTGATGAGCAACTCCTACCCGAAGGCCGGGGCGGACAGCCTCGGGTATTCGGGCGCGCCCGATTACTACGACCGCCTGCGGGACATGCCGGTCTACGAGGAGCAGGCGGCGTTCACCACCCGCACGCGCAGCATCGACATGAGCGGGGTTCCGACGCGGGTGCGGCTGATGCAGGCCACCCCGTCCTTCTTCCGGCTGGTGCGTGTGCCTCCCGCGCTCGGCCGCACCTTCACCGAAGAGGAGGGGAAGGTCGGAAACGAGCAGAAAGTCGTCCTCAGCCACGGCCTCTGGAAGTCGCAGTTCGGCGGCGATCCGGCGGCGGTCGGGAAGGACCTCCGGATCGACGGGGTGCCGCACGCGATCGTCGGCGTGATGCCGGCCGGGTTCGACTTCTTCGACCCGGAGGCCGTTCTCTGGACCCCGCTCGCCTTCACCGACCAGCAGAAGGCGGACGATGCGCGGCACAGCAACAACTGGCGCAACATCGGGCGCCTCCGCCCCGGGGCGACGCTCGAGCAGGCGCAGGCCCAGGTGGACGCGATCAACGCCGCCAACCTCGATCGCTTCCCGCAATACCGGACGCTGCTTCTCAACGCCGGATTCCACACGGTGGTCGTGGGCCTCAAGGACTACCTGGTGCGCGAGATCCGCCCGGTGCTGTCCCTGATGTGGGCGGGGGCGCTGTTCGTGCTGCTGATCGGCGGGGTGAACGTCGCGAACCTGGTCCTGGTGCGCTCCCGCGCCCGGCTCAAGGAGCTGGCGACCCGTCTGGCGCTCGGCGCCGGGCAGTGGCGGGTGACGCGGCAGCTGGTGCTCGAGAGCCTCCTCCTGACGACCGTCGCGGCCGCGGCCGGGCTCGTCCTCGGCGACGCGACGCTCCGGCTCCTGGGGGCCATCGGCATCCAGGACCTGCCGCGCGGTCACGAGATCCGGCTGGACGGCTTGACCGTCGCCTATGCCCTCGGGCTCGCGACCCTCATCGGCGGCGCCCTCGGGGTGATCCCGATCCTGAGCCTGATGCGCTCCAATCTCACCATCGTCCTGCGCGAGGAGGGAAGGACCGGCACGAGCGGCACCGGGGCGCGCACCCTCCGCCGCGCCCTGGTGGTGGCGCAGGTCGGGTTCGCCTACGTGCTGCTCCTGGGGGCCGGGCTCCTCTTCGCCAGCTTCCGCCGTGTCCTCGCGGTCGATCCCGGCTTCCGGCCCGAAGGGGTGATGTCCGCGTCGGTGGTCCTGCCGGCGAGCCGCTACAAGGACGACGCGGCGCTCCTCGCGTTCGCCGACGAGGCGCTCCGCAAGGTGCGCGCGCTGCCAGGGGTCGCCGCCGCCGGCGCCACCGATACCCTGCCGCTCGGCGGGAACCACAGCGACAGCGTCATCCTCGCCGAGGGATACCAGATGAGCCCGGGGGAGTCGGTCATCTCCCCGAACCGGGTGGTGGCCACGCCGGGCTACTTCGAGACGATCGGCGCGCGCCTCGTCTCCGGACGCTTCTTCGAGGATCGCGACGCCGCGAAGGCGCCCGCGGTCGCCATCATCGACGAGTCGCTGGCGCGCCGCTTCTGGAAGGGGGCCGACCCGGTCGGGCGGCGCATGTACCTGCCCACCGACATCAACAACCTGCTGGCGGTGACCGACCAGACGGTGTTCATCACGGTCGTCGGTGTGGTGCGCGACGTGAAGCTCGAGAGCCTGACCGAGGCGCGCGTCGGCACCTACTACTTCCCCAACGCCCAGAGCGCCTCGAACGGCCTGACGTTCGCGCTCCGGACCGAGGGAGACCCGCAGGCGCTCGCCGCGGGGCTGCGCGGCGCGCTCGCGAGCCTCGATCCCGAGCTGCCGGTGTTCGACATGGAGACGCTCGAGCAGGTGACCGCGCGCTCGCTTCTGGGCCGGCGCGCCCCGGTGCTGCTGTCGCTCTCCTTCGGCGCCGTGGCGCTCTTTCTGTCGGCGCTCGGGATCTATGGCGTGCTCGCCTACCTCGTGACGCAGCGGACGCGCGAGATCGCCATCCGGCTGGCGCTCGGCAGCAGCCCCGGCGGCGTCTTCGGGCTGGTGCTGCGGGAAGGAATGTGGCTGAGCGGCGCCGGGTTCCTGCTCGGGATCGCCGGGGCCGCCGCGCTGCGCCGCGGCATCGAGAGCCAGCTGTTCGGCGTGAGCACCGCCGATCCGGTCGTCCTCGTCGCCGTGACCACCGGGCTGGCGCTCGTGGCGATGGCCGCCTGCGCGCTCCCCGCGCGGCGCGCCACCCGGGTCAATCCGCTGCTCGCCCTGTCGGAGTAAGAGGCGCCGTCAGAGACGCCGGGCCGCTCCCGCGGCCGGGCTCACGCCGCCGGCCACAGCGCCTTGAAGAGGATCGCGGTGATCACCGCGTAGATGGCGCCGTCGAGAAGGTGCCGCAGCGTGTTGGGCCACGGCTGTCCCTTCCAGATGGTGTCGCTGAGCTGTCCGTAGTTGTATCCCGCGAAGGCGACCACGCCGGTGATCTGCATGACGAGCATCCCGGGGGCCCCGGGCTGCAGCGTGTGGCGGGCGACGTACGCGGCGCTGAAGCTGACGAGGAAGCACAGCCCGAACCACAGGCCGAGGTGCTTCCCCATGTTCGGCATCCCCTTCGGGAGCGCCGTGATGATCGCCACCGGCCCCTTCTGGAACTTCGCCAGCATCGCCGGGTCCTTCATCTGCTGGTGCGTGCAGTGCGGCGTCATGTAGACACCGGGCGCGAGGTCCGCGCGCCCGAGCGCATCGCGCACCGCGTCCTCCGCCGGAAGGGGGCGGTGATCGGCCTGGTGGTACTTCAGGAACATGTGCAGGAGCGAGCTGGCGACGAAAACGGCGACGGCCGAGGCGAGTACGGGGATCCACAGGCTGCCGAAGGGCATCGCGGAAACCTCTTCCCACGGTCCGGCGCCGCGGGCGCCGTCCGGGCGGCCGGAATGGTACGGCATCTCCGGCCTTGCGAGGGCCGTCCGCGACGCTATATTGGCCCGCCGGGGGGGACGTGTGCCCTGGCGTCTGGATTTCGACATCAAGAGCGGCTCGCGGCTGATCGCGCCGGTCGTCTTCGGGGCGATCGCCTTCCGGCTCTTCCGCGGCCTGATGCCGGGCGGAGCGCCGGCCGGGCCGCCGTGGCGCGACCTGCTCCAGACGTTCGGCGGGATCGCCCTGCTCGCGTACGGCTTCGTCCTCCTGCACCGCAAGCGCGCCATCGACAACGTGCCGCGGTCCCGGCTGCGCTCGGTCGCGATGGGGTTCGCGGAGGTCTCGGGGGTGGCGCGGCCCCGCACGCCGGTGATGGCCCCCTACAGCGGCATCCCCTGCGTCGCGTACCGCTACCTCGCCGAGGAGGAGGACGATCGCGACCGGCGCAGCGGCTGGCGCACCGTCGAGCGCGGCCAGTCGGCCGAATGGTTCACCCTCGACGACGGCACCGGGACGATCGTCGTCGATCCGGACGGCGCCGACCTGCTTCTCGGCCGCGACTACCGCACCATCGAGCGCGCCGAGGGATGGTTCGGGCGCCGCCGCCGCTACACCGAGTGGCGCCTGCACCCGGGTGAGACCGCCTGCGTGGTCGGCACCGTCCGCCGCATCCGCTGCCTGGTCTCGGAGCAGCGGGCGGCGCTCCACGACCGGCTGCGCGAGGTGAAACAGGACCCCGCGCGGGTGGCGGCGTTCGACGCGAACCGCGACGGGCGCCTCGACACCGAGGAATGGGGGAACGTGGTCCGCGTCGTCCGTCGCGAGGTGGCGGCGGAGGCGGCGGCGAACGAACCGGCCCGTCCCGTGGACGAGCTGCTGCTCGGCAAGGGGGAGGCGGAGAAGACCTTTCTCATCTCCGACCGCTCCGAGCGCGACATCGTGAAGACCCTGGCTTGGAAGGCCGGGCTGCTGCTCCTTTCCGGCGCGGGGCTGGCCGGGACGGGGGCCTACGCCCTGTTGCAGCGCAAACCCTGAGGAGACCGACATGATGCTCATCCTGCTCGTGGCGTTCGTCGCCGCTGTGGTCGTGGCCATCGGCTACTCCGTCGGCATCTACAACCAGCTCATCGGCGTGCGCGTGAACGTCGATCGCTCCTGGTCGAACATCGAGGTCCTGGAGAAGCAGCGTTACGACGAGATCCCCAAGCTCGTGAAGGTGTGCGAGGGGTACATGCAGTACGAGCGGGACACGCTGCAGAAGGTGATCGCCGCCCGCACCCGCTACCTCGGCGCGCAGGGCCCGGCCGACCGGGCCGCCGCGGGAGCGGACATGGCGGGGGCGCTCAAGAGCCTGTTCGCGCTCGCCGAGTCGTACCCCGACCTCAAGGCGAACGCCAACTTCACGCAGCTGCAGGCGCGCATCACCGCGCTCGAGAGCGAGATCGCCGACCGCCGCGAGTTCTACAACGACTCGGTGGCCATCTTCAACGCGCGGATCGAGCAGGTGCCGTACGTCTTCCTCGCGCGTCCCCTCGGATACAAGTCGCGCGACATGTACAAGGTGGCGCCGGCCGAGACCGTCTCGCCGGACATCAAGTTCAGTCTCCCGGAGTCCGACCGCACCGCCGCCTGAGGCGGGAGGTCCGGGCGCACCGGCCATCATGAAGCACATCGTCGTCTGCTGCGACGGCACCTGGAACACCCCCGATCACGTCGATCGGGGGAAGGTCAGCCCGAGCAACGTCGTCAAGATGGCGCTCGCGGTGGTCCCGGTGCGTACGAACGGCACGCCGCAGATCGTCCATTACCACTCCGGGGTCGGGACCGGACGGTTCGATCACCTGCGCGGCGGCGCCTTCGGCTTCGGCCTGTCGGCCAACATCCTCGAGGCGTACCGGTTCGTGGTGCGGCGCTTCGAGCCGGGGGACGCGCTGTTCCTGTTCGGGTTCAGCCGCGGCGCCTACACGGCGCGGAGCCTCGCCGGCCTCATCCGCAACTGCGGCGTGCTGCGGACGCCGGCGCCGGATCGCATCGAGCAGGCGTACGCCCTGTACCGGCGGCGCGACGACGCCTCGCACCCGCGCGGCATCGAGGCGCGGCTGTTCCGGCGCATGCACGCACACGAGACGCGCATCCGCTGCATCGGCGTGTGGGACACGGTCGGCGCCCTCGGGATCCCGGGCGGCGGGTTCCGCTGGCTCAACCGCCGCTGGGCCTTCCACGACGTCGACCTGAGCGGCACGGTGGACAACGCCTTCCAGGCGCTGGCGGGCGACGAGGAGCGGAAGGTCTTCGTCCCGGCCCTCTGGCGGCGGCAGCCGGAATCGAACGGGCAGCGGCTGGAGCAGGTCTGGTTCGCCGGGGCGCACAGCAATGTCGGCGGCGGCTACGCCGACGCCGGGCTCTCCGATCTGGCCTTCCTCTGGATGGCGCAGCGGGCGGCCGAGTGCGGACTGGAGCTCGACGAGCAGGTGGTGCGCGACACCGCGCGGCCGAACCCCCTCGGGGAGCTGCGCGACTCCTCGGTCGGCATCTACCGGTTCCTGCCGGGGCGGCGCCGCCCGATCGGCGAGATGCCCGGCGGCAGCGAGTCGGTGCACGACAGCGTCGAGGCGCGTCTCGCCGGCCTCCCCGGCTACCGGCCGGAGAACATCCTCGCCTTCCTGCGCCGGGCCGGGCGGGCCGCGGCGTAAACTCGGCGGGTGCGGAAGGCCTCCGTCGTCATCGTCGGCGCCGGCATCATGGGAGCGAGCGTCGCCTGGCACCTCGCGGCGCGCGGCTGGCGCGACATCCTCCTGCTCGATCGCAGCCCGGGCCCCGGAGAGGGAAGCACCGGCAAGGCGACCGGCGGCTTCCGGGCCCAGTTCGAGACCGCCGTCAACGTCCGCCTGTCGCTCCTGTCGCGCGCGGCGCTGCGGCGCTTCCCCGACGAGATCGGCGTCGACTCCGGCTACCGGGCGTGCGGCTATCTCTGGGTCGCGACCACCCCGGCGCAGCTGGAGACCCTCGCCGCCGCCCGCCGCGTCCAGCACGCCTGTGGGCTCACCGAGGCGATCGCCGTGTCCCCCGCGGACATCCTCCGGATCCAGCCGGCGGTCTCCCCGGACGGCATCGTCGGCGGGGCCTGGTGTCCCAGCGACGGCTTCCTGCGCGCCCGCGCCATGCTCGACGGCTACCTCGCCGCTGCGGCGCGCCAGGGAGCGCGCGTCGAGTGGGGGACCGAGGTGACGGGGCTCACACGCGGGCCCGACGGCCGGATCCGGAGCGTCGAGACGGCGCGCGCGTCGATCGCCGCCGGCGCCGTCGTGAACGCCGCCGGGGCCTGGGCCTCGGAGCTGGGGTGCGCGGCGGGGGTCGATCTCCCGGTGACCCCCCTGCGCCGCCAGGTGGCGCTGACGGCGCCGACCAATCTCCTGCCGGAGGAGATGCCGATGACCATCTTCCTCGAGGACGGCTTCCATCTGAGGGTGCGCGACGGCCGGGTGCTCCTCCTCCGGCCGACGCCGGGCGTTCCGGGCCGGCCGTTCGACGCCGACGTCGATGACGATTGGGTGGGGGACGTGACGGCGCGGGGCGTGGAGCGCGTGCCGCTGCTGCGACGCGTGCCGGTGGAGCGGGCCGCCTGCTGGGGCGGCCTGTACGAGATGTCGCCGGATCACCACGCGATTCTGGGTGCCGCCCCCGGCTGCCCCAACCTGTTCCTCATCAACGGCTCCTCGGGGCACGGGGTGATGCACGCGCCGGCGCTCGGCTTGCTCCTGGCGGAGATCCTTGCCGAGGGGAGGGCGCGCACGCTCGACGCGGCGCCGCTCGATCCCGGCCGCTTCGCCGCCGCTGCCGGCACCGGGCCCGCCGGGCTCCTCTAGCTCCGGCTTCCGCGGGCCGGCGCGCCGGCGCAGCCGCGGACCCGATCATCACAATGATGAGTCACCCGCCGCGCCTGCGCGCTTCCCGAATATGCTACGTGGACACCATGCCGCTCAACGTGAATGCCTTCGGATGGCGTCTGGGGGTGCCGGCCCTTCTCGGGAGCGGCCTCCTCGTCGTCGCCGCCCTCGCGGCCGGCGCATGGCGGTTGGCTGCGCCGCACCGCGTCCCGATGCCGGAGCGGTTGCGGGCGATCGCCGCCGCGACCGACCCGCAGACGAACATGTTCCAGAACGGGGACCGCGCCAAGGCGCTCGAGGCCCGCTGGACCAGCGAAGGGGAGGCGGCCGGCCCCGGGGTCCTGATGGGGCTCGGCAAGGAGCTGCTCAACGCCGGGCGGACGGCGGACGCCATCCAGCGCTTCGACGAGGTCGAGCAATTCATCCTCCGCCACGGTGTCGTCGCCGGATCGGGCCCGTGGATCGAGCTGCGCATCCAGCAGGCGATCGCCCAGCTGCGCCGGGCGGAGGAGGAGAACTGCAACGAGATGCACAACCCGCGCTCCTGCCTGTTCCCGATCGAGGGGGCGGGGGTGCACGGCCGCACCCGCGGGTCGGAGGCGGCGATGCGGCTCCTCACCGACGTACTGAACGCCTCGCCGGACCACCTGCAGGCGCGCTGGCTGCTCAACGTGGCGGCGATGACGCTCGGCGCCTGGCCGGACGGCGTGCCGGAACGCTGGCGCCTGGGGCCGGAGCTGTTCGCCTCCGACTACGACATCGGTCGCTTCCCCGACATCGCCGCGGATCTGGGGCTCGACGTGGACGACCACGCCGGCGGCTCGATCGTCGACGATCTCGACGGTGACGGCGACTACGACATCATGGTGTCGGCGATGGGACCCGACTCGCCGCTGCGCTTCTTCGTCAACGACGGCGACGGCACCTTCACCGAGCGGACGAAGGAGGCCGGGCTCGAGGGGGAGAACGGCGCCCTCAACATCATCCAGGCCGACTACGACAACGACGGCCGCATCGACGTCCTGATGCTGCGCGGCGGCTGGATGGGGCGCGCCGGCCGGCTGCCGGTCTCGCTGCTGCGCAACGAAGGCGGGGGGCGGTTCGCCGACGTCACCGAGGCGGCGGGGCTGCTGCGATTTCACCCGACGCAGACCGCCGTCTGGTTCGACTACGACGGCGACGGCTGGCTCGACCTGTTCATCGGCAACGAATCGAGAGAGGACGACCCGCACCCCTGTGAGCTGTTCCACAGCAACCGGGACGGCACCTTCACCGAGGTGGGCGTCAAGGCCGGCGTCGCCGCAGTCGGCTTCGTGAAGGGGGTCACGAGCGGCGACTACAACAACGACGGGCGCCCCGACCTGTATCTGTCGGTGCGCGGCGCGGAGAACATCCTGTACCGCAACGACGGGGTCTCGGGCGGCGCCTGGCGGTTCACCGACGTGGCGACGCAGGCGGGCGTGACCGAGCCGTTCATCTCCTTTCCGACCTGGTTCTTCGACGACGACAACGACGGGTGGGAGGACCTGTTCGTCTCCGGCTACCTGATTCGCAACGCGGGGGACATCGCCGCCGACGTCCTCCGCCTGCCGACCCAAGCCGAGCACCCGCGCCTGTACCACAACAACGGCGACGGGACGTTCGCCGACGTGACCCGGGCGGCGCATCTCGACCACGTGCTGCAGTCGATGGGGTCGAACTACGGCGACCTCGACAACGACGGCTGGCTCGACATCTATCTCGGCACCGGCGATCCGGAGCTCGGCACCCTCATCCCGGACCGGGTCTTCCGCAACGCCGGTGGCGGCGTCTTCCAGGACGTCACCACCTCGGGAGGGTTCGGCCACCTGCAGAAGGGGCACGGCGTTTCGTTCGCCGATCTCGACAACGACGGGGACCAGGACGTCTACCACGTGGTCGGCGGGGCCTTCGAGGCGGATCGCTTCCGCAACGCCCTGTTCGAGAACCCGGGGCACGGAAACCATTTCCTGGTGCTGCAGCTCGAGGGGTCGAAGGCGAACCGCAGCGCCATCGGGGCGCGGCTCCACGTGGTGGTGACAACACCGGAGGGCACGCGTCATCTCCACCGGACGGTGCGGAGCGGCGGATCGTTCGGCTGCTCGCCGCTGCGGCAGGAGATCGGCCTCGGCGAGGCCACGAGCGTCGTGCGCGCCGAGATCGTCTGGCCGGGATCCGGGGAGACGCAGATCGTGACCGGCCTCGTGCCGGACGCGCGCTACATCGTCCGGCAGGGGGAGAGCGCCCCGCGGCCGCTGTCGCTGCCCCGGGTCAAGCTCGGCGGCCGGCGGGAGGGGACGTGAGCGACGCCGGCGCCGGCCGCCGTGGCCCCCGCGCCGCAGCGATCTCCCTCGGACTCGCGACGGTCGTGTCGCTCGCGCTGGTGCTGACGCCGATGGCGATCATCATGCCGTTCAAGCCCCAGACGCCGGAAGGCGTGCGTCTCTCGTACCACCTGCGGGCGTGGTCCCCGCACCTGACCGCGGTGCTCCTGGGTCTGGGACTCCTGGCGGCGGTCGTCGTCTGGCGCCGCACCCGGTCGCGCTGGCGCTGGTCGGCCGCGCTGCCGATCGCCCTGCTGGCCGGCTCCGCGTGGCTGGCGCGGCAGAACCACTTCGAGTGGATGTTCCATCCGCTCCCCGACCCCGCCTTCACCTCCGCGGACGGTCCCCACGGCGCCGGGGCGGACGACCTGGTGCTGGGGGTCGCGGCGGGCGGGGAGGCGGTCGCCTTCCCGGTGCGGGCCCTCGCGTATCACCACGTCGTCAACGACACGGTCGGCGGGCGGCCGCTCGTCGCCACCTATTGAACGTTGTGCCACACCGGTCTGGTGTGGAGCGCGACGGTGGCGGGACGGACACTGCACTTCCGTCTCGCCGGGATCAACAACCAGAACTTCATCATGCGCGACGACGAGACCGGCACCTGGTGGCAGCAGGTCACCGGCTGCGCGCTCCAAGGCCCGCTCTCGGGGCGCTGTCTCGACCCGGTGTCGTGGGACGAGGTGACGCTGGCCGTCTGGCGGCACGATCACCCGGCGACGCGCGTCCTGCTGCCGGACGCGGCGCGCGTCGAGGAGTACGCCGGGCCCGGGTGGGAGGCGGAGATCGACGAGCTGCCGCTGGTCACGCCGGTCGATCCGGAGGATCGCCTGGCGCCGCGGGACCTGGTGGTCGGCATCGTCTCCGGCGGAACGGAGAAGGCGTTCCCGTGGAAGGACCTCGCGGCGCGCGGGGCGATCGCCGACCTCGTCGGGGACGCGCCGGTCCTGCTCCTGCTGCATCCCGACGGTCGGTCGCTGCGCTGCTTCGATCGCCGCGTCGCGTCCGGGCCTCTCGACCTGTACCGCCCGCCCTGCGGCGGCCCCTCCCTCGCGGACGAGGAGCTGCTGCGCGATCGGGAGACCGGCAGCGGCTGGGACTTCGCCGGACGCGCGCTCTCCGGCCCGCTCGTGGGGACGCACCTCAAGGCCGTCTCATGTCTGAAGGACGACTGGTTCGACTGGAGGCTCTACCACCCCGGGACCGGGGTGGGCGGAGCGGTGCGCTGAGTACCGCCTATTCGACGAGGTCCTCGGACGGTGGCTGCGGCCCCGGGACGATGCCGGCGATGTCCGGATCGATCCCTTCGGCCCGGCCGGAGGAGGACTGCTCGCGCTGCTTGTTCCTCTCGATCTTGCGGGCGAGCTTGTCCTGACGGCGCTCCTGGCGAGCGATCTCCTTCTGGCGTTTCATGAAGCTGGATTGCGAGCGTTTGGACACGGTGTGACCTCGAGTTGCCGGGTGACGTCAGGCTGCGTGACTACAGACTGCGCTTCTTCGCCCTCAGACCGCGACGGCTGCCACCCTCTTTGCGGAAGGGGGGCGGCTCCTGCCCCCCCCCGGACGGAGCGCCGAAGCTGCGGAAGCTCGACATCCGCGGCGCGGCCGGACCGGCGCCGCGCTCGCGTGCCTCGCTGACGTTCATCGCGCGCCCCTGCAGATCCCGGCCGTTGAGGGTCGAGACCGCCCTCTTGGCCTCCTCGTCCGTGGACATCTCCACGAAGCCGAAGCCGCGCGACTTGCCGGTCATGCGATCGCGCACGATCGACGCCGACGCGCACGAGCCGGCCTCCGAGAACGCCTGGCGCAGATCATCGTCCGAGACGTCGAATGACAGATTTCCCACGAACAGCCTCGTCCCCATCCTCGCTCCTTCCGCAAGCCTATGGTTCATCGCCGCGTCCGCGACGAAATCCACGTCGGTTTGGACTGAATCGGTTCCTCCGGAAGTCTAACCGCACAACCGGGAGATCGTCAACGAACGGACCGGGTGCGATGCCGCGATAGCATGTGCCGATGCGCGCGCCCGGGAAGGACGTCATGCCGCCACGTGCCCCGCGGGGCGCCGACGCCTTCGCCGCGTGGATCGCCTCCCTCGAGGCGCGCCACCTGGCCGATCTCAAGTTCCCGGAGGTGCGACGCGGGCTGCAGGCGCTGTCGTCGCTGTACGTCGAGCGCCGCAAGCGCCTCGCGGACGGGGCGGCGCTCGACGGGGCGGGGAAACGGGCCGCCTTCGCCCTGTTCTACGCGCCGATCCATTTCCTGCTGACGCGGGAGATCGTGCGCGCCCTGGAGGCGGCCCGGCCCGGGCCGCGGACGCTCGTCGACCTCGGCTGCGGCACCGGCGCGGCCGGGGCGGCCTGGGCGCTCCAGGTCCGCGGCCGCTGCCGGCTGCTCGGGATCGACCGGAACGGCTGGGCGATCGAGGAGGCGCGCCGCACCTTCGCGTTCTTCTCACTCGACGCGCGCGCCTCGCGCGGATCGCTCCTCGAGACGCCGCTGCCGGGGCGCGGCGGCGCGGTCCTCCTGGCGTTCGCGGCCAACGAGCTCGAGGACGCGGACCGCGAACGGCTGCTCGGGCGGGTCCTCGAGGCCGGACGCCGCGGCGCGGCGGTGCTGGTGATCGAGCCGATGGCGCGCCGTCCTTTCCGCTGGTTCGCCGCCTGGCAGGCCGCCTTCGCCGCCGAGGGGGGGCGGGCCGACCACTGGCGGTTCCCGGCAGCGCTTCCCGGGACGCTCGCGCTCCTCGACCGGGCCGCCGGCCTCGATCACCGCGAGCTGCTGGCGCGCAGCCTCTGGCTTCCCGCCGGGCGGCGCTGATCGCGTTCGAGAGGCGCCCGCGGTGCGATAGAGTGGCCGCGACGTGTTCTTCCCCGTCGGCGACAGTCCGAACCCGCCCGGACGACCGATCGTCACCTGGGCGCTTATCGCCCTGAACGTCCTGGTCTTTGTCTGGCTGCTGCCGCTCTCCTTCCGTCAGGCGGATCCCGGCGATCCGGCCTTCACCGCCTACCTGCAGGCGATCGCCGACGATCGCGGCCTGTCGATGCCGGAGGTCCGCACGGTGGCGCAGGGGATGAGCGAGTACGACCTCCTCGTCTTCCGCCACGGCTTCCATCCCGGGTCGCCGACGCTCGTGTCGCTCCTCACCTCGATGTTCCTGCACGGCGGGTTCATGCACCTGCTGGGGAACATGCTGTTCCTGTGGATCTACGGCGACAACGTTGAATACCGCATGGGACGGGCGCTGTATCTGGCGGGCTATCTCGGCACCGGGGCGGTCGCCGGGCTCGGTGACGCCCTCATCCGCATGGGATCGGAGCTGCCGGCGGTCGGCGCGTCGGGGGCGATCTCCGGGATCCTCGGTCTCTACTTCGTCTGGTTCCCGCACAACCGGGTGCGGACGTGGGTCTTCCTCTTCCCGCTCTTCGTCAACGTCATCGAGCTGCCGGCGCGGCTCGTGCTCGGCGCGTTCGTGCTCATCGACAACCTGCTGCCGCTCGTCCTCGGCGCCGAAGGGGGCGTGTCGCACGGCGCCCACATCGGTGGTTTCGTCGCCGGAGCCGGCCTCGCCCTCGCCACCCGCCGGCGGTCGCTGCGCGGGACGATCCCCGCCGGCCGCGGCGCGGCGGAGCGCGGCGCACCCGCGCCGGAGGCGGGAGCGATCGCGGGCGACACGCGGCCGGCCTCCCCCTTCGGCGCCGAGGCGATCCGCGAGGCGCTCGACGCCGGCCGGTGGGAGGACGCGGCCCGGGAGTTCTTCGCGGCGCCGGCGGTCCGCACGCGCGCGCGCGTCGGCCCGTGGGAGAAGATCGGCATCGGCCGGGAGCTGCTCGCGCACGGCCACGCGCGCCCGGCCCTCGCCGCCTTCCAGCGGGCGCTCGTCGATCATCCCTCCGGCCCGGGGCGGGCCGCGGCGCACCTCGGCGCGGCGCGGGCGCTCATGGACGCGCTCGACAATCCGACCGGCGCCTACCAGCACCTCTTCGGCGCGCTCGAGGAGCGGCCCGAGCCGGCCGAGGAAGCGGAGGCGCGGGCGCTTCTCGAACGCCTGCGGGGACGCATGCGCCACGTGCCGCGCGGCAGCCCGGTCTGACCCGGGGCTCCGCTTTACTTCGCCGCCGCGGCTCGGGGACAATCGGACGATGAGCCGCCGCGCCCTCCTCGCCCTCGGGGCGGTCCTCTGCGCGGCCGCCATCGCGGCGGGTGTCTGGCTCCTCCTGGTGAAACAGGCCCCCGCCGGCCCGGGGGACGGTCCCGCGGTGCGCGACGTCGCCCGCGGCGTCGGGCTCGAGTTCGAGGCGACGGCCGACGGCGCCGCCGCCCGGCGCATGGACGCGCTCCGCCAGGCGGCCGCCTCGGAATCCTCTCCCGCGGAGCTGACCATCGACTATCCCCAGGACACGTCGATCGTCCCCCCCGAACTGCCGCCCCCGACCTTCCTGTGGCACGACGGGTCCGCCCAGGCCGACGCCTGGCTGGCGGAGGTGACCTTCGAAGGGGGCGCGGAGCGGATCGACGTGCTGGTCCGCGGCGTGCCGCCGCCGCAGGGGGAGATCGACAAGCGCTGCATCTCCGAGCGCAACGAGATCTACCGGCCGACGCCGTACCAGGCCTCGGCCCGATCGTGGAAGCCGGATCCGGTCCTCTGGAAGGCGCTCAAGGAGCGGGCGGCGTCGAGCCCCGCGACCGTGGCCCTCTACGGATTCCGGCAGGCGGAGCCGGGGCGCGTGCTGTCGCGCGGCCACGTACGGTTGAGCACCTCCGCGGATCCGGTCGGGGCGCCGATCTTCTACCGCGACGTGCCGCTGATGCCGTCGCAGACCGAGGAAGGGGTCATCAAGCCGCTCGCGAAAGGGGCGCTGCCGCTCATCATCTGGCGGCTGCGCGACGTGGCGCAGACCGAGAGCCGCGCCATGCTCACCGACATGCCGACCTGCGCCAACTGCCATTCCTTCTCCAACGACGGCCGCACCATGGGGATGGACATCGACGGTCCTCAAGGCGATCGCGGCGCCTACGCGCTCGTGCCGGTGGCCGAGCGCGTGTCGATCGGCTACCGCGATGTCCTCACGTGGAACGCCTTCCCCGGCAAGCCAAAGGACTTCATGACCATCGGCTTCCTGTCGCGCGTCAGCCCCGACGGAAGGCACGTCGTCTCGACGGTCAACGAGTCGCTCTACGTGCAGAATTTCTGGAACTACAAGTTCAACCAGGTCTTCTACCCGACGCGTGGCGTCCTGGCGGTGTACTCGCGCGAGACGCGGGCGATCGCGTCGCTTCCGGGCGCCGACGACCCGGACTTCGTCCACTGCGACCCGGTCTGGAGCCCGGACGGCAAGACCGTGGTGTTCGCCCGCGCCAGGGCGCGCGACGCCTACGTGCCCGGCCGCCCGCTCGCCACCTACGCCGGCGATCCGAACGAGACGCCGATCCAGTACGACCTGTACCGCGTCCCGTTCGAGGACGGGCGCGGCGGCGCGCCGGAGCCGATCGAAGGGGCCGGCCGCAACGGCATGAGCAACTCCTTCCCCAAGGTGTCGCCGGACGGCCGCTTCATCGTCTTCGTGCAGGCGAAGAACGGCCAGCTCATGCGCCCCGACAGCAAGCTGCACATCGTGCCGTTCGAAGGAGGGACGGCGCGCCTGATGCGCTGCAACCTGCCGCTGATGAACTCGTGGCACTCCTTCTCGCCGAACGGCCGCTGGATGGTCTTCTCGTCCAAGAGCAACACGCCGTACACGCAGATGTTCCTGACCCACATCGACGCCGACGGGAACGACAGCCCGGCGATCCTGATCGAGAACAGCACCGCCGCGAACCGCGCCATCAACCTGCCGGAGTTCGTCGCCGCGCCCTACGACCGGTTCCTGGGGATCGACGTCCCCGCGGTCGACCACACGCGTCACTTCAACCGCGGCACCGAGCTGGCGCTCAAGGGGGAGCACGACGAAGCGGTGGCGGAGTTCCAGGCGGCGCTCGGGACCGAGCCGAACGACTGGAAGACGAGCGAGTGGCGCATCCGCGAGAGCCTGAGCAAGTCGCTCCTGATGCTCGGCCGCCACGAGGAGGCGTACCGGGAGGTCACCGAATCGCTCCGCCTCAATCCTTACAACGGCGAGATGCACGCCAACCTCGCGGCGTTCCTGTTCGAGGCCGGGGACAAGGAGCGGGCGTTCCAGCACCTCGACCTGGCGATCCGCCTCATGCCGAAGAGCGCGCTGCCGCTCTACAACCGGGCGACGATGCGCCTCAAGGGGGGCGACCGCGCCGGCGCCCTCGCGGACTACGGCGAGGCGATCCGCCTCGATCCGAACGACCCCGCCTCCTGGTACGGCCGCGGCCTCGCCAAAGCGGACGCCGGCGACTCCGGCGGCGCCTTGCAGGATCTGACCGAAGCGCTGCGGGTGGCGCCGGCCGACTGGCCGAGGCGATCGGATGCGGAGGCGCGGCGGAGGCAGCTGCGCCTCGCCCTGTCCGGCTCCGGCCAGCGGGGTCGCTGATCAAGGTGGTGCGCAGAGTGTGGCGACCCACCGTCTAAATCACACATTTCAAATGCTTTGCCTGCGAAAGGCCCCTTGATCTCCGGCCCGGGGGCTGCCGGGGCTCCTTTTCCCCCTGGAGGCGGCGGCGAGCACCACACTCTTCACACCACCTTGGTCGAGAAGGCGGGGGGCCGAGCGTCGTAGGGGTGAATGGTCGGATGCTCGCGGCGCCGCCGCTTTCGAGGAGGTCCCATGCCCGGTTATCTCGCGTTGCTCTATGACGACCCCGCCCAGTTCGAGCTCCTGAAGCCGGAGGAGCTGCAGGCGATCATCGAGCGTTACCGCGCCTGGAGGATCCGGATGGAGGGGCGCGGGGCGGTGCAGAGCGGCTACAAGCTCGCCGATGGTGAGGGGAAGGTGGTACGCCGCCGTCGTGGGCGCACCGAGATCAAGGACGGGCCGTTCGGCGAGAGCAAGGAAGTCGTCGGCGGCTACTTCGTCCTGCGCGCCGCGTCGTACGACGAGGCGCTCGCGATCCTCGCGGACTGCCCGCACCTGGAGTTCGGCGCGATCGAGGTGCGCGCCCACGACCCGCGCGTCCCGCGCGACTGAGCGATTCGGCCCTTTCGGGCCTGGATTGGAGGGGCCGGATCACCGAAACGTGATCGGGGGCGTGCCTCCTTGAAGGGAGGATCCCGCTGCCTATATTGACCCCCTTGCGGGGGGAGTTTCCGCGCGGGGAGGTCGCATGTCCGTCGATCGGTGGGAAGTCCGCGCCTCGGGAGGGTTCCGCATCGCCGCGGGGGCGGTCGCGGCGGTCGCGATCATCGCGGCGGTGCGTCCGACCCCGGCCGCCGTGCGTCTCGTGCCTCCCGCCGCGTACGCGTCGTCCCGGCAGGCGCCGGATCCGGCGCAGCCGGCCGAGTGCAAATCCGGTGAGCGGGACTGCCCGGAGGCGACGATCGCGCTCGACGAGTGGAACGCCCGCACCGGCCGGCGCGCCGAGACGTCGGGACGCCTCGAAGGGACGGTCGCGCTCGGGGAGCGGCTGAAGGCGAAGCGGATGCGCTTCGCGCTCTACCCGCAGGACGCGCAGCAGGCGGCCGCGGAGGTCCACCGGCCTACGACGCAGGGGGAGCGGGACGACGAGTTCCGCAACGTCGTGGTCTACCTGGAATCCACCCCGGCGCTCGCGGCGGCGGCGCGCAGCGGCGCGGCGTCGCCGGCGCCGGCCGGACCGCTGGCCATCCGCCAGGACGGGCTGGCGTTCGTGCCGCACGTCCTGCCGATCCTGCGCGGATCGACCGTCGAGTTCCCGAACTCCGATCCGGTCTTCCACAACGTCTTCTCGCTGGCCCGCGCCGCCTCCTTCGATCTCGGGCGCTACCCGCGCGGCGACGCCCGGTCGGTCCGCTTCGAGACCGCGGGGATCGTCAAGGTCTTCTGTCACATCCACTCCGACATGAGCGCGGTCGTGATGGTCCTCGACAACCCCTTCTTCGTGGTGCCGGACGCCCTTGGCCGCTTCCACCTCGACGGGCTGCCGCCGGGCGAGTACAAGGCGGCCGCCTGGCACGAGCGCGCCCGCCTGGCGCGCCGCAACATCCGGATCGAGGCGGGGCGCGCGACGACGGTGCGGTTCGACATCCCGCTGAGCGAGGACGGCGCGGGTGACTGAGCGGCTGCGGCGGGCGCTGAGCCTGCGCACGCAGCTGCTGCTGTTCAGCGGGCTGCTCACCGTCGCGGTCGTCGGGGTGATGTTCGCCCTGCTCGGCGTCACGGTGCGCACCCAGACGCGGCGCCTGCTGACGGAGACCCTGACCCAGCACCAGCAGCGCATGGCGGCGATCCAGCGGTCGCGCACCGCCGAGCTGGTGCGCGCCTCGGTCCTCTTGACCGAGAGCCCGACGCTGCGGGCGGCGCTCGAGACCTACGAGACCGAGCGCGATCGTCCGGGCGCCGGGCGCGGCGATCTCCTGGAGACGATCCAGCGCGAGGTGACGCGTGTCGCCAGCGGGCTCGATCGCGATCTCGTGGTGATGACCGACACGCGCGGCGGCGTCCTGGCCGCGCGCGCCCGGGACCCCGGGGACGTCGCCAGCGCCACCGCCGGCCTGCGGCAGGCGGCGGCCGGCTGCGCCGACATCACCGCGCCGGGGCTCGACGAGGGGTCTCCGGCGCCGGCGCGTTCGGAGCTGGTGTCGTTCGACGGCCGTCTCTACCAGGTCGGGTGCGTCCCGATCCTCCTCGCCGGCGACGTCATCGGGGGACTCGTGCTCGGCGATCGGCTCGACCAGGCGTGGGTCGATCGGGTGCGCGACGATCTCGGCGCCGACGCGCTCGTCCTGCGCGGGGGACGCGTCGTCGCCTCGAGCCGGCCCGGGACGCCGGAGGTCCTGCCGGAGCTCGCGACCGGCGCCGCGGCGCGCGGCGCAGGGACCCTGCTGCGGCTCGGCGACGAGGAGCTGGTGGCGGCCTCCGTGCCGCTGGCGGCGGACGGCGGCCAGGGGGACGTGCGCCTCGTGCTGATGCACTCGCTGACGAAGGCGCTCGCCCCCACCGACCGGTCGCTGCGGCAGGTCCTGCTGATGTACGGCCTCCTGGCCCTGGTCCTGGCGGTGGCCTCGGCGACGCTCGTCGCGCGCTCGGTGCTGCGTCCGCTCGATCGCTTCGTGGCCTTCCTGCGGCAGGTGACCGAGACGCGCGACCGCGGCCTGCGCTTCGACGAGCCGGGCGGGCCGGAGATCCAGACGCTCGCCACCTCCTACAACCACCTGATGGCGGCGCTCCTGGAGCACGAGCGGCGGCTGCTGCTGCAGGCGCGCGAGGAGCTCGATCGCATGGAGCGCCTGAAGGAGTCGGAGAAGCTGGCGGCGCTCGGCCGCATGCTGTCGGGGGCGGCGCACGAGATCAACAACCCGCTCGCCGGCGTGCTCGGCAACATCGATCTGCTGCTCGGGGACGCGTCGGTCCCGGAGGAGGCGCGCCGGCGTCTCGAGACGGTGCGGCGCGAGGGGCAGCGGATCGTCGGGCTGGTGCGCAACCTCCTCAAGACGGTGCACCGCGACGACGGGCACCGCGCGCTCGTGGATCTCAACCAGATCGCCCGCGACAGCGCCGCGCTGCGGCGCCACGACTTCCAGTCGGCGGGGCTGGCGCTCGAGGTGGAGCTGCCGCGCGAGGGGACGGTCGTGCTCGGCAGCGAGCTGGAGCTGCAGCAGGTCTTCCTCAACGTCATCAACAACGCCTTCGACGCGCTGAGCGACGCGCGCGTCGAGAACGGCCGCCTGTCGATCGCCGCCCGCATGGAAGGGACCGAGGCGGTCGTGGAGTTCGTCGACAACGGCCCGGGCCTCAAGGAGCCGCAGAAGATCTTCGAGCACTTCTACACGACCAAGCCGGTCGGGAAGGGGACGGGCCTCGGGCTGAGCATCACGAGCGCCATCGTCCGCAACCACGGCGGGCGGATCGAGGCCGCCAACCGGCCGGCCGGCGGGGCCTGCTTCACGCTGCGCCTGCCGGCGCGCGAGGTGCCGGCGGTGGACGAGGCGGCGACGGCGCGCGCCCGGCACGACGCGGCGATGGGCGCGGTTCCGGGCCCCGGCGTCGCGGTCGCGGCGGCGCGGCGCCAGGCGCGGCTCACCGCCTCGGTCCTCGTGGTGGACGACGAGCCGAGCGTGCTGGAGCTGCAGATCGCCATCCTCGAGACCTACGGCGCGCAGGTGACCGGGGCGCGCAGCGGCGCCGCGGCGCGCGATCTCCTGCGCGATCGGCCGTTCGATCTCGTGGTCACCGACCTGCGCATGCCGGGGGAGGTGAGCGGGCAGGATCTGTATCGCTGGGCGCGGGTGGAACGCCCGGGCCTGACCTCGCGCTTCGTCTTCGTCACCGGCGACACCATGTCGGAGTCGGCGCTCGCCTTCCTCGAGGCGACGGGCCGGCGCTGCGTGCAGAAACCTTTCTCGGTGGAGGGCTACCTCGATGTACTCCGGGACACGCTCAACGAAAAGCGCGCCGCGGCCTGAGCCGCGCCGCCGGCCGCAGGGGGTCCGTCCCCGCCCGCAGTCGCGCCGGCCGCTCCTGCGGCGCCTCGGCCTCGCGGCGACCACCGCGGCCCTCGGTCTGCTGCCCCTCGCCCCGCCGGCGCGGGCCGCGCAGGAGGAGCGCTGGCTCCTGCAGGGGCTCGCCGACTTCGCCTGGCTCGATACCGATCCCGGCTCGCGCCTGCTGAGCGTGGACGGCGGCGACGCCACGGGAAGCGGCGCGCTGCGTCTGTGGGCGGCGGGGGAGTTCGCTCCCGGCTTCCAGGGGTTCGTGATGGGGGCGTACGCGAACCGGCCGCCCGAAGAGGGAGAGGAGCGGGAGCCGGACACCGACCTCGAGCAGGCCTATCTGCGCTACACGGCGCCGGGCCGCGCGCGCCTCATGATCGAGGCGGGGCGCATGGTCACGCCGGTCGGGGACTTCTCCCCGCGCTACCTGCCGGACCAGAACCCGCTGGTCGGCACCCCGTCGGACTACAGCGTCACCTATCCCGAAGGGGTCAAGGTCGTCGGTTGGGTGAAGCGCTTCGACATGATGGCCGCGGCGGTCAATCGCCCGCTGAATGCCGAGTGGTACGCCCTGCCGTCCGGCAAGGCGGCGCGGCCGATGCTCTCGGCCGGCTACAGTCCCGCGACCGGGCTGCGCTTCGGGGCGTTCGCGACCGAGGGGCCGTACCTCGGCGAGGAGGTCTCGACGAGCCTGGCCCCCGGCGACGACTGGCAGGACTTCCATCAGACCGTGACCGGCTTCGAGATGCGCTACAGCATCGCCCACTTCGAGCTGCACGGTCAGTACGCGTACTCGCGGTACGAGGTCCCGGGGCACGACCGGGACTCGCGCGGCCGCGCCTGGTACGTCGAGCCGCGCTACACCTTCTCGCCCCGGTTCTTCGCGGCGGTGCGCGTCGCGAACAACGACTACCCCTATATCCGGCCGATCTACGGCACCACCTGGATCGGCGGGAACTCGCAGGTGGCCGACATCGAGGCGGGGGTCGGCGTGCGTGTCCTTCCGGACCTGACCCTCAAGGTCTCCTACCGCAAGGACAAGTGGACGGTGGACGAGTCGCTCAAGTCGATCCTGCCGGACGGCCACGCGTTCGCGGCGCAGCTCGCGTACCACTTCGATGTCCGGGGGCTGGTGCAGCGTCCGAACTGATCCCCGCCGCGGGAGACGGATCGACCATCATAGGGGCATGCTCGACCGCGCCCGATGAGCCGACCGGCCGCCGCGTCGTACCGGCTGACGCGGTTCGTGGTGCTGCGGCTCCTCGGCTTCGTCTACTTCTTCGCGTTCCTGTCGGCGGCCCTGCAGATCGTCCCGCTCATCGGCGCGGACGGCCTGCTGCCGGCCCGCTCCTGGCTCGCGCGGGTCACCGCACAGCTGGGCTCGTCCGGGGCCGGGTTCCTGCGGGTGCCCAGCCTCTTCTGGATCGACGCCTCCGACGGCACGCTCCTGCTGGCCGCGTGGGTCGGCGCCGGGCTGTCGCTCGTGGTGCTCTGCGGCTACGCCAACGCCCTGGTCATGGCCGCCCTCTGGGCGCTGTACTTCTCGTTCGTCTCCGTCGGGCAGGACTGGTACGGATACGGCTGGGAGATCCAGCTGCTCGAGACCGGCGCGGTTGCGGTCTTCCTCTGCCCGCTGCTCGACGGCCGACCGTTTCCGCGCCGCCCGCCGCCGTTCGCCGCCATCCTGCTGCTGCGCTGGCTGGCGTTCCGGATCTACCTCGGCGCCGGGCTCATCAAGATCCGGGGGGACGCCTGCTGGCGCGATCTCACCTGCCTCGTGCACCACTACGAGACGCAGCCGATCCCGAATCCCGTGAGCCGCTTCTACCACTTCATGCCGCTGTGGTTCCACCAGGGGGGCGTCCTCTACAACCACCTCTGCGAGCTGGTCTGCCCCTGGTTCGTGTTCGGGCCGCGTCTTCTCCGGCTGACGGCGGGATCGCTCATGGTCGTGTTCCAGTGCATCCTGATCACCAGCGGCAACCTGTCGTTCCTGAACTACCTGACGATCGTCCCGTGTCTCGCGGCGTTCGACGACGCCTTCCTGCGCCGCCTGCTGCCGCGCTGCGTCACGCGTCGCGCCGACGCCGCGGCCGCGGCGCATGCCACGGCCGTCGATGCGGCGACCGGACCCGCCGCCGGACGGGTGCACGAGGGGATCGCGTGGGCCTATGCGGCGCTCGTGGCGATCCTGAGCCTCGGGCCGGTCGGGAACCTCCTGTCCAGCCGGCAGATCATGAACACCTCGTTCGATCGGCTGCACCTCGTGAACACCTACGGCGCCTTCGGCAGCGTCGGCGAGGAGCGCCGTGAGATCGTCTTCGAGGGGACCGGCGACGCCGCCGTCACCGCGGCGACCGTCTGGCAGGAGTACGACTTCTGGTGCAAGCCGGGGACGCCGACGCGCCGGCCGTGCCTCATCGCGCCGTTCCAGCCGCGGCTCGACTGGCAGATCTGGTTCGCGGCGATGTCGAGCCCCGAGCGGTATCCGTGGACGCTGCACCTGGTGGCGAAGCTCCTGCGCAACGATCCGGGGACGCTGTCGCTCCTGTCCACCAATCCGTTTCCCGACCGGCCGCCGCGGTTCATCCGCGCGGCGTTCTACCGCTACCGGTTCGCGCCGCCGGGGGAGCCGGACGGCGCCTGGTGGCGCCGGACGTATCTCGGCGAGTGGCTGCCCCCGCTCTCCGACGACGACGCGCGGTTGCGGCGTTTTCTCGAGGCGTATGGCTGGCAGGGAACGGGTGCGCTCAGACCCGGAGCGGCGCGACCGTGACTCCGGCGGCCTCGAGCGCCCGGCGCACCGCCGCGGCGATCCGCTCCGCCCCCGGCGTGTCGCCGTGCACGCAGAGCGTGTCGGCGGCGACCGCCACCATCGATCCGTCCGACGCGATCACCCGCCCTTCCCGCACGATGGCGACCGCCTGCGCCGCGGCGGCCTCGGGCGCTGCGAGAAGTGCCCCTGCGAGCGCGCGCGATCGCAGCCGGCCATCCGGCTCGTAGCGCCGGTCGGCGAACGCCTCGGCCGCGACGCGGAAGCCGCTCCCGGCGTACACCTCGAGCGAGGCGGAGCCGGCGAGCCCCACGAGGATCGGCCCTCCGGCTGCGGGCGCCGCGCCGCCAGGTCCGGCGCCGGCGCCGGCCCGCACCCCCGCGGCGATGGCGGCGGCGAGCGCGCGATCGTCCGCCGCGGCGTTGTAGAGAGCGCCGTGCGGCTTCACGTGCACGAGCGCCGCCCCCGCGGCGGCGGCGATCGCCCGGAGCCGCGCCACCTGATCACGCACCAGGCCGGTCACGCGGTCGAGCGGCAGGTCGAGACGGCGGCGGCCGAAGTGGGCCGGGTCGTCGTAGCCGGGATGGGCCCCGACGGCGCAGCCGTGCCGCAGCGCCGAGGCGATGGTCGCGCGCATCGTGGCGTCGTCGCCGGCATGGCCGCCGCAGGCGATGTTGGCGGAGGTGACCCGCGCCAGGAGCCGGTCGTCGGTGCCGTCGGCGATGAGCGCCGGGATCTCCCCGACGTCGCAGTTCAGGTCGATGCGCACGGTCCGGCCCTTCTCTTCTTTGCGCGGGGGGCGGGCCGCCCTCCTCTTACTCGAGCGCCCGCCCGCGCGTCTCCGGCAGCAGGAAGATGAGGGCGCCGCCGACAAGATACAGCATCGAGGTCAGCGCGAGGGCGACGCCGTAGCCGAGCCGCGAGGCGGCGGCGCCGATGATCCAGGGGGCGAGCGCGGAGACGGCGCGACCGGTGTTGTAGCAGAGCCCCTGGGCGGTGCCGCGCACGGCGGCCGGGAACAGCTCCGCCAGCATCGCTCCGAACAGACTGAAGTACCCGTGCCCGAAGAAACCGACCAGCGGGCCGAGCGCCAGCAGGGCGGCGGGATGCCCCGACGCGAGCCCGTAGCACGGGACGATCGCCGCGGCACCGAGCACGAACGTCAGAAACGCCGGCCGACGGCCGAGCCGATCGGCGACGACGCCGAACAGGTTGTAGCCGAGGAAGGCGCCGATCTGCATCGGCGCGATCCAGGCGGCCGACTTGACGATGCCGAGCCCGGCCCCGCCCGCCTCGACCGGGCTGCTCAGATAGGTCGGGATCCAGGTGAACAGCCCCCAGTAGGCGAACATCAGCGCCGCCCCCATCGCCGTGGCCGCCAGCATGTGGGCGCGGAGCGGCGGCCGGAAAAGCGTCCGGAAGCGCCCGGCGGTCGAGTCGACCGGCCCGCCGGCCGCAGCAGCGGGCCGCCTTTCGGCGCGGCGGCGCCAGGCCTCCGGCTCCTCGACGCGTCGCCGGATCCACACGGCCAGAAGCGCCGGCAAGACGCCCGCGAGAAAGAGCGCACGCCAGCCGTACCGTGGCAGGAAGAAAGCGGCGAGCCCGGCGGCAGCGAGATAGCCGAGCGCCCAGCCGGACTGCACGAAGCCGATCGCCTTGCCGCGATGCTCCGCCGGCCAGGTCTCCGCGACGAGGACCGATCCCGCCGACCACTCCGCCCCCAGCCCGAGCCCGACGAGCGCCCGCCAGAAGAGGAGCGTTCCGAGGCCGGTCGCGGTGGCGGTCCCGGCGGTGCAGCACGAGTAGACGAGGATCGACCAGACGAGCACCCGCGCCCGGCCGAAGCGATCGGCGAGGGCGCCGGCGGCGATCCCGCCGATCGCGGAGGTGACGA
>Ga0111538_10000810_pt1 | contig 43236 bp, 39 predicted proteins | sample SoiMethybrSBSTD1_FD_79669 | JGI IMG/M metagenome (GOLD analysis project Ga0111538, IMG submission 79669) | Bulk soil microbial communities from a Populus tree surrounding site in Tennessee, USA - Soil MetaG P. TD hybrid SBSTD1 (version 2)... | ecosystem: Environmental > Terrestrial > Soil >...
CGGAACCTCGGGGCCGTCGATCCCCTCTCCCGGCAATGGAGACCCATGTCCTGGCGCTTCGATGCGGATCTGAACCCCGGCGATGGTTCGTCTTTCTCGGCGGCGAGAAAGAGCGAAGCTCTTCGAGCTCTGACCTTCGCGAGCTTCGCGCCTTCGCGGTTCGAGTTCTCGGCGCAGGCCGTTTGGCGGCCTTGGCGGATTTGGCGGTTCAAATCTCCGAACCGAGATGTGACGAATCGTGAGAGCCGACCGCTGAGCCGACAGCTACCTCTGCTGGTAGCGCAGCCCGGCACCCAGGAGGTGAGCATGGCCGCCGTAGCGGGCGGCCATGCTGTCCGGGTTCTCGCTGGCGCGCTCGTCCAGGTGGAGGTAGCCGTAGAAGGCGTCGACCGCCCAGGAGGCGCCGAGCGCGCGGCCGATCCCGAGCGACCCCCCGAGCCGGCTCGAGTCGGGTGAGCTGGGGGACAGGGTCGCAGCCGGGGAGGGGGTCGGGTCGCGGTAGAGACCGCCGCGCGCCACCCACGGGCCGCCGCGCCACTCGGCGCCGCCGCGCACCGTCACGGTCGCGCTCCAGTCGGCGCGCTGGGTGACGTCGGGGGTCTCCTCGCGGGCGAAGTCGATCACCACGGCGTCGCGCACCTGCCAGGCGGTGAGCTCGAGGTCGGCGAGGAAGGTCCAGGCGCCGCGCTGCCAGGCGGCCCCGGCGGTGAGACGGTCGGGCAGGGTGAGCGAGCTCGAGGCCTCCTGGTCCGCCGCCTTCTCCGAGAAGGCGTCCGGGGTGGTGAAGTCGGCCTCGCCGTCGAGCGCCATCGACGTCCGGCTCTTGTAGGTGAGGCCGAGGTCGAGGTGGCCGCCGGCGCTCTCGGCGGCGCGGACGAAGCCGGCGAGGTGGAGGCCGACGCCGGCGCCGCGCAGCGAGAGCTGGACGTCTCCCTCGGTGTCGATGAAGTCGAGCGAGCGGCGGAGCCGCATCTCGCCGGTGTCGACGTGGAGGCCGCCGGCCACGCGCCAGGCGCCGCGCCGCCAGCCGACGAACGGCGCCGCGCGGACCACGAGGATCCGGCTGGCGATGATCTCGTGGCGGCCGGCCCACTCCTCCGGCCAGGCGACGTTGGCGCCGAAGGGGATGCCGAGCGACAGCCCGGCCGCCCAGTCGCCGCCCGCCCAGCTGGCCTGGAGCGACGGCAGCGGCGAGGCGCCGCCTTCGGTCGACTCCGACCAGGAGTCGTCCATCGCCTCGGCGTGCAGGCTCGCCATCGCGGCGGTGAGACCGGCGCCGATCCGGATCCCGGCGCCGTCGACCAGCGCCGCCGGGTTGTACCAGGCCGCGCTCGGGTCGCCCTCGCGCGCCGCGCCGGTGCCGCCGGCGCCGCCGGCCGAGGCGCTCTGCTCGGACACCGCAAAGCCGCCGGCCGAGGCCGGTGTCGTCGCCGCGGCGAGGAGGAGGATCGCGATCCCTGCCGTTTTCATGGTCACAGGTTGTCTCCGCTGAGGAACTTGGCCAGATCCGCGGTGCCGCGCCAGTACTCCGGCTCGACCGGGATGACGAGGAAGCCGTGCTCGGCGATGTAGTCGCGTCGCCGCGCGCCCGACAGCGTCTCGAGGGTCTCGGTGTACTGGTTGGGGATGATGAAGTCGAGCGTCGCCATCTGCAGGAGCACGCGGCGCGGGCCGCGGCCGTCCGGGTTGGCGACCAGGCGGGACGCGAAGCTGGCCGGGTCGGCCGAGTCCATGAACCAGCGCGCCACGTTGAGAAAGCGGTGGCCGTCGAAGCTCTCCGGCTCGACCCCCTCCCGCTTGAAGAAGGCGTCGATCTGGCGGCCGAAGAAGGGCGAGTCGACGAACATGTCCACCGTGTCGGCCCCCGGCACGTTGAGCACGGCGTCGGACACGGTCGGCTCGAGCGCGACGAAGGTGGCGCCGAGGATGCCGCCCAGCGACTGGCCGGCGTAGTAGATGCGAGAGGTGTCGACCGGGCGGCCGAACACCGGGCTCCAGTCGGCGCTCTCGAGCGAGCGCGCCAGCGACGCGAGATCCACCTCGGCCTGGCGGAAGTGATCGCGCGAGTTGGCGATCTTCTCGATCTCGAGGAAGGCGGCGCCCGAGGCCATCGGCATGGGCAGCACCGGCCAGTTGCGCAGCTGGGCCGGCGAGCCGTCGCCGTGGACGCAGCGGCCGTCCTCGCGGCAGACCGCGCCCGCCTCGCAGGGCGAGGCGATCTCGGTGAGCTCGCCGGTGGTCGGGTCGGGGATGGTGAGCGGGCCCTCGGACCAGCAGTAGGTGCGAGTGCCGTGGAAGGGAAGGTCGATCGCCACCGCGGCGATCCCCCGCGAGGCCAGGGCGTCGCCCAGCGCCAGCAGCATGCGGCGCTCGGTCATGATGGCGTGGCCGAAGATGACGACCGGCACCGGCGCGCCGGGCGGCAGGTCCTCGGGGACGATGGCGGTGAAGGCGATGTCCTGCACCTCGTGGCCGCCGTCGGGGCGCCAGGCTCGCGTCTCGCGATCGAGGAAGACCGGCGAGCGGATGGCGCCGTGCACCACCTCGTCGACGTCCCACAGCGATCCGATGGCCAGGGCGAAGTCGTCGATCGCCTGTCCGGCGCTCTGCCGCTGGCTGATCGACGGTTCGGCCGGCAGCCCCAGGGTCTCGGCCGACGCCATCGCCGCCTGCATGAGAGGCGTGATGTTCATGGTGGTGAAGCTCCAGGCCGACAGGAGCTCGCCGCGACCGCGGCGGGCCAGGAAGTCGCCGGTGGTGGCGCGGACCCGCTCGATGCGGATCGCGTCCTCGTCGGCCACCGGGCCGACCAGGCTGGCGCCGTCGCCGTCGGCGACCGGCGCGTCGGCCAGCATGAGGTGCCCGGCCGGCATCAGGGCGACCGGGCCGGTGCCGTCGGCGGCGAGGAGGCCGTCCTTCACCGCGATCGCGTAGCCGGCGGCCTCGGCGAGCGGCGCCTGGCGGACCGTCACCTCGATGGCGGCGTGGTCGGCGAGGAGCGCGATCGAGACCGGCACCCGCTCGGGCGCGTCGCCGCCCAGGCGCCAGAGCTCGACCAGGTCATCGGTCACCGTGGCCGGGTCGACCGGGCCGGTCAGCTGGAAGAGGAGGTTGGCCGAGGTGGCGAAGCCGTCGAACTCGGCCAGGCGCTCCTTGGCGTAGCGCACGGTCTCCGAGTCCCAGCTGGCCGGCGGCAGCTCGATGTGGCCGGTCGCCGGATCGATGAGCAGGTCGATCGGGATCGGCATGCGCTGCGACGCCTTGTCCATCGCGAGCTCGACCCGCCGGGTCACGGTGAAGGTCCACAGCGCGGCGACCTGCTCGCGCGGCAAGCCGCGGCCGGCGAAGAAGTCGAAGAAGGGAGCCAGGTCGGTCCGGATCTCCTCGAGCTTGGCGGCGTTCGCCCGCCGCTCCTCGGCGGTGTCGCCCGGGAAGGCGCGCTCGTGCTCCGGGGTGTCGAGGCGCTCGGCGAGCCGCAGGAAGTAGAAGGCCGCGTCGCACTCGACCCGCTCGCCGGCGGCGCCGCGCACGCCGGCCTCGCCGCCGCGCATCACCACCGCGTAGGTCGCTCCGCGATCCCAGCCGGTGCGCGGCGCGTCGATCGTGATCGAGCGGCCGTCGTCGGCGACATGGATGGTGGCCTCCGAGACGCGGACCGGGGTGGCGCCCCAGCGCCAGACCTCGAGGGTCTCGGGGTTGACGGTGGCGACCTCGACCGCGCCGTCGAGCTCGACGACGGCGGCCGACGCCGACGACCAGCCGTCCATCTGGTTGAGGCGCTCGTAGAGGTAGCGCTCGGCGCCCGACAGGTCGTCGTCGATCGGGATGGCGAGCACGCCGGCCGCCTCGTCCCGCAGGATGTCGGTCGGCATCGGGATGACCTTCGCTTCGGGATCGAAGCGGGCGTGGATGACGCCGGCAGGCCCGTCGAGATCCAGACCACAGCCGCTCCACGCCAGCGCGCAGAGCAAGAGCCTCCCCCATCGTGCTCGTCGCATCATTGCCCTCCCCGAGACACGGTCAGACCAGAAGGGTCCGACCACTGAACGGGGGGAGTGTAATGCGCCGCGTTACGACAATTACAAGAGCGAAGTGGCGAAGACAGCGTGAGATTTGGCGGACCGTTCCGTCACGATTTCCGCCTCCAGCGTTAATGAACGAACGTTCGTTCATCAACGCCGCCGGCAAGGCACCGAAAGTTCAGCCGCCGCCACTCCGGATGGGGCCGCGGGTCAGGCGTGCAGCATCTTGAAGGCGTGCCCCCACTGGCCGGAGCGCGCGCCGTGCAGCACCCAGACGATGCACATCGCCTCGAGGTAGTGGGACGCGTCGATGCCGCCGACGTCGATGACCCCCCAGCCGAAGCCCTTGATGATCTCGGCGACCGCCGCCTTGGCCCGGTCGTCGTTGCCGCAGATGAACATGTCGGGCGGACCGCCCTCGTAGGATGGATTCACGTAGCTCGCGTTGCCGGCGGTGTTGAATGCCTTGACCACCCGCGCGCCGGCAGCCAGTCGCTGCACCATCTGCCCGGCCGAGCCGTCCTCCATGCTGGCCAGACGCGGCGGGAAGCCGCGCGAGAAGTCGAGCGGGTTGGTGGCATCGATGAGAACCTTGCCCTCGAGGTTCTTGGCTCCGGCGAGGCCGAGCACGCTCTCGATGGCGACGCCGAGGCAGCAGAGCGCCACCATCTCGCCGAACGCCGCCGCCTCCGCGAAGGTGCCGCCGTGCGCGCCGCGCCCGACCTTCGCGATCGCCGCCGTCAGCTTCTCCCCCTTGGCCTCGCGCGAGCCGATCATGACCTCGTGGCCGAGCCCGATGAGCCCCTTGGCGAGAGACTGGCCGACCTCGCCGGTGCCCAGGATGCCGATCTTCATGTGCGCCTCCTCCTTCTCGAGTGGCGGACCATACTCGATAACGCCGGCGGCCGGCCGCGAGCGAGCCCGCGATCGCGGAGCGAGGCGGCGTCGAATCGGGCGGCCGATCAGTAGGCGGCCGATCAGTAGGCGGTGCCGCTCACCGAGACCACGAGGTGCACCTCGGGGAATCCGATGTCGGCCATGTCGGTCGGCTCGACGAGATCGCAGCCGGCGGCCGGCGCCCGGAGGTAGGTCGGGCCGGCCTGCGACGCGGTGTTGGAGCCGGGGAAGAGCAGATTGCCGCCGCCGGCGGCGTCGGGCAGGAAGATCTCGACGACGAGCCTGGAGCCGGCTTCGGCGCTGGCGGCGAGCGGGACGTCGAGGATGCCGGCCCCCTGATTGGCCACTCTGATGTCGGCGCGGCCGATCTCGCTCAGCCGGTCGACCGCGAGGTCGTTGCCGGCCAGCGTGTGCAGGACGACCGACATCGGCTGGTCCGGGTTCGGGCTCTCGGCCGACTGGATCGCGACCCCGACGGACGTGGTCTCGAGCCGCCCCGACACTCCGAGCTCCTCGAGGTTGAACACCCGGTAGAAGCTGTTCTCGCGGTGCTCGATCGGGTTGCCGTTGGCGTCCTGCTGCACGCAGGCGACCGAGTTCTGCGGCGTGATCTCCTGGCTGCTCGACTGAGTGAGGGTCACAGCCACCGGGGCCGCATCGGCGGCGCCGGCGTCGGCGAACAGCGAGCCCCCGTCCACCGGGGCAGGCGCTTCCTGGCGGTCACCCGAGGGATCGCCGGCGCTCGCGCTGCAGGCGACCGCGAGGAGAGCCAGCCCGATGAGTGGGCACCTCCACATCCAATGCAGGCGAGAGCAAGCGACGCGCCATGGGGACCGCGATGAATCTCGGCCCGTTACAGGAATCGAACCGCGACGATCTTGGGGTCTCGGGTCCCTTGCTGGGGCCCGCCCGTGGGGTCTCGCGATCGGGCAACCGAGCAACTTTGTGGGGCAGTGTCTCCGGCCGCGCACGCTCTCCTACACTGTCGTAGAGTCGCGTCGTGGCCCTGCGCATCGAGATGGAGCGCCACGGGGGGCCCGAGGTTCTGCGCCCGGTGGATCGCGAGCCGGCGGCCCCGCGCGAGGGCGAGGCGCTGATCCGCGTCGCCCTGGCCGGGGTCAACCGGGCCGACTGCTTCATCCGATCCGGCGAGTGGCCGCAGGCCGGCGGCTGGCCCTACGTGCCGGGGCTGGAGGCGTGCGGCACGGTCGAGGCGATCGGCACCGGGGTGGCCGGCGTCGCGGTCGGCGATCGGGTCATCACGATGATGCAGAGGCTGGGCGGCATCCACGGCCTCCGGCCCGGCGGCTATCAGGAGCTCCTCCTCTGCCCCGCCGCGACGCTGGTGCGGGTGCCGCCCTCGCTCGACCTCGAGACCGCGGGCGCGCTCGGCCTGCCGGCGGTGACCGCGCTCCTCGCCATCCGCGCGCTCGAGGTCGCGCCCGGGCTGCGAGTGCTGGTGCATGCGGCGACCAGCGCGGTCGGCACCTGCGCGGTGCAGCTCCTCGCCGCCGCCGGCTGTCACGTCATCGCCAGCGGCACCCGGCCCGGCAAGCTCGAACGGGCGCGCGCGCTCGGCGCCGCCGAGCTGGCGATCACGACCGAGGCGAGCTGGGCTGCCGAGCTGGCGCCGGTCGACCGCGTCTTCGACCTCGTCGGGCGGGCGACCTTCGCCGCCAGCGTGGATCTCCTGGCGCCGGGCGGCCGGCTGGTGTTCGTCGGCGGAACCTCGGGCGGCGACCTGTCCTTGTCCGGCTGGGCGCTCATGCGGCCGGTCACCCTGACCGGCTATTCCTCCGAGACGCTCGACCGCGCGCAGCTGGCCGGCGCCATCGCGGAGATCGCCGGCGCGGTCGCGCGCGGCGCGCTCGGCGTCGCCGAGCTCACACGCGTGCCGCTCGCCGAGGCGGCCCGGGCTCACGCGCTCCTCGAGTCAGGCCAGTTGACTGGCCGGCTGGTCCTGACGACCTGACGACGACAGGTGGCGAGCGGCGTCGCCTGGGACTTTCGCAACGCGTCGGAACGACGCGAGGGCCCCGGGTGGTCCGGCGCTTGCTATCTGGCCGGCGCGTCTGGAGGCAACGCGAAATGAATCGATTCCACGGAGTTTGTTGCGTACTCGTCCTGGCGCTGGCCGCCGGCTGCAGTGGCGACGGCGAGGAAGGCGGCATGGACGGCGCCGGCAAGGCGGATCAGATCAGCGGACGCGACGATCCGAGCGGGCTGCTCATGAACGCCGAGCGCCGGCTGAACGAGCTGGTCTCCAAGGCCGACATCGGCGAGACCTTCGGTCTCGACGACGACAAGGCGCCCTACCCGGACACCTACTGGCCGATGGTCGACAACGGAATCGCCGTCGAGTGGCTCGAGAAGAGCGGCGACAAGTGCGACACCGCCAACGAGTGCAGCGATCCGGCGCCGTCGCCGCTCGCCAAGTACATGATGCTGACCGACGCCGGCGATCTCGACGAGGCCGTTGCCTGGGAGGTCAAGAACCACGGCAAGGACGTGCCGAACGTCGCCGACTGGTTCGGCCACTGCCCGGGCTGGACCGCCTCCGCCCAGCTGCACGCGCCGCTGCGCGGTCCGGTCTCGCTCAAGGCGAGCGGCTCGGGCGTGGCGAAGTGCTCGGCCGGTGAGAGCGGCTGCATCACCTTCGAGATCGGCGACATCAACGCGCTGCAGGCCGAGGTCTTCAACAACGCCCGCTCGCGCTTCATCGGCGCCCGCTGCGACACCGAGCCGGCCGAGATCGAGCGCGACGAGTTCGGCCGCATCGTCCGCAACGGCTCCGGCTGCCAGGGCCTCAACGCCGGCGCGATGGTCATCGTCGCGGCGAACATGATGAAGATGGAGAAGAAGTCCTTCAACATCGACGCCCAGAACGAGTTCAACACCGAGCAGATCTGGAACCAGCCGGCCTACCGCTACACGGTCAACCGGTTCGAGCCGCTCGACGAGAGCGAGGCGGCCAACCTGGTCGCCTCGGGCGGCTCGGCGCGCACCGGCGATCACGACGTCTACGTGTGGAACGACGACGCCAAGGGCTTCGCCCTGCTCGACTTCTCGATCCACTGGGTCAGCGAGGTCGGCCCCAACGTCGAGTTCGTGTCGGGCACCCGCTCGACCAAGGAGACCCGGATGGCCGCGGTCATCGAGCTCGACGGCGACCCCGCCGGCGCCGGCACCGAGATCATCGGCGGCGAGTACCTCGACGACGAGTCGGTCGGCGCCAACCGCCTCCGCGTTCACCCGTTCGTCTGGGTCGCCTTCGACGTCGGCCCCGACTCGGGCGACGGCCACAACCCCTTCGTCAAGGGCGAGGTCGTCAAGCAGATGATCTCGCTCGCGCTCGGCGCGGCCGGCGAGGAGAGCTGCGCCCACGAGGTGTGCGCCGACGGCGCCGCCCTCGATCCGACCTGCTCCAGCTGCGCCGGCACCGTCTGCGGCGAGGACGCCTTCTGCTGCACCCAGAGCTGGGACGAGAGCTGCGTCGGGGAAGCCAAGTCGCTGTGCGGCACGACCTGCCCATGACTTGATAGGGTGGAGGGATGCGCTCCCTCACCATCACGGGCTTGCTCGCCGCCCTGGCCTCCGGCTGCGGCGGCGGCGACGACGACTTCGACGCTCCCACCTGCGCCGCCGGCCAGGTGGCGGTCGAGGGCACCATCGACGGCGGCAACGAGTCCGCCAGCCTGTCCGGCGCCACCAGCTACGCGTTCATCAACGCGCTCGGCGGCGAGCTCGGCACTCTCACCGTCGGCTTCGACGGCGACGACATGCTGTACCTCGAGTGGCCGACCCTGGTCGCCAACGGCGACTCGGTCGAGGCCCGCGGCACCATCGCTTTCCCCGGCCTCGCCTACGGCAATTGCGACGACGACGGCTTCCCCGGCACCCTCCGCATGAACCAGGACGGCAACGGCGGCGCCTTCCGCCTGCGCGACCTTCACCCCGGCGCCGACTGCGCCGCCGCGCAGGTCTCCGGCGAGCTCACCGGCTGCTTCGCCACCACCGCCCGCTGACTCGCTCAGTCGGGAAGCAGGCTGGGGGTGGAGCCGGTGAGGTCGATGTCGCGCCAGCGGCCGGAGCGGAAGCGCCAGTAGAAGACGGCGGCGAGGACGGCGATGTAGCCGGCGATGCAGAGCATGGCGGCGACGTGGCCGCCGTCCATGACGAAGACGGCGAGGAGCGAGCCGGGGATGAAGAGGGCCCAGGCCAGGATGATGCGGGCCCACAGGGTCCAGGCGGTGTCGCCGGCGGCGCGCAGCGTCTCGCTCAGGGTCAAGGCGATGGAGTCGAAGAGCTGCCAGGCGGCGCTGAGAGCCAGGAGCACGGTGCCGACCTCGACCAGGCGGGCGGCGTCCTGGTCGGGCGGGGCGAAGATGGAGATGAGGGTGGCGGGCAGGATGACGTAGAGGAGCCCGACCGCGCCCTGCCAGACCGCGGTGGTCCGCGCGGTCAGGAACCAGATGCCGGCCACGGCGTCCTTCTTGCCGGCGCCGATCGCCTGGCCGGCCAGGATGGCGCCCGACGAGGACAGGCCGAAGGCCGGCATGAACGACACCGAGTTGATGCTCATGACGACCATGAACGCGGCGAGGACGCCGGTGCCGAGCTCGGCCATGACCACGTTGATAAACACGACGAAGGCCGCGAACTCGAGGAACCAGTTGAGCCCGTTCGGCAGCCCGAAGCGCAGCATGCGCCCGAGCTCCGCCCGGCGCAGGGCGAGCGGCCCGCCGCCCGCGGTCCGCGACTCGCGCGAGGCGCGGGCGAACGCCACCGCGACCACCGCGAAGCCGACCCAGGTGCCGATGCAGGCGGCCAGCGCCGACCCGGCGACGCCGAGCGCCGGAGCGCCCAGGTGGCCGAAGATGAAGACCCAGCAGAGAGCGACGTTGACCACCATGGCGACCACGCCGGCGATCATCTGGATGCGCGTGTTGCCGAGCCCGCCGAACCAGTTGCCGAGCGCCTCGGTGCCGACCACGGCGCCGAGCGAGAGCAGCCGGATGGCGATGTACCGGGTCATCAGCTCCTCGACCTGCGGCTCGAACGGCAGGAGCCCGAGCACCGGTCCGACCAGCGGGATCGCCGCCAGCCCGATGAACGCCGCGACCGCGGACAGGATGAGGCCGTACCAGGCGTAGCGCCGCGCGCCGTCGAGATCCCCCTTGCCGGTCAGCTGGGCGGCGAAGCTCTGCACGATGAACACCACGCCCATCGGCAGGATCGCGATGCTGAAGGTGTTCATCGCGCCGGTGGTGGTGGCGGCCAGCGCGTCCTGCCCCAGCGAGGCGACCATGAGCGCGTCGCAGAAACCGATCACCGCCTGCGTCGAGCGCGCCAGCACCATCGGCCACGCGAGCGACAGGAGCGTGCCGAGGCGCGCGGGACCGACCGGCGCCAGCAGAGCAGCAGGGGACGACGACACGGGGCCCGGCAGTCTAGCAGACGGCCAGGCCCCGCGCGGTCAGCCACCGCCGGCGCGGCTCACGAGCCCGAGGCCAGGAGCCAGGTGAGATCGTTCGTGGTGCCGAACCACCAGTTGAACTTGCGCCCGGGCGACAGCCGCCACTCGCTCTTGCCGACCTCCGGCGCGTCGGGCCGGTGCCACATGTCGAGGTTGTACTTGCACCCGGTCAAGAGGTCGTCGGCCACCGCGCGGAGCGAGGCGGCGTCCCCACCACCGCGCGCCGCGTCGGCCCAGGCGCCGCGCACCACCATGCCGGCGACGTCGCAGGTGTGCTCGATGTCGCCCCACGGCCCCTCGTCGGAGAACTGCATCTCGCTCGACGCCAGGTACCAGGGCACCGTGTAGTCGATCCCCTCGCCGCCCGGGTAGAGCGCGTGGTCGCGCACGTAGCGCCCCAGCCCGGCGAGGAAGTCGAGGGCGTCCCCGTCGCGGCTCTGGATGTAGTACTCGAACACCGCGTCGGCGAACAGCGCGCTCATCCAGGGCGAGCAGATCGGCACGTCGCCGCCGGCACCCTCGTGCGCGGTCATGCCGTGCAGCATGCAGTCGTTGTCGGGCCACGAGCCGACCGGATCGCTGGCCAGGGCGAACGACACCTGGGCGATCTGGCTGACCCGGTTGGAGTGGCGCGCCTCGCCGGTCGCCTCCCAGGCGGACAGCGCCGCCAGGAGCGCGTAGGTCTGGTGGCGCTCGGTCCAGAAGCTGGTGCCGAGGTCGTAGGTCGGGTCCCAGTCGCGCCCGGCCGCGGCGATGCGATCCACCGCGTCGAGCAGCTCGGGGTCGCCGGTGAACATGTAATCGACCAGGAGCGATCGCCCGTAGCTGTACTTGAGGTCGTCCTCGCCCTTCAGGATGAAGTAGCCGGTCGGGCCGACCTGGCCCAGGTAGAACTGCGCCGAGCGGTGGGCATGGCGCAGCCACTCGACGTCGCCGGTCCTGAGGTACACCCCGTAGAGAGTCATCGTCCGGTCGAACAGCCACGGCTCGTAGTCGCCGGTGTAGTCGAGCAGCTCGACCACCGAGTCGGGCACGTCGTTGACCGCGGTGTGGGCGAACCCGACCAGCGAGCGGTCGATCCAGCCATATGTGTCGTCGACGCCGACCGGCTCGGTCCGCGAGCGGATGAGGCAAGCGGACAGCCAGTCGGGTGAGAAGGTGGCGTAGACCGGCGGCTCGCGCACGGTGCCGGCCGGATACTCGCCGTCGTTCACCGCGAGCCAGTCGGCCCGCGGATCGGCCGGGCGGGGCAGGGTGGCGGCCGGCGCCGCGCCGTACTCCAGCCCGATGGTCACGGGGTCGCGGCTGGCGAAGGTGATCTCGAGTGACACCATCGCGGAGCGGACCGACTCGGTCGTGTCGCTGCCCGGCCAGGCGCGCCAGGGCAGCAGTGTCTCGCTGTGAATCGGCAGCTCGGCGCCGCTCGCGTCGCGCGCGATCAGGAGCGCGCCGTCGCTCAGCGCGCCGGGGGGGAACGGCGCCCCGAAGGACACCACCACCGGGCTGCCGATCGCCACCGAAGCGCCGGGATGGAGCGTCACCGCTATCTGTCCCTCGGTGGGCGGCGTCGGGAAGAGATCGCCGCCGTCGGCCCAGCCGGTGTCGCCGTCGATCGGGTTGTCGCCATCGCCGCCGCCGCCGCCGCCGCTGCCGTCGCCGTCGTCGTCACCGCCGCCGCCGCCGCTCGTGTCGTCTCCGCCGGTGATGACGCCGCTGGCACAGCCGAGCGCCGAGGACAGAACCATGCCGGTGAGCAGGCGCACCAGTGCACCTGCCCGATCGGAACGTCGCATTGCGTACCTCCGATGGGGGTTGAAAGCGCCGGAGAGATCCGTGCCTCGCCCGCCGAGCGCACGGTGTTTGCGCGCAACCTTTCTATCGGTATGACAGCCGGCCGCGATAGCAAAAAGTTGTGGCGAATCAGATTCTTGGGAGAGGGTGTGGGAGCGCTCGGCACTCCTGCGCACTGTTTGATTCTCGGGGCGGTAAGGGGCGGTACGCGCGCCGAGGGGACACAGCGCGCTGCATGGGATAGTCGTGGGTATGCGCCGTCCGCTGCGGCTCGAGAACACCGTGCAGCGATACGCCTGGGGCTCGCGCGACGCGATCCCCCAGCTGATCGGCGCTTCCGGCGACGGCGAGCCGTGGGCCGAGCTCTGGCTCGGCGCTCATCCGCGCGCCCCGTCGCGCGCCGCCGGCGGCCTGCCGCTCAATCGCCTGATCGACGCACAGCCGGACGAGCTCGTCGGCGCGCGGGTGACCGCCGCCTTCGGGCCCCGGCTCCCGTTCCTCTTCAAGATCCTCGCCGCTGCCCGGCCGCTGTCGATCCAGTGCCACCCGGACAGCGAGCAAGCGCGCGACGGCTTCGCGCGCGAGAACCGGCGCGGCGTACCGCTCGATGCTGCGGACCGGAGCTACCGCGACGACAGCCACAAGCCGGAGCTCATCGCGGCGCTCGCGCGGTTCGAGGCGCTGGTCGGCTTCCGCGAGCCGTCCGCCATCCGCGCCCGGCTGGCCGGCGTCGCTCCGCGCGCGCTGGCCGGCGAGATCCCGCTGCTCGATCGCCCGGGCGACGGTCTGGCCGCCTTCTTCGCCGCCCTGATGCGGCTCCCGGCCGAGCGCTGCCGCGCGCTGGTCGCCGAGGCCGCGAGCTCGCTCGCCGCCGACCCCGGGCGCGACGCCGCCTGGGTCCGGCGCCTGGCCGCCGACTTCCCCGCCGACCCCGGCGTGCTGGCGCCGCTCCTCCTCCACCACGTCGAGCTGGCCGCCGATCAGGCGCTCTTCCTCGGCCCCGGCCTCCTGCACACCTATCTCGAGGGCACCGGCCTCGAGATCATGGCGAGCTCCGACAACGTCCTGCGCGGCGGCCTCACCGACAAGCACGTCGATGTCGACGAGCTGTGCGCTCTGCTCCGCTTCGAGTCGCAGGTCCCCGAGGTGCTCCGCCCCGAGAGCGGCGACGGCCGCCTGTACGAGTACCGCGCGCCGGCGCGCGAGTTCCGCCTCGGCTTCGTCGACCTCGACGCCGGGCCCTACGAGCTCGCCGCCCCCGGCCCCGCCATCGCGCTCTGCCTCGGCGGCCGCTGCCAGGTCAGCGCCGCTCGGTCGGTCGGGCTCGAGCTCACCCGCGGCCAGTCGGCCTTCCTGCCGGCCGCGCTCGAGGCGGTCCGCTTCGACGGCAGCGGCCGGGTCTACCTCGCGACCGTCCCCGGCTGAAGAAACAGACCAGACATTTCACAGGGAGGAGGGGAGTCTGGGAGACCAGAATTTTTTCTGGGTTCAGAAGCAATCAAGTTCTGATCTCCCCCCTCTCTCCAACTCCCTGTGAAGTCATTTTCTGACGTTGGCGGTTCTGGCGGCTTTGGCGGGGCTAGGGGCCGCCGGTGGCGGTCCAGCCGGCCAGGACGCGGTGGTCCTCGAGCGCGGTCGATCGATAGATCGAGACATGGGTCCAGCTGTCGTGACCGGATCCCTGGTACGGGACGCCGTCGGTCGACCAGCCGCTCGAGTCCGACCAGTAGCGGACGTTCACGCCGTCGTACGATCCGATCACCTCGGGGACCCCCTGGATGCGGTCGGCCCGGATCTCGCCGATGAGCCAGCGCAGCCAGTCGCGCGACGCCGGCCAGTCCATGCCGATGTCGATGGCGGCCGCGTGCCACTCGCAGACCGGCGTGTTCGCCTCGCCGCGCAGCGAGTAGTCGTCGGCCGGCAGCCGCGCGGCCGGCACGTGATAGCCATAGGTGTGGTTGGCGTCGCCGCAGATGCCGAGGAAGCTGCCGCCGATGTCCGCCAGCCGCTGCTTCTCGGTCACCAGGGCGGGCGCCTCGGTGCACGGCGACTCGCACGCAGCCGGCGCGGTGCAGGTCCCGCCGACACAGAGGAGCGCGCCGCAGCAGTCCTCGCCGTTCTCGGTGGCGCAGCTCTGGCCCTCCGTGCCGCAGCAGACCTGGCCGAGCGAGGTGGTGTCGCAGGCCAGGCCGTCGCAGCACTCGGCGCCGTCCTGGCACGGCTCGGTCGCCGCCAGGCAGATGGCCTCGCCGTCGCCCGCTCCGTCGTCCCCGTCTCCGTCCCCGGTTCCGCCCCCGGCGCCGAGCTCGCCGGCGCAGCCGCAGGTCAGACCGAGGATCGCGATCCACGCCCGTGACGTCATCGTGGCAGGGCTCCACGCAACCGGCGTGCCGGCCGATGCGCACGCGGTGACGGCGACTTGCCGCGGCTGAACCGAGGGTCGGGCTGCCGACCGCCGTGTGCAGTGGTGCGACAGCATGCCGCGCCCCCGCGCGCCGCCGGCGGCATCGGAGCGCCATGCACCTTCTGGTCGCCGGCATCACCAGCGCGCTCGGCCGCGCTGTCGCAGCGCGCGCTCTCGAGCGCGGCGCCATCGTCAGCGCATTGGTCCGCGATCGCGCGCGCATCCCCGCCGAGCTCGCGCCCCGCCTCGCCGCCGTGGCGGTGGGCGACGCGCGCGACCGGTCCTGCGCCGATGCAGCGCTGGCCGGCTGCGACGCCGTCCTCTCCTGCGTCGGCGCCAGCGTGCTGCCCACCCTCGGCCGCGGCTGGCGCGGGTTCGGCGCGGTCGACTGGCCGGCCAATCGCACGCTGGTCGACGCCGCACGCGCCGCCGGCGTCTCGCGCTTCGTCTACCTCTCGGTCTTCCACCACCCGGGCATGCGCCGCCTGGCCTACGTCGATGCCCACGAGCGGGTGGTCGATCACCTGCGCTCGAGCGGCCTCGGCTTCGCGGTCCTGCGCCCGACCGGCTTTCACTCGGCGCTGGCCAGCTACGTCGATCTCGCCGCCCGCGGCGCCATCCCCGAGATCGCCGGCGGCGCGGTGCGCACCAACCCGATCGCCGACCAGGACCTGGCCGACCTGTGCGACGCCGCGCTCGTCTCGCCCGAGCGAGCGCTCGAGATCGACTGCGGCGGCCCCGACGTCCTGTCTCGCCGTGCCATCGGCGAGCTGGCCTTCGCCGCCCTCGGCCGCGCGCCGCGAACCCGCCGGATCCCGGCCGCCCTGGTGCGCGCCGCCGCGCTGGTCGGCCGCCCGCTCCACCCGCGCGTCGCCCAGTTCGTCGCCTTCCTCGCCCACATTTCGACGATCGACCTGGTGGCGCCGGCGCACGGTACGCGCCACCTGGCCGACGCCTTCTCGGCCCGCGCCCTCGCGCTCGGCGCCGCGCTTCAGCAGCCGTCCGGGATCTCGATCTCGTAGCCGTGGATCGCGTCGCACGAGGCGAGCGGCTCGACGATCTCCTCGAGCTGGGCCTGACACAGCTCCTCGTCGGCGCAGACGTGCACCTGCATGCCCGAGTCGTCGCAGTCGCGCACGTAGTCGACCGTGTAGTCGTGCGCGTAGCCGTCGCAGGGCGGCGGCGGGTCGGGCACGTTGGTCTCCTGCACCACCACCAGCGCGTCGCCCGGGTCGCTGCCGCACGCGGTCGCCGCCGCCAGCCCGATCCAGAGCGCAGCCAGCCACCTCATGACTCACCTCTCTCCTCGCCGGCCGGCGCCAGCGTGAACGCCATCGTGTAGCGCTTCTCGGTCTGCCCCTGGAAGGTCGCGCTCTCGTCGAGCGCCGCCAGCTCGCGGCGCAGCTCTCCCTCCAGCCGGCGGAGGAAGGCGACCAGCTCCTCGGGCAGCGCGGAGAAGCTGACCGTCTTCATCATCGCGGTGGTGCGGTCGTCGAAGACCAGGCGATGGAGCACCGCCCGGTAGGTCCCGTCCATCAGGTGGTTGAGCGAGTCGATGCGGTGGTGGAACTCGTCGCTCCTCAGCACCACGTACTGCTTCGCCGTGTGGAGGCGCCCGTCGGCGCCGCGCTCGATCCGCCCCTCGGCCGAGAGCTCGGCCACCGCCGCGCGCACCTCGCTCGCCTGCCAGGTCGGCAGCGCCGCCAGGAGCTCGGCCTCGCTGGGACCTCGCTCGGCGACCAGCGCCTCCACCTCGCGCGCGAGCCCGACGTCGCGCTCGGCGCGGAAGAAGTCCTCGCTCAGTCGCTGCGCCAGCGAGCGCATGTGGCGCGGCGTCTGGCCGAAGCGCTTCGCGATCTCGGCGACCGACATGCCGCTGCGCGACAGATGCTCGAAGTAGGCCAGTCGCATGAGCTCGCCTATCGATCGGATCGGGATGCCGAAGCGCGCCGCCGCCCGGACCGCCGGCTTGATGAGCGAGAAGACCAGCCGGAGCTGCATCTCGCGCACGCTCACCATCGGATCACGATCCCACGGAAATCCATTTCCGGCCCTCGGATTTCTGAGTGGAGACTTCTGATTCGCTGAATATAACATATTGAAGAAAGACGAGGAAAAAAGTTTCCGGGGCTGGCACTTACCTTGCTGGTCTCGAGACCAGCAAAGGAGGTACCAGACCGATGCGCTCCACTCGACTCGCCCTTTTCGCCCTCGCTGCCCTGTCGGCGGCCTGCTCCAGCGAGGACACGAAGCCCCGGCAGATCGCCGCCTACGACACCCTCGATTCCTGCACCGCCTTCCAGGACGAGGAGTCCTGCCTCGCCAACGCCGACCGCTGCGTCTGGTACGGGCTCGGCATGCCCTGCGTCGAGGGCGAGCCGTGCATCTCCGGCGTCTGTCAGGACATCGATCCGTGCCGCGTCCACACCGACGCCGACTCCTGCGGCGCCGACGAGGACAACCGCTGCGCCTGGGCCTCGGTCGAGCTGTGCCCCGGCGAGAACTGCGGCGACGGCGGTTTCTGCTACCAGATGACCGACGACCAGGACTGCACCTGCGTCTGTCCGCTCGGCCCCTGCGCCGAGGGCGAGGACTGTCCGCCGTGCGAGTGCGACTGCCCCGACGACGACGGCGGCAACACCTGCACCTGTACCGGCACGGTCTGCCCGGAGGGCGATCCCGACTGCGTCCCGACCACCGACTGCACCTGCGACGACGACGGCGGCGGCGGCGACGGCTGCGGCACCTGCACCTGCAGCGGCACGGTCTGCCCCGACAACGATCCGAACTGCGTGCCCGAGCCGCCGGTCTGCGACTGCGAGGACGGCGGGGAGACCTGCGTCTGTCCCGAGTGCCCGCCCGGTGAGACCTGTCCGCCGTGCGACTGCGCGGTCGCCTCGGGCGGAGCGCGCGTCCCGACCTACGAGGGCGATCCCTGTCTCGCCTACGCCGACGAGGCGACCTGCGCCGCCGATCCGCAATGTGCCTGGCTGCAGAATCCCTGTCCGCTCTGCCCCGATTGCGCTCCCGGCACCGACTGCGGCAGCACGTGCGAGTGCGACGAGACCTTCTCCTGTCGCTACGTCGGTGACACCGATTGCACGTGTGTCTGCCCGGATTGCGCGCCGGGTGAAGCGTGCCCGCCGTGCGAGTGCACCTGCGGCGGCGGCGGCGGCGGATGCGCTGAGCCGGGCTCGGGAGGTGGATCGACTGGCGGTTCGAGCGGCGGCTGATTGGTCGGACGAGATCGAGCGCACAGATTGGCTCCGGACCCGCCGGTCCGGGGCCTTTTTTGCGGCGCCGTGAGATAATCTTGCCCACATGACCCTTCGACGATTCGCCTCCCTCCTGTTGGCTACCGCTTCTCTCGCTCTCGTCATTGGCACCTCGACTGGCTGCGTGGTGCACGCCCGCGGCGGCGGCGGCGGCCACGCGGCCAAGAGCTGCGAGCACCACTGCCACCCGAAAAACCAGCGGCCCGGCCACTTCAGGGGCTGCCACGCCCACTGCCACGGTCCTGGCCACCACCCCTAGTCCGGGCGGTCGCCCGTGCTGGTCCCCATCCTCAACATCGTGCTCGGCGTCGCCATGATCATCGGCGGCGCCAGCGGGCGCCTCGCGCTCCTGGGGACTGGCAGCGGCACAGCACTCATCGTGGTGGGAGGAGTGTGTGCCGCGCTCGGCGTCTACCAGCTCATCCGCGCCGCGCGCGCACGCGGCTGAGCGCGTCCGCCCTGGCTTACTTGGTCGCCTGGGCGGGCGGGCTCTTGCCGGTGGTGGTCACCTCCACCCAGCCGTTGGCGTTGGCGGTGATCACGACCGTACCGTCCCAGCCCGTCGAGTAGATCGCGCGGTCGATCGTGCGGCGCGCGAACTCCGACTTCTTCTCCTTCCACGCCCCGCGCACGCCCACCCAGGCCTCGATCGGGCTCGCCCGCCGCCCGCTCACGCCGCCCTTGGCCAGCAGGTGATCGATCGACACCTGGTTCGGGTGGCCGAAGACGTGGGCGGTGTACTCCTCCTCGGTCTCGAGGTAGCGCTCGTAGGGGCCGGCCGTGATGACCGCGACCTCCGGGCTCACCCGGCGCACCAGGTCGAGGGTGCTGGAGTTGCGCGAGCCGTGGTGCGGCACCACGAACACGTCGGCGTCGAGCAGCGCCGGGGTCTTGTCGTACATCTTGACCAGCCGCGCGATGGCGAGCAGCTCGAGGTCGCCGGGCAGGAGCATCGACGCCTCACCGAAGTCCACCCGCAGGACCACGCTGTCGTTGTTGGGATTCTGTCCGATCTCCTCGCGCCCGACGTCGCCGCTCCACAGGGCGCGCAGCACCGGATCCACCTTGGACGCCTTGCAGGCGCGCACCGGATCGAGCACCGGGCCGCCCAGCCCCTCGGCGGCGTCGATGTCGCTGCGCGCCAGGTCGAGGTGGCCGACGCTCTTCTTCCGCTTGCTGAGCCAGGCGTGTAGCGCCAGCTGCGGCTTGCCGCCGACGTCGTCGCGCACGTCGCCGTTGTCGACCACGTTCTTCACCCGGTAGCGCGCCAGCACCGCCTCGATCCCGCGCGTGTGATCGATGTGCGGGTGCGAGATGACGAGGAGCGCCAGCGTGCGGCGCAGGTCGGTCCGCCGCGCGAAGAAGCCGTCCAGGTACTGGATCAACGCCGGCACCGAGTCGAACTGATCGTTCTGCTCGCCGCCGGTGTCGACCAGCACGGCGGCGCAGGGGAACTCGAGCAGGAGCGAGGTGCCCTGACCGACGTCGATGGCGTGGAGCTTCATCGAGTCGGCCGGCACGGTGTCGGGCGGTGCTGTCCTGGCCTCGGGCGGCGCCTCCTGGAGGTACTCGTCCATGGTCTTGCCGCGCGGCGGCGGCGGGCCACCCTCGCCGGGCGAGGTGGTGGCGCACGAGGCGAGCGCGACGACAGTCAGGATCCCGGGCGCCGCGCGTAGCACCCGCTCAATCTAGCAGAGCCGAGCCGCACAGCTGTGCGCTGTGTCGCGGACACTCGAGCCGGCGCGCGGCCTCCAGACCCCAGGGCGCGAACGGTCGTTCGACCACTTGCGGCGAGAATCCGGTGGTATGGAATCTGCACACACGAGCAGTCGTGCAACGAGCACGAGCGCTCTCTCGGCCGGGGCTGTTCTACTGGGCGTCGGCGCTCCTCATCATGAACCTGCTCGACGGCATCTTCACCTTGACCGCCGTCCAGGCGGGTGCCGCCGCCGAGGCCAACCCGCTCATGCGGCTGCCGCTCGGCTGGGGGTCGGTCTGGTTCATCCTGGCCAAGACCGGCCTGGTCTCGGCCGGAGTGATGATGCTGTGGCGGGTGCGACAGCGCCTTCTGGCCCACGCCGGCCTCATCGGCCTGACGCTGGTCTACGCCGCGGTGGTCGTCTACCACGTGAGCGCGTTCGGCCTCTGGTCCGATCGCCTGATCTGACTCACGGCTCGCGGCGGCGGCCCGGACTCCAGTCGACCACCGGGTCGACCCGGGTCTCGAGAAAGCGCGCCAGCCGGTGGAAGTCCGAGCCGTGCCTGATGAAGCGGACCTCGGTCCGCATCGTCTCGGGATCGACCAGCTCCTTGAACGGCACGTAGCGCAGGTCGAGCTGGCCGGTGACGCTCACCATGTGGCCGTCGAGGTTCTCCTCGACCAGGGCCCGGTAGGCGCCGATTCCCAGCTGGCTGCCGAGCATGACGTCGAAGGCGTGCGGCTGGGCGCAGCGCGACTCGTAGCCGAGCTGCACGCTGGCGATCTTCTTCTTGCGCTGGGTGCGCTTCTCGTACCGCTCGCTGACCTGCCTGGCGAGGAACTTGGCCAGGTCGATGTTCCCCAGGGTGATGTGGCCGTGGTCGTCGCGCGGCAGGTCGGCGAGGAACTTCTGCGGCAGGAGCTCGGCCAGCCCCTCGGCGAGGACGACGGTGCCGTAGAACTTGCCGCGTCGCTCGCGGGTCAGGATGAGATCGACCACCCGGTCGGCCAGGGCGTCGAGCGAGAGGCGCTTCTCGCTCCGCTTCTCGCCGGTCGTGGGGTCTATCACCTCCTCCTCGACGCACAGCTCCTCGCGCACATCCTCGGTGGCCACCACCAGGTTGGCCTCGCCGGCGATCGCCACGCCGTAGGACAGCCAGCCGGCCTTGCGGCCCATGGTCTCGATGATGAAGTAACCGCTGGTCGCGATCGCGTCGGCCCTGAGATTCATGATCTCCTTGGCCATGACGTCGACGGCGGTGAAGAAGCCGAATGTGAAGTCGATGCCGCGGTAGTCGTTGTCGATGGTCTTCGGCAGGTGGACGATCTGCACCCGCTTGCCGCCCGGCGGCAGGCGCTGCTGGAACTCGTAGAGCAGATTTGCCGTCTTGAGCGTGTCGTCGCCGCCGATCGAGATGAGCGCGTCGATCTCGAGGTCGACCAGCGCGTTGTAGACGTTGCGCAGCTTGGCTGTCTTCTGCGGATCGTCGAGGTCGGCGACCGACAGGACGGTCTTGCCCGGGTTGGAGCGGGCCGTGCCGATGATCACCCCGCGGCTGTTGCGCAGCCCGCGCAGGTCTCTCTCCTCGAAGACCCGGTAGTGCTCGTCGGGCAAGAGGCGCCGGCTGACCGGGTGGTAGTCCTGCAGATTCGAGTAGCCGTGGAAGAAGCCGACGACCTGGCGGCTATCCTCGAGAAACGAGATGGCAGCGGCGGAGATGACGGCGTTGGCCGACGGGGCCGGGCCGCCGGCGAACAAAATGCCGGCGCGGCGGACGTGATCCCCCTTGTGGGGAGTGGTTCGGGGCACGGCCGGCAGGCTACCTCAGCGAGACGGGTTTGCGCGAGTTGCGCCGGGAGGGGGTCCAATCCGCTGTAGTCAGCGTCAGCTCCCTCACTCGTATTACTAAGGTATCGAAAGGCTTGTTGTTTTTCCTTACCACCCCGGGCGATGATGGTCTCCATGCTCGGCAGAGTCATCCTGGTCGCCACCGACAACGTGAGTACGTGGCGGCATGTGTGTCCACCGCTCGCCGGCGCCGGTAACCGGGTGATCCGGGTCAGCAATGGCGCGCGCGCGGTCGGTCTCATCGATTCCGGCGCAGTCGACCTGGTGCTGGTCGAGTGGGGATGCGGCGTGGAGCTCGATGTGCTGCTCGCCACAGCGCACGGACGTGTGCCGGTGGTCGGGCTGCTCGGCAACGACCGGCGCGAAGCCTTCCTCGACCTCTTCTGCCGGCGCGACGTCCTCAACATCTGTTCACCCCGCCGCGACGACAAGGACAACGCGGTGTTCGACTCCGGCGAGCTGGTCGCCACCTGCGAAAAGATCCTACGGCGCGACTGCTTCGGCCTCGACAAGTACATGTCGGGCTTCGGGATCGAGCTCTCCCACCAGGTCCTCGTGCGCGCCCTCGAGCGCGACACCGTCATCGAGCGGCTCACCGCGGTCGTGCGCGCCCTGGGCGGCGGGCGCCGGCTGGTCGAGTCGGTCGCCCTGGTCGCCGACGAGCTCATCACCAACGCCATCTACAACGCGCCGCGCGGCCCGGACGGCCAGCCGCGCTACGCGAGCCGATCGCGCCGCGAGAAGGTGACCCTGGAGCCGACCGAGTACGTGCGGCTCGACTACGGGTCGGACGGTCGCGTCTTCGGCATCGCGGTCACCGACAATTTCGGATGCCTCGGCCCCGAGACCATCCGGGCGGGCATGGCGCGCTGCCTCACCGCCGCCGACCAGATCGAGCAGAAGCAGGGCGGCGCCGGGCTCGGCATCTACACGGCGCTCGGCAGCGTCAACCAGCTGGTGTTCAACATCGAGGAGGGCATCCGGACCGAGGTCATCGCGCTCTGGGACCTCGAGCGGCGCGGGCGGGGGACCGGGGCCAGCCCCGGCTCGCTGCACGTCTTCGCCAGCAACGAGACCGCGGCGCGCGCCCGCCGGCGGGCCACGACGGGCGACATCGCGCCCGAGGCGGTGCCGCAGGCGACCGTGGCGCTGTCGGAGTCGATCCGCCGCGATCTCTGCACGACGCTGGTCGATCGGCCCGAGGACCGCGTGAGCTTCTCGAGCGCCGGCCGCGTGCGCCCGACGAGCGACGAGCGGCGCGAGCACACCATGCTCGGGATGTCGCCGATCGAGGTCGCGCCGGGCCCGGCCATCGAGACCGACATGATCGTCGAGATGGAGGTCGACGACGACGACGGCGCGGTGCCGGTCCCGCTGCCGATGCCGGTGCGAGTGCCCATCTCCGTCGAACCGGTGCCGGCCCAGGGCCGGCCGGTCGGGCAACCGCGTCCGGGCACCTCGAGCGACATCCGCAGCATCCGCGGCGTCCAGATCCTCCGGCGCGCGGATCGCCCGGGGCTGGTCGCCACCCTCGACCGCATCCGCGAGACCTCCCACCTGTCGGACGGCCTCGAGGTCGCGCTGACCTACCTGCTCAACCGCTGGGAGGCGGCGGTGCTCCTGTGCCGGGTCGGCAGCTCGCTGGTCCCGTGGACCGGGGCGGGCGATGTCGACAGCTGGGACGCGGTCTGCGAGACCGCCGTGCCGCTCGGCCTCGACATGCTCCAGACCGGCAGCTTCATGACCATGCCGGAGATGGACACGCTGAACCAGGAGACCGGCTGGCTCGGGGTCTGCGCGGCGCAAGCCGGCGTCGGGCTCGGGCCGGCGACCGGCGACACGGTCGCGCGCTGCTTGACCGCGCTCTTGACCGGGACGACGGATCGCGGCGACGCCGTCGCCCTGTCGCTCGGCGTCGGGGTCGACGTCATGCTGGTCATCTTCGCCTGCCGCACGCAGAGGACCGGGCACGAGGACGAGGCCGCCTACGAGCAGCTCCACTACGAGCTGAGCCAGCTCCTCCTCCGGGCGGAGGAGGACTCGAACGCCGCGCCGATCGTCCCGATGTCGTGGGCGGTCGGCGGCTGACCCTGGCAGGGTGATCCAGCGCGCTTTTTCGGGTGACCGGTCGACTGGCCGGTGGTCTCTGGTTCCGTCCTGATGTGGCCTCGTTCCGCGTGGCATGGGCCTTGCCTCACCAGGGAGGCAGCTGGCCTGCTGGCAACTGCGGTTGCCTCCAGGCGGCGCCTGGGAGGGAACGATGCACTGCCGAAACGCCGGAATCACCATTGCCATCGCGGGTCTCGTGGCCGCGTGCGCCGGCGAGGGACCCGCGATGGACCCGATCGAGGATCAGGTGGTGGCGGTGGGCGAGGAAGTGGCGGTCGAGATCAGGGCCGACAACGGCGGCAACAGCGAGATTCGCTTCGACTACTCCTCCGACGCCAGCACCGACGGCGCCAAGATGACCAAGCGGCCCGACGGCACGGGCCTTTTCACCTGGACGCCGGGCGCCGATGACGTCGGCGCCTGGACCTTCGACTTCACCGCCGCCGACGGCAGCGGCAAGTCCAGCGAGTCGGCCACCATCGAGGTGCGCTCGGCGGTCGGCTCGAACAGCCTGCCGCTCTTCCGCCGCCCGCTCGGCGAGGGGACTGCCATCCCGGTCGCCGCCGAAGGCACCGACTGCGTCGAGGTCGAGATGGTGGTGACCGACCAGGACTCGACCGAGGTCACCTTCGCCGAGGAGGAGCCGAAGATCGAGGGCGGCATGCTGCTCCAGGACAGCGAGTTCGAGGCGACCTGGCGCTGGTGCCCGACCGCCGAGCAGGTGCGGGCGCAGGACCGCTACCTCCTGACCCTGTCGGCCGACGACACCGTCAATCCGAAGTCGATCAAGCGCTACCAGATCATCCTGCGCGACCCGATGATGCGCCAGTGCGACGGCACCGCGCCGGTCCTGACCCACACGGCGGCGGATCTGATGACCGTCAACCCGATCAAGCTCACCGTCGATGCGTCGGACGAGTCCGGCCTCAAGGCGGCGCCGCTCATCTACTACTCGACGATGGCGCCGTCGGATCCGCCCGACCTCAAGCAGATGACGCTCCTCCACATGGCGCTGGAGAGCGGCGACACCCGCTCCGGCACCTACTCGATCGAGATCCCGCACCCCATCCCGGACGCCGCGCCCGGCACCAGCCAGATCCTCTATTACGTCGTGGTGGCCGAGGACAACGACGACAGCGGCGGCAAGTGCGATCACATCGTGACCCAGCAGTACCAGATGAACGTCACCATCCCGGGCGGTGACGGCGGACTCGGCCTGTGCGAGCCGTGCACCACCGACGCCCAGTGCGGCGGCCCGGCCGACAACTGCCTGCGGGTCGGGGTCGAGGGCGAGTCGTTCTGCTTCAAGGCCTGCACCGGCGACGGCGAGTGCGGCAATGGCTACATCTGCTCGCCGGGCGAGCTCGAATCGGTGGAGGGGGTCAAGGGCCGCCAGTGCGTCCCGATGAACGAGAGCTGCGAGGTCGGCTCCTGCCCCGACGACACCTTCGAGCAGAACGACGGCCGGTCGATGTCGCAGGAGATCCAGCCGGGCACCACCCCGGCGCTGCGCATGTGCCCGCTCGGCGACATCCAGGCCGACGAGGACTGGTTCACCTTCACGGTCACCGGCGACACCGAGACCACCATCCAGATCGCGGGCGACACCTACCCGAACATGGAGCTCTCCCTCCTCGACGACACCGGCAAGCTGGTGGCGGCGTCGGAGGACTGGGGCTCGGACGACGACGTCGAGCGCTGCCTCAAACCGGGCACCTACCACGTCAGGGTCTACTCCTACTTCAGCGGCGAGAACGACTACTCGCTCCAGCTCACCACCGCGGCCGGCGACTGCCGCGACGACGGCGGCGGGACCTGCGAGGACGACGCCTTCGAGGACGACGACGGGGTCGGCGACGGGCGCATCCCCGACTTCGAGGACCAGATCTTCCGCTCGAGCGACAACCAGATCTGCACCGGCGACGACGACTGGTTCTTCATCACCCTGTTCGAGGGCGAGAGCATCTGGGCCACGCTCACGTTCGACCAGGTCTCGGAGGAGCAGGATCTCGACCTCCTGGTCTATGACCAGACGGGCACCCTCCTGACCCCGTGCACCGAGGAGGACCCGTCCGGCTGCGATGCCGACAACGGCCAGTCGGGCGACGCCAACGAGCAGCTGATGTTCACCGCGCCCTCCTTCCAGGAGTACTACGTCGTGGTCCACGGCTGGGAGGGCGCCGAGAACAGCTACGAGATCTGCATCGGCCTCGAGTCCGGCCTCTGCACCACCCCGTAGCCGCGCCTAAGCCGGCCTAGCTGGTGAGCAGGACCGCGGAGCCGTCGAAGCGGCCGCTCCGCAGGTCGGCCAGCGCGCGGTTCGCCTCGGCGAGCGGGTAGGAGACGCCGTGGGTGGTGATGGGGATGCGGGTGGCGAGCGCCAGGGTCTCGAGGCCGTCGTCGCGGGTCAGGTTGGCGACCGAGCGGATGGTGCGCTCGCCCCACAGGAGGCGGTAGTCGAAGGCCGGCACCTGGCTCATGTGGATGCCGGCCGCCACCACGATGCCGCCCTTGTCGACCGAGGCCAGCGCGGCCGGCACCAGCGCGCCGACCGGAGCGAACAGGATGCTCGAGTCGAGCAGCACGGGCGGCGTCTCGTCGGAGCCGCCGGCCCAGACAGCGCCGAGCTGGCGGGCGAACTCCTGGGCGCGCAGGTCGCCCGGCCGGGTGAAGGCGTAGACCTCGCGCCCCTCGGCGATGGCGATCTGGATGACCAGGTGGGCGGCGGCGCCGAAGCCCCAGAGGCCCAGACGGCGCGCTTCCCCGGCCGCCCGCAGCGCGCGGTGGCCGATGAGCCCGGCGCACAGGAGCGGGGCGATGTCGGCGTCGCCGCCCGGCAGGCGCTGCGGGATGGGCAGCGCGAAGCGCGCGTCGACCACGACCATCTCGGCGTAGCCGCCGTCCTGCGTGTAGCCGGTGAAGCGCGCCTGGTCGCACAGATTCTCGCGCCCGCTGCCGCAGAAGCGGCAGGTGCCGCAGGTCCAGGCCAGCCAGGGGATGCCGACGCGCTCGCCGGGGGCGATCCGGCCGGTGCCCGGCCCCACCCGGTCGACCACGCCGACGATCTGGTGGCCGGGGATGAGCGGCACCGGGACGGAGTCGAGCTCGCCGTCCACCACGTGGAGATCGGTACGGCAGACCGCGCAGGCCCTGACGCGCACGCGCGCCTCGCCCGGGCCCGGCTCGGGGTCCGGCCGCTCGCGCAGCGCGAGCGGCTTGCCGACCCGCTCCAGCACCATCGCTCGCATGGCGCCGAGTATACGCGGGGCGGCGAGATCCGGCGGTTTCCGGCCACCCGTGCCAGAATGGGGAGCATCGTATGGCAACCGGGCTGTGGCTCATCGGCGCCTCCGGAAATGTCGCGACCACGGTGGCGGTCGGGCTCGGGGCGCTGCGCCGCGGGCTCTGCACCACGACCGGCCTGGTGACCGAGCTGCCCGCCATCGCCGGCGCGGACCTGGTCGGGCTCGGCGATCTCGTCCTCGGCGGCTGCGACCTGTCGGCGCCGGATCTGGTGGCGCGCGCCGACCGGATGGCCGAGGTCGACCGGGTGCTCTCGCCGCGGCTGGTCGACGCGGTGCGAAGCGACCTCGAGGCGCTGTCGGCCGCGATCACGCCCGGCATCGCCGCCAGCCGAGCCGACGCGATCGACGAGGTCCAGTCGGCGCTGCGCCGCTTCGCCGAGCAGAACCGGCTCGACCGGGTCCTGGTCTGCAACCTGGCCTCGACCGAGCCGCCCTTCGAGGGCGCGCTGGTGGCCGATCCCGACCAGCTGTGGCGGGCGATCGCGGCGGGTGCCCCGATCCCGCCGAGCTCGATCTACGCCGCCGCCTGCCTCGACCTCGGCTGCGCCTACGTCAACTTCACGCCCTCCTGCGGCTCGGCGATGCCGGCGCACGACGCCCTGGCCGAGCATCGCGGGGCGGTCCACGCCGGACGCGACGGCAAGACCGGCCAGACCCTGCTCAAGACCGTGCTCGCCCCGATGTTCGCCGGACGCAACCTCCACGTCCTGTCCTGGTTCGGGCAGAACATCCTCGGCAACGACGACGGCAGGAACCTGGCCGACCCGGCCGTGCGCCGCTCGAAGGAGCGCTCGAAGTCGCAGGCGCTGCCGGAGCTGCTCGGCTACCGGCCGGACGCCGCCCACGTCGACATCCGCTACGTTCCGCCGCTCGGCGACTGGAAGGTCGCCTGGGACCACATCCTGTTCGAGGGCTTCCTGGGCACCCGGATGACCCTCGAGCTCAGCTGGCACGGGGCCGATTCGATCCTGGCCGCCCCGCTGGTGCTCGACCTCGCGCGCCTGGTCGACCGGGCGATGCGGCGCGGCGAGCGCGGCCTGCTCGACTATCTCGCCGTCTTCTTCAAGGAGCCGCTCGGCTCGAACGAGACCGGCCACGAGCGCCAGATGGCGCTCCTGGTCGAGCACCTGACCACCGGGAGGGAACCGCCATGAACGCGCGCGCGCTGCTCCGGCTCGCCCGCATCCCGAACGTCTTCACCGCCGCCGCCAACGTGGTGGCCGGCGCCCTCCTGGCGCGCGGCGGCGAGCTCAGGGCCTGCGACCTGGTCCTGGCCGCGGCCTCGGGCTGCCTCTACGTGGCCGGGATGGTGCTGAACGACTTCTTCGACCGCGAGATCGACGCGCTCGAGCGGCCGGAGCGGCCCATCCCGTCGGGACAGGTGACCCCGGGCACCGCGCTGGCGATCGGCACGGCGCTCATGGGCGGCGGCATCGGGCTGGCCGCCTGGCACTCGTCCACCGCCGGTGCGGTGGCGGCCGCGCTGGCCTGCGCCATCCTGCTCTACGACGGCGCGGTCAAGTCGAGCCCGCTCGGGCCGCTCGCGATGGGCGCCTGCCGGTTCCTCAACGTGTGCCTGGGGCTGTCGGTGCTGGGCGGGGCGGCGCCGCCCGAGCGCTGGATGTGGATCGCGCCCATCACGATGGGAGCCTACACCACCGCGCTCACCATCCTGGCGCGCGACGAAGTGGCGGGCACCAGCCGGGCGCGGGCTCGCGAGTGCGCCGTGCTCATCGCCGGCGTGCTGGGCGCGGCGCTCGGGGCGCTCGCGGTGCTCAGCCCGGCCTCGCACCTGGCCGGGTTCCTCTGGCTCATGCCGTTTGCCGCCCTGGTCGGCTGGCAGCTGCGCGCCATGCTGGCGCCGCTCGTGGCCGAGCCGAGCCCGGCCACCGTCGGGCGCGCGATCGGCGGCGGCATCCTGCTCATGCCGGCGATCGACGCCGCCATGGTGGCGGCCGGCGGCTGGCCGGAGTCAGCCCTCTGGGTGCTCGCGCTGACCCTGCCGTGCTACGCGCTCAAGCGCTGGTTCTACATGACCTGATGCTGCTCGGCTACAACACCAACGGCTTCGCCTCGCACCCCCTCGACGACGCGCTCAGGGTCATCGGCGGGCTCGGCTACCGCTCGGTCGCCATCACCCTCGACCACGCGGCGCTCAATCCCTACTCGCGGGCGGCGCCGCTCGAGCTGGCGCGGGTGCGCGGGCTGCTCGAGGAGCTCGACCTGGTGCCGGTCATCGAGACCGGGGCGCGGTTCCTCCTCGACCCGTGGCGCAAGCACCGGCCGACCCTGCTCGAGGACGCCGCCGACGAGCGGGCGCGGCGGGCGGACTTCCTGATGCGCGCGATCGACATCGCGGCGGCGCTCGGCGCGCCCGCGGTGAGCTTGTGGTCGGGCGCGCGGCCGGAGGGCTCGAGCGCGTCGGCGGCCGAGCTCGATGACCGGCTGGTGGCCGAGCTGGCCGCGCTGTGCCGGCGAGGCGCCGAGTCGGGCGTCCTCATCGCCTTCGAGCCCGAGCCGGGCATGCACGTCGAGAGCATGGCCGACTTCGATCGCATCGCCGGCGCGGTCGCCAGTCCGGCGCTCCGGCTGACCCTCGACGTCGGCCACGCTCACCTGACCGAGGACTCGGCGGCCGCCACCGTGCGCCGCTACGCCGAGCGGATCGCCAACGTGCACCTGGAAGGGATGCGGCGCCCGGTCCACGACCACCTGGCGCCGTGGGAGGGCGACCTCGATCTCGCCGCCGTGGTCGCGGCGCTCGACGAGATCGGCTACGCCGGCCCCGCCACCTTCGAGCTGTCGCGCCACTCGCACGCCGCGGTCGAAACGGCGCGCCGCGCGCTCGAGTTCATCCGCGGGCTGTGACGCGTCAGTCGCGCCGGCGCTTCTTGTGCGCGTCGATCGCGCGCCGGCGGGCGCGCTCGCGCATCTTCTTGCCCTGCGCGGCACCCGAGGCGCGATGGCGGTGCTCGGGCGTCATGTCGTCGGTGTCGAAGCCGGCGTTCTGTGAGGTCGCGTTGCGCGGGTGATCACCCGCGTCGTCGATGTCGCGGGCGAAGCGGAGGCGCGTGCGCTCCGACTCGCTGCCGCGCAGGCCGATCTCGCGGCGGCTCATCGCGCGCATCATCTTTCGCTTGCCGAGCCGGAGCTGGCGGCGCGACTTCTGCTGCATGGCGCCGCGGGTCCTGAGCGCCATCTTGGTCTTCATGCGGTTGAGCCGGATCTGCGCCCCGCGGCTCATCTTGGCGGCGGCGGCGCCCATGCTGCCGCCACCCCGCGCCTCGGCGGTCCTGGCCACACCCGTCGCTGCCAGCACACAAAGTGCCAGCAAGATCGCGATGTTTCGTGGAGTCCCCCGCATGGCAGGCAAGAACAGCAAGAACCCTGCCACGCGGCATCCGCGCGGATCCAGTTATTTGCAGCCGGCGGTGGCGGCTCGACTAGCCGCTAGATCTGATCGAGGTACTCGCAGAGCGCGCTGCCCGGGCAGCAGAGGTTCTGCCCGCCGTACTCGTCGGTGTGGGCGCAGACCTTGGCTCCCACGCTCGGGTAGTAGTAGGCCCAGAAGAAGCACATCTCGTCGTTGGCCGACTCGCCGAGGCCGACGGTCTCCGTCGAGTTGTTGTAGTAGTCGCAGCTGAACATGAAGCCGCCGCTGTCGGGCATCGCCAGCGGCGGGTCGTGATAGACGGTCTCCGGCTCGTTCCACAGGAAGGGGTCCGGCGAGTAGACCATCTCGTGCGGGCCTTCCTCGCTGACGCCCATCGCCACGTCGACGCCGGTGCCCCAGTGGTGCTCGTGGCCGGTGATGGCGAAGATGTTGATGCCGGCCAGCTCGGCGGGGAGCGGCAGGAAGCGCGGCCCGAGCGTCACCGGCTGCTTGGGCGGGACGTCGACGTCGAGGTTTCCGACGAACAGGAAGTCGGCCTCGTAGCGGAAGTCGGCCTCCGGGATCTCGACGAAGGTGGTCGACGCGTTGGCCTCGACCGCCTCCTCGCCGGTGTTGATGAAGTGCATCTCGATGCGGACCATCTGGTTGGCGGCGAGCGAGTAGGCGACCCCCGGCGGCAGCGCGATGGTCTCCTCCGCCTTCTGCGTGATGGCGAGCGGCGCGCCCTTGCTGGGATCGAGCACGTCCTGGAACGGGTTGCAGGCGAACGGCTCCGGCCGCTCGGTGGTGTCGGCCACCCGGTAGACGATGAGGTGGTGGGAGACCGGGCCGAGCGAGTTGATGAACTTGCCGACCTTGATCGGCGCGTCATTGCCGACCCGCTTGACCACGCAGCGGGTGTCCTCCTGCAGCGGGTCGACCGTGACCGGTCCCCAGCTCACGGTGTAGCTGTTGCCGTAGCCGGCGTCCGGCAGGTCGGCGACGTCGCCGCTGTCGCCGCCGTCCTCGTCCGACGACGAGCAGGCCAGAAACAGCGCCAGGATGATCAGGCTGGAGCCAACGCGCATGATGTCCCCCCCAGGTGCAGCGCGGCGGCAGTATATGCCACGGGGGGACGCAGAGAAGAAGCGGGTTTTTCAGTCGCGACTGACCAGCTGGTCAAGCAGGAAGTCCCTGACCTCGGTCATCGCCATGCGGTCGCGCGCCCCGCGGGTGTTCGAGCAGAGGAGGACCGGGCCGTCCTCCCGGGCCACGCCGACCCGCCCGTGGGTCCCCTTGACCAGGTCCGCGCGGAGCGGGATGACGTCCATCAGGTAGCGGAACCCGGCCTTTTTCTTGGCCAGGTTGACCAGGACGCGCCCCTTGACCAGCGGCCGGTCGGGGTCGAGGAAGAGCTCGACCGGGTCGTAGCCGGGCTTTCGGTGGATGTCGACCGTCCGGGCAAAGTCGGGAGCGCGCTCGTCGTCGAGCCAGTAGTAATAGGTGAACCAGGCGCCCGGCTCGGCGACCAGGACCAGCTCGCCGGCGCGCGGGTGGTCGAGGCCGGCCTCCGCCTTGCCGGCGGCGTCGAGCACCCGGCCCACCCCGGGGATGGCCGCGCACAGTCGCGCCACCTTCTCCTGGTCGGCCGGGTCGGCGAGGTAGACGTGGGCGACCTGGTGATCGGCGACCGCGAAGGCGCGCGAGGCGCCGGCGTCGAGCATCTCCCAGCCGAGGGTGTCGCGCACGGAAAGGAGGCCGGCGCGCCGGAGCTCGCGGTTGATGTGGACCGGCCGGTTGGCGTCCTCGAGGCCGTATTCCGACACCACCACCACCTCGGCGCCGTCGGCGCGCACCGCGTCGATCAGGCTGCCGGCCACCCGGTCGATGTCGCGGGCGGCGGCCCGCGCGTGGTCGCCGCTCCGGCCGTGCCGCTGAAGGTCGTAGTCGAGGTGCGGCAGGTAGCAGAGGAGGAGGTCCGGTCGCTCGCGGCGGAAGACCTCGAGGGCGGCGCGGGCGATCCAGTCCGACGAGGCCAGGCCAGAATTCGGGCCCCAGAACTGAAAGAAGGGGAACGGCCCCAGTCCCTCCTCGAGCGCGGCGGCCAGCCCGCTCGGGTTCGAGTAGAGGGCGGGGATCTTGCGGCCGTCGGCCGGGTAGATCGGGCGGACCGTCAGCGACAGATCCGCCGAGCTGTACATGTTGAACCACCAGAAGAGGACCGCGGTCTTGAGGTCCGGACGGCTCCTGCGGGCCGACTCCCACAGCTTCTCGCCGCCGACCAGGCGGTTCGACTGGCGCCAGAACATCACCTCGGCGAGGTCGCGGAAGTACCAGCCGTTGCCGACCACGCCGTGCTGCGAGGGCAGGGCGCCGGTGAGCATGGTCGCCTGTGCGCTGCAGGTGACGGCGGGCAGGACCGGGTCGAGCGCGGCGCGAAAACCCGCCACCGCCAGCGAGGCGAAGTGCGGCGTCTCCGGCCCGATGAGCGACGGAGTCAGGCCGACCACGTTCACCACCACCAGCGGCGGGCGCGCGCTCATCGTTTCCCCGGCCCTCTTCGCGGCTCGGTCGCGGGTGGTACCCCCACGCGCGTCGCGCAGCCCCAGATAACAGGCTCGCCGACGGGCCGGGGGCCCCTCATGGCGGGCTGCTCGCGGCGGCGAGGGGCGGGCCGCACAGCTCGCGCCTGACCCAGCGCATCTCGGCGGCGATGCCGGCCACCAGATCGGCGAGGTCGCCCGGCCGCTCCTCGCCGGGCAGGACGTTCCAGGTGTAGGTCTCGACCTCGAGGTCGGGCAGGGCGCCGCCCTGCTCCACCAGCCAGCCGAGCGCACCGCGCAGGAAGTCGCGCGTGGTGCCGACCTCGCCCACCGCGTCGCGATGGATCGGGACATGGAAGTGGACGCGCCAGGGGCGATCGGACGGCAGCTTGTCCAGGATGGAGAGATCCGGATCGACGTCGTCGGCGCCGAGCAGCTCGCCGCGGTCGCCGCAGGTGCGCACCTGGTGCAGGAAGCGCGGCTCGGCGAAGCGGAGCAGCGCAGCGCGGCCGGCCTGGCTGTCCGGGGCGGTGATGGCCAGCGCGCTCGACAGCTGCATCTTGCCGATCGGGACGCCGGCGGCGGTGAGCGCGGCCAGGCTGTCGGCCGGCTCCTCGAAGGCGACCGCCAGGTGGCAGGTGTCGAAGCAGACGCCGAGGTGCTCGCGGAGCGCGCCGGGGGCGGTCCGGACGCGCTCGGCCGCCGGCGGCAACGCCTCGGTCCACAGGCGCACGACGTCGGCGGTGGTCTCCACCGTGCAGCCTGGCTCCGGCTCGAGGCAGACGCGCACTCGCTTGCCGGTGCGCTCGCGCAGGCGGGCCAGGTCGCCGGCCAGGCGGCACAGCGCGTCGCAGGCGCGCGCCTCGTGTGCCGCCGGGTCGCCGGCGATCTCGCCCCGGTGGGCGATGGGCAGGGTCGAGATGGTGCCGGCCGCGCGATCGGGCGGCAGGACCGCGGCGAGGATCTCGGCCAGCGCCATCGTGTGCGCGTATCGCTCCTCGGTGGTCCAGTCCGGGTGGTAGACCGCGCGCTTCACCACGTCGGCGTGGAAGTTTCCGTAGGGGAAGCCGTTGATGGTGACGACCTCGAGGCCGCGCCAGGCCAGCTCGTCGGCCAGCCAGGTGGCCGCGCCGCCCGGGGCGGCGCCGAGCTCGGCCAGCGCGGCGCGCGCCAGCCACAGGCCGAGGCCGAGGCGGTCGAGGCCGAGCGAGGTCCTGACCAGCTGGGCGGCGTCGAGCGCGGCCCAGAGATCGGTCAGCCGCTCACCGGGGTGGACGTTCGCGCAGTAGGACAGGAGCGCAGGCCGGCCGTCGGCGAGCTGGAGCCGCATCGGCTAGGACGCGCTCCGCCGCGCCGGCGCCTGTCCGCGGAGGACCGAGTTGCCGGCGAACAGCTCGGCCTGGTCGAAGCCGGCGCCGAACAGCGAGGCGTCGAGCCGGCCGGACTGGGCGAAGAAGGCGACCGGGTTGTGCCAGACGACGTTCTCGATCGCCTGCGCGGCGAAGCCGGCCTCCTTCATTGCCGCGACGGTGAGCGGCACCTTGAGCGGATCCGACTTCCCCCAGTCGGCGGCGCTGTTCACGATCATGCGCTCGGTTCCGTTCGCCCGGAGGAGGGCGACCATCCGCTCCTCGGTCATCTTGGTGTCGGGGTAGATCGAGTGACCGGCCCAGCAGCCGGTGGCGCGCACCAGCGGCAGGGTCTCCTCGTTGTTGTGGTCGATGAGGACCAGCTCCTCGGGGATGCCGACCTCGCGGACCAGGGCCAGCGAGCGCTCGGTGCCGCGCTTCTTGTCGCGGTGCGGGGTGTGGACCAGGGCGGGGAGCTTGCGCTCCTTCGCCATCTCCAGCTGGGCGGCGAACACCTTCTCCTCGCGTGAGGTCAGGTCGTCGTAGCCGATCTCGCCCACTCCGACGACGCCGTCCTTCTCGAGCCAGCGGGGCACCATCGCCAGCACGTCGCTCGCCAGGCGATCGTCGTTGGCCTCCTTCGGGTTGAGGGCGATGGTGCAGAAGTGGGCGATGCCGAACTGGCGGGCGCGGAAGCGCTCCCAGCCGACCAGCGAGGCGAAGTAGTCGCTGAAGGTGCCGGGGTTCGTGCGCGGCTGGCCGAGCCAGAAGGCCGGCTCGAGCACCGCGACGATGCCGGCGGCCGCCATGCGCTCGTAGTCGTCGGTGGTGCGCGAGGTCATGTGGATGTGTGGGTCGAACATTCTCACGGCTCGTCCTCCAGGCTCTTCCTCAGCGCGCCGCGCGCGGCGCGGTCGCCGAGGTCGATGTCGCCGAACGGGGTGACCAGCTTGTCGAGGTCGGGCGGCACCTCGCGCCCGGCCGATTCCTGCTGGTCGATGTAGTCGAGCGCCATGCGGCAGAGATCGCGGCTCATGCGCCGCTCGAGGCCGACCATGTGCGCGATCGGCGCGGCGACGAACGCCGCCTTCATGACCAGCTGGTTCCACTCGCGCTCGCCGTAGTGGCGCGCCGGGTAGGGGTTGTCGCAGGCCAGCGCAGCGAACAGGTCGCTCTCGTTGGTGCGCCCGGCGTCGAGGGCGATCTCGAGGAAGCGCGCCCCGTCGGGCAGGAGCGGCAGCGCGCGCAGGACGGCGCGCTTCTCGCGGCTGTCGCCCTCGCGGTAGAGGGCCACGGTCAGCTCGGGGTCGCCGGCGGCGACCAGCAGGACGACGCGCGCCGCGTCGTCGACCGTCCAGCCGTCGGTGGCGACCGGATCGTCCGTTCCGGGCAGCGGCTCACCGGCGGCCAGCGCGCCGCGCCCGAGACGCCGCCCGGCCGCGACGAAGGCGGGACCGGCGGCGCCGGCGTCCTCGCCGCGCACCAGCTGGTGGGCGATCGCCCGCAGCCACTCGAGACCCTCCGGGTCGGGGCGCGACGCCGCGATCCGGTGGATGAGGAGGGTCCCCGACGTGCCGAGCGGCATCGCCTGGAGGATAGGCAGCGCGAAAAACCGCTGTCAAATCACCCGGCCGCCCGGCGGCGGCTCAGGAGACACAGGAGGATGAAGAAGCAGAAACTGACCCCGAGCAGCGAGAACAAGAGGTCCGATCGACCCGCGGCGTGGGCCGCCTCGGCGAGCAAGACACCCAGCTCGGCGGCGCCCGCGGCGAGCACGGATCCGACCAGAACGCGGACGATGGTTCCCGATCCCCGGCCCATGGCGGCGCAAGGTAGCACGCGCGATGCCGCGCGATATGCGATGTGCGTCGCACCCGGATCGCCCCGCAGGAGGCGTGAGGCGGACTGCGAAATTGACATCGGGCGTGTCGCACCGGCACGGTACGCCGGTGAGCATCCAGATCGTTCTCTGTCGCCACGCCGACGCAGTGGGGGAGGGGCCCGGACTCCCGGACGAGCACCGCTACCTGTCGCTCGAGGGGCGGCGCGCCGCGCGCGCGCTGGGCGATCTGCTCGCCGACGCCAGCATCCGGGTCGCCGCCGCCGCCAGCAGTCCGCTGGTGCGCGCGGTGCAGACCGCCGAGCTCGTGGTCGGCGCGATCGGCTGGGCCGGCCCCATCGAGGCGACCCACCGGCTCGCTCCCGGCGCCCGCTCGCGCACCGCCGCCGACTGGCTCGCTCAGTCGGCGCAGGCGGTCGCCGGCCGCGGCGCGCTGGTCTGCTTCGGCCACGAGCCGTCCATCTCCGGGCTCGCCGAGCTGCTCGGCGGTGGCGAGCACGTCTCGGCGTTCCGCAAGGCCGAGGCCTGCCTGATCGAGGACGGCGCGATCCGCTGGCGCCTGTCGCCGTAGGCAGGGCGCGGCGCCTCAGCGCAGGCAGCCGATGCGGGTGGTCGCCACCACCATCTGATCGAAGGTGAGCGTTCCCATCGCGTCGTCGGTGATGTAGTTCTGCGGCCAGAAGGCGTTGAGCGTGAGGTCCTCGGTGGAGCGGAGCTGCAGATCGAGGATGGTGTCGGGCTCCGCCGGGTAGTCGGTGCACTCGGAGCCATCGGCGCCTTCGGGGCAGAACTTGTCGCGGATCCAGTACCCGGCCGGACCGTCGCCGGTGAAGCGGACGATCTGGACGTCGTCCTTCCACACCTCGAGCACCGCGCCGGCGCCCGACGAGAGGTCGGAGTTGACCCGGACGTGGACCTCGAGGCAGACCCACTGGTCCTCGTCGACCGTGAAGTCGTTCCGGTGGATCATCGAGTTTCCGTAGTAGGCGGTGCCGTCGTCGGGCGGGAACGGCTCCTCCATCCAGGAGTGCATCCGCATCCAGTAGGCGTAGAAGTCGAAGCGCAGGCTCGGGTCCTGCCAGACCGGCTCGATCGACAGGGAGAAGCGGTCGTCGCCGTCGGGGCTGATCCCGGCCATCGGCGAGGGATACGGCATCGGCGGGTTGTAGCCGCCGAACCACATGCCGGAGTGGTGCCACGGCACGTCCGGCTGGTACTTCGCGTACCACCTGACCCACAGCTCGCCGTGGTCGGGCAGCTGCTTGTAGAGATCGACCGCCTCCACCCCCTGGCCCGCGGTCATCGCCATCGCCGACGAGCCGCCGGCGCCGGCCGGCTGGTCCGCCACCTGCCCGGAGCGCGACGACGAAGAACAATGATTCACAGTGAGAGGGGGAGATGGGGAGACCAGAACAAGATCTTTTTGGTTTCGCCTCGTCGCTCCGCAGCCCAACCCAATCAAGTTCTCTGTTCTTCCTCCCCCTCTCCTCCTCCCTGTGAAATCTGCTGGTCTGGTGCTCCTAGAAGAGGAACCGTTCGAGATACAGGAGCGCCAGGGCGGCGGCGAGGGTGACCAGCGTCAGGACGGCGCCGTGGCGGAGGAAGCGCAGGAACGAGATGTGGCCGCGGGTGCCGGCCCCCTCGAAGACGATGATGTTGGCGACGCTGCCGAACAGCGTGAGGTTGCCGGCCAGGGTCGAGGCGAAGGCGAGCAGGATGTAGCCCCAGGAGGGATGGGGCATGGCCGGGACCCAGTTTCCGGCCAGTATGACCAGCGGGACGTTGGAGACCAGGTTGGAGCCGACGACGACCAGCGCGACGAAGGCGAGGTCGCCGGCCAGATCGCCGCGGCCGAAGAGCGGGACGAGCTCGCGGGTCCACTCCTCGATGGCGCCCGAGTGGCGCAGGCCGGCGACCACCACGAAGAGCCCGGCGAAGAAGAGGAGCAGCGGCCAGTCGACCTGGGCGAGGACCGGACGCATGGGGCGCCCGGCGGCGATCGAGAGGACCGCAGCGCAGGCGATGGCGGCGCCGGCCAGGGGGTAGCCGCTGGCGGCCAGCACCACGAAGACGCCCAGCGCCCCGAGCGCCTTCGCCGCCAGCGGGCGATCGAGGTAGGGGCGCGGAGGCGCGCGCTCGGCCAGCGGGCCGTGCGGCAGCTCCTTCCGGAACATCCAGGTGAGCAGCGCGGCGTCGAGCGCCAGGCAGACGGCGCCGGCCGGCAGGGCGCGCACCAGGTACTCGAGGTAGCTCGGGTCGCCGGCGGCGAGCTCGCCGATGATCATGTTCTGCGGGTTGCCGGTGAAGGTCACCACCCCGCCCAGGTTGGCCGCGCTGGCGAGCGCGAGCAGGTAGGGGAGGGGCGGCAGCCCGGCCTCGGTGACCACCGCCAGCACCAGCGGCGTCATCATGAGGCAGATGGTGTCGTTGACCAGCACGGCCGACAGCCCGCCGGCGACGAAGACCAGCGCCCAGAGGAGCGAGCGGGCCGAGCGCGCGCGGGTCAGCACCCACCAGGCCGAGTGGCGGAAGAAGCGCGCGTCGGTCAGGTAGGCCGCGATGATCATCATTCCGAGCAGGAGCGTGATGACGTCGAGGTCGATGGCGCGGTGCGCCTCCGCCAGCGGCAGGGCGCCGAAGGCGACCATCGCGATCGCGCCGCACATCGCGGCGCCCGGGCGGTCGATGTGCTGCAAGAACGGCAGCGGCCGGCCGGCGATGGCGAGGTACGTCACCGCGAAGATGACGATCGCCGCGCTCATCACAAACTCGGGCGTCAGGGCGGCCGGCGCGCTAGGTGCCCGGGAGAGGCCGTTCGCCGCGCTGGGACAGCTCCTCGGTCTCCTGCGCCTCGAAGCAGCTGATGTGCAGCGTGAGACCGAGCTCGCCGAGCTTCTTCAGGAGCTCGGGGCTGAGCTCGAAGACGCACTGGCCGGCGAATTCGATGTCGAAGCGGAGCCGGAGGTCGGTGGCGCCGGAGCGGCGCAGCGCCTCGAGGCTGCGGCCGAGCGCGTCGAGCGGCGCCGAGTTCCGCCCGGTGAGATCGGAGAACAGGCCGTACTCCTGGAGCGGCAGCTCGGCGCGCCCGTGCCCGGGCGAATGGCCCTGGTAGCGATCGATCTCGCTCAGCTCGCCCGGCTCGCTCTTGCGCGAGAACTTGAGCCCGCTCTGCCCCTCGGCCGCGCGAGGTGAGAAACCCGGCCCGCTACAGATGCACGTGGCGCGTACTCGAACCATCAGTATGTGCTTTGTAACACATCGGGCGCGATGCGGGGCGGTCGCGACCACCGCTCAGGACAGGCGGTTCTTGTAGTCGGGGTAGCCGAAGCGGCGGACGACCTCGACGGTCCGCGTCTCCGGGTCGTGGAGCGCGATGGAGGGCAGCCGGACCCCGTTGAAGGTCGTGTTCTTGACCATCGTGTAGTGGGCCATGTCGGCGAAGACCAGCTTGTCGCCGATGGCGAGCCGGCGCGGAAACGAGTAGTCGCCGATGACGTCCCCGGCCAGGCAGGTGAGGCCGCCGAGCCGGTAGCTGTGCGGGTGTTCGCCGGGCCGGCCGGCGCCCGTGATGACCGGGCGGTACGGCATCTCGAGGACGTCCGGCATGTGGGCGGTGGCCGAGGTGTCGAGGATGGCGATCTGGACGCCGCTGCTGTCGACCAGGTCGAGGACCGAGCTCACCAGGATGCCGGTGTTGATGGCGATGGCCTCGCCCGGCTCGAGGTAGACCTCGACCCCGCGGCGGGCGCGGAAGTCGCTCACGATGCGGACCAGCCGCTCGACGTCGTAGTCGGGCCGGGTGATGTGGTGCCCGCCGCCGAAGTTCACCCACTCGACGCGGCGGAGCTCGGCGTCGAACTTCTCCTCGACCACCGCGAGCGTCCGCTCGAGCGCGTCGGAGCCGAGCTCGCACAGGGTGTGGAAGTGCAGACCCGAGAGGCCATCCATGAGATCGGCGCGGAACTGGTCGCGGGTGACGCCGAGGCGCGAGCCGGCGGCGCACGGATCGTAGAGCGGGACCGGCACCTCCGAGTGCTGCGGGTTCACCCGCATGCCGCAGGCGATGCCGCCCATCTGCGCGCGGAAGCGCTGCCACTGGGCGAAGGAGTTGAAGACCACGTGGTCGACCAGGGTCACCAGCTCGGCGATGTCCGCCTCGGAGTAGGCCGGGGCGTAGGCGTGGACCTCCTTGCCGAGCTGCTCGCGCCCGAGGCGCGCCTCGTGCGGCGAGCTGGCGGCGATGCCGGCCAGGTACTCGCCGACCACCGGGAAGACGCTCCACATGGCGAAGCCCTTGAGGGCGAGCAGGATCTTGCACCCGGTCCGCGCCTGGACATCGCCCAGGATGGCGAGGTTCGAGCGCAGCCGCCCGAGGTCGACGATGTAGGCCGGCGTCTCCACGCCTGAGACGTCGATGTCCGGCGGCGGCGCCACCACCGGGTCGTGAACCACGCGCTCGTTCATCACGCCATGTCGCGGACGTGCCAGGGCAGGCCGCGGACCGCGAGCTCCTTCATGAAGGGATCGGGATCCAGCTGCTCCATGTTGAAGACGCCCTGGCCGCGCCAGGTGCCGGTCAGCATCATCGTCGCGCCGACCACCGCAGGGACGCCGGTGGTGTAGGAGATGGCCTGCGCGCGCACCTCCTCGTAGGCGGCGGCGTGGTCGCAGACGTTGTAGATGAACACCTTCTTCTTCTTGCCCGCCTTCTCACCTTCGATGAGGCAGCCGATGACGGTCTTGCCCTCGTAGCGCTGGCCCAGCGAGGACGGGTCGGGCAGGAGCGCCTTGAGGAACTTGAGCGGGACGATCTTCTGCCCCTCGAACTCGATCGGATCGATGCGCGTCATGCCGACGTTCTCGAGCACGCGCAGGTGATTGATGTAGTTGTCGGAGAAGGTCATCCAGAAGCGGATGCGCCGGAGCCCCTTGATGTTCTTGACCAAGGACTCCAGCTCCTCGTGGTAGAGCAGGTACGCCTTGTACGGCCCGACCTCCGGGAAGTCGAACATCATGTTCTCCGACAGCGGATCGATCTCCTTCCACTCGCCGCTTTCCCAGTAGCGACCCCGCTGGGTGATCTCCCGGATGTTGATCTCCGGGTTGAAGTTGGTGGCGAAGGCATGGCCGTGCTGGCCGGCGTTGCAGTCGAGGATGTCGATGGTCTGGATGGTGTCGAACAGGTGCTTCTGGGCGTAGGCGCAGAAGACGTTGGTCACCCCGGGATCGAACCCGGAGCCGAGCAGGCCCATGATGCCGGCCTTGCGGTAGCGCTCGTGGTAGGCCCACTGCCACTTGTACTCGAACTTGGCGACGTCGGGCGGCTCGTAGTTGGCGGTGTCGAGGTAGTCGACGCCGGTCTCGAGGCAGGCGTCCATGATCGGCAGGTCCTGGTAGGGCAGGGCGACGTTGAGGACCAGCTTCGGCTTGACCTGCCGGATGAGCTTGACGGTCTGCGCCACGTCGTCGGCGTCCACCCGGGCGATCTGGATGTCGCGCCCGCGCATCTCGCGCACCTGCCGGCGGATGTTCTCGCAACGGGCGAGCGTGCGACTGGCCAGCGTGATGTCGCCGAATACATCCGGCACCTGGGCGCACTTGTGCACCACCACGCCGCCGACGCCACCCGCACCGATGATCAGGACTCGCTCGCTCATGGCGAGCGAACCCTAGCATGTGTCGCCGCGCCTCAGCTCAGAGGCTGCGCTTGCGGGCGCGCAGGCCGCGCCGGCTGCCCTTGCCCTTGTAGCGCTTCGGCGGACCGCCGCCATCGGCGTCGCCGCCGACCGGGGCCTCGTCGTCCGGCTGATAACGACCGCCGTCGAAGCCGGACAGGTCCGGTTCTCCCGGCGGGGGTCCGGCAAAGCGATCGCCGCCGCCGCCGTAGCCGGGACGTCCGCCGCCGCCGTAGCCGGGACGTCCGCCGCCGCCGCCGCCGAACGGCCGGCCACCGCCGCCGCCGCGGTCACCGCCATATCCACCGCCGCCACCCGGCGGCGGCCGCCTCGGACGCTCCTCGGCCTGGTTGACATTGAGGCGACGGCCACCGACGTCGCGCTGGTTGAAGAGGCGAATGGCTTCCGCCGCCTCCTGCTCGGTCGAGAACGTGGCGAACGCGAACCCGCGCGGTCTGCCGGTCACTCGATCGGTCGGTATGTACACATCGACAACCTGGCCCGCTTCAGAGAGAACCTGGGTCAGCTCCTCCTTGGTCGTGGAGTAGCTCAGGTTCCCGACAAAAACCTTGGCAGAAATGGCGAATCTCCTTCTTGCGCTCTGTTGACACTGCCCACTCGAGCGTGAAGTGTGGGCACTACCACGAAACTATCAGGAGACCGGTTTCAGCGCCTCTCAAATCGACCCAAATGTCCACCCTAGACACAGCTACGGCGCGTCGGCGCACATTCGCCATCATCTCGCACCCGGACGCCGGCAAGACCACCCTCACGGAGAAACTGCTTTTGTTTGGCGGCGCTATCCAGCTGGCCGGCGCGGTCAAAGCGCGCGGTGCGGAACGGCGCGCGCGCTCCGACTGGATGAACATCGAGAAGCAGCGCGGGATCTCGGTGACGGTCTCGGTGATGACGTTCGAGCACGAGGGCACCACGTTCAACCTGCTCGATACGCCGGGGCACGAGGACTTCAGCGAGGACACCTATCGCACTCTCACCGCGGTCGACTCGGCGGTCATGGTGCTCGACGCGGCCAAGGGGATCGAGCCGCAGACCCGCAAGCTGTTCGAGGTCTGCCGGCTGCGCGACGTCCCGATCATCACCTTCGTCAACAAGATGGATCGCGAGGGTCGCGAGCCTCTCGACCTGCTCGACGAGATCGCCCAGACGCTGGCGCTCGACGTCACCCCGGCCAGCTGGCCGATCGGCATGGGGCGCGACTTCCTCGGCTGCTACGACCTGTTCGCCGATCGCGTGGTCCTCATCGACCGGGCGGATCGGGCGGTGGCCAGCGAGGGGGAAGTCATCGGCGGGCTCGACGACCCGCGGCTCGACACCATCCTGCCCGCCAAGGCGGCCGGGCACCTGCGCGACGAGGTGCCGATGGTGCGCGGCTTGTGCCCGCCGTTCGACCTCGAGTCGTACCGGGCTGGACACATGACGCCGGTCTACTTCGGGAGCGCGCTCAACAACTTCGGCGTGCGCGAGCTGCTCGCCGGCCTCGCCGACCTGGCGCCGCCGCCCCGCCCGCAGCGGAGCGAGAACCGCGTGGTCGACCCGGGCGAGGAGAAGGTGACCGGCTTCGTCTTCAAGATCCAGGCGAACATGGATCCGCGCCACCGCGACCGCATC
>Ga0111538_10000811_pt1 | contig 43233 bp, 28 predicted proteins | sample SoiMethybrSBSTD1_FD_79669 | JGI IMG/M metagenome (GOLD analysis project Ga0111538, IMG submission 79669) | Bulk soil microbial communities from a Populus tree surrounding site in Tennessee, USA - Soil MetaG P. TD hybrid SBSTD1 (version 2)... | ecosystem: Environmental > Terrestrial > Soil >...
CTCGTGGCCGGCACGAGCATGGGCGGCCTCATCGGCGGCACGTTTGCGATCGGCATGTCGCCTGATGAGATCGAAGCGCTGCTCGGCGAGATCGACTGGCAGGCGATGTTCGGCAGCTCCAACTTTCGTTTCATGAGCGTTCGCCGGAAGCGTGATGCGCGGGACTATCCGTCCCATCTCGAATTCGGTCTCAAGAAGGGCCTCGTCGCGCCGCCCGCGCTCAACAACGGACAACAGGTGGACTTCCTGCTGGCGCGGCTGACCGCGCCCTACTACGCGATCGGGAGCTTCGACGAGCTGCCGACGCCCTTCCGCTGCGTCGCCGTCGATCTCAAGACGTCGCGGTTCGTCGTCCTCGAACGCGGCTCACTGGCGCAGGCGCTGCGCGCGACGATGTCGCTGCCGCTCGTGTTTCCGCCGGTCGCGCTGGATGATCAGTGGCTCGTGGACGGCGGCGTCATGAACAACGTGCCAGCCGACGTCGTTCGCGGCATGGGCGCGGCCCGCGTGGTGGCGGTCAACGTCGGCGACCTCGAGGACAGCACCGAGATCGCGACTTCCCTCCTCGGCCTGATGGGGAGCACCCTCGACGCGATGATGCGCGCCAGCACGCGCCGCGCCATTACCGGCGCGGACGTCGTGATCAACGTGCCCCTGAAAGAATACGGCTCGCTCGACTGGCGACGGTACAAGGAACTGATCGCCGAAGGCTACCGTGCGGCTGAAGCGAACCGCGCAGCGTTGCTGCCGCTGGCCGTGGACGAGGAGGCCTGGCAGGCGTGGCGAACGGCGCGGAGTCGCGCGCGCCGGACCTCCCTGCCGGTGCCCGCCGCCGTCCGCGTCGAGGGCGCGGCCGCCGCCGACGCCGAGCTGATCCGCCGCGCGCTCCTGCCGTCAGTCGGCAAGCCATTCGATCCGGCGGTCATCGAGAAGCAACTGTCCGAGCTCGGCGGCCTCGATCGCTACGAAGCGTTCACCTGGCAGCTTGCCGGCATCGACGGCGCCGATGGCGTGGTCGTCACGGCCCGGCCCAAACCGTACGGCCCGCCGTTCCTGTTCCTGGCCATGAGCCTCGAGAACACGACGTCGAACGACTTCCGCTTCGGCCTCGGCGGGCGCTACCTCGCTTACGACAAGTTCGGATCCGGTTCAGAGCTGCGTATTGACGCCGCCGTCGGATCCGATCCGTCGGCGGCCATTGCGCTCTACCGGCCGGCCTGGGGCTCGCCGCTGTTCGTCGAGCCGTATGCCGGCGTCAAGACGACGGCGCTCAACGTCGTGCAGGACGAGCACGTGATCGCGACGTACCGCCAGACCCGGGCCGGCTTCGGCGGAGACGTTGGCGTCAATCTCGGCCCGGTGGATGACGTACGCTTGGGCGCCCGCCTGAGTCACCTCACGGCCAGCAGCCGCGTCGGCGATCCCGGTCTGCCCGAGCTCTCTGGCAAGGAAACGGATCTGGTGCTCCGCTGGACGCACGACGGGCAGGACAGCGCCATCCTGCCCACGCGCGGCGTGCACTCGGAAAGCACGATCAACCATATCTTCGACGCGCCGGAACCGCCGCCCGGATCCGGCATCACCCGGTCGAGCACCGGAGTGACGCGAGCAGAAACCGCCCTGTCTTGGGTCCGATCGTTCGGCACCGGTCAACGCCGCCGCCTCTTCACGTCCGGCGGGATCGGGACCACGTTCGACGGCCGGCCGTTGCCGACCGAGCAGTTTGTGCTCGGAGGCCCGCTGCGACTTGGCGCGTACGACGTCGGCGAACGGCGCGGCGACCGGTACCTGCTCGCCAACGGCGGCTACCTTCACCAGATCGCGCGCCTGCCCGATCTGGTCGGCGGCGCGGTCATGCTCGGAGGATGGCTGGAGGTCGGCAACGCGTTCGACGACTGGGCCAACCCGGCCTTGACGACGCAGGCGAGCGCAGCGCTCATCGCCGATACGCTCATCGGACCGGTGTTGGCCGGCTTCAGCGTCGGCGCCGACGGCGCCTCGCGGTTCTACCTCGGCATCGGGCGGATTTTCAGGTGAAGAAGAGCCCGGCGTTTTTGGGAACCCCTCGAGGCCAGAAAAGCTCTTCCCCCAACCTCGCGTGGATCGGCGTGGTTGTCGCGCTGTACCCAGTCTGCCGCTGGTTCGCCGAGGTGAAACGCCGCGGCGGCGGAGGGTGGCTCGGTTAGTCGCGCCAGTTAGCGGACAAGGAACAGCATGACGCGCGTGCCGGTCGCCGTTTCGATCGAGGCGTCCACCACGAGCGTGTAGGCGCCGGGGGCGAGCCCGGCGAGCGGCAGGTTGATGCGATACGCGGCCGCCCGGGCTGCGCTGAATTCGGCCGGCGTCAGCACGGACGCATCCTCGGCCACGACGTCGGATCCTCGCAGCAGCCGCGACCGCATGCGCACCGGCACGATCGGATCGTGGCGAGTGGTGCCCTGGTAGACCGCCACGACGGCGCCCACGCGGTCGGTCCGGGAGAACTGGCGGAGCGACGTCGGGACCACCGGGACGAGCGACGAGAGGAAGTCGCGCGGCGCGGCCGGAATCGACGGATCGACGTCGATGACGAGGCCCGAAAGCGTGAACGGATCGGACGCGAACCGCGGCACCGCGACATATCCGAAGACACTGGACGCCAGAGCGGGATCGCGGCCGGTCACGCTCACGCGAACCTCGTAGTCGCCGGGCTTCAGATCCAGACGGGAGAGCAGATCGATTCGACGATCGACCGACGTCGCGGCGTCGGGCCAGAGCACGTCGAGTGTCTGCCGCGCCGTGCCGACCGGCCGGCCGTACGGATCGAATGCGCGCGCCACAATCTCGAGGGGCTCGCGGCGGGCATCGCTGTCGGCCGGTCCGGTCGGCCGCTCGAGACCCACGACCACGGCAAGCCCGGCTCGCGCGGGATCCGGACCCGCAAATGGGGCCAGCGTCAACGACAGGGCGCGCGTCGCCACGGGTAGGAGCCCGGACAAGACTCGCGTGCCGGCGGCGCGGCTGGCGGCAGGAATCTCGCCGGCGTCGGACGGCGGTGCCGTTGCGCCGCCGCCGGACTCGTCTGCCGGCACGCGCTCGTAACCTCTTCTCGTCTGCACCCTGACCCCGCGCCGGTTGACCTTGACCTCGATGCGGTGGAATCGTCCGTCCATCGCCTGGCTGGTGGGCAAGAACCCGATCAGGTAGTAGGCGTCGCTTTCGTGAATGATGGCCGGCACGGCCTCCTGCGGTGCGTTCGTATTGACCACGGTGCGGCCGCCAGTCCGGGAGGGCAGGACTTCGAGCTCGCCTTGCCGCACGAGCTGCGGCATCCCGCCGCGAATCCCGGTTCTCGCTGCGGCGGGCGCCATCTGCGTCTGGAGTCCGCTCGGGTCGATCGAATGAATCGTCAAGCCGGATCGATCGAGCGCGCGGAGCATCTTCTCGCGCGCGTCTTTCATGCGAAAGACGCAGTCCGTCTCCGTCGTCTGCAGGGTGAGGCTCGCACCGATGAACAGCAGCACTTTGCGCCGGCGCGCCACCTGGCTCACCGCTTCAGCGACGTGCTGAATCGTCTCGGGCACGCAGACGCCGCAGTAGCAGCGCCCGTCGAGCAGCGGAGACAGCGGTATGAACCCCGCCGCGACGGCGAGCCCGTCCTCCAGGGCCTGGGCTTCTGCCGACGGCGCGGACGCGAGATCGTTGCGCGCGATCGCCCGCAGCAGGCGCGCCCGATCGGACGTCAGGTTCTGCGGGACGCCCTGGTTCGTCGACACGACCGCGCCGAGATCGCCGGGGCCCAGCTCGTTGACGGCCGCAACCGCAATGCGCCGGGCGTCGAGCGTCGGCTGGCCCTGCGGGATGGACCGATCCATGACGATGACCACGACGCGGCCCTCGTCGCCGAGCTGATTGGTCACAACGTCGGGCGGCGCGAGGAGCGCGGCCGCCGGTGCCGCGGCGGCTTCACGCGCGGGGACGTCCACGGCACTGAACGCGACGACCGGCCGTGGCTTGCCGTCTTCGAGGACCGTGAAGTCGGCCGCGGTCAGGCCACGCAGCGGACGACGGTCCCTGTCGAGCACAGCGACGTCTACCTGCACGAGATCGACGCGATCCCGGAACGTCGCCTGCGCGCCGGCAGGCGGCGTCTGCTCGGCCCGCACCGCCAGCGCCACGATGCAGCCGGCCGCCAGTACCAAGGCCAGCCGTCGACGCCGATTCTTATTCGACGACTCCACGGGCATCAGGGTAACGCGAACGAGGCGCTGGGCATCGTCAAGCGCTCTTCACTCCGGACCTCAAGCTGACGGTCCGGAGTCGCGCCGGTTAGCCGGTTAGAATGAGCATGCCAGCACCGAGCCGCCGGAACCCGACATGCCGCGAGCCCTCACGAGAGTCGCCGGCGTTCTTCTCGCCTTCGGTATGCCAGCCGGCATGCTGCTGGCTCAGCAACAGCAACCGCCGGTCTTTCGCGGGCGCGCCGATCTGGTCCAGGTCGACGTCGCCGTGGTCGACAAGGACGGCCGTCCGGTCCACGGGTTGACGAAGGACGACTTCACGGTGCTCGACCGGCGCACGCCGCAAGCGATTGCGTTCTTCGAGGCCTTCCGCTTCGACGCCGAGAAGGCCGCGGCCGCCTCGGTCGCCTTCCCGCCGACGTTGAGGAAAGATTTCACCAGCAATCAGACCGCGCGGGCGTCACGGCTGGTCGTCATGGTGATCGACGATCTGCACCTGTACAAGAACCGCACCGAGCGCACGAAGCAGATCGGCCGCGACGTCGTCCGCGATCTCGGACCGGCGTCGTCCATGGCGGTGCTCTTCACGAGCGGCGATCGCAGCGTGGAAGTGACCGAGGATGCGGGCGCGCTGGCCGGCGCCATCGATCGGCTCGAAGGCCGCCGGCCGTACCCACGGCCGCTGCCAGTCGTCGATCAGCGGGGCGGTGACCTGCAGATCTTCAACGACAACATGGCGCTGCTGCGCACGCTCAAGGAGGCCGCCCGCGCGCTCGCCGGCGGGCAGCAGCGGCGCAAGGCGTTCGTGCTCGTGTCGGAGTGGTTCGCACGCGATTTGTCCGGGCTGTTCGACGTCATGGCCCCGGCCGGCGCGCCACCCGAAGGCGGCGCCGCCTATGTCTCCGGCAATCTCGAGGCGTTTGCCGGCCTCAAGCCGGATCCGGATCACACGATCTACGAGCTCATCGATGCGATGGACGCGTTCCGCCGTTCGAACGTCGCGGTCTACGCGATCGATCCGCGCGGAGAAGTGACCGCGCAGGAGCTGATGCAGGAGTGTCACCCGAGTTTCAGCGTGGACGATCCGTGCCTGGCCGAGGGCTGGGGCAACTGGGTACGGCAGGCGCAGCGCGGCGTGGCGCTCACGGCCACCGCTTCGGGCGGTTTCGCGATCACCGACAGCGATGACTTCACCGGCGGCCTGGCGCGCATCGTCCAGGATCTCGATCAGTACTACGTCCTCGGCTTCTACCCGTCCGCTCCGGAGGGCAAGGGGTACCGCCAGATCGAAGTTCGCGTGAACCGGCCAGGCGTCACGCTGCGCTACCGGCGCGGCTACGTTGGCGGGTCGAGCACGCCGGCGCCGAAGAACGCCGACCCGCTGGCGGAGCTGGCCGCCGGCGCGCTGCCGGCGACGGACCTGCCGTTGCGACTGAGCGCGACCGCCCGGCCGGTGGCACCGGGCGAGGGCAAGGCCGCGATCGCGCGGGGACGGCGTCCGCCGGACCCCAGGGCTGCAAGGCTCTGGATCGCCCTGGAAGTGGCGCTGACGCGTCGAGACATCGCGCGGCCGGACGGTACGTTGGGTGACTCGCTGCGCTACACCGTCTTTGCCGTCAATCTCAAGACCAAGAAAGTGGCCGCACAGTTCACGAACACGGCGCAGCTCTCGTCGGCGCAACTGCCGAAGGCCCCGGTCGGTGACGCCGTCGCATTCGTGATCCCGATCGAGATGTTGCTCCCGGCCGGTGAGTATCAGCTGCGTGCGTCGGCCACGAGCACGCGGCTCGAACGGGGCGGCAGCGTGTATCTGACGATCGACGTCCCCGACTTCAGTGCCGCGCCGCTCGCGATCGGCGGGCTCCTCATCGGCACCGGCGGCCCGCAGCGCGTGCCGATGGCCGCCACTTCTGTCTCGCTGCCCTTCACCCCGTCGGTCGATCGCGAGTTTCAGACCGCGGATACGCTCCGGATTTACTTCGACGTCGTCGCCAGGCGCGCCGCCGCGATGAGCGCGCGCGTCGAGGTCCGCGACGCCGGCGGTCGCGTCGTCAAGGGAACGACGCTGCCAGTGGCGGCGACCGATCGCGGGCACGTCGATCTCCAACTGCCGCTCGCCGGGATGCCGCCGGGCGCCTACGTCCTGCGCGTCTCGGTCAGTGACCCGGCCAACACGGCTTACCGCGAGACGGGTATCCTCATTAGATAGATGACGAAAGCAATTCTTGAGGTCCGGCGATTCTTGAAGTCCGGCATTACTTGAGGTCCGGTGATCCTTGAGGTCCGGCGATCCTTGAAGTCCACTGCCTGAGGTCCGGCGATTCTTGAAGTCCGGTGAAGCTCGAAGTCCGACCGATCCGCGAGGTCCTTTGCTGGAGGTCCGGACGACCGGTGCGTTCTACGCCGGACGTCGGGTGCCTGTCACACTGGACTTCGAGCGCGATTCATTCCGGACCTCAAGCGCAGTTGGACCTCAAGTGGCTTCCAATCCGGCCTTCAAGCGCGCTTGAAGCCGGACCGCAAGTGCGGTTCAGTGCGGACCTCAAGCGCACTTCCCTTCGGACCTCAAGCGACAGTTCAGCGTTCAGCGTCCGCTGAGCATCTTGAGCATGTCGAGCGGGAGTTTGGTGCCGGCCCGCTCGTTGGCGCGGCGGATGCGGTCGGCGGTCATGCCGTGGTCGCGGAGCGAGATCAGATCGTCGAGCGCGATCTTGTCGTAGCCCAGCGCCTTCAGTTCCTTCGCGTAGTCGGGCGTGACGCCGTGGTCGCGGGCGCGGATGAGCGACGACATCGGCAGGTTCGTGTAGCCCTGCGCCGCCATCTCGCGGATGTAGTCGGGCGTGATCCCGTGATCGCGGGCCTGGACGAGATCGTCGAGTGCCAGGGTGTGGCCGAGCTTCTTGACCTCGTTGACGTACTCCGGCGTGATGCCGTGATCACGGGCGCGGACCAGCTGGTCGAGCGGGAGCTTCGAGTGGCCGGCGGCGCCGAGCTCGCGAATGTAGTCGGGCGTGATGCCGTGGTCGCGCGCGTTGACCAGGTCGGCCATCGGCAGCGAGCCATGCCCGTGGTCGCGCATCCCGCGGACGTAGTCCGGCGTGATGCCGTGGTCACGCGCATTGCGGAGGGTGTCGGCGGGCAGATTCTTGTAGCCGCTGTCGGCCATCTCGCGGACATAGTCCGGAGTGATCCCATGATCGCGCAGGACGATGAGCGGATCGAGCGAGCCGAGGCGGTAGCCGAGGACCCCCATCTCGCGAAGGTAGGTCGTGTGCACGCCGTGCTGACCGGCCCGCACGAGATCCGGCGTCGTCAGGTTCGTGTAGCCCTGCTTGGCCGCTTCGTCGAGAAACGCGAACCCGATGTCGGCGCGGGCGAGCTGATACTGCTCGGTCGCGGAGGGCCGGGCCAGGCCGCGCTTGGCCAACTCGGCGGCGAAGTTCGGATCGGCGGCGAACGTGAACGTGCCCGCGCCGACGCCGTTGCGCATGACGCCTTCGAACGTGAACGTGCCGGCATCGCGCCGGATGCGGAACTGCACGGGACCGCCGGCGCCGGTGAGCTGCGCGGCGGTCAGCCCGTCCAGCTGCTCGATCGGTACATTGGTGCCGTGCGACGAGTTGAGCTCGCTGATGCGCAGGTGCACCGTGCCCTTGACGTCGGTGGGCCGAATTTCCCAGGTCCCGGGCCGGTTGTCCTGTGCGATCCCGAGCGCGCCGGCGGCCATGCGGACGAGGTCGGCCGCGCTGAGCCGGCCGTTCAGGTACGCACGCCACGTCGCGCGGACGTGATCGATTGCCGGTCTGGCGCTCGACCAGATCGATTGCGAGACATCGCGATCGCGTTCAGCGGCCCGGACGGCCGGTGCCGCGCAAGCGAGGCCCACGAGCAGCGCGATGGACGCCGCGGCGGCGGCCACCCGGACGCGAACGGTGAGCAGGCGCCGATTGCGCGCCTCGTCGAGCGCGGCGAGCATGCGCCCCTCGAGCTGGTGCGGCCGCGCCATGGTCAGCGCGAGCGCCGGCGCTCGGTCCGCACCGGCGGCGTAGGCGATCTCGAGCAGATGGCCGGCGTACGCGCGCGGCTCGGTGCCCGCAGCAATCACCCGGTCGTCGCACGCGAGCTCGCGCTCGATGCGCATCCGTCGCGCCGCCTGCCATACGCCGGGATGGAACCAGTAGATCGCGCACGCGACTGACGCCAGCGTCTGCGTCAGACAGTCGCGCCGGGCGACGTGCGCCAGCTCGTGCAACAGCACGGCTTGCCGGCGCTCCTCCGTCCAGAGATCGGCGACGGCCGGCACGACGATCGCCGGACGCCCCGTCCCGAAGACCGCCGGGACGTTGACGTCGCGGCTTCGCAACAGTCGAACCGGCCGATCGACGCCGGCGCGCGCCGCGCAGTCGGCGACCAGTCGCGTCCATTCCGGATCGCCAACCTCGTTCGCGCGGCGGGCCAGCCGACGGACGACCAGCCGCTGGCCCAGCAGGTACACGAGAAGCGCAAGTGCGCCCGTGATGTAGATCGCCATCATGACCGTCCCCCATGAGACGGCCGGCGTTGCCGGAACGTTGAACGCCGGCGCCTCAGGAGCGAAGAACGCAGGACGATCGGCCGGCGTGAGCTCCACAAATGGCGGATCGACGGAGGTGATGGCGGAGAGATTTGCCGCCGGGACCGCGGGCGCGGCGGGCGCTGAACTGGCGGCCGGCATGGTCAGGATTGGCCATGCCGGCAGGAAGAATGTCGCCACCGGCAACCCGAGCACGCCGACGAGCGCCAGCGTCCAGACCAGGTGGCGGGCCGCGGCCGACGCGCGCCGGCCGGCGATCGCCTGGACGAGCGCCGCGATCGCCAGCACGGCCGAGATTTTGATCACAAACCAGATCGCCGCGGATGCGGCGGTGCCCGTGAGGAGCGTACTCATCGCTCGTCTCCCTGTTCGCGTGCGCGCTTCAACAGCTGACTCAGCCGCCGGTACTCGACCTCGGAGATCTGCGTCGATTTGTTGTCGAGCAGCGCCGCGATCGCCGAGCCGGGCGAGTCGTTGAAGAAGGTGCGCACGAGCTGTTTCAGCGCCGACCGGCTGGCGTCTTCGGGCGCCACCGCCGGGAAGTACACGTGACGCGGGCCGTCGTACTCGCGAGCGAGGAGCCCGCGGTCGATCATGATTTCGAGGAGCTTGCGGACGCTCGACGGGCTCGACGCGTCGGGGAGCTCCGACCGAATCTCCTCGACCGTCGCGCGACGGCGCCGGTAGAGGATCTCCATGATCTGGCTCTCGCGGCGGGTGAGGTCGAGACGGGTCGGCTTGGGCATGCGCCTGGGCTCTCTACGGTTTGCGCGAATAATTTCGCCTACAGCGAATATATTCGCGGTCACATGCTCTGTCAAGACGTGGGAAAGGGTTCCGAGGTTCCGGGGTTCCGGGGTTCCGGGGTTCGGGTTCCGGGGCGTGCAGGAACCTCGGAACCGAACCTCGGAACTCCGGAACTCCGGAACCCCGGAACCCCGGAACCTACGTCAATGCCCTATCAATAGGAAACGCCTGTCCACTCCAGGCCCGCACCGAAGTCCACGGTTGCGCCGGCGCCGACCAGAATTCGTGGGTCGGCGCAAGCCCGAGCGGCAGCAGTCCGGCGGCGCACAGGTACAGGCTGCCCGTCGAGATGTAGGTTTCGCCGGCGCCCGGCTGGTGACCGCAGAAGCCGATGCGCAGCCACCCGTTCGCGTCGAACGTGCCCGGCGCCTCGATCGATTTCCTGATCGCAGCCGTCAGCGCCCCGCGCACCTGCGGCGGTGACACGCCTTCGGGCAGCGCCTGTCGCAGGGCGATCTGCGCGAGGAGCTGGAGCGCGCCGAACCGGTACGCGATCGAGCGGCCGATCGGCGGAAAGCTGCCGTCGGGCGCGATCAAGCGCTCGAGAATCGCCGCATAGCGCTGCGCGCGGCGGTCTTCCTTCGCGGAGAGATCCTTCCAGACGGGCATCTCGCCGCGCACGACGTCGAGCACGTCCAGCAGCATCGGGTGGATGACGAAGCTGTTGTAGTAGTCCCAGTGAAACTCGGGACCGTCGCCATAGATGCCGTCGCCCTTGTACCACTGGTCGTGCTGGCGGAGCGCGTAGTCCACGCGCGTGCGGTCCCATGCGGCGCCGAGCTTCGCCAGGCCCGCTTCCACGGTCGCGGAGAACAGCAGCCAGTTGCTGAAGCTCGGCGTGATCGACCGGCTCGATTCGAGCGCGGCGATCAATTGCCGGCGCGTCGCCGCGTCGAGCGCATCGCCGAGCGCCCCCGGGGCGCGCAACACGCCCTGCGCCAGAAACGCCGCGTCCACGAGCGGCTGCCGGCTGGCCGGACGGCCGGGCCGGGCGGCGCCGGAGAAATTCAGAAAATCCTTCGACGCCGGATCGACCGCGCGCGCGAGCGCCCGCCGCGTCAGCGCCGCATAGCTCCCGCGCAGCCGCCCTTCCTCGGTGTCGTCGGCGGCCAACTCGAGCCACGGCGCGATCCCGGCGACCAGCCGCCCGAACGCTTCGAGATGCGTCACGCCGGCGCGATTCGCATTCGCGGCCTCCTCCACCGGCATGCGCGCGATGAGCGTGTCGCTAGCGAGGTTGTTGAGGACGGGATCGGCGAGTCGCCGGAGCACGCCGACCCAGACGCCGCGATCGCCAGGCGGGGTTTGCGCGGCCTCGACGTGTCCGCCACGCGACGCCATCGCGACCGCCCCGCCACTCACCCCGAGCCGCTTGAAGAAATCGCGTCGATCCACGTCGCTCCTCCGTTTCGCGCATTGTAGACTCCGGCCATGCCGCCCAAGGTGTCTCGCCGCGACTTTCTCAAGACCGCGCCGGTGGCCGCCTCGCTCGCCTCGGCCGCCGCCGCGAGCCGTCCGGCCCCCGTCAGCGCCAGCCAGCAAAAGCCGGTCGTCCGCATCTCGAGCGCGAGCTATCGGCCCGGCGCCGACTACCCCATCCGGCCGCAGGCGTATGCCGACGTGACGCTGACCGACGGTTTCTGGCGGCCGAGAGTGGCGATGAACGCGGGTGTGACGATCCCGTTCGAAGTCGCGAAACGCGACGCCGGTGATCGAGGACTTGGCGGCGGCGTGCTCGAGGCGGCGATCCTCTCGCTCGCCACCCACCCGAATCCGTCGCTGCAGGCGCAGGTGGACACGCGCGTCCGCGCGATGGCGCAGTCGGCCGGCAACGGCAACAACGGCTTCGAGATTGCCGCGACGTACTACCGCGTGACGGGACGCCGCGACCTGCTCGACCCCGCGATCAAGACCGCCGACGCGCTCTACGCCGATTTCGTCGCCAGGAACCCGCCCTTCTCGGGCGGCGAGCGCGACGCGATCAACTGTGTGCAGCTCTACCGGGTGACACAGAACAAGAAGCACCTCGATCTGGCGAAGCACTACCTCGATATTCGCGGTCTCGAGAACTCGGTCAACCGCAGCCGGCACAATCAGTCCTACAAGCCGGTCCTCGAGCAGCGCGAGGCGGTCGGCCACGCCGTCAATTGCGTGACGCTCATGGTCTCGCTCGCGGACGTCGGCGTGTTGACCGGCCTCAAAGACTACTTCACGGCGGCCGAGCGCATGTGGGCCGACGCCGTGGAACGCAAGATGTACATCACGGGCGGCGTCGGGACGACGGGGAACGAAGGCTTCGGGGAGCCGTACTCGCTACCGAACATTTCCGCGTACGCGGAGACGTGCGCGGTGTTGATGTTCATCACGTTGAACCACCGGCTCTTCCTCGCGACCGGCGACAGCAAGTACATCGACGTCATGGAACGCGGGATGTACAACAACGCGCTCAGCGGCGTCGCGGCGTCGGGGAATCGCTTCTTCTACGTCAACCGGCTCGCGAGCGCCGGCGACGGACGCGACCTCCGCTGGGAGCGCGCCTCGCTCGAGTGCTGCCCGCCGAATCTCGTCCGCTTCCTCGCCTCGATGCCAGGATTCGTCTACGCGCAGGGAACAGGCGGCGCGATCTACGTCAACCTCTACCTCTCGAGCAAGACGACGTTCAACGTGAACGGACGATCGTTGGCGCTGACCGTGGACAGCGAGATGCCCTGGGGCGGCCGCTCGACGATCACCGTCTCGACCCCCGACGACACGAAGGCGGCGATCAGGCTGCGGATTCCGGGCTGGGCGCGAAACCAGCCGGCGCCCGGCGGCCTGTATCACTACGCGGATCGTGTCGACGAGACGGCCGTCGTCTCGGTCAACGGCCAGCGCGTGAGCAGCACGCCGGACAATTTGGGCTACGTCACGATCGATCGATCGTGGAAGGACCGGGACGCGGTGACGGTAGAGCTCCCGGTCCACGTCAGGCAGGTGCTTGCGGACGCTCGTGTGAAGGACGACAGCGGCAAAGTCGCGGTCGAGCGCGGCCCGCTGGTCTACTGCGCCGAATCGCCGGACCTCGACGGCGAGCGCGCCCTCGGCGTGATGCTGGACACGACGCGTCCGCTCCAGGGCGTCACCGATGCCGGCCTGTTCGGCGGTGTCACGGTCGTTCATGCCGAGGCGCGGAATCTGACGACTTCCTCGTCAGCGGCGCGGCGCGTACGGCTGATCCCGTACTCGCTGTGGGCGAACCGCGGCGCGGCCGAGATGAGCGTGTGGCTGCCGACGCGGGCGTACGCGCCGGGCGACGTCGGACCGGCCGGCGGCTTCATCTTCTACGTGAATCCGAATGACGCGACCGACCGGTGGCGCTATCTCGAAGCGGCGCCGTTCGATCAAAGCGCAGGCGCGAAGTGGGTCTGCTTCCGGACGGCGATTTCCGGAGCGCGCGGCACCGCGGTCGGCACGGGCAAACAGAATACGGCCGACATGCTCGCGGCCTGTGCGGACCCCGGCACCGCCGCGCAGCTTTGCGCGACGCTGGAGGTCAACGGCATCCGCGGCTGGTTCCTGCCCTCACGCGAGGAACTGCTGCTGATGTACCGCCACCTCAGAGCCACGGGCGCCGCCACGTTTGGCGATCGCGGCCTCACCGACAACTTCAGCTACTGGACGTCGTCGCAACTGACCGCCGACATGGCCGGGCACATCGACTTCGCGGATCTCGGCCGCGTCCACTTCGACGACAAGGACTTCCCGCGCCGCATCCGAGCGATCCGTCAGTTCTAATCACATGAAAGCCTTCAACACAGAGTTCACGGACCACACGGAGATCACGGATTTTTTTGGGGGATTGCTAGAGCAGGAGCAATAACCCCAACCGAAATCCGTGTGCTCGGTGCGCCTCCGTGATGTCCGTGTTATGGCCTTGAGGGGCCTGTCGGGTGCGACGTCGGCAGGTTGTTCGCGATCTTCGTGGAATCTGCGCTGCACGTCGGGTGACCGAAGCCGCTCTTGCTCGTCGTGTGACCCGTCGCGGGATCGACGACGACGTCGTGAATGATGTTGTCCTTGCCGGCGCCGGCGACGCCCGCGGGCACGTTGTCGAGATTGAGCGCGTGCCGTACTTTCCACGCGATGATGTGGTCGGCGCACGAGGTGTCGCCGCTCACGCCGAGCCCGCCGATCAAGCGGCCGGCCGCGGTGTAGAGCCCGAGGCCGCCGCCGAACACGTTCACGCCGCCGCCGCGCTTCCCCCGCATCGGATCGTTCGCCGTCCCGTACTGCATCGCGGGACCGCCATAGGCGACCGACGGATCGACCGGATTCGACTCCTGCAAACCGAACAGCGACTGCCCCGGCTGGACGGCGGAAAACAGGTTCGCCGTGGACAACGCAAACTTCGGCAGGCTGAACGCGTTGGCGGTGTTCGCCTTCTGCGCTGAGATCACGCGGCTGCCCGGCCACTGATCGCCGCGATCGGTTCCGCTGAACGCGACCTGGCAAACGACGCCGTCACGGTCGACGACGGTGCCCCACATGTGGAAGCCGAGCCCGCCGTTGGCCTGCGCCTGCGCGGCCGCGAGCGCTTTCTGCAACACGCCGTGCATCGGCAGCTCCTTGCAGCCCTCGACGCCCTGCGTGGCCGCCGGACTCGCCGTCAAGAACCACCCGAGGAAGAGGCACCCGATCGTCGCTCTGCGCACCATACGACCTCCCAAACGACTCCCGATGATCGACACACCCGCGCCGTCTACTGGAACGCCTGGGACGCGAGAAGCGCGATCATCTGGTAGCCCAGCCCGCTCGGATGAATGCAGTCGGCTGCCACCAGCTGATTCGCGCCGATCGCAAACGGCACGAACAGATCGATGACCTGTGCGTTGTACTTCTGCGCGATCGATCGAATCCGCGTGTTGAGACCGCGATCGAGCACCGTGCCCGGTGCGCCTTCGAGCGTCACGGTGCCCAGGAGCACGTTCTCTGGTGATTGGCAGCCGGTCCGCAGCAGCGAATTGTACTGCGTGCGCATCAGAATGTGCCCGCCCGGTCCTACCGCGTCCCGCAGTGCGGCAATCGTGTGGTCGATGGTCTGCTCGACTTCATTCAAAAGCGCGTTGAATCGGCCGAGACAGCTTGCGCTGTGACGGCAGACGGCCGCCTGCGGGCCCAACGCCACTTCGCCGAGATCGTTCCCGCCACCACCCCAGGTCACGACGATCGGCGCATGTCCCTGGATCGCGGCCAACGCCGCGGGCAGCTGATCCCGCCAGATGTCACGCACCTGAGCGCCCGGCACGCCGAAGTTGTGCAGCTCGACCGGCTGCTGGAACACACCCGACAGAAAGTTGCCGAAGAGCGGCACAAAGCCGATGCCATCGATCAGGATGTCGTCGCGGAGGCCGAACTCGAGGGAGTCGCCAATGGCCGCGTAGACCGGCCCGGGGGGCGACTTGGCCAGAAAGGTTGGCGATCCGGCGACCACCAGACTCAGCAGGACACCGAGGATCACGGCTGAGAACCGGGCAACGATACGCAAGGGGAAGCGAGCCATCGTGCGACCTCCAATTTGTGCGCAACCGCTCGATCTAGCTCGTCGGGCTTCACGAACAGCCGACGGCGGGGGACCAGGAATGTACTACAGTCTGGACACTCGGAATCGGTGGCCAGTACAATCGCTCGCAACTTCTACACGGCGGCTCACTTGAGTTGGCGTCGTACACTGCCGCGCTGCCACTTGCGCGCGGCGCCCAAAAACGACGCCAAGTCAAGTGAGCGCCGGGATTAGAGTGCCATGACACGCGGGGGGTTCTGCGCGGCGTTGCTCTTGACGCTGGCGTCGATCGTGATTTCGGCGCAGGCGCCGGCCACGCGGCGCGTGGGCGTCACGGCGGTGCGTCCTCGCGCCGCGCCGCTCCAGACCGCGGCGCCCCAGACCTTCGCGAAGTTCTGTTTCGAATGCCACGGCACCGCGAAGCCTGAGGCGGACCTCAGCATCGAGCGCCTCATCAAGCAGTCCTCGCAGTCGTCGGTCGCCGAGTATTGGCAGCAGTGGGAACGCGTCGCCGAGATGTTGGAAAGTGAGAGGATGCCGCCGCTCGATGCGCCGGACTTCCCGACCGATTCGGAGCGCGCCGCCGCCGCTTCCTGGATTCGATCGTCGTTGAAAGCGTACGAAGCTGCGCACGCAGGCGATCCCGGGCGCGTCACCGTCCGGCGGCTGACGAGCGCCGAGTATCGCTACGCGGTGCGCGATCTGACCGGCATCGACGTCAAGGTCGAGCTCGAGACATCCAGTGACTCGGTCGGCGGCGAGGGATTCACGAATTTCGGTGACGTCCAGTTCGTCCAGGACGCGAATATCGAGCGCTATCTCGAAGCCGCCAAGCTCGTCGCCGAACACGCCATCGTCGGCGCCGGCCCGCTCGCCTTCTCCGCTGATACGGGCCAGACCGGCCTCGAAATCTCCGCGCTCAACCGCATCAACGAGCTCTACGCGACGAAGGGATTCCGCGTCGTCTCGGGCGAAGGCGGGCGTCCGTTCGGGCTCGAGCGCTACGGCAAAGCGTTTTTCGTCGCGTGGTACTACAAGCATCGCGTGGCGCTCGGCGATCCGGCGGCGACGATCCGTGGACTCGCGGCGAAGGAAGGCATCACCGGCCGGTTCGCCGATCACATCTGGGAGGTCGTCAACCGGACGACAACGAGCTACCCCACCCGCGACACCGTCGTGGCCTGGACGAACCTGCCGGCGCCCACCGCGGACGTCAGTGTCTCGATCGCGAAAGCGCGTGCGGGCTGCGACGAGATCTACAAGGCGCTCACCACCTGGCCGAGCTGGTTCTTCGCCCGCGGCGATCTGGCCGCCGGCGGCGCCGGCGACGAGAGCCCGCTGACGTTCGACGACTCGACGCTCAAGGTCGAATCCTCGCGCCGGTTCACGTATGGGTTGGGCACGCGAGCAGGCCGCGGCCGCGGACCGGTCACGCCGGGTCCGTCGAAGGTGTATCTGACGTTCACCAGCCTCAATCGCAGTCCGGGCGTGACGCCCGTCGTGATCTGGCGCAATGCGCGCGTCGTGACGCGGGCGGCGCCCGGTCCAGGACGAGGAGCGCCCGGCGCCGCGACGGCTGCCACCACGCCGGCGGCACCAGGTCGGGGAGCCGCCGGACCGGTGCTCTCGACGCAGTCGCTCCGATCACTGCTGCCCGACGACGCGGCCGCAACCCTGAGCTTCGGCACGAGTCCGGACGGCACGGCGATCGGCCCGGACGACTTCGCCACGACCGGAACGGTGTCGTTCGTGATTGACGTGCCGGCCGGCGGCAACACGATGGAGCTCCAGGCCGAGGCCGGGCTGGGCACGGACAAGAACGCCGTCGTCCGCCTCATGATCACCGACCGGCCGGAAGGCTCGGCGCGCGATGCCATCCAGCGCGTCCTGCTGGGCGATCCGAAGAGCCCGGGGTACGAAGTGTTCCGCGCGGCGATGACGGAGTACGTTTCGCTGCTGCCACCGAACTCGCACGGCGAGGCGAACCCGGCGGACAAGGATCCCGTGCCGCCGCCGTTCGACAACACTTACAACAGCCCGGAGCACGACGCCTTCGTGCTGAAGGTGAAATATCAGCGCAGCGACAAGTTTTTCACCGACAACCTGGTGGACGGCGTCGATCGCGCCCGACTCAATCAGGCGTGGAACGATCTGCTCGGATCGTGGCCGTATCACGACGCGTATCTCGGCATGCTCATCGATCACTACGGCCTGGCGTTGAAGAGCCGCAGGATCCAGGATCTGGACGCCGCCGGGATCGCGGCGCTGCCTGCCGACGTCAGGCCGCACGTGAAATCGCTGCGGGCGAGCTTCGACGATGTGTCACGCGCGATGAAGCTTGCTGAGCCCGGCCACCTCACTGGCGCGCTCGAGCTGGCCAGCCGCGCCTGGCGCCGGCCACTGACGGTGGCAGAGAAGGCCGGCCTGCGCGCGTTCTACCAGAAGTCGCGGACTGTGAATCAACTCGATCACGACGCAGCGATCCGGACGCTCGTCGCGCGCATCCTGGTCTCGCCGGCATTTCTCTATCGCGTCGAGACCGTCGCGAGCGGTCCCGAGCGTGCGCTCACCGGCTGGGAGCTGGCCAGCCGCATGAGCTTCTTCCTCTGGTCCTCGATTCCGGACGACGAGCTGCGGCGTGCCGCGGCGGCCGGCGAGTTGAGCCAGCCGGCGATGCTGACCAGGCAGGTGAGGCGGATGACAGCGGATCCCAGGGCCCGCCGCGTGGCGACCGAGTTCTTCGGACAGTGGCTGGGCTTCTATCACTTCGACGAGTACCGCGGCGTGGACACCGGACGGTTCCCCGAATTCACAGACGAGGTGAAGACTTCGATGTACGACGAGGCGATCTCGACCTTCGAGTACATCGTGCGCGAAAACCGGCCGGTCAAAGAGATGCTCTACGCCGACTACACGTTTCTCAACAAGCCGCTGGCGAAGTTCTACGGCATCGAGAAAGACGTGAAATCGACCGGCCAGGTCGAACGCGTGGAGGGCGCCGCCACCTTCGACCGCGGCGGCGCGCTGCGTCTGGGCGCCGTCCTGACGACGACGTCAGCGCCGCTGCGGACGAGTCCCGTGAAACGCGGCGACTACGTGCTGCGGCGGATTCTCGGTACCCCGACGCCCCCGCCGCCGGCCGACGCCGGCACGATTCCGGCCGACGATCAGACGTTCGCCGGCCAGACGCTCCGCGAGCGGCTGGCCCAGCACAAGCGCAACGAGACGTGCGCCAACTGTCATCTACGGATCGATCCGCTCGGCTTCCCGCTCGAAGGCTTCGACGCGGTCGGCCGCCGCCGTACCACCTATGCCGACGGCAAGGCCGTGGACGTGACCGGCGAGCTCAAGGACAAGACCACCATCGTCGGCGCCCAGGGGCTGCTGACCTACCTCCAGAGCCACGATAAACAGGTGATGACGACGCTCTCGAAGAAGATGATTGGGTACGCGCTCGGACGGACGGTGCTGGCCTCCGATCGCCCCCTGATCAACGAGATGGCGGCGGCCGGCGGAAACGCGTCGTTTTCGGACTTCGCGGTTAAGATTGTGACAAGCCACCAGTTCCGCTACCGGGCGGGCGACACGAGCGTCGCGTCCGCCGCAACGGCACCGTCGCCGAGAGCAGGGATCCGATGATTCTGGACCGCCCGTTCCGTGAGCCCACGCGCCGCCATTTCCTGCGAGGCGTCGGTGTCGCCCTGGCGCTGCCGTGGCTCGAGTCGCTACCGGTCTTCGGTCAGGCCGCCACGACGGCAGCGAAGGCGAACACGCCGCCGCTCCGGCTCGGCATCGTGTTCTTCTCGAACGGCGTCGAGCCGATTCACTGGTGGGCGAAGGGCACCGGCGCCACGATGGAGCTCGGACCGGCCGTGACGCCGATGCTGCCGCACCGCGCGGACATGGTGTTCCTGCAAGGGCTCTACAACCAGAGCGCTTTCGTCTCGACGAGCCCCCACCTGGGCCGCATGAATGTGCTGTCGGGCGCGCCGGTCAGCCTCGATCCCAACGAGATTCGCGTCGGCACGTCGATGGATCAGATCCTCGCGTCGCAGATCGGCGGACGGACGGCGATCCCGAGCCTCGTGCTGGGCATCGAGCCCAATGAGCTCCGTCTCGAGGACGGCCTCTCGATGATCTACGGGTCGAGCGTCTCGTGGGTCTCCCCGACCAAGCCCGCGACCAAGGAGATCTACCCGGCGCGCGCGTTCGATCGGCTCGTCGGCGACGGCTCGGGCCGCCCGATTGACCGCAGCATCCTCGACGAAGTCCGGCAGGATTCCCAGAGCCTGCGGCCGAAGATCAGCAGGAACGACAACGTCAAGCTGAGCGAGTACCTCGAGTCGATTCGCGACATCGAGAAGCGCATCGGGCACGCGTCGAAAGAGGAACGGATCGAGGGTTGGCGGCCGACGCTGTCACAGCCCGACATGCCGCGTCCGAAGAACGAGCTGCCCCAGGACGTGCCCGATCACATGAAGCTGATGCTCGATCTGATCGTGCTCGCGTTCCAGATGGACAAGACGCGCATCGCGACGGTCATGCTCAACAACGACCTGTCGCAGATGAACTTCAAGTTCCTCGAAGGCGTGCAGGGCGCGCTGCACCTCGACCTCACGCACAACGGCAAGGCGCCCGACAAGGAAGCGATGTACCTGAAGACGAACCAGTTCCACCTCGCGCAGTTCGCCTACATCACGCAGCGGATGAAGGACGTCTCCGAGGGGGAGACGTCACTCCTCGACAATTCGATCCTCGTCTGCACGTCGAGCCTGTTCGACGGCGACGCGCACAGCGCCAACCAGCTGCCGTTCCTCATCACCGGCAAGGGCGGCGGCTCGATCAAGACCGGCCGGATCCTCGACTATCTCGACAAGGGCGACGAGCACCGCAAGGCGTGCAGCCTCCACCTGTCGCTCATGGATCGCATGGGCGTGAAGCTCGATCGGTTCGGCGACGCGACGACGGGGCTGGCTGAGCTGTAAGACGCTTGCGTCGATCCTGAACACGGAGTTCACGGAGCACACGGGGATCACGGACTTTGAGGGGTTAACCCAAGAGCGTCCGTGGCATCCGCGTTTTCTGTGCTCTCCGTGTTGGAGCATCGAAGGTCAGTCTAAGGGTGGTCTCGATAGAACACATACTCGGCCGTGTAGGGCACCCGCATTTCCTCGCCGGGCACATCGCCCGGCGCTGTCGGCGCAAGGCCGCCGACGGTATTCAGACGCTGGATGTGGGTGACCCGTCGAAAGATGCCGGGTCCCGCGCTGGACACCGCGTCGAGCAGGAGCCAGGGAATCGCATCCGGGTTCGGCGTGCATCGGTCCAACACAGTCCCCACCACTTTGCTGCCGCTGTTGCTTTCCCAGGTGGGACCGGCATAGTGGGTGCCGACCGTCCCATGTCCCTCGCTATCCGCAAACAAGAGGGCTTCTGGCGCGACGAAGGCCCAGGCCGTGCCATTCCAGCGGTAGATTTGCACGCCCTCCGCGTACACGTGGAGGGCGATTTTGGTTTCGGCCGGCGCCGCCAACCGTTGACAAGTTCCCAGGTCCGGCCTCCGCTCGTCAGCGCCGGGTGACGTCCCGACCGAAGCGACGACAGCCAGCAGAAACACCGCCAGAACCGCTGGCGTCCGGCGGAACACGCTGAGAGCGGACGTCGTTCGCAGACTCTTCACCATGAGGGTCTCCTTCAGGGCACCTCGACCGCGACAGACCGAGTCGATGCGTCGGCGCGAGGGCTACATGGTAATGCGCAACCGTCCTCCAAAGACCGGACATCGGCTGGGAACCGGGTCCCGTCAGTCTCGAGGCGGTGGATCCTGCCGCGCCGGCGCGGCAAACCAATCCACCTTCGCCACCACCTTCGGTGACTGGGGATCGGCCTCGTAGTTCGGCGTCATGATCTGCACGCCGTGCTCGTTGAAGATGTCCTGGATGTTGGCGTGGAGCGCGCTCAGCGTGAGGTAACGCGATTGCTGATCCTCCAGGCAGACGGTCAGCGTGTACTTCACCGCGGCGCCTTCGAGCGCCGTCTGCAGCACACGCGGCGCCGGGTCACGGCGAATCCCGGGCGTCCGTTCCGCCGCGAGCAACAGCATGGCGTGGACCTGGCGCCAGGGCGTGTCGTAGCCGATGGTCACGGACGTCGGGGTGCGGACCACGTCGGCGAGTCGCGAGTAGTCGGTGGTCGTGTTCGAGACCACGATCGCGTTGGGAATCGTGACCTCCTCGGAGCGCAAGGTCGTGAGCTTGGTGGACAACAGTCCGAGGTGGGTGATCGTGCCCTCGACGTCTCCAATCTTCACGTAGTCACCGACCCGCAGCGCGCGCGAGTACGTGACCATGAAGCCGCTCATCATCTGGTTGACGATCCCGGACGAGCCAAGCGATACCATGAGCGCGACGACGACGCTGAGGCCCTTGAACGCGTCGGTATTGCTGCCCGGGACGTACGGATACGCCACCGCCGCAGCGAACAGCCAGAGCATCCCCATCACCAGGCGTCTCGTCGTGGCCGCCGTCTCCTGGTGGATCCACGGCACGTTGACCGCGCCACGCTCCACGGCGTCGAACCACGGCTCGAGCAACCTGCTGACGAAGCGGGTCAGGAGCAGGATGAGGAGAATGGTGAACAATTCGGGCACGGCACGCACCAGGCCGAGCCCGAGTCCCCCGATGGTCCCGATGAGGAATCCGCGTAGCGATTCTCCCCAGGGCCGCGTGTACGGGAACTGCCTGAGCGTAAACGCGACGGTCCAGTAGGCCACGAGCAGCCGCAGGCCGATGATCACGAAGGTGAGGAACCGCCGCTCGAAATAGTTGAGCAGATGGGACGCGCGCTGGGCCTGCTGATCGGACAGTCCCGTCCGGGCGACGGCCTTCGCGGTTACGTCCGACAGCTTGATCTCGACGCGTCGCCTGAGCCGGCCCAGCAGCCACAGGGCCGTCAGTCCCAGCGCGAGGCCGGCGGCCGCGAGCGCGGCGGCGCGAAGCCAGACGGCGGGCCGGCGCGATTCGACGGCCTCGTCGAGTGCCGATTGCAGGCGGGCGACCGTCTCATCCGCCACGCTCTGCAGCGTCTCGCCGGCGAGCACGTCGACGTCGAGCGGCGTCACGCCGATGATGACGTGACGCTCCACGCCGATGAGCACGCCCGCCTCGATCGCCCGGCCGGCGACGGGCCTCGTGAGCCCCGCGGCCACGAGGTCGCCGAGCACGCGGGTGGCCAGCGCCGCGCGCTCACTCGGACGACGGCCCAGCACGCGGGCTCTGAGCACGACGATGGGGCGATTGAAATACGTCAGCGTGGCGGTCTCGCCGGAAGGCTCCGCCACGACCGCGTCAGCCGGGAACGTCAGGAGCTGCGCCGGCGCCGCCGCCGGAGCCGCCGCCGGCGCTTGTTGCACGGGCGCGGATCCCGGATTCCCGTGGACCGAGACCAGCGTGACAAACGCCAGAAGACCGGCCGCTCCGGACCGACGCACTCTACGCGACATGATGGGCAGCGCTCGAGAGGCTGCACAGCGAATGCCAAGGCTGGTACTGATGCGCTGATCGATTGCGGCGGATCGCGCCTGTCGCGGGCCGCGTCCCGTCACGGCCCGTTGCAGCGGCCCACGGTATTTCGCCGCCCATGCGGCGGCGGTTGAGTCTACATGCGCCGGGAAGGAAATCACGAGGGCGCGGTTCTTGCGTGCTGATACCGACGACCGCCGAGTCTGCGGCGAGCATTCAAGGACACCTTTTGCGTGGAACCGCTGCTGTCGTCGACCCTTCTGCTCTCGGCGCTCCTGGGAGGCTTCCCATCAGCGCCGCCCCAGACGCCGGTGACGCCGGCGCGCTGTGTGGGGCTCCTCTGCCTCAGTGCGCGCCCGGCCGAGCCGCGCGAGGCCCCGATCCTGAGCATTCGGCAGGCGCCGGGCCAGGTCGCAGCGCCGCTCGTCGACGGCCGGGCCTGCCCGGGTTGTCCGAAGCGGCGGCTTGGGCACGCCTTCATCCAGGCGACCATCATCAACGGCTTCTACGAGCTCGCTAACCTGATCCGGGGACAGGACACGGCGAAGATCACGCCGTCCACCTGGTGGTTGAACATGAAGCGCGGGTGGGAGTGGGACCTCGATGACTTTGTCGTCAATCAGATCGGCCACCCGTATCAGGGGAACAACTACTACACTGCGGGGCGCGCCAACGGGCTGAACTTCTGGGAGTCGTCGGCGCTCACGGCGTTCGGCAGCGGAACATGGGAATTCTTCGGCGAGACGAACCAGGCGTCGCTGAACGACCTCATCAACACGACGCTCGGCGGCATCGCGCTCGGCGAGATGTTTTACCGAACGTCGTGGCTGATTCGGAACACGCAGAAAACCGGAAAAGCCCGGCTGTGGTCGGAAATCGGAGCCACGGTGGCCGATCCAATCGGGGGCATCAATCGGTTCATCTCAGGCGACTCGGCGCGCGTCGTCGAGAAGCCGCGCGACGTGGTGCCGTCCGCCCTTGGCTCGACCATAGTGGCCGGGGCGCTCTGGCGCGGCTCGAACCACGAGACCATCAATTCGGCCGGGTTTGGGTTCCTCGAAACGGAAGTCCTGTACGGCGATCCGACCACCGGCCGCAGCCGCACGCCGTACGACGCGTTCGGCCTGCGGCTCGATATCGGCGGCGGCAGCGCCCTGAGCGAGGCTCGCGTGCGTGGACGGCTGATCGGCCAGCCCTATAAGGGCGGCGCGGTGCAGCTGAACGTCGCGCAGGCCTATCAATTCAACTCGAACACCGCCTACCGCTTCGGGGCGCAGGCGTTCGAAGTGAACCTCAGCTTCGTCAAGAACTTCTCGTCCACGGTGTCGATGTGGACGGCCGGCTGGGGCGGCGTCACGGTCCTGGGGGCCGTGGACTCGCTGCCACCAGGCGCGACGCCCGGTGAGCCCCCGCCCGAGGAGCCGACGGACCCGGACGCCGGCCAGGGCGTGTCGACCGGGCCGCGCTTCTACGATTACGGCCCCGGGACCAACTTCGGCGGCTTGTTCTTTCTGCGCCACGGCGCACGCCCGTTCCTGCTGTTCTCCTACGAAGCGCATCATCTCTACATAGTCGATGGCATCCGGGCCAACCACCTGTTGCAGCGGATGCGGCTCGACCTGAGAGCCCCGCTCAAGGGCCGGGTCGGCATCGGCGGCGCGGCCGAGTTCTTCGACCGGCGGACGTACTATCAAACGGAGGGCGTCGCCGCCGGGAAATTCCGCTTTCCGCAAGTCCGGCTGTATCTCACCTGGAGCGCGTCGTGATCCGTCGTCTGACGTTCATCGTCGTGGCGTTGGCGTTGTTCACCCCGCTGCCGGCCGCCGCGCAGGCGACGCCGCCAGCCCCCGGCGCGATCGAACCGCCTCTCCGCGCCGGCAACAAGTGGATCGTCGTCGGCGGTGTCTGGACGACGTCGCTCGGCGACTGTACCGATTGTGAGGAGAGGGAGTACCGGCACACTGGCAGCCTTCTGAGCAACATCGGCTGGTCGATCAACGAACGCACCGACGTGGGAGCGGAAGTGATGTTCGTGGCGTCGAAGGCCAACACCGATGATCGCATCCGCTTGACCTTTCTGATGGCCTCGTTCCAGTACCGTCCGTGGCGGACCAATGGATTCTTTCTCAAGGCCGGCGCCGGCATGGCGTTCGTGCACAACTGGATTCTGAACGTGGAGAACGACAGGCCGTCGTTCCGCTCGAAGGCCTTCGCGCTCGCAATCGGCACCGGGTGGGAGTGGAGCCTGGGCCGGCACTTCGGCGCGCAGGTCATCGCCACACACCATGCGGCCGCGCTCGGCGATCTTCAGACAAGCGCTCGCACGGTCGAAAACGTGATGGGCAATCTCTGGTCGGTGGGCGGGACGATCGTCATCCGGTGATCAGAGTTGCGGCCGCCGATCGATGTGCAGCTTGATCATCCGGCTGCGCAGCGTACTCGGCCTCAGGCCCAGGATGCTCGCCGCGCCCTTCGGCCCTTCGATCCTTCCGTGACAGACCTCCAGCACGCGCAAGATGTGGCGGCGCTCGACCTCGACGAGCGTCACCGGCTCATCAGACGGCGCGCGATCCGGTTGGGGGGTCCACATGTCAACGACGTCGAGCGTCGTGCCGTTCGAGAGAATCAGCGCCCGATGAATGGCGTTGTCGAGCTCGCGGACATTGCCGGGCCAGTCGTACGACTCGAGCGCGAGCAGCAGCCCGGCCGAGAGCTCGCGAACCGGCTTGCCCAGCGCGCGACTGTGTATCTCGACGAAATGCCGGACGAGCGGGCCGATGTCCTCGCGTCGATCCCGCAACGCAGGAATCGTGATCGGAATCACATTGAGCCGGTAGAACAGATCGCGTCGAAACCTGAGCTGACGGACCTCTTCCATCAGGTCGCGATTGGTGGCGGCGATGATGCGCACATCGACGTCGATCGCGCGCGGGTTGCCGAGCCGCTCGACCTGGCCGTTCTGCAGCACGCGCAGGAGCTTGGCCTGCGATTCGAGCGGCAGCTCGCCGATCTCGTCGAGGAACAGCGTGCCCCGGTGCGCCAGTTCGAACCGGCCGGCCTGCGTCGCGTGGGCATCGGTGAACGCGCCCCGTTCGCGGCCGAACAGCTCGCTCTCGACGAGCAAGGCCGGAAGCGCCGCGCAGTTGACGACGACGAACGGTTGATCGCGCCGCTGGCTGCGACGATGAAGGGCCCGGGCGATGAGCTCCTTGCCGGTGCCGGTTTCACCGGACAGCAGGACCGTTGCATTCGTCTCGGCAACGCGGTCGATGCGCGACAACACATACCGAAGACCATCGCTGTCGCCGACGATGGTGTCCCGTTCCCCGTCTCGCATCGAGTTGGACCGGCCGACAAAGGGGGTCCGTGTCAACGCCCGGGCAGCGAGCTCGGGCGGTGAGGTCTGACTCAACATCGCAGCCTCCTTCGGCACGTTCCGGGTCACTAGAGCAAGACAGATGCCGCCGCGAAGCGCCCCGGATCGTCAACGCCGCCCGGCGTGAGTCCCCGGTGCCGGCCCGGCATTCCGGAGTCGCTCCGAGGCTGCGGAGTTCGCGCTCAGCGAATCTTGGAGACGAACGGACGACCCGCTCGGGCTTCCCGCACGGCGATCAACAAGTCGGAAACGAGGCGTGGCTTGACGACGTAGCCGATCCCGCCAGCCGCCTGCGCCGCGAAGATCACTTCCTGCTCGTCGTGGACGGTGAGAAACACCAGGGCCGCGGTCGAACCCAGCTCGTGGAGGCGTGCGGCGACCTCGAGGCCGGTCATTCCCGGCATCGAAATGTCGAGCACGATCACGTCCGGCTGCAGCGCCACCGCGGCTTCGATCGCGGCCGGTCCGTCTTTCGCGGAGCCGACGACGACGCAACCGGGCGTGAGCACGGTGGCCGCACGGGCGAGCATCGCCTCGTTGTCGTCAACGACCAGGACGCGGGTGCGGTCAGACGATATGGTGCTTGACTGCATACTGAATCAGCTCGGCCGTCGATTTGAGCTTGAGCTGTTCCATCATTCGATACTTGTGAAAGGCGACGGTCCGCGGCGTCAGGTTCAACACGCTGCCGACTTCCTTCATCGAACGCCCTTCGGCGAGCAATTGCAGCACTTCGAGTTGACGTGACGTCAATTCGTGCGGCTTCTGCTCGCTGACGTTCAACAGCGATCCGACCAGCCCTTCGGTGACGAGCGGCGTGATGTACGAACGGCCGTTCATGACTTCGCGAATCGCCGTCATCAGCTCGGACGCTGCCGAACGCTTGAGGAGATATCCGGACGCCCCCGAGCGGAACGCTTCGGCCGCCAGGTCGGCGTCCTCGTTCATCGTCAGGAAGACCAGCTTGACGTGGCGGAGCTTCTGTTTGATCTGACGCCCGGCTTCGAGGCCGTTGAGGAGCGGCATCGAGATGTCGAGCACGATGATGTCGGGGTGGAGCTTGTCGGCAGCTTCCAGCAGGGCGCGGCCGTCGGACACCTGGCCGACGATCTCGCACTCCCCCGCCAGCAGCTTCTCGTACGCGCCGAGCAGCAGCGTGTGGTCATCCGCAAGTAGCACGCGAGGCGCCGGCATACGACGTCACTCTACTCCGTCTTCCGTGACAGGAACCAAGGCTCCAGAAACGTTCGAGAGCCCGCTCCAACGGCAGAATAGCGGGCGCGTGACTGCGCCGCTATGCGGAATCGGCACGGGGCATCCCGCCGGCGGCGCGCGCCGCGCCTCCCGGCCTGGCTTCGTCGATATCCCGCGCCTGAGCGAGGGGCAGGGTCACGTCGACGCGGGTCCCCTCGCCGGGCCTGGAGTGAATTTCGAACGTGCCGCCGAGGGCTTCGACCCGTTCGCCCATGCTGACCAGGCCCAGCCCTTTGCCCCACGCCGCCTGGACGTCGAACCCCGTGCCGTCGTCCACGACGGTCAGAAAGAGGCGACCCGAATCGAAGTGCAGGTCCACAGTCACCTGGTGCGCCGCGCTGTACTTGAGCGCGTTGTGCAGCGCTTCCTGGACGATCCGGAACAGGCACAGGGTCTGGTCGAACGGCAGCGCCGCGGGGATGTGCTCGTGCGTGAACTTGATGGCGAGGTGGGGCTGCGTCAACTCGCGTTGCAGACCGTCGAGGGCCGCCACCAGGCCGATGAGTCGCAGCTTGCCGGGATGCAGTCGATGCGACAGGTCGTGCACGCCGCGCGAGATCCCCTGCGCCCGATGCAAGACCTCATCGGCGAGGGTGCCCGCCTCGCCCTCAATCGTGTGCGTGAGCAGCTCGAGGTCGATTTCGAGCAGCGCCATCTGCTGACTGATGTCGTCGTGCAGCTCGCGCGCAATGCGGGCGCGCTCGCCTTCCTGCGCCTGGAGGAGGCGCCCGCCGAGGTCGCGGATGCGCTCGTAGCTCGCGCGCAGTTCCGCCTCGCTTCGAACGACTTTCTCCTCGGCCTGCCGCCGCCTCGCCCGCTGCAGCAGCAGCGCGCCGATCAGCGCCGATTGCACGAGAAACAGCGCGACCGCGCCGACAATGTAGCTCTTGTAGCGGTCCCAGGGCGACGGCTCTCTGAACCTGCCGAGAACTCCCGCGGGGATCCGCGCCTCGCTGATCCGCCAGCGCCGGATCTGGCGCCAATCGACCTGGCGGACATTCAGATCGGGCGAGGCGATCGGAATGCTGTCGGCCGTCTCGCCCTGGAGCACCCGGCGGGCGAGCCTGCCGACGGCCTCAGTTTCGCTCTTCTGGTTCTTCAGGCTGCCGCCCACGATGCCATGGTCCATCGCGGAGTCCACCCAGGAGTAGATCGGGGCGTTGGCGACAGCCGCCAGCCGATCCAGGTACTCCAGCGGGTGGAAGTTCTCGCCCGCGCCATCCCGGCTGACGGTCAGGTAATAGATGACTGAGTGTGGCGGCAGGGCGCCCAGCCGCGCCTCGAGCTCCTTGGTGGACAGGCCCGTCAAGTATGTGATGGCCAGCCGCGGTTCGAAGGACCGGAGCTGCTCGCGCGCCACGGCCTCGTACCGCAGCTCGTCGCCGTGCGCGCCGGTGACGACGTAGACGCGCTGGATATCGGGCTGCAACTCGGTTGCCAGCGCGAGCGTGCCGGCGAGGTTCAGGGGCGCGACCACTCCCGTCGAGTTCGCGAGGCGCCGGGCGCCGGCAGAGCTCGCGAAGAACACGACCGGCGTCCCGGGGAACAGATCGTTCCGATTCTCATCGATGAACTCGAGGGCGATGTCATTCATCGCAATGACGACGTCGAACCGGTTTTCCTTGTACTTGAGGCGGAAGAATTCGCGGACGGCCACGTGATACGTCGGATCGGGGAACCTCGCCCGGTCGATATACTCCGAGTGATAGTCGATACCACTGCCGAGACCTTCTTCGAGGATTCGTGGCAGCTCACGCTCGCCGACAATGGCGATTTGCGCATCCTGTCGTGTTGCGTAGAGGACCAGCACTTGTTTCTGCCGGTCCTGTGGCCACGCGTCCCGGACGCCGGCCAGCGGCGCGAGCGCGCAGAGTACCGGCAGCAGCCACCGCCTGACGCCGAGCCGCCGCCGCACACGCCGCATACGGATCAGAAGGTGAGCTCGGCGGCGAGCTTGAGGAACCGCGGCGTCAGAATGCTCACCGGCTGCAGCCAGGTGCCCCCGGGCACGAACGCGTTGTTGTACGAGAGCACGGCGCTCGAGTTGAAGATGTTGTAGATCTCGAGCGCGAGATTCGTGCGCAGCCGCCCGGCCCGCAGCGTTTTCCCTACCCGGACGTCGAGCTGATTGATGCGACCGCCGTACATCGTGCCGGGCGCCACCAGGTTCACCGTCACGTTGGCCGCGTTCCCGGACAGATCTCTCCTGAGCAACGGCGCCACGTCCGAGTTTGCCGCCGTGTAGTTGGCGGCCAGCATGGCGCCGGGCTTGCTCTGAAACGTCGCCGAGAGATCGACCTCGACCCTCGGAATACGGTACGAAGAGAGGCCACGCACCTGCGTCAGGATGCCGTAGGCCACGTGGCAGTACGGGCTCGTCGGGGTCACGGCCGACGTGGCCAGCCCCGCACCAAAGGCACTGGCGCCGGTCGTGGCGGTGGAGAATTCCGGCAGCTGCGCGCGAACGTCGCAGCTGTCGGCCACGGTCTGGCCGGTACTCGTGCCGCCGACGAGCAGCAGACGGCTGCCGACGCGAACGTTGAGGGTGGCGTCGATGCCGTTGAAGTACTGGGACCACGCGCCAAATCCGCCCGATCCGGTGACGAAGTTGTCCACCTGACCGGACTTCTCCGGGACGACGTCGTAGAGCCCGGAAACGACGTAGCCGCCGCCGCCCGGCAGTCTGGGATCGACGGGCGCCACGATGCTGTACGGCGTCAGATCGGCGGGCGCGAGCGCGAGGTTGTCCACCACGGAAAACCCGTGGAACCACCGGCGGGTGTAGGTCACGTCAATCGAGGAGCGCGGTCCGATCTGGTGCTGAATCGAGAGGCCGAGGTTCCAGTCCGACGGACGGACGCCCCAGCCCTCCAAGAGGCTCGAGTCGAAGTTGTTGGTCAGGACCGGTTTGCCGAAGTTCGTATCCGACATCACGCCGCAGAGATCGCCGCCGGCGGCTCGAAGATCCTGCGCCGCGGAATTCGCCAGGTCGCAATCGGGTACGAAATTCCGGTTGGCGTCGATCCAGGCCCGCGTCACGCCCGCCGTGCCAAACACCTGTGTGGTCTGCGGCAGCCGCAGCGTCGGATTCGTGTTGGCGTAGATGCCCGTCACGCCGGCACCCTCGAGGTACTTGCCCAGGCTGAACTTGACCGCCGTCCGGCCGTTCCCGAAGACGTCGAAGACGGCGCCCATCCTCGGCGTGATGTCCTTATAGCTGTCAATGCCGCGCGTCTCCGGAATGACGATCGGCGCCGGCAGGAATCTCGACGGCCCTTCCTGTTGCGCCGGAAACCAGCTCGAGGCGCGATCGAATCGAATCGCTCCCTGCAGCGTCAGTCGATCGCGCGTCCACTGTTCCTGGACGAACAGCCCGTCCCAGGCGACGCGCGCGTTGTTCACCCACGGCGAAATCGACTGCGTCAATTGATTGGGCACGCCGTTGTTGACGCGGTACGTCAGATTCTGGGTGTTCGTCATCCAGGTCCGCTCGTCGGTCATGAACGTGTGCTGAAATCCGACCTTCAGACTGTGCGTGCCCGTGACGTAGGACAGCGATCCTTTCCACAGGTACGAGCCGGTGTGCGCGACGCTGAAATCCTGCGAGCGGTACACCAGCCCGGGAATGTTGCCGTTGGCCGGGCAGCCGTTCGCGCATTGCTCGCTGACACGAATCAGATCGCGCGTCGGGTTGGGCTCGCGCTCGAAGTTGCCGACGCCGAAATACGTGCCGCCAAACCCGGCCTCGAGGAGCAGGCGGTTCGTGACGGGTGAGAGCCACGTCGCCTGGGCCACGTGCAGCGGACGCCCGAGGACGCCCACGGCCTCCGGCGACACGCGCGCGGGCTCAGAGTTGCCCGGCGTGGCGCCCGTGCAGTTGCGGCAGAGCGCCTGCGCGTCCCAGAAACCGCTGACACGATTTCGCGGCGTCAGCTGCCAGGTCGCGCGGCCGCTCGCACTCTCGAAGGTCCGGTCCGAATACGCGATCCGGTTGACGTCAGGCGCATACAACCACTTGCCTGGGTCCCCGGCGTTCAGGTTGTAGTAGACGTTCGTGCTGTCCCGGGTGCTTCCTCCCACGTGCGCGTTCACGAAGTACCAGAATCGATCCTTCACGATCGGGCCGCCAACGGCCGCCGACAGGTCGTAGACCTTCTTCAGTGGCGCCGCGCCGGTCGCGCCCTGATCCTTCAGCACCTGTGTCAAGTTGTCGGACTGCAGTTCGGCACCCGTGCCGCTCACGAAGAATGAACCACGCGCCGTGTTGCCGCCGCTCCTGGGCACGATGTTCATCACGAGCCCGCCAGTTTCCGTTTCCCCAAGCGCGCCCGCCATCGTGAACGTGATCTCCTCCGACTGCCCGATGTCGAGTCCGTAGCTGGTCGCCGAATTGCCGGCCGGCGGACTGCCGATCGTCAAACCATCGAGCGACAGGCGCCCCTCGCTGACACGGCCGCCGTGGATTGGAAATGAGATCGAAGCCGCGTTGATCACCGTATCGTTGGTGCTGGTCAGCACGCCGGGCACGACAACGAGCAGGGCGTTGTAGCTCCGCGCCGTGGGAATCGATCGCACGACCTCCCCGCCGAGCGTCACTTCTCGCTTCGCCGTATTCGCGTCGACGACGGGCACGTCGGCCGTGACGGTCACCGTTTCAGTCACGGGGCCGGGCGCCAGCTCGGCATTGACGGTCGCGGTCAGCGATCCCGTCAATTCCACGCCGGTTTGTTGAACGAGCGTCCAGCCCTTGAGCGTGAACCTCACGGTGTAAACGCCGGGTCGCAGGTCCTCGATGCGGTACCGGCCAGTGCCGTCGCTGACAGCGGTGCGGGTTTTTTCGATGAGCGCGGGGCTGCTCGCATCGACGTGCACGCCGGGAAGGACGGCCCCGGTGGTGTCCTTGACTACACCGGCGATCGCCGCCTGAGCCAACACCGGCGCAGGCGCACCGAGCAGCGCGACGACCAGCACGAGCGCCTTCATAGCCCTCCCGACGCTGAGCGGTCTGTAGGCTACTCCCAGGAGACCACTCGGCGCACATCCTTCTGACGAACGGCCACAACCCCACCCAGTGGCCACGACATGTCGTGGCCACGGTGACGCGCGGTCGTGGATCGATCGCGGAGTGCAGGCCGGACCGGCCTGATGATCTCGCGTTTTTCTCCAAGCGCCGCGGTGGTGGAGCCTACCTGCTGAATGGATCGAGCAAGTCCAGTGCCCGCCGCGCCCCCCTGTCAGTTTTGCCTGTCACTTCTGACAGTACGGCCAGTTTCGTCAGATCGCCGGAGGCCGTACCGTATGGCCCGTGGATCCCACTTCCCGACCCGCCGACGCCTCACGTGCCACACGTTCGCGGCGGGAAGTGGTCGAGTCGGCCGAAGCGTACGTGCGCGCACGCCTTGGCCGCCCCATCCCCGTCGCGCGGCTCTGCCGTGTCCTCGGGCTCAGCGAACGCGGTCTGCGTAACGCGTTCTACGTGGTGCATGGCGTGGGTCCGAAGCGCTGGATGCAGGCCGAGCGGCTCCACCGTGTCCGGCGCGCGCTCGCCGAACCGACGACGAAACGCACCTCCGTCACCGGCGTCGCGACGACCTATGGATTCTACGAGCTCGGAAGGTTTGCGGGCGTCTACAGGCAAGCGTTCGGAGAAGCGCCGTCAGACACGCTCCGCGGCCAGATTCGAGACACGACCTCGATCGAGGTCCCACACGAAAGGGCAAGCTGATGCCGGTACGACCAAGCGACCTCATGCACGACGACCTCACCGAGCTCGCCCCCTGGACCGCAACTCAGGTCGAAGAGCCCTTCGACCGTCCTGGTGACGGGATTGACCGGGTCATGCGACTGGCGTTCGAGGCCATGCCGCACGGCCTGCTGGTGTTCGACAAGGGCGGCGTGGTGCTGGCCGCGAACCGCGCGGCGGAAACCATCTTCGGCTACGGCGCCGGCGAGTTGGCCGGGCAGCCGATCGACCGGCTGCTGCCGGAGGCGTCGCGCGACGTGCATCCCGATCCCTGGACCTTCTGGACCAACCCGCCAGATCGGACCGTCCGCGGTGATCGGGCCTTCGCGGGCGTTCGCCGCGACGGGTCGGTGGTGCCGCTCGAAATCGGGCTGAAGCCGCTCGTCGAAGGCCAGTTGCGGTGTGTGACCGCCTGGGTGACCGACGTGACCGAACGGCTCGAGTTGCAGGCGCGTCTCGCCGCTGCCACCAGTCACTCCGGCTTCCAGCGGGTGCTCGCCGACCTCGCGGCGCAACTGGCCACCGCCGGCGCCGACGGTATCGACGGCGTGATCGGCGAGGCTCTGCGTCAGGTCGCACAGCTGATGGATCTCGATCAGGCGATCCTCTGGCGCAAGTCGGGATCGGCACCGTTCCCCGTGATGTCGTATTCCTGGATCAAGCAGGCGCATGCGCGCCGCACTGATCTGACGGCCCTGGCGTCCATTCCGTTTGTCGCCTCGGCGCTGGACGCGGACGAGGCGGTCTCGTTCGCGCGCGTCGCGGACTTGCCGAACGCGATGGATCGCCACGCGTTCGAACGGAACGCGATCCGATCCGTCGCGATGGTGCCGGTCGCGCTGCCCGAGCACGCCACCGGGATCCGTGCGGCCTTCTGCGCCGGCTTCGCGACCGAGCAAGCCTGGGCGCCGGCGACCATGGACCAGTTGCGTCTCGTCTCCGGTGTCTTCAGCCAGGCGCTGGCACGGAAGACCGGGATGCAGGCGCTGCAGGGCGCCCTCGGTGAGATTCAGCAGCTTCGTGACGACGCCACCGACGAAACGCAGCAGAACCGGACCACGGTCAAGGTGTTCAGGACGTCGCGTCTGATCGTCTCGGAAAGCGAGCCGGTCCGGCGGGCGCTTGCGCAAGTCGAACAGGTCGCGTCGATGCCGACGACGGTTCTCCTGTACGGCGAGACCGGCGCGGGCAAGGAAGTCTTCGCGCAGGCCATTCACGAGCTGAGCGCGCGCCGTCACCGCCAGATGGTTCGCGTGAGCTGCGCGGCGATTCCAAGCGCCTTGATCGAAAGCGAGCTCTTCGGCCGCGAGCGCGGCGCCTACACGGGCGCGCTCTCGCGGCAGATCGGGCGCTTCGAAGCCGCCAATCAATCGACGCTCTTTCTCGACGAGATCGGCGAGCTCTCGGCGGAAGTCCAGGTCAAGCTCCTGCGTGTGCTCCAGGAACGCGTGATCGAGCGGCTGGGGAGCAACCAGCAGATCAAGGTCGATGTCCGCATCATCGCCGCCACCAACCGCAACCTCGAGAGGGCGGTCGAGGACAAGACCTTCCGTGAGGATCTCTTCTACCGCCTCAACGTGTTTCCGATTGTGGTGCCACCGCTCCGCGAGCGCATCGAGGACATTCCGGGACTGGTCTGGGAATTCGTCGGCGAGTTCTCGAAGTCACTCGGCAAGCCGATCGAGGCGGTCTCCAAGGAGACGATGCGGCAACTCCAGCTGTACTCGTGGCCGGGGAACGTCCGTGAGCTCCGCAACGTCATTGAGCGCGCCGTCATCCTTTCCGACAGCCCGCGCCTGGCGGTGCCGATCCCGCAGCCGGCCGCCAGCCGTCAGCCGCAGTCGTCAATGACGCTGAGGAATCTCGAGATCGAACACATCCGGGCGGCGCTGGAAACCACGAAGTGGCGGATCCGCGGCCCGCTGGGCGCGGCCGAGCGGCTGGGACTCAAACCGACGACGCTCGAAACCCGCATGGCCAAGTTGGGACTGACCCGGCCGAAGGCGTAAGGGCGCGTTTCTAAACTCAGAGGGAGCGCCCGGAGGGGCCGGCGTCAAACGGCCTTGAGCCCCTCGGCCCGGAAGATCGCCACGGTCCGCTCGACCAGCTCGGCCGATGGCGGCTCGGTGTGCTCGAGCGTGTAGTCGATGTTGAGCTGCTTCCACTTGTACCGGCCCAGCTGGTGAAAGGGCAGGACATCGACACGCTCCACGTTGCCGAGGCTCGCGGCGAAGCTCGCCGTCTGCTTGATGTCCTCGGGATCCTCGGTCAGTCCGGGCACCAGGACGTAGCGCACCCAGACAGGCCGTCTGCGCGCCGCCAGACGCCGCGCGAACTCGAGCGTCGGGCCGACCTCCATACCGGTCAGACGCTTGTGCCGTTCGGGATCCCAGGTCTTGATGTCGAGGAGCACGAGGCTGATCGCCTCCAGATCGTCGTCTGCGAGGCGATCGCCGAGGTAGCCGTTGGTGTCGAGGGCCGTGTGGATGCCCATGGCGCGTGCGGCCGTGAACAGCTTCACGGCAAAGCGATGCTGCATCAGCGGTTCGCCGCCGCTCAACGTGAAGCCTCCGGACATGACCTTCAAGCCGTGACGGTACTTGTTGAGCTCGCTCGCCGCCTTCGTCACGGCGATCGGGAGGCCGTTCGTCATCGTCCAGGTATCGGGGTTGTGACAATAGAGACACCGGAACTGGCACCCCGTCGTCCAGGCGACGACGCGCACACCGGGACCGTCCACGGTTGACCCGGTCGTGAAGGAGTGCAGGAAGCCCATGTCACCGCTGGCGAGCGCGGATCGGACATCTGTTTCGGCGACGCCCTTGCCGAGGTTGACGCGGAGCTCGTACGGGTCACGCGCCTCGAGCGGAGTCTGATCGGGAGCGGTGGGTGTCTGCATGATGGTCACACCTGTCCTCAGTGCGCGCTGGGCGCGGCGGGCGACGCGCCGTGAAACGTGCGATTGATCACGTCCATCTGCTGCTCGCGCGTGAGCCGCACGAAATTGACGGCGTAGCCTGAAACCCGGATGGTCAGGCTCGGATACTTCTCCGGGTGATCCATCGCGTCGAGGAGCGTGTCGCGATTGAGCACGTTCACGTTCATGTGATAGCCCGTGCTGCCGAAGAACGCATCGAGCATGGCGGTGAGATTGGCGATGCGGTCTTCGGCGACGCGCCCGAGCCCGGTCGGGACGAGCGAGGTCGTGAGCGAGATGCCGTCGGCGGCGTCGCGATACGGGATCTTCGCGACCGACGCGGCGGCGGCGTGAATCCCGTGGCTGTCGCGGCCGTGCATGGGATTGGCGCCCGGAGCGAACGGCTCGCCCTGCCGGCGTCCGTCCGGCGTGTTGCCGGTCGCCTTGCCGTACACGACGTTCGACGTGATCGTCAGAATCGACTGGGTGTGGAGCGCATTGCGATAGGTCGGGTACTTCCTGAGCTTGCTCATGAACGCGCTGACGAGCCACACCGCCAGCTGATCCACCCGGTTGTCGTTGTTGCCGAACAGCGGGAACGCGCCCTCGGTCTGATAGTCGGTCACAAGGCCGGTCGCGTCCCGGACGACGCGCACCTTCGCGTACTTCATGGCGGACAGGCTGTCGGCCACGACCGACATGCCGGCCATGCCGAAGGCCATGGTGCGCAACGGCGCGTAGTCGTGCAGCGCCATCTCGACGCGTTCGTACGCGTACTTGTCGTGCATGTAGTGGATGATGTTCATGGCATTGACGTACACGCCCGCGAGCCACTCCATCACCTTGTCGAACCGTTTGATCACATCGTCGAAGTCGAGAAACTCGCCCTTCACCGGTTCGACGGCCGGACCGACCTGGTCGCCGCTGATCTCGTCGCGTCCTCCGTTGATCGCATAAAGCAGGCACTTGGCGAGGTTGGCCCTGGCGCCGAAGAACTGCATCTGCTTGCCGACGATCATCGGCGACACGCAACAGGCGATGGCGCCGTCGTCGCCCCAGGCCCGCCGCATGATGTCGTCGCTCTCGAACTGCAAAGAGCTCGTGTCGATCGCGACCTTCGCCGCGAAGTGCCGGAATCCATCAGGCAGGCGCGGCGAGTACCAGATGGTGAGATTCGGCTCGGGCGCCGGACCGAGGTTGTAGAGCGTCTGAAGAATGCGGAAGCTCGTCTTCGTCACGAGCGATCGGCCGTCGTCGCCCATCCCGGCGATGGATTCCGTGACCCAGGTCGGGTCGCCGGCAAAGAGGTCGTCGTACTCGGGCGTGCGCAGGAAGCGGACGATGCGGAGCTTGATGACGAAGTCGTCGATGATCTCCTGCGCCTGTTCCTCGGTCAGCGTGCCGGCGGCGAGATCGCGCGCGATGTAGACGTCGAGGAACGTCGTCGTGCGCCCAAGCGACATGGCGGCACCGTTCTGTTCCTTCACGCCGGCCAGGTATCCGAAGTAGAGCCACTGGACGGCCTCTTTCGCGGTGCTGGCCGGTCCGGAAATGTCGAAGCCGTACGCCGTGGCCATCTTCTGCAATTCTTTGAGCGCGCGGACCTGTTCGGACAGCTCTTCGCGATCCCGGATGATCTCGTCGGTTGAGTGGGCGGCGTCGAGGCTGTTCTTCTCGCCCTGCTTGTGCTGGATGAGCCGCGTGACACCGTAGAGCGCCACGCGCCGGTAGTCGCCGATGATCCGGCCGCGGCCATAGGCGTCGGGCAGCCCCGTGAGGATGTGCGAGCTGCGGCAGCGCCGGACGTCGGCGGTGTAGGCGTCGAACACGCCGTCGTTGTGGGTCTTGCGGTACTTCGTGAAGGCTTCCACGACGTGCGGATCGGGCTCGTAGCCGTACGTCTTCAGAGCCGTGGCCACCATCCGGAACCCGCCGTTCGGCATGATCGCGCGCTTGAGCGGCGCGTCGGTCTGCAGGCCGACGATGACTTCGTGCTCGCGGTCGATGTAGCCCGGCGCATGCGCGGTGATGGAACTGGGGATCTGGGAGACGTCGAGCACGCCCTTTTTCCGCTCCTCGATGAAGAGCGCCTTGAGCGTGTCCCAGATCTTCAGCGTCCGCGCCGTGGCCGGCGCCAGGAACGAATCGTCTCCGTCATAGGGCTCGTAGTTCTGCTGGATGAAGTCGCGAACGTTGATCTCCGTCTGCCAGAGCCCCGTCCGAAACCCGCGCCACGGCGACGGTGCTTCTGCCCCTGGTGCCTGCTTGACCTGTGGTGCGGTCGTCGCCATGTCTCCTCCTTCGTGCGTCGCAACTCGTCGAGCGTCTAGCCGCGGGATCCCACGAGGCCGAGCAACATCGCCGTGTGCTTGGCGATGACCAGTTCTTCGTTGGTCGGAATCACCCACGCAGACACCCGGCTGCCCGCGCGGGAAATCCGCGGGCCTCGGGCCTGGTTGGCGTCCGAATCGAGCTCGATGCCCAGCCACGCCGACGCCTCGCAGATTCGCGTTCGGATCTCGGGCGAGTTCTCGCCGATGCCGGCGGTGAAGACCAGGCCGTCGATGCCGCCCAGGACGGCGGCCAGCGCGCCAATCTCCTTCGCGGTCCGGTAGACGAAATAATCGACCGCGAGCCGAGCGGCCGGCTCGGTGCTGCCGACCAGGTCGCGCATGTCGTTGCTGATGCCGGAAATCCCGATGAGACCGGATTTCTTGTAGAGGATCGTCTCGACCTCTTTCGCGCTGAGTCCGAGATTCTGGAAGAGGTACAGGACGACGCCGGGATCGAGTGCGCCGGGGCGCGTCCCCATGCAGAGTCCGTCGAGCGCCGTGAATCCGAGCGTGCTGTCCACGCTCTTCCGGTTCTTCATGGCGCAGAGACTGGCGCCGCTTCCGAGGTGCGCCACCACCACGCGCCCGCCGGCGATCTCGGGCGCCGCCTCCGGCAGGACCGACGCGATGTATTCGTACGAGAGGCCGTGAAAGCCGTAGCGCTGAACCCCGCCGTCGCGAATCTCGCGAGGCAGGGGAACGAGCTCGGCAACGGCCGGCTGACCGCGATGAAAGCCCGTGTCGAAGCAGGCCACCTGCGGCACGCCAGGCAGCCGCTCGGACACGGCATCGATCGCGGCCAGGTTGTGTGGTTGATGCAACGGCGCGAGCGGTATCAGCGCGCGCAGTTCCGACATCACCTGCGGCGTGATGCGTGTGGCTCCGGCAAAGCGCGCGCCGCCATGGACAACGCGGTGGCCGACTCCGAGCACGCGTGCGCCACCGTACTGCCCGCGCAGCCACGTCGCGAGCGCATCGAGCGCGCCGCGACCGTCGTGGACGGCGCCCTTGTCCAGCTCGTGATCGTCGAGGCGGCCGCCGTCGCCGTCCTTTGCCGAAAACCGCGGCGAGACCCCGATGCCTTCAATCTGGCCGCGCGATTCGAGCCGCCACGATTCGACCTTGGGCCGGCGGTAGACGCAGAACTTCAGGCTCGAGGAGCCGGCATTCAAGACCACTGCGTAGTCGTCCATGGCTGACCTCCGCGCCTACGCGACGCCCTGCAGTGATTGCCGCCGCGCGTGCGCCGCCAGCACGGCGACGCCGCAACTCGCGATCCGCAACCGCACGCTGTCGGCCCGGCTCGTCAGGATGATCGGCACGCGCGCACCGACCACGAGGCCGGCGCTGTCGGCGTTGGCGAGAAAGCTGAGCTGCTTCGCCAGCATGTTTCCGGCCTCGAGATCCGGCGCCACGAGAATGTCGGGATCGCCGGCGACCTCCGACGTGATCCCCTTCACCCGCGCCGCGTCCTTGCTGATGGCATTGTCGAACGCGAGCGGGCCATCGATCAGGCCGCCAGTGATCTGCTTTCGGTCGGCCATCTTGCAGAGCGCCGCCGCGTCGATGGTGGCCGGCATCTTGGAGGTCACGGTTTCGACCGCGGCGAGAATCGCGACCTTCGGTGTCTTCACGCCGAGCGACACCGCCAGATCGATCGCGTTCCGGCAGATGTCCACTTTGTCTTCCAGCGTCGGCGCGATGTTGATCGCCGCGTCGGTGACGATCAGCACCTTGTGGTAGGTGGGCACGTCCATGATGAAGACGTGACTGAGCCGGCGGCCGGTGCGCAGTCCGGTCTCCCTCGCCACGACGGCGCCGAGCAGCTCGTCCGTGTGGAGGCTGCCCTTCATCAACAGCTCGGCCTCCCCCGTGCGTACCAGCTCGACCGCCTTCGCGGCCGCGGCCACGCTGTGAGGCACGTCCACGATCCGGATCGTCCCGAGATCGATGCCGTGCTTGGCGGCGACCTCACGGATTTTCTTGGCGGGACCGACGAGGATCGGGACAATCAGTCCCTTCTGGCCGGCCTCGACGGCGCCGGCGAGGGCGGATTCTTCGCAAGGATGGGCCACGGCCGTGGGAACGGCCTCCAGATTCCGGCACCGCTCCAGGAGCAATTCGTATTTTCCGGTTCCAGTTGTGCTGGTCATACTTCCTCGGGTACAGCAGAAGGAACCGGCCGTCGTGCCGCCGGTCCCGTTTCCTTCAAGAACAGGGTGAGAACGATCGCCAGGGCGACGCCGTAAAGAAACGGCGCGAACGCCGTCTGGTAATGCTGGAGCGCCATCTTCGAGGCGCCGCCGCTGACACTGACGAGCAGCCCGCCGAAGACGGGTCCCAGCAGCGCGCTGAACGTGAAATTCAGGAAGTTCACGACGCCGGTGGCCGTCCCGCTCACTTGAGGCGGGTTCGCTTCCTTGATCACGGTGTACGGCAGCATCGCGGCCCCCGAGGCGATGCCCGTCACGAGCGCAAGCACATACGGGGGAAAGACATCAGCGGGGCCGAACAGAATGAAGGCGAGGCACCCGAGCAGCACGAATGCGCTCGCAATGATGACCGGCTTGCGGCGGCCGAGACGATCCGAAATGAGGCCGAGCAGCGGACAGCCGATGATCCACCCGAAGGGCACAGCCGCCGAGCGCAGGACCGCCGATCCGTACTCGAAGCCCCTGGCGTCCTCCAGGAAGCGGACGCCCCAGACCATGTCGAAGATCGTCGTCGGAATGAACAGCAGGCCGGCGATGATCCCGCAGAGGATCGACTGCGGGTTGCGGAAGACAACGAGCATCGCGCGGCCGGCGGCCTTCAGCCAATCCTCCTCTTTGGCTGGCGGCTTCGACTCCGGGAGGAGGAAGTACAGCACCACGCTGATGGCCAGTCCGGCGATGCCCATGAACACCCAGAACGTGCTCCACGCGGTCCCGGAGCTGATCATCGGCCCGACGAGGAACTGGCCCGCCGACCCGCCGGCCATGCCGAACATCTGGGTCGCGCCGATGAGCGTCGCGGCGCGGGAGGGCGGGAAGTTGGTCGTGACGATGTACACGGCGCCGACGAGCGCGAAGACGCCGCCTGCGCCCTGCAGGAAGCGTCCCACGCTCGCGGCGGTGCCATTGCCCGTCGCAAAGAGGAGCGCACCGATCCCGACCGTCGCCGCGCCGAGGGGTACGACCTTTCGAGGACCGATGCGGTCCATCGCGGCGCCGGCGACCAGACTGAACGGCGAGTAGCCGTAATAGAAGAGGCCGACCATCGACGCGACCGCCGCCGCGGCGATCCCGAAGGCGTCCGAGAGCTGCGGCATCATGACGGCCGGGGCCGATCGCAGCGTGTACTGATAGAAGTAGTACACCGCGGTGATCAGCCACGCGACCGTCGCTGCTTTCGCTCCCTTGCTCATGCGGTCGTCTCCCTGGGGCTCGCCGAAACGTGCCTCTCCTGGCAGCGGTCCAGGAGCAAGGTCCATGCCCCGGCACCCCCACTGGCGCGACCACGTGAACTCCCGGAATCTCAAGCACTTGCGCGCAGTCGCGGAGATCGGCCCGTTCGCGTCTGGCGGCGAACCTCCGCGTCACTGGAGATCCTCCCGAATCCCGGAGGGCGTCTTTGTAGGGCGGCTCGGGTTGTGAGCCGCCCTCCCGTGCCGAGGGCGATCAGTACTCCTCGAAGTAACGCTGGATCTGCTTGACGTCGGTGGTCCGGGTCAGGGCCAGCCGCAGGAGGACACGGGCCTTCTGCGGGTTCAGGCCGATCGACGCCACGAAGCCGAGCTTGTTGTCGTCGAGCTCGACGTTCCGCTCGACCCGGCCGGTCGTGACCCGTGATGCGCGGACGCAGACGATGCCCTTCTTGGCCTGCGCGGCGAGGGCCGCCACCGCCGAGGCCGTCATGTTCCCGTTACCCACGCCGGCGATCACCAGGCCCTTGGCGCCTGACGCCACAGCGGCGTCGATGAGGGCGCCGTCCATGTTCTCGTAGGCCATGATGATGTCCACGCGAGGCAGCGCCGTGACCTTCTCGACGCTGAACTCGGAATCGATCGTATGCCGGCCCACGGGCCCCCGGTAGAACTCGGCATCGCCGTACGCGACGGTCCCGATCAAGCCCCACACCGGCGACATGAACGTCTGCACGGCCGTCGTGTTCGTCTTGGTGAGCGACGAGGCCCCGTGGATCCAGTCGTTGATGACCACGAGCACACCGCGTCCCGCCGCTTCCTTGTTCGCCGCGACGGCCACGGCGTTGTAGAAGTTGAGCGGCCCGTCCGCCGAGAGGGCGGTGGACGGACGCATCGCCGCGGTCAGGACGACCGGCTTTTTCGACTTGACGACGAGGTTCAGGAAATACGCCGTCTCCTCGATCGTGTCCGTCCCGTGGGTAATGACGATGCCCGCGACGTCCGACATGGCCGCGAGCGCATTGACGCGGCCGGCGAGCTTGAGCCAGACCTCGTCGTTCATGTCCTGCGAGCCGATGTTCGAAATCTGCTCGCCGCGCAGCGTCGCGAGCTTGCGGGCCTGCGGCACGGCCGCGAGGAGCTGCTCGACACCGACCTGCCCGGATTTATAGCCGGCCTGAACGTCGCTCCCGGCGGCGCCGGCAATCGTGCCGCCCGTGGCGAGCACGACGACGGAGGGAGGCGCCGTCTGATTCGCGAGGAGGCCGGCGTCGGGTGCGAACGATTCCGGCGGCGTGGCCGCCTGGAATGACGGTGACATGCTGATCGCGACGAGGAACGCTATCAGTGTGCTGCGAGCTGAAGTGGCGGACATGAGGACACCTCCGGGTGCGATCCTTGGGGCCGGCCGTCAGCGGGCGACGAGCGCCAGCCACGGCAGACCCACGATGACGAACACGAACAGGTTGAACGCCGTACTGATCGCGCCGAGCTTGTAGAGCTCTCCTTGCGTGAGATAGCCGCTGCCGGCAAACAGCAGGTTGGCGC
>Ga0111538_10000813_pt1 | contig 43216 bp, 33 predicted proteins | sample SoiMethybrSBSTD1_FD_79669 | JGI IMG/M metagenome (GOLD analysis project Ga0111538, IMG submission 79669) | Bulk soil microbial communities from a Populus tree surrounding site in Tennessee, USA - Soil MetaG P. TD hybrid SBSTD1 (version 2)... | ecosystem: Environmental > Terrestrial > Soil >...
ATGGTCATGCGCCGCGGCGCGGCGGCGCGCAGTTCCGTGAGCGTGCGCACGGCGGCGAGCTGACCGCTGCGCACGAGCCCGATGCGCTGACAGATGCGATCGACTTCCGAGAGGATGTGTGACGAGAGAAACACCGTCGTCCGTCCGGTGCCGGCCAGTTCGTGAATTGTTTCGGCGAAGGCTTCGATCATCAGCGGGTCGAGGCCAGAGGTCGGCTCGTCGAGGATGAGGACCGGCGCCTCCGTCATCAGCGCCTGAATCAATCCGAGCTTGCGCTTCATACCATGCGAGTAGTCGCGCATGCGCCGACGCAGATCGAGATCGCTGACGTCGAAGCGCCGCAGCAGGAACTCGACGCGTGCCGGCGAGGGCCGCACGTCGCCGAGCGAGCCGAGGAACTGCAGATACCGGGCGCCGCTCAGCTCGGGGTAAAAGGGCATCTCTCCCGGCAGATACCCGATGCGGCGGCGTGCCTCGAGTCCCTGCCGCTGACAGTCGAAGCCGAGAATCGACGCCGCGCCGCTCGTGGGTCGCACCAGATCGAGCAGCATCCGGATCGTCGTCGTCTTGCCGGCGCCGTTGGCGCCGAGGAAGCCGAACACTTCGCCTTGTGCAACGTCGAGCGACAGGTTCTCGAGGCCGACTACCGGCCCGTAGTATTTCGTGAGTCCTCGCGTCTCGATCGCGGCGACGGCCACGGCTACTTTCCCCGCGCGCGACCGAGCTCCCGCAGCACTGTCGTCATCAATTCGGACAGCGGATCGTCGCTCGCTTCGCCCTCGAGCACGACGTCGCCGGGCGCAGGCACGATGTCGAAGCTGGGTGTCGTTCCACCAAGATACTCCTGCATGCGCAGCTTGAGCGACACCGAGAACGGCTGCTTCAGCAGCGAGCCTGTCGCCTCGAACTCCTGAATGCGGAAGTCGGTTCCGCTGATCACGGCCCGTGCGCCGAAGATGTCCAGCGTCGCCGCCGGATTCTTCGGAGTGACCGGGGGAATGTCGATGATGTATCGACGCCCATTCGGGCCGTCCTCGACGGTCAGCTGCTGATCCGATTTCGCTTGCATGATGCCGATGCTGGTCTCGACCAGCGCCTGCGCCATTTGCGGCAGCGACAGCACCGGACTGTGGATCCCGTTGACACGGACGATGTAGTTCGTGCCGTCGACGTGAAAGAGCTGCGTGCGGCGCTGTGTCAACGGATCCTGACTGATGGCGCTCGCGATCGTGCCATCGGCATGGTATGAAGCGACCCGGTAGCGATTCGGATTGTCGCGATCGATCATCTGGCGGATGACGACGGGGCTGTTTGCCATCCCGTCCAAGGCGACCTCGTATTCGAGCATCTCGACACCGCTTCCGCTCGTGATTGTCTGCAGTGAGCGGCTGAGGACCTCGCTCGCCGAGAGTGTCATCGGTGCACCAAGTCGCGGCATCACACCGTAGACGAACAGCGCAACGACGGCCGCAGTCGCCAGGGCAGACACGACACCGAGACTGCGCCACGACGATGGCCGCTTCGTCCGCAGCACGGTCGAGCCGCGCACCATCTCCGTGGAGCCGGACTGGCCGGCCGCTTCGCTGATCGCATAGCGCAGGCGAGTCTCCACCCTCGTTGGCATTCCGTCGGCATCGAGGAGCGACGCAATCTCCTCCATCTGACTCCGGCGCTCACTCACACGCGCCCGACATTCCTCGCAGATCTCTGCGTGCGCGCGATGCGCTTCGCTTGCTTCGCCGTCTACGACGGCCTGCACTTCGACGTCGGTCAAGCAACGCATTTCTTCCTCCAGCGGTCCAGGGCGCGGGCGAGCAGTCGGCCGACCGACTGTTCGCGAATCCCCGACGCAACGGCAATGTCTTTGTATGAAAGTCCCTGCGCGCGCAGCGACAGCAGCAGCCGATCGCGCGGCGCGAGCGCACGGAACGCGGTCCGCGCTCGCTCAGTAGTGTCCGGCTTTAGCCGGACCTCACCCGCCGGATCGATGGGATCAACGGTGCGATCGTCGCGCTCGGCATTCCAGGGCAGCCACCGCAGACGCCAACGCGTCCGATCACGGCAGGCATTGGCCGCCACGGTGAAGAGCCACGATTTCAGATTGCGGCGATCGCCGTCGTGCCGCAGGTGATGGAGCAGCTTGAGAAACGTCTCCTGCACGACGTCCTCGGAGTCACCGCTGTGCCGCAGCACGCTGCGGCAGAACCGAAACAGCGCCGTGCCGTGTTCCTCGAACAGCCGCAGCGTCTCAGCCTGCGGATCGACGGTGGTCGTCGTGGCGGAGAGAGGCGCGTCGGCGGCTTTCATCCAACTACCCGCAATCGTAGTCACTCTGGCTCCCGTCTGTAGAACGGAGCCAGGGGTAGTTTGTGACGGGTTGGGGGACGGCGGGTCTGAAGACCCGCCGCCGCAACGATCGCTTCGAACGCGCCTGGCTTGGCGTTTGATTGCATGCATGCCATGCCCAATAGGCCGCGTCGTCTCGCCGGATTCTCATACCGAGGGAAATATCGCTATTTCGTGACGGTCTGCACGTATCAGAGGCAGGCGTTCCTACAAACTGGCGAAGCCGCGGCTTGGTTAACTGATCAGATTCAGCAAGTCTTCGAGCCGATGCAGTTCGCTGTTATTGCCTTCTGCGTGATGCCGGATCACGTTCACCTGCTGCTCGAGGGCCTGACCGACGACGCCGACTTTAGAAGAGCCATGCGCCTTTGGACTCAGAACGGGCTTCGCATGGAAGCAACGCACGGAATGCCGCTTGTGGCAGGAAGGCTTCTACGACTACGTGCTCCGCCGCTTCGATTCCGTACCTGGCATCGCGAAATACATCGTCGACAACCCAATCAGCTCCGGTCGCGATTCGCCAGGAACTAGAAAACGTCGTAGTAACGGGGCGTTGTAGCGGCGGGTCTTTAGACCCGCCGTTTTCATTTACCCACCATGTGGGGGACGTCCTTGTTGTTCTCCTCGCAGATGCTTTCGATGAGTTCCCAGTCGGGCTTGAGGTCCCACGAGAGGCGGACGTCCCACGGCTTGGTATAGGCCTTGGGGTCGTCGATCGTCACGTCGATGTAGATGCGGCCGACCGACGGGCGTGTGTAGCGTTCGACCACGCGCAACGCCTCGGTGCCGGGCAGCCCGCGCATGTCGAGCCACGTCTTTCCGTTCTGTCCGATCGTCTCGACGATGAACGTGTCGCCCTCCCAGCGGCCGACCGAATAGCCCATCCACATCGGCTGCGCCTCTTCGGGCACCTTTGGCAGCTGTCGTCCGTCGGTGAAGACCTGGCGATAGATCGTCCGCGACTCGTGCAGGAACAGCATCACGTCGGGCGTCTGAACGAGCTTGAGACCGTCCGGGATGTTCAACTTCTCGGGAATGCCCGATGGCCAGCAGCGCACGCCGGGATGATCCTTGCCGTTGTTCTCGATGCGCTCTTTGTAGAGCGCTTCCGCCCACGGCTGGAGCGGCACGCTGCCGGGCTTCAGATCTGCGGCGAGGTTGAGCAGGTGCTTGACGGGATTGGTAGGCAACCAGAAACCAGAGAGATCAATCTTGCCGTCAGGCGTGCGCCGCGGCGGCGCATTCACGTCAACCTTCCCGTCCTTCGTCCTCGGGACGTTCTTCATGGGATAGTCGGACCACTGCGCGGCGGTGATCGCGGTCATCGCGCTGATGAGGGTGAGGACGAGGGCGGCGAGCGAAAGATGGTGTTTCACGGCAAAATTCTAGCAGAGCACGCCTTCGACTTCGCGCAGGGCTGCCGGGCCGCCCGCCGCATCCATTGAGATCGCGGATATATGATCGTCGTTTCAGATGACGGTTCCCTCCCAGTCATTGGCCGGGCGTACGATGTTGGTGACCGGCGCGTCCAGCGGCATCGGAAAAGCCATCGCACTCGCTGCGGCTCGCGCTGGTGCCGATGTCGCCTTCACCTACCGGATCAACGAAGCCGGCGCGCGTGAAGTGGAGCGCGACATCCTCGCGCTCGGCCGCAAGGCCGCGGTCATCAGGCTCGACGTCTCGAATGATGCGTCGCTGAAGGCGCTTGGTCCGGCCGTGCGCGCCGCGCTCGGGCGGGTGGACGCCTGGGTCAACAACGCGGGCGCCGACATCCTGACCGGACCTGCGGCATCGCTGTCCAACTCGCAGCGTCTCGATCTGTTACTGGCCGTGGACTTGCGCGGGACGATTCACGCATCGTGGTGCGCGGCAGACGTGCTCTCGGCGCAAGACGAGGGCGGCGTCATTATCAACATGAGTTGGGATCACGTGCTGAGCGGCATGGCTGGCACGGATCCGCAGATGTTTGCCGCGGTGAAGGGCGGTGTCCTCGCGTTCAGCAAGTCATTGGCTCGATCGCTGGCACCGCGTGTGCGTGTGAATGTGATCGCGCCGGGCTGGATCGAGACCTCGTTTGGCGAGGGGCTCAACGAGGCACGTCATCGCGAAATCGCCGAGGCGACACCGCTCGAGCGGTGGGGCAGGCCTGATGACGTCGCCGGCACGGCGATCTTTCTCGCCTCGCCCGCTGCGGCGTTCATCACCGGGCAGGCGATTCTGGTGGGTGGTGGAGTCGTGATGTAACTCAAGACTCAAAACTCAAAAACTCAAACACTGAACAAGACCGCTATGGCGAAAAAAGAACCGACCTATGACGAAGGGCAGATTGCCGACAAGCTGAAGGAGCTGCCCGGCTGGTATCTCGAGGACGGCTGGATCCGCCGTGTCTACAAGACCGACGGCTGGCCGACCACGCTGATGCTGGTCAATGCGATTGGGTATCTCTCGGAGGCGGCCTATCACCATCCCGATCTGTCCGTGACGTGGGGACGCATCACGGTGAAGCTGTCCACGCACAGCGCCGGCGGCATCACCGACAAGGACTTCGCGCTGGCGCGCCAGATCGAGGACGTGGCGCTGTGGCGGCCGAAGGAAGGTGACGCGCTCGAGGGCACGCCGAATAAATGGGTGCGGAGCGGCGATCCGCGGGGATGACAGCGGCAGGTAGGGCCGGTCCGCCTTCGCCAGAGGCTTCGGCGCGACCGGCCGGGCACCGGATTCTCTTCGTCACCGGCAAACTGGCCGAGCCTTCGCTCCGCCGCGTGCTCGCCGAGATGGCGCCGCCGTTTCAGTACGACGTCGCGGTCTTGAAGATCACCGTCGCCGCACTGATGACGACGACGTGGATCGCGAAATCATTGGAGGTTCCTGCGGGGACCGACCTGGTGATGATTCCCGGTCTGTGTGAGGGCGAGACAGCGATCGTCGCAGACAGCGTCGGGGTGCCAGTGGAGAAGGGGCCCAAGGATTTGCGCGATATCCCGCGTCACTTCGGCCGAGCCGCGGACGCGCGCGCGTATGGCGCCTGGGACATCGAGATCGTCGCCGAGATCAACAACGCGCCGCGTCTGACTCGCGACACTGTCCGGCGTGACGCCGAACGCTTCCGGGACGCTGGCGCCGACATCATCGACATCGGCTGCACGCCGGGCCTGCCATTCCCTGCGCTCGGCGAGCTGGTCGGCGAGCTCTCCGGCGCTGGGTTTCGCGTCAGCGTCGATTCACTCGATCCGGGCGAGATCACGACCGCCGTGCAGGCCGGCGCCGAGCTCGTGCTGAGCGTCAACGGGTCCAACATCGCTGTTGCTCAGGCGCTGGCCGATCGCGGCGCCCGGCCGGCAAGGCGTGCCCGCTTCGTCGTCATTCCGGATATGGGCGGCGGGTTGGATTCACTCGAGCCCACCATTGCGAAGCTCGCGGCGTGGGGCGTGCCGTTCCTCGTCGATCCGATCCTCGAGCCGATTGGCATGGGCTTCATGGCGTCGCTCGAGCGCTACGCCGAAGCGCGCCGGCGCTGGCCCGCGGCCGAGATGTTGATGGGGATCGGGAATCTCACGGAACTGACCGCCGCCGATTCAACCGGCGTCAACGCGCTGTTGATTGCGGTGTGTCAGGAGCTGGGCATCCGCAGCGTGCTCACGACTGAGGTGATCCCCTGGGCCCGAGGTGCGGTGCGCGAGGTGGACGTCGCCCGACGACTGATGCACTACGCGGTCACGAAACACACGGTGCCGAAAGGCGTTGACGATCGCCTCGTCACCGTAAAGGACCCGGTGGTGCTCAGCTACTCGGAAGCGGAGCTGCGGGCGCTGCAAGCGGCGATCACCGATCCCAACTACCGCATTTTCGCGGACGGCGAGACCATCACCGTGTTCAACAGCGAACGCTTCGTTCGCGGCACCGACATTCAGACGATCTTCGCGCAGCTCGACGTGGACGATCCCGCGCACGCCTTCTATCTCGGCAAGGAGCTCGCGAAGGCCAGCCTTGCCGTGACGCTGGGTAAGACCTATCGCCAGGAAGGTGCGCTGACCTGGGGGTATCTGACACCGGCGGACGAGGCGATCCGCGAGCACGTGCCGCTGACGCAGCGGCCGCGCCGTGCTTCTGGTGACGATCGTGCCAGTGGCTGAAGATCGCGCGACGCCGCTCGTCGAAGAGCTGACGCCGGCGCCTGACCCGGCCACGTGCTGCGAGCGGCTCGATGGTCTGCCGTACCGGATCTTCTTGGACAGCGCCGCGACGGTCACACGGCTCGGGCGGTATTCGTTTCTCACTGCCGACCCGGTTGACGTGATCCAGAGCAAAGGATCGAACCGCGCGCTCGACGAGGTGCGCGCGCGGCTCGAGCCGTTCCGCCTCGCGCCGGTCACTGGATTGCCGCCGTTCCAGGGCGGCGCGGCCGGCTACCTGGCCTACGACTGGGGACTCACGCTCGAGCGTTTGCCAGCACCGCGCCTCGACGATCTTGCGCTGCCCGATGTCGTCCTCGGCATCTACGACTGGGTGCTGGCGTGGGATCACGCCACGTCACGAGCGTGGCTGATCTCGACCGGTCTGCCTGAAACGACGGAATCGGCGCGCGCAAGCCGGGCACGTCACCGCGCGAACGCCGTCCGCGAGCGCCTGGAACGCGTCGCACGCGTTCCGGCGGGTCCAAAAGGACCCGCCCTACACGCTCCCGCGCACCGACAGTCGGTCGCGCCCTCGTACCTTGTCGACGGCTGGTGGGATTCGTCCTTCGAGCTGCGATCGTCCTTCACCCGCAAGGGCTATCTCCACGCCGTTCAGCGCGTGCGCGACTACATCTTTGCCGGCGACATCTTTCAAGCCAACCTGTCACAGCGATTCGAAGCGCCATTGCGCGAATCGCCGTGGGACTTCTACGCGCGGCTGCGCACGAGCAACGCGGCGCCGTTCGCGGCGTTCTTCGAGACGCCCGACGCGAGCGTGATCAGCGCGTCGCCTGAGCGCTTCCTGCGCGTCGATCGCAACGGGTTCGTCGAGACGCGGCCGATCAAGGGCACGCGTCCGCGCGGCGTCGGTCCCGAGCACGACGCGGCGCTCGCGCAAGCCCTGGCCGAAAGCGCCAAGGACCGCGCCGAGAACCTGATGATCGTGGACCTGATGCGCAACGATTTGTCGCGTGTCTGCGCGCCGCGGACCGTGCGCGTCTCCGAGCTCTTCTCGCTCGAGCGCTACGCCACCGTGCACCATCTCGTCTCGACGGTCGTCGGACAACTCGAGCCGGGCCACGACGCGTTGCACATGCTGCGCGCAGCGTTTCCCGGCGGGTCGATCACCGGAGCACCGAAGCTGCGCGCGATGGAAATCATCGCCGAGCTCGAGCCGTCGCAGCGCAGCGTGTATTGCGGCGCGATGGGGTACTACAGCGTGACCGGCGAGCTCGATACGAGCATCGCCATCCGCACCGCAGTGGCTCGGAATGGCCGCGTATACTTCAGTGCGGGTGGTGGCATCGTCGCCGATTCCGATCCCGAACTGGAATATCGGGAAACGATCGACAAGGCGCGCGCGCTGATCGATGCACTCGTCGCCGGCGCATGATTCTCGTTCTCGACAACCGCGATTCCTTCGTTTACAACCTCGCCCGCTACGTGCGCGAGATGGGCGGGGAGGTGGTGATCCGCCGCAGCGACGAGATGACGCTCGGCGAAGTCGAGGCGCTCGCGCCGAGCCACATCGTGATTTCGCCGGGGCCGTGCACGCCGACGGAAGCGGGGATCTCGACCGACGTGGTGCGGCGCTTCGGCGCGAAGACTCCCATCCTGGGCGTCTGTCTCGGTCATCAATGCATCGGCGCGGCGTATGGAGGCGATGTCGTGCGCGCCGGCTATCCGATGCACGGCAAGACGTCGCTCGTCACGCACGACGGCTCGGGAATCTTTGCCGGACTGCCGTCGCCGCTGCGTGTCGCGCGCTATCACTCGCTGGTCATCAAGCCCGAGACGATGCCATCAGACCTGCGCGTCATGGCCACGGCCGACGATGACGGTGCGGTCATGGCCTTCGAGCATCGTGAGCACCCGGTGATCGGCGTGCAATTCCATCCAGAGTCCGCGGCTACCGAGCACGGCTACGCGATCGTTGCGCGGTTCCTCGCAGGCGACCGCGCGCAGATCGACACGCTGCCACGCTACGCCGACGGCGCCGAGACGCCGCGCGAGCTGTTTCTGCCGTGGAACCCCTCTGAAGACACGCGGTGGCGCCCATTCGTTCCCCCGCCGAACCCGTGATCATCGAAACCATCGTCACCACCATCGCCGCCGACGGCCGCACCAACTGCGCGCCGATGGGCGTCGAGTGGGGTGACCAGACGATCGTCCTCAAGCCGTTTCTCGACACCGCGACGTATCGGAACGTCAGCGCGACGCGCAGCGCGGTCGTCAACCTCACCGACGATGTGCGTGTGTTCGCCCAGGCAGCCATCTCGAATCCGTTGTATGCCACGGTGCCGGCGAGCGTGGTGAAGGGCGTCGTGCTCGCTGAATGTTGTTCGTGGCGTGAGCTCGAGGTGCAGGCGATCGATTCGACGCCGCCGCGCTCGCGCATCGAGACCGCCGTCGTGCATCGGGGCTTCCGGCGCGAATTCATCGGCTTCAACCGCGCCTGCCATGCCGTGCTCGAGGCGGCCATCTATGCGACCCGCCTGCACCTGCTCGAGCCGGCGCTCGTGCAGAGCGAGATGGACCGGCTTCAGGTCATCGTGGACAAGACGGCGGGCGAGAGAGAGCGTGAGGCGATGGCCCTTTTGACGGCACACATTCGAGGCGTCATCGGAGGATAATTCGCGGATGCTGACACGCCGTTCCTTTCTCCAGCAGACGGGTGCCGCAGGCATTGCTGCCGTGGCCGGAGGCCGCGCGCTGTGTGCCGCCAGATACGACCTGCTGATCAAAGGCGGGCGTGCGATCGACCCGTCCCAACGTCTCGATGCGGTCCGCGACGTGGCGATCTCGGGTGGACGTATCGCCGCGGTCCAGGCGAACCTGGCTGCCGCCGATGCGGTGTCAACAATCGATGCTGCCGGCAAGCTCGTCGTTCCCGGTCTGATCGACATCCACACCCATGCGCGATCGATGGAGATGCCGTCGATCTGTCTGTCGAACGGTGTCACGTCGCTGCTCGATGCCGGCTCGCAGGGTGTGGACCGGATTGACGAGGTGATCGCTGCGGCCAAGGGTGCGCCGAATCGCGTCCGCATCCTGCTCAACATCGCCAGAACCGGCATCCTTCCGGATGGCGAGCTGATGGACATCAACCGCGTGGACGTCGCCGCGGCGCAGAAGGTGATCGCGGCGCATCGCGATGTGATCGTCGGTGTGAAAGCGCGGCTGTCGCGGACCGTGGCCGGCAAGAACGATCTCGAGGCGCTGAAGCGGGCGCAGGCGATTACCGGGCCGCTGAAGCTGCCAGTGATGATTCACATGGGCGACACCGTGTCGCCGCTGCCCGACCTGCTCGCGCTGCTCAAGCCAGGCGACATCGTGACCCACATGTATGCGCCGCCGCCCCATGGCATTTTCGACGAGAGCGGTCGCGTTCTGCCGGAAGTGCTGGCCGCCCGCAGGCGTGGCGTCTGGTTCGACATCGGCAACGGACGGCTGGCGCACATCACCTGGGCCGAGGCTGAACGCGGGCTGAAGCAGAAGTTCATGCCCGACACGATCTCGTCGGACTGGACCGACGCCGGCCGCACCGATCAGGTGTTCGACTTCCCGAACGTCCTGTCGAAGTTCCTGCTCCTCGGCATGCCAGTCGAACAGGTCATTGCGATGGGGACCGCCAACGCCGCGCGCGTGGTGGCGGCGTTCAAGGATCTCGGCACGCTGCGTGTCGGCGCGACGGCGGACGTCGCAGTGCTCGATCTTCGCGAAGGGGAGTTCGAGTTCGTGGACAACGACAACACGAAGCGCACTGGCAAGCGAAAGTTGTTTGCGACAGCCGCGGTTATTGGCGGCCGACGGATTCAAGCGTAGAGCGGAGGCTTCAGCCTCCGCGAGGGAAAACGTATGACACGTCCGAACGCAATTGCCACGGTGTTCGCCGCGCTCGTCTCAGCGGCGATCGTTTCCGCGCAGGCGCCATCGACGACGCCGCGTAAGCCGGTCTCCGGTCAGTGGCGCTTTATCGGCCCGGCGCCCTGCGTGAATCCGGAGGGCAGCGTCGTGCCCTGTTCCCCGGCCGATCGTCAGGTCGCGGTTCGCGCCGGCCGTCTCTTCGACAGCACGACGGGGCAAATGCTGACCAAGCAGGTCGTGCTGATTTCCGGTGAACGCATCACCGAGGTCGGGCCGGAGGGGCAGGTTCGGATTCCCGCCGGTGTGCCGGTGATCGATCTGAGTCAGGCGACCGTGGTCCCCGGACTGATCGACGCGCACACGCACATGTACAACACGCGCCCCGAAGGGATGAGCACCGAGCGATCGATGCTCGTGGCCATCCAGAACCTTCAGGCCGATTTGCACGCCGGCGTCACCTCGGCCCGCGACATGAGCTCACACGGCAACGGCTTCGGCGATGTCGAGATCCGCAACGCGATCAACATGGGCGACATCGACGGGCCGCGCTTCCAGGTGTCCGGCCGAGGCATCCGCTGGGATCCCAATCCACCAAAGGGGCCCGAGAATCCGCTCGACTACCAGATGATTCGCTCGGCTGACGAGGGACGCGCCGCCGTTCGCGAACAGGTGGCCAAGGGCGTGGACTGGATCAAGTTGTTCCCGACCGGCGCCTACTCGTTCAGCCCGACCGGTGAGGCGCAGTACGTGCTGATGTATCCGCTGCCCGTGCTGCAGGCGATCATCGACGAAGCACATCGCCTCAATCGCAAGACCGCCTGCCATGCCTTTGGCGGTGACGGTCTGCAATTTGCGATCACCGCCGGCTGCGACAGCATCGAGCACGGCTACGGTCTGACCCAGGCGCAGCTCAACGAGATGTCGAAGAAGAGACTCTTCTACGATCCAACATTGATGCGCTACAGCGCGCCGTTCATGGACGACAACGACGCGAAGAATACCGGCGGCAAGTTCCGCATGACGCCGATCTTCGAGAACGCCGTGTCGATGAGCGTCAAGACGTCTGGACTGCGGATCATGGTCGGCAGCGGCGTTGACGGCACCACGTTCGTGCACGGCACCCAGGCGCTCGAGTTTGCCGGGCTGGTGAAGCGTGGCATGACGCCGGCCGCGGCCATTCAGGCCGGAACGATGGTCAACGCCGAAGCGATGGGCTGGAAGGATTCGGTCGGCTCGGTGACCAAGGGCAAGTTCGCCGACCTCGTTGCGGTCTCGGGAAATCCCGTGGCTGACATCACCGAGCTGCAGCGCGTGAAGTTCGTGATGAAGGGCGGTAAGGTGATCCGCAACGACTTCAATGCCGCTGCGCAGACGGGGACGAGGTAGAGGCGGGTCTTTAGACCCGCCTGGTGACTAAAGGATGCACACACGGGACGAGGAGGCGGTCTTCGTCGAGGCGTCGGGGCGCTTGCACTTCGGAGTGCTCGACCTTCGAGGCGAGCGCGGCCGCTGGTTCGGCGGTATCGGCACCTCGGTGGCGAAGCCCACGGTCCTCGTGTCGGCCGGAAGAGCAGACAAGCTCGTCGCGCGCGGTGAGGACGCTGAGCGTGCTCGCGAGTTCGCCAGTCTCTTTCTCGCTCATCACAAGCTTCGTGGCGGCGCGACTGTTCACGTGCACCGCGCGCTGCCGCTACATGTCGGGCTCGGCTCGGGAACGCAGCTCGCCCTCGCCGTTGCCCGAGCGCTCGCCGAGCTGTACGGCGTCGAGAGCGATGCCCGCTCGCTGGCGACTGCCGTCGGGCGGGCCAAGCGTTCTGCGATCGGTACGTGGACGTTTGACGATGGCGGTCTCGTCATCGAGGGTGGACGGCGCGCGAACAGCGACGACCCCGGCCCGCTCATCGCCAGGATGCCGATCCCATCGACCTGGCGCTGCGTGGTGGCGATACCTGAAGGCCCACCTGGCATCAGCGGGGCAGGGGAGGCCGAGGCGTTCGCGCGGCTGCCCGCACCGCCGGAACGCGACGTCGAACGCGTCGCCCACATCGTATTGATGTCGCTACTGCCCTCCCTTGCCGATGCGGACCTGGCAGGATTTGGCCGCGCGCTGAGCGAGGTGCAGGAGATCACGGGACATTGGTTCGCGCCCGTGCAGGGCGGCACGTTTGCCCCGGGCGCCAGCGCCGACCTTGTGCGTCGTCTCGCCGAGTGGGGCGCCTCGGGTGTCGGCCAGAGCTCGTGGGGGCCTGCCGTCTACGGCATCGTGGAGGGTGACGAAGCCATGCGTCGTCTCGCCGATCGCGTGGTCGAAGCCATGGGCTCGTCGGCAACCGTGTTCGCAGGACCATTCCGCACCGACGGCGCGCACGTGTGGCGTGCGCCTGACGGCGAGGTCAAAGGGCAAATGGCAAAGGTCAAAGGCTGGGCATGAAGCGCATCATCATCACGTCTTTGGTGCTCGTGTGTTCTGGGACAGCGGCGTTCGCGCAGCCGCGCGCCATCTACCAGCAGACACAGTACAAGGGTCAGGAGATCGGCAAGCTCACCGGCGACGTGTACTACGCGCGCATGGACGACTACCTGTCGGTGTTCATGGTGACGCCTGATGGCATCGTCCTCGTCGAGCCGATCGGGACCGAGTTCGCCACATGGCTGAAGGGCGAACTCGCCTCTCGCTTCAAGGTGCCGGTCAAGTACGTGATCTACAGCCATCACCACTGGGATCACGGATCCGGCGCGTCGGTCTACGCGGACACTGCGCGCATCATCGGACACGAGGCGATGATCAAGCGTCTGGCGATGCCACCAGCTGATACGCCGCTGCCGCAGAATGTCCGGATGCAGGACGCCAATGGCAACGGCCGCATCGAGCAGGGCGAGGCGCAGGGCAATCTCAAGACACAGTTCGCGCTCTACGACGCCAATCGCGACGGCGTGCTGAGCGGCGCCGAAGTCACCCGTGGTCCACTCGCGTTCGTCGTCCCTCCCGACCTGACCTATACGGACAAAGTCACCATCACACTAGGCGGCAAACGCGTCGAAGTCCTGCCGCGGCCGATCGCGCACGCCGACGACAACACGATCGTTCGCTTCGTGGACGGCACGAATGTGCTGTTCGTATCGGACTGGATCACCGTACGCCGTGTGCCGTTCGGCGGCGATGTCGCGACGCAGGACGAACTGGCGCTGGTCAAGACCGTCGAAGGGCTCGAGTTCGAGCACTTCGTCTGCAGTCACGGCATGCTCGGGAAGAAGACCGACGTTGCGTCGAACATCCGCTATCGCGAAGAGCTGCGCGCGGCAGTCGCGAAAGCCATCGCCGCCGGCCAGACGCTCGAGCAGGCGCAGGCGAGCGTCACGATGGACGCCTACAAGGACTGGGAATTCTACGAGCAGCAGCGTCCGGCCAACGTCGCCGGCACGTATCGCGCGCTCATGAACGGTCGTTGATACAAGGCTGCGCTCCTAGCGCTGACGGTATATCGTCAGCGCGTTACGCGCCAGAGGTTCACCGCTTCTTCGCCGCCTTCTTCGTTCGCTTCTGTGCTTTCTTCGTCTTCCTCGCGCGAACGCGTTCCGGAAGCCGTTTGCTTCCGGTCTCGCGATTCCATTCCTCGAATGTCTCTGGGGAGATTTTGCCGGCCACTAGAAGTTGCGCGAATTTTCGACGTTGGGCCTGACTCTTGAACGGCATTAACGCAGGTCGATCCGGCCGCGCGGACTGTCGATCGTGGCGATGATGGCGGGCGCTGAAGCTTGGCTCACTTTCAGTTCGAGTCCGAGCTGGTCGAGCTTCTTCTGAACGTTTACCGCGTCGGGATGCTCAGCGCGCAGCTGCACGAGCGTGGCGCCCTTCGCAGCGGTCACCGCCGGATGCGGAGACGTGCCCCAGTCGATGAAGAAGGGCACCAGACCATCGGCGACGACGGTCGCCGGATCCGTGTAGTGCCATGCGAGCACCACGCCATCGGGACGTTTGCGGCTGCCGGATGCGACAGCGCCCAGCGTAACGCCGGCCTTGTCAGCCTTCGCCTTGACCGCCGCGAGCTCGCTGCTCTTGACCACCCACCGCACGATGCGCGGCGCTTTCAGGTCGTCGATGCCGAAGCGCCGCGGGCCTGTGGGCTTCGGCTGCTCGGGATCGGGGCCGATGATCTCGAGATAACTGGTCGGGCCGAGCGCGACGAGCGCGTTCCGCGTCCCGAGGCCGGGATGCTGACCGCCCGGCGTGGCTTTCACGCCGAGTCGTTTCTCAATGGCATCGATGCCGAGCTGAAGATCCGGCGTTGCATAGACAAGATGATCGAGACGGGTCAGCAAAGGCTGCTGCGTCTGGACGACCGCGCTCAGCATCACCAGCGTGAAGACCAACAGGACGCGATTCACCGGCGGCGACCGAATGACGGATCCGCGGGCAGAATGTCCGCGTCACCAGGCCGAGCCAGCGGGGGAGGCGGCAGCCCCTTCTTGACGTACTCCTCGATCACTTTTTCTTCCGCTCGCGCGGCACTGAGCATGTTGCGCAGCGCGTTGTTGCCCTCGTGGCACTCGTACGGATACACCTCGTACCCGGCTTGCGTCGTCAGCGGGACCGAGACCTTCCACGGCGACGTCCACGTGTCGGGATCGGTCACCGTCGCTTCGTACGTGATCGTGTCGTCGGCGGTCCGCGTCAGCCGCTCGGCGACGCGCAGTTTGTCGGAGTGCCGTGTGCCGGCGAGCGCGGTCTTGTTCGTGAAGCCGCGTGTCTCGATGACCAGCGAGTCGCCGTCCCAGCGTCCTGTCGAATAGCCCATGTAGCTGTGAAACGACTCGCCAGCCGCCGGGGCGTTCAGTGGAATCACGCGCGCCTCGTGGATCATTTCGTGGCTGATCGCCACGACGCCCGGGCTCTGCACGATGCGCAGGCCGTTGCCGTAGAGCCCGGGAAGTGAGGCAAGCGGACCGCGACTGATGCAGCGCTCGAAGAGGCTGCGGTCCTCCCAGGTCAGCGGCAGCAGCGGATTCACTGCCTTGTTGATTGCCGCCATGCGCTGCTCGGCGGCAGGCGTGCGCGCCGGAACGCGGCCGTTGGCCGGCTCGATGACCAGCGACGTTTGACGATGTGTGCGCGACCCGACTTCGCCGACGAATGTTCCGGCTGCGACGCGCACATCACCGCGCGTCTCATCGTCACGGCGCTTGCGATCGGCGTATTCCTGGTCGGTGAGCAATCGCCGCTCGCCGAATTCAGGCGCGCGCTGCAGCGGCACGCTCCGCGCATCGTCGGTCGTCCAGGTGCCTTGCAGATCGGGATGGCCCCACGGCGTGCGTGGAGCGCTGTATGGCTTCTGTGCCGAGACGACGATCGCGGTCAGGACGATTGCGGAGGCGAGGAAAGCGGTCTTCATAAACCGCCGTCATTATGCGGCATCCTGAGCACAAGGCTGATGACATACCGCGTCGCGGCCGCCACTCCACATGCCGGGAAATCGACCTCCGCTTGAACTCTGTCGATGACCGCGCATCTAGGCGCTGACTTGGGGCGACATCCGCTCCGCGGCTCCAATTGTCCGAGCTGACTCACTGCAACTCGAACGCGATGACGGAAGATGCGCGGAGGAAGCGCTGCGGCCGATTTCCGGCTGCGCAGTGTGCTCGGCATGGTCGCAGGCGTCCGCCACGCGGCATGTCATCAGCCCTGGAACCTCAATTTGCGGCCGGCTGTTCAATATGGTCGAGGATGAGCACCTTGACTGGTCCGCGGCGCGACTGAAGTCTGAGCCCGAGCTGTTCCCGTAGCGCCGCTGTAGGAAGTCCTGGAACGTCGCTGGTAGAACTCTCACCAGGGGATTGCAACACGCCGCGAGCCGGCATGAATTCCAGATCAAGATCGTACAGCCCGGGGAGGCCGGTTCCATCGATGACTGCGCGACTCGTGAATGGCGCCAATCTTGTCGCAACCTCTGACATCGATGCGCTTCCGAACTGAAGCAACACACTCCCACCGACCTGATAGCTGGCATGCATACCACAATGAGGCCCGACGATGCCCTTGAGGGCGCCGCGCCCCTTTTTTGCGATTTGCTCCGAGGCCTCAGCCCAATATGCTTCACAGTCGGTTTTCGATACTCGTATACGAGGACTCGGTTTGCGATCCGCCATAACGATTTCAAGAGCCGCCAGGTCGCGCATTTCTTCATGAACGCGCAACTTGAATCGGTCGGACAAGAGCGAACGCAACATGCCTAACACTGTTGCTCGTGCTGCCGGAGGCCCATACCTGGGCGTGCCGTTGTGTTGTTGTTAGGTTTCACTGACGCGACGTCGAACGCAGGGTGCTGCGCCTCGTCATTGCCCTTCGATTGTGCGGTGCCGAATGAGGCTGCCACCGCAATGGCCATCGCGCAGATCACTGCGGTAGGACAGAGAGTCCTCATAGCCGCGTCATTATGCGGCAACCTCGCCTTTGCCTTTTGACCTTGCGCGCGCGTTATTTCCTGCGCGCCGGCGGCATGCTGAGCGGGGCGAGCTTGGGCTGCTGGCGTGGACCTTTGGCGCCTTCGAAAATCACGCTCAGCTCGACCGGTTTGCCGGGTGTCACGTCGACCGACCCGCGGCGTTCGCCGTACTCCACATGACGAACGACGATTTCGCGCGAACCGAGGGCCGCAGGAAACGGAGGCAGTGGGGCGGATCCGATGCGCTCGCCGTCCACGAAGACCTCGGCGCCCGGCGTCGTGTTGACGACCAGGACACCCATCGGCACCTCGATGGTGTGGGTCGTGACCTCACCCGCTTTCACCGTCAGCTCGACGTCGGCGCGGTAGTTGAAGCGCTTGTTGACGAGCGTCACCTTGTGGCGGCCCGGAGTCATCGAGATGTGGCCTTCGCTGCTCAGGCCGACTTTGCGTGTGCCTTCGTAGATCTCGACCGGGAACTTCGTCGAAATCGCGATGAAGCCGCCGGTGATTTCATAGCGTGCGATCGTTCGCTCGCCGGCCTGGACGCGCACCGTACGGCGCACCGTGCCGTTCTCGCCTTCGAGCACAAGCAGGTGCCGGCCGGCCGGAACCGTGAGGAGCGTCAACGGCGTGAATCCTGATTCGCGGCCGTCGAGCATCACACGCGCGCCGTCGGGGGTGGACTCGATGCGCAGCTCACCGGTTGGACCAGTGGTCGCGACGGCCATCTCCTGGCCGGCATCCTCGGACGGCTTCGCCTTCGCGGTCTCAGCGGGTTTCTTGTCCGATCCCTTGCCGAGCACGCCAAACGCAAACACGGAGCTGACCAGCAGCACGATCGACGCGGCTGCCGCGATGACCCACACTTTCTTATTCGACGGTACCCGGCGCGACAAGCGCTGACGACGGGTGTCGTCGGCAACGAACGCGTCCGATGCCCATTGCGTCGCCAGCTCCTGACGTGGAGGCGGCGTGACCGGTGTGAGTGCCTTGGCGCGCGCGACTTCTGTGGCGACGGCCTGTTCGGCGGCGGCGCGCGCCTGTTCGGCGGCGGCCGTTCGCAGGCGCATGACCTGGGCGCGCACTTCCTCGAGCTCCGCAGCGCGACGCTGTTCGGCCTCGGCTTTGGCGGCAGCCACTTCCTGTTCGAGCCGCGCGTTCGCTTCGCGGCGTGCGCGCTCGGTTTCTTCGCGCAGCTTGGCCTCGGACTCGACCCGCAAGCGTTCGGCCTCGGCTTCGAGCGCGCGCGCGGCTTGCTGTTCGGCGCGCCATTCCTGTGCCTGGCGTTTCCGCAGCTGCTCGGCCTCGCGCTTCTCCTGCTCGAGCGCTTCGCGTACCGCTTCCGCTTCTTGCCGTACCAGACCGAGCTCTTCTTCGAGCCGTGCGTTGGCTTCGGCGCGTACGCGTGCGACCTCGGATTCAAGCGCACGCGCGGCAGCCTCTTCGGCCTGACGACGGGCTTCTTTGGCGAGCGAGTTGGTATCGCGCTGCGACTCCTCGTGCTGGCGCTTGAACTGCTCGGCTTCGGCGCGCACGCGCGTGAGCTCTTCGTTCAGCCGCGCATCGCCTTCGGCCTTGACGCGCGCGACTTCGGACTCGAGCGCGCGGGCCGCGGCCTCTTCGGCCTGCTGGCGCGCCTCGATCTCCGCGCCCTCGCGCAGCAGCGAGATTTCCTTCTGCGTGTCCTCGTGCGCGCGTCGGGCTTCGGCCGCTTCCTTGCGCAACCGCTCGAGTTCGCCGAGCAAGCTCGCTTCCGATTCGGCGCGAACGCGGGCCACCTCGCTCTCGAGGGCGCGGGCGGCCTCCTGTTCGGCGGCGCGGCGGGCTTCCTGGTCGCGGTTGCTGTCGTCGTTTCGGGTCTGCTGTTCGCGACGTGCGCGCTCGGCCTCCTCGCGGACACGGGCGAGCTCGGCGTTGAGCCGTGCGTCGGCATCTTCCCGGACCCGTTGCACTTCGGCCTCGAGCTCGCGGGCGGCGGCTTCCTGCGCCGCCATGCGCGCTTCCTGTGCGGCCAGCTCGCGCAGCGTTTCGGTCTCGAGCTGCGTCTGCGCCTGCGCGAGACGCGCCTCGGCGGCTTCCTTGCGTAGTCGATCGAGCTCGCCACGGAGGCTCGATTCCGCCTCTTCGCGCACGCGTGAGACTTCGCTCTCGAGCGCGCGGGCGGCGGCCTCGTGCGCGGCCTTGCGTGCTTCCTGCGCCGCCAGGTCCCGCTGACGATCGGCGTCGCGCTGCGCCTGCTCCTGCGCGCGGCGGGCCTGTTCGGCCTCGACGCGAATGCGTTCGAGCTCGGTACTGAGGCTCGATTCGGCTTCCGCGCGGACGCGGGTGACTTCGGCTTCGAGCGCACGCGCGGCCGCTTCCTGTGCCGCACGCTGCGCTTCCTGCGTGGCCGCCTCGCGCAGCGTCTGCGTCTCAATCGCACTCTTGGCTTTTTCGTGGTCGGCCTCCTGGCGGAGACGTTCCAGCTCGGTCTTCAGGCGTGCGTCGGCCTCGGCGCGAATACGCCCGACTTCGGCTTCGACGGCACGTGCCGCGGACTCCTCGGCAACGCGTTTGGCCTCTTGTGCGGCTTTGTCGCGGGCTTGCTCCGCTTCGTGCTGCGCCTGCTCCTGTGCACGGCGGGTGTCGTCGGCGTCCTTGCGAATGCGCTCGAGCTCGGCCTTGAGACGGCCGTCCGCTTCGCTGCGAACGCGGGCGACTTCGGCCTCGGCGGCGGCAGCGGCCGCTTTCTCTGCGACCTCGCGTGCCTGACGCAGTTCGGCGTCGCGCGCCTTCTCGGCCTCGAGATGCGCCTGTTCCTGTGCGATGCGTGCCGCTTCGGTCTCCAGGCGCAGGCGCTCGATCTCGGCCTGCACCTGCGCTTCGGCCTCAGCGCGGGAGCGGGCGACCTCGGCGGCGAGTGCACGGGCCGCGGCTTCTTCGGCGACACGCTTGGCCTCGCGGGCGGCGGACACTTCGTGCGTGCGGCGGGCCTTCTCGGCCTCCACACGCATGCGCTCCATCTCCGCCTGGATCTGGGCGTCGGCTTCCTTACGCACGCGAGTGAGTTCGGCCGCGACGCGCGCATCGGTTTCGGTTTTCACGCGCGCGACTTCTTCCGCAAGCGCCTTGGCGGCCTGCTGCTCGGCGGCCGCCTTCATGGCCTCGGCCTCGGCCTGGATACGCGCAATCTGTTCGGCACGGGCCGCGTCGGCTTCCGCCTGCATGCGCGCGAGCTCATCCAGGCGCGCGGTTTCGGCTTCGGCCTGCAGACGCGCGATCTGTTCCTGGCGCTCCGATTCGGCCTCGGCCTGAATACGGGCGATCTGTTCGAGGCGCGTTGATTCGGCTTCGGCTTTCGTGCGATTGAGTTCTTCGGACAGCGCGAGCTCGGCGTCGGACCTCACGCGTGTGAGCTCGCCGGCCAGTTTGGCTTCAGCCTCGGCGCGCACCCGGGCGAGCTCCGAGTTCAGCGCGTCGCGAGCCTCGGTTTCCGCGGCCAGACGCGCTTGCGCGACTGCGGCTTCACGAGCCGTGGCGGCCTCTCGTTCGATCCGCGCCAACTCCGCAGCCCGCTGCTCGGCAGCTTCCGCGCGCACGCGTTCGAGCTCGGCGGCGAGCTTGGCATCCGCCATCGCCTGCACGAGCGCGATCTCTGCTGCGTGTACTTCGGCATCGACCGCATCGGTGGCGCGGTACTCGCTCGCCGGCGTCTGCGCGATGTGATCGATCGAGATGACCAGGTCGTCACCGTCGTCCTCGGCGTTGAGCGACGTTTCGCCGGCGTTGAGCGACGCCACCGCCTCGTCGAGGGCATCAGCGTCGGCGTCGCCGTCAACCTCGATCGACATCGGATCGACCTGCAGATCGTCGGTAATGAAGTCGATCTCGGTGACGTCCTGCGGTGCAGATGTCGTGGACAGCTCGAGCGCCGGCACCGCGAATTCCTCGTCCGCAGGTGGCGGAGCGGAAGGCTTCTTGGCCACCGGCGCCGGAGCGACGGGAGCCTTGGCCGGTGCAGCCGCCGGTGCTGGCGATGCCGCGGGCGCCGACGCGCTGCGCGGGCGCGCTTCCTGCGCACGCGCGACGAGCAGCTGAATCTGTTGCGCGAGCAGCGCGCGATCGCAGTGTTTCAGGGATGGCATCGTCAGCCGTTGCGGAATGGCTGGCGCAATGGTCGATCGCATGTGATCGAGCACGCGATCGCGATGCTTCTCGGAGACCGATTCGCTGAACAGGACCACGTCCGGCATCTGCCGGTTGATGGCGACGACCGCCGCGTAGGCGGACGACACCAGCATGAGCTCCGCCTTCAGCTCGTCGCGGACGAACTGGCGCAACGCGTCCGCCTGGGACGCCTCCGGCTCGATGGCGAGCACGCGGCCGATTTCAGCTTGTGCGTTCAACGGCATCCCGAGGTCCTACCCTGTGGTCTGGTCCCGGTCCGCCGTTAGGCGGACCCCCGGCCCGGTGTCAGCCGGCCCGGCGTCATCCGAGACCGAGATGACAGTTTTCGCAATCGATGTGCCACGAATGTTCGTGGCCAACAAAGCCGGTAAGTACGTTGAGAGCCAGATGTTGCGGGTGCCAGCCGGGGAGCGTCCCGAGGTCTCGCTCCTGCGCCGCATCACGATCTTGTCTGGTCGCTGACGTAATTGCCGGTGGGCGGCGTGATGAACGGCGCAGGACTGTGAACATGTCCTTGGCACGATGCAATCAGTCCCCCACGGATCTATCGGCTCGACATCCGGAATCCGCATCCTGAATTACGCTCAAAGTAGTTTGGTCCCGTTGGTCGCGCGGCTTGACCACACGAGACCGATGAGACCGGCGACGCCGAGCAGCTGGCTGACTCGGTCCAGCGTTGACGGCGAATAGTCCGGACGCGCCGCCTTCGGCAACCGTCCGTCAGCGGCGGCAAGTTTGATCAGTTCCGGATCCCCGTACGCCTGACCGTTGAGTCCGTAGACGACGGTCCGCCGCGCGCCAATCGCCTCAACGATGGCCTGTGCGCTGGTGTCGCGCGCGAAGACGAACGTTCGGCACATACCGAGGCGCCCCAGGCCATGGAAATCGGACGAGCCGATCGCCGCAGCCTTCGTGCGCCGCGCAAACTGCTCGAGCATCGTCTGGGCGTCCTCATACTGGTAGATGGCAGGGTGACAGATCTCGGTGCCGTCGAGCCGATCCATCACCGGCTCGAATCCCTTCCAGAACATCGGACCCGGATGCGCGGCGATGGCCACGCCGCCTTGCCGGTGGATCTCGGCGATCTGTGCCTCGATATCGATCGACCAGTCAACGGTCTCGGTGATGCCAACCGCGACGACGTGATGAGGAATCTCGGGGATTTCCTCGCCGATGAGCACCGTTGGACCGCCGACTCGCTCCGAGAACCATCGCGCCCATCTGGCGTCCTGCGTCTGGCGATGTCCGGTGACAGCGATCGCATCGAGGCCCTGATGCTGCGCCTCGAGGACGAGTCCCCATGGCGTGAGCGCGCCATCGCTCCACGTGGAGCTGTGCGTGTGGAAGTCGGCGGCGACCACGCGATATCCGCCGAGCATGACTGGCTCGCGCACGGGTGCACGATCGACGGCCGTTCCGACAACGATCGAGGCGACGAGTAGGGCGGCAGCGACTCTGGGTGTCGTCACGTCCATTTCGTCACCCACGCGACGATCTCGTCCCAGATCTCGACGAACAGATAGAAGAAGCCGCGCGACGAGCTCGCGTAGCCGATGAAATACGCGATCGCGGCCGGCCACGAGACGAGGCGCTGGATCGCGACGTCGACGCGGGCGCGACTCCGGGTGCGCCCCATTACGTCGCGAAAGAATCGCAGGTCGATGCGCACCGAGAGCACGATCAGGATGACGCCGGTGATGAGCAGCGGTGCGGTGAGGTCTCCGTGGCGCTGGGGCGGAAGCGCGGTTGACACCGTCATGAAGGCCAGCCACCACCAGAGCCAGGGCGTGTTTCCGGCAAAGAACCGATCGACAGCGTCCGCAAACGGCAGCTCCGGCGGCCGGATGCGATAGACGAGCGCAAAACCGGCCAACTGCGACAGTGGGATGAATGCGAACGACAAGGCGCCGTCGAGCAGCAGGCGGAGTGTGAACCGCCCCGAGGCGCCGAGCGAAACCGCGCACCCAAGCACAAGCGTCAGGAGCAGCGGACGCCGTACGAGCGTCCACCCGCGCCCGCTGCGTGCCGGCGTCGAGGAGGACAGCGCGATGCTCATATTGCTTATTCGGGCACGATCACGCCGGCGCCGCCTGCGTACAGGTGATCGACGTGCTCAGCGCGGCCCTCGAGCACCGCGCGCTGATTGATGTAGCCCTTGTCGGTGATCTCGCCAGCGTCGATGGACGGCGGATGCTCGAGCACCAGCAGTCGCGACGGCGCCATGGAGCCACCCGCGCCGTCGACGCGCAACGACGCGAGCGCTGACTGCAATCGTGCGAACACTTCAGCCTCGGCGAGGCTGCGCGTGGCCGCCGGATTCAGCCACACGAGCGCGCCGACTTCGGTGCGATCGTGGCCGGTGATCACGGCGTCCTGCACCAGCGAGTTGCAGGCGGCGATGAGGCGGACGCGAACCGCACCGGCGTGCACCCAGGTTCCGGATTGGAGCTTGAAGTCCTCGGCCACGCGGCCGTCGAACACCAGCCCCTTCGCGGCATCGTCAGGATCGAAGAACCGCATCGCGTCGCCAATCTTGTAGAAGCCGTCCTCGTCAAAGGCAGCGCGCGTGAGTTCGTCGTTCCGGTAGTAGCCGGGGGTGACGTTGGGTCCACGCACTCTGACTTCGAGCTTGCTGCCCGACGGCAGCAGTTTCAGCTCAGTACCGGGCGCTGGGATGCCGATATTCGCCGGCCGATCGATGGGAAAGTGGACGAGGGTCGCGAGCGGCGCAGTCTCGGTCGAACCCCAGCCCGAGAGCATGAATGTGCGGCCCGTGCGATCGGCTGGCATCACGGCACGCAGCCGATCGTACAGATTCTGCGGCAGCGCCGCTCCGGCGTAGAACAGGGCGTTGAGATTCGCGAAGAACGATCGACGCAGCGCCTCGTCAGATTCGAGCAGCGGCAGCAGCAGGTCGTAGCCGCGCGGCACGTTGAAGTACAACGTCGGCGATATCTCGCGAAGATTCCGCGCGGTGGCGGCGATGAGGTCTGGTGTCGGCTTGCCCTCGTCTATGTAGAACGTGCCGCCGTTGCGCAGGACGATGTGGAAGGTGGCGTTGCCGCCGAAGGTGTGATTCCACGGCAGCCACTCGCACAGCACCGGCGGCGCATGTTCGAGAAACGGCCAGCCCTGCACGAAGGCCTGCTGATTGGAACAGAGCATGCGCTGCGTGTTGATGACGCCCTTCGGCGCGCCGGTCGATCCTGATGTGAACAAGATCTTGGCGATCGTGTCCGGGCCGATGGCGGCGAAGGCCGTGTCCACGAGCGCGTCGCGGTCCTGATCGAGGAGTTCGTCGATTGGCGTTGCAGTCTGACCGACGGCGGCAAGCGCCGCGTGGAATCGAGCGGCGTTGTCGGCAAACACGAGCCCGGGCTGGAGCAGCTGGAAGATGGCCCCGAGCTTGGAGTGATCCTTACAGAGCAGCGAATACGCCGGCGAGATCGGCGCCACCGGAATGCCGGCGTGCATCGCGCCCAGGGCGACGAGCGCGTGATTCACCGAGTTGTCGGAGAGGATCGCCACCGGACTCGAAGGCGTCAGCCCCCGAGCGAGCAGCGAGCCGGCTATACGGCGCACCGCGCGGAGCGCGTCGCTATACGTGACGCGACGCCAGTCGTCGCCCGATCGCTCGGCGAGAAACGTACGGTCCGGCGCGGCTGCAGCCCAGTGCACGAGCCATTCGCCGACCGCGCGCGAGAACGGCCTGAGCGGTTCCGGCGATCGCAGAATTGTCGAGCCGTCAACGCGCCGCTCGACGTCCACACGTGCGGGTGCGAACGTGAGACCGGTACCCAAGCTAGACATTGCCGGCGGATTATACGCCGCGTCCTGCCGGACGCGCGTCCGCTGCATAATGGTCGGCATGTCGAGACTACCGATCGCCTTCATCGTGCTCATCGCTGCGCTCGCGAGCGTGAAAATGACAGTGAACGCTCAGGAAACGACGGCGTTGCCCGCGTCGGCATGCGCCAGTCTTCAGGGGTTCTCAATCCCGGCGTCGGCGATTGGTCTTCCGACCGGCGGAGCGGTCGTGCAGACGGCGGCCGCGGTGGCCGCGTCCGATCAGGGCAATGTGAACGGCGACTTCTGCAAGGTCGTGGGCATCGTGAAGCCGCAGAACCCGAGCTCGCCGAACCTGGAGTTCGAGGTCAACCTGCCGCAGTCGTGGAATCGTCGTGCGCTGCAGATGGGTGGCGGCGGCTACAACGGCACGCTGGTCACCGGTCTTGCCGGTTTCACGCTGCAGCCGCCGACCGTGGACAACCCGCTCAAGCAGGGCTTCGTCACACTCGGCACGGATGGCGGCCACAAGTCCACGCAGGGATTCGACGGCACGTTCGCGCTCGATGACGAGGCGCTGCGCAACTTCGGCAAGGAGTCGATCAAGAAGGGCCTTGACGCGGCGATGGCGGTCATCAAGAAGGCCTACGGCCGCGCGCCCGATCGGTTCTATTTCATCGGCGGGTCGCAGGGCGGCCACGAGGCGCTCGATGCCGCTGCCCGCTATCCCAACGATTACGACGGCGTTGTTGCGAACTATCCGGCTTACAACGTCACGCTGCTCCACCTGGGATCGATGAACGTGGGGCGCGCGCTGTACGAAGGCGGCGGCGCGGCGTGGATGAATCCAGCCGAGGTCAAGCTGATCACCGATGCGGTCTACGCGACGTGCGACGGCCTCGACGGTGCGAAGGACGGCATCATCAGCGACGTGAAGTCGTGCGCGAAGGCGTTCGACGTGAAGACGCTGCGTTGCTCGAATGGATCCGATACCGGCGATGCGTGTCTCTCCGACGCGCAGCTCGCCGCGGTCGCGAAGATCACGAGTGACTACAAGCCGGGATTTGCAATCGCCGGCATGGACACGTTCCCGCGCTGGGCGCTGCTCGAGGGGTCGCTCTTCCAGGGCCGATCGAGCTTCGGCCAGGTGCCGCAGCCATCGAATCCGCTGTCAGGCAAGGAGCCGCTGCTCTATACGGCCGGCGATCAGACCGCCAAGTTCATCATCAGCCGCAATCCCAAGCTCGACACGATGACGTTCGATCCGAAGCAGTATCAGGAGCGGATCAAGGTCGTCGCCTCGATCATGGATGTCAGCGACCAGAGCCTGGAGAAGTTCAAGGCCAAGGGCGGCAAGATCATCATGACGCACGGCACGATCGACGACTTCATCACGCCGCACAACAGCGAGCTCTATTACCAGCGGCAGGTGAAGCAGTTCGGCAAAGCCGGAGTGGACAGCTTCATGCGCTTCTACATGATCCCCGGCTTCGGCCATGGCTTCGGCCTGTTCAACGCGAAGATCGACGGCCTGAAGATCCTCCAGGAGTGGGTCGAGCGGGGGAAGGCGCCGTCAGGACTGACGGCGGTCGATGGCAACCCGAACGCCAACCGCTCACGGCCGTTGTGCGAGTGGCCGAAGTGGCCGAAGTTTACCGGCGCAGCTGGCAGCGAGAACAACGCTGCGAGCTACACCTGCACGGAGTAGAGGCGGGTCTTTAGACCCGCCTCTTTAGACCCACCTGGTCTTTAGACCCGCCTGCGTTCGGCCGATACGTTATGCATGACGCCATCGACCGAACGCACGCTCAAGACGCTCGGCTATGCCTGGATTGTCGGTGCATGCGCCAGCGCGTTTCTCGGCTGGCTTCTTGTTCCGGGCGCGCTGCCCGTTGACTACCTGACGCCGGTCGTTGTGGCCGGCCCATTCGTTGGCCTCGTTGCAGGCGGTATCTTCGTTCTTACGCTCCGGAGTACGTAGAATCGGTGACCGTGTTCCGGCAGCGTCTTCTGTGCCGCTGTCTCCTGGGCACGTATATCTTTACGACATAAAGTTCTCTGTAGTACGCTCTGCAGTCGAAGATTCATGACCGCCAGACAGTGGAAACCCGCGTTCTCGTGGCTCGACGTGAAGCTCGGGATGCGCATGATGCGCAAATACCCGGGTGTCTCGCTGGCCATTGTCTTCGCGCTCACCATCGGAATTCCGGTGAGCCTCCTGCCGAATCACCTGGCCGGGCGCGCCCTGGGGCAGTCACCTCCATTTGACGAAGGCGAGCGGGTCGTCGGCGTCGTCGGCGTCGGCCAGGAAGGCCGGGCCGAGCTCCGCGTCGGCGACTTCGAGATCCTGAAGCAGCGGGTGAGGACGTTTGCGTCGCTTGGCGCCGTGATCGTGACCGAGGCCAACGTGGTGTCTGGCGACGGATGGTCGGAGGGGGAGTCGGCTGCCCTGATGACCGCGTCCGTATTCACGCTGGCGCGTGTGCAGCCGATCATGGGACGCGCGCTGCAGGCGGCGGACGAAGTCCCCGGTGCAGCCGACGTGGCCCTCGTCAGCTATCGCTTCTGGCACCGGCGCCTCGGTGGCGCCGCCAATGTGGTGGGCACCACGCTTCGCATTGCCGGCGTGCCAACCACGATCGTCGGCGTGATGCCCGAAGGCTTTGCAATGCCGAGCGTCCAGCAGCTCTGGCTGCCGCTGCGGGTCCGGTCCACCGACGATGTAAACGGGCTGGGGCCGGGCGTGCGGATATACGGCCGGCTTGCCGATGGTGTGTCGATGGCGCAAGCGCGGGTCGAGTTGAACGCGGTCCGCTTGCCAACCGTGTCCGGGTTGCGCGACAAGCCGATACAGGCCGACGCCGTCGCCTTCTCCGCGATCGATATCCCGGAGCCAGAGGGTGCGCTGGCCTGGATCCTGGCGATTGCGCTGTGGGTGCCAGTCATCGTGCTGCTGATTGCGTGCGGGAACGCGGCAATCCTGATCCTGGCGCGGACCGCGATCCGGTCGGGTGAGGTCGCCGTCCGCACCGTGCTCGGCGCGAGCCGCGCGCGGATCATGGGGCAGCTCTTCGTCGAAACGTTTCTGCTCTCGCTGATCGCCACAGGCGTCGGGCTGATCGCGATCGACGTCGCCGTGGCACGGCTGGCGTCGCGCTTCCCGTTGCCATTCTGGTTCGACCCGCGAATCACGCCGGCGTTCGGGCTGAAGGCGCTTGGCGTATCCGTGCTTTGCGCCGTCGTCGCGGGCGTACTGCCCGCGCTGCGCGTCACCGGTGGCGCGGTCCAGCCGACGCTTCAGTCCACGGCGGCGGGCCGGAGCTCGCTCCGCCTCGGACGGGTGGCTGGCGCCTTGATCGTCATCGAGGTGGGCCTCGCGGTTGTGGCGTTGTTCGTCGCCGTTATGGCCTGGCGTCTCTTCCAGCCGAACCCTGACCAGAATACGAGGGTGGCGGCCGCCGACCGCTACCTCGTCGCCTCGATTCGTTTCCCCTCGTCCGCCGACCAGTACCTCGCTGGCTCGTTTCGCATCCCCTTGCCGACAGCACCGGGAGACGAGGCGCTGCGCGTCCGTATCGCGAGCCTGCAGGAGGAACTCGGCCGCCGGCTGATACTGCAGCCCGGCGTGCGGCGATGGACGTTTTCCGATCAGCCTCCGGGGGAGGAGCGGAGCGAACACATCGGGGGCGTGGCGACGTTCGTCGATCCGGGATTCTTTGCCGTGCTCGACGTTTCGGCGGTCGCAGGACGCCTGTTCGACGCGGGAGACGTCTCGCGCGACCCGGTGGTGGAGCCTGCCGCGGTGATCGTCAACATGAAGTGGCTCGAGCGTCGGGGCATGGATCCGCAGAGTGCGATCGGCAGCCGCTTCAAGCTCGACCAGGATCGCAACGGTACGCCCGCACCGTGGAAGGAGATCATCGGGGTCGTACCGAACATCGAACCGAGCGCGGACCGCGTCTTCGCCGACGGAACCCCGGTCGTGTTCATGGCCGCGGCGCCTGGGACGTTGAATCCGATGACCGTGACGATCGACCTGGCCAAGAATCCCATGGCGTTCGCGACCGAGCTGCGGTCTCTCGTTGCCGACGTCGATCCGACAGCGTTCGTGAGCGACGTCGCTGCGTTGGACCACCTGCCGATGCCGGTCAATGTGATCGCCACCGCATCAAGCATCATGACCGGACTCTCGCTGCTCGCGATGGCGCTCTCGGCGACCGGGCTCTACGCGCTGATGTCGATGACGATGGCGCAGCGGCGGCAGGAGTTCGGCATTCGTCTCGCCCTGGGCGGCAGTACTCGCGGCGTGATCGCGGCCGTGGCGCGCCGCGCGCTGATGCAGATCGGTATGGGTGTGACGTGGGGCGCCGGCGTGTGGGTGATCCTCATGTCGTCGGTGCTGAGAGCTGATCCCGGAACCGAGGCAGCGAAGATGCGCGCGCCATGGCCCTACGTGCTCGGTGCATCGGCGGTGGTCGTCATCGTGTTCGCGCTGGCTGCCGCCCTGTGGCCCACTCTGCGGTACGTTCGCATGCGGCCTGTCGAATCGCTGCGGGTTGAGTAGCGGCCCCCTACTTCGAACTGCGCTTCAACTCCTCGAACCAGTTCTCGACCATGACCAGTTCCACCGGCGGCTGCGGCGGCGGATCGCGCGGCTGGACCATCAGGAAGCGGCGGCCGTCGGGCGTGACGTCGTAGCCGCGCACCGGTCCGGTGAAGTTGAATCGCCCTTCGAACAGTTTGCGTGGCGCATCGACCGCAAGGCCGGTTGTCGTCGTCTTGACGGCCACGGCCATGATGGCGGAGATCCCCAGCCCGCTGCCGTTCCCGATGTACACGATCTCCGCGCCGTTGCTCGTCCAGGTTGGCGCGTTGCCCCCTTGAGTCGATATCTGGACGCGCGGTCCGGGACCAGGATAGGGCTGGACGTAGATCTCGCCGCGGCCGGATTGTGTCGACGTGTAGGCGATCCACTTGCCGTCGGCAGAAAAGGCCGGGAAGGACTCCTCGGCCGCGGTCTGGACGAACGGCTGCCGCGGCCGTTTGGGATCGGTCAGATCCATCACCCAGACGTCGCCCAGTGTCTCTGCCTCGCGCTGGACGAAGGCCAGCCGCTGACCATCGCTCGACCAGGAGCTCGGCGCGGGGAAGTTGCGCGACGAATACAAGAGATCGGCGGTCCCGGTGCCGTCGGCTGCTCGCAAGGAAATGTCGAATCCCGAACCAGTGTAGGCGATGCGCTGTCCATCGGGTGACCAGATGTTCCAGATCGCGAACTCTTTCGTGTCGGTGACCGCGGTCAGGCCGCCGCGCTGCAGGTCGTACACCCACACACGGCTATCCGGTGCAATCGACACCGCGATGCGGCGACCGTCGGGGGCGATGCGCGGCGCCGTGTACTGCCGTTCCGGCAGCTGCAACGCCTCGGTTTTGCCGTCGCGATCCACCCACACCAGCACACGCGGCACGCTGGGCGCAGGTCCGCCAGTCGCGTAGACCAGGCGTCCGGTTGAGGCGATGGCCACCTGGGCGCTTCCGGAATCGTTAAACGTGTTTCCGGTGCCGATCGCCTGTTGAACATCCTCGACGAGGGCTATGGGATTCCCCGTGACCTCGAGGCGATCGATATTGAACGGGACCGCCATCAATGTTGCCGATCGCACGAACACGAGATGGCCGCTGCTCGCGTAGCGCGGGTCGGCGCCGTTGTCGATCAGCACCTTCTGTTCACCGCTCTCCAGCAGCCGAACGACGATCTGCGCGTCGGTCCAGCGAAAGGGCGCTTTCGTGACCGTGTAGAGCACGGCGCGACCGTCGGGCAGTACGTGCGGCAGCGTGTGCCGGTACTCTTTATCCGAGACCGTCGTCAGACGGCGAGCGTCGCCGCCCCCAGCGTTGACCTGCCAGAGCCCATCGTCGGTGGCAAACACGATCAGGTCGCCCGGTCCCCAACTTGCGCCGAAGATCCGCGGCGCAGCCTGTATTCCCGGAATGCGCGTGATCGTGCTCGCCACGCCGCCGGCGATCGGAATCTTCTTCAACTCGGCGCCTGCGGCGTATCCCACCCACGCGCCGTCGGGGGAAATGAACGGGTTCTCGGTGCGCTCGGTGCCCGCGAGTGGCGTCGCCTCCAGCTTGTCGAGCGGCCGGACGTAGAGCTGTTCGGTGATGTCGCCGAGCGCTCTGATGACGAGCGTCCGTCCGTCAGGTGTCAGCGCGATCGAGGTGCGATCGCGGCGTGTGATCGGCACGCGCGTCTCGCCGGGTTTCGCCGGTGATCGACGTTCGAAGGGTTGAATGCCGAGCAGCGATCGGGTGACCTGCGCCGTCGTTGCCGGCGCCGGCTTGAGGAGCCACGCCGCGCCGCCGGCGAGGATCGCGGCGATGGCTGCGACCGCGGCCATCAATCCGAGATTCGGTCGCGCGGCCGTCGGCGCCGGTGGCGGAGGCGCGGTGCCGGCCTCGTCAGCACCGGCCATCGCCTTCTTGATCTCGATCCGCGCGTCCCCGATCGCTTGCAGCCGTTCGCGCGGCTCTTTCACCAGACAGCGGCGTAGCAGCTCACGAATCGTCCACGGTGTCGAGGCCGGCAGTGCATTCCACTCCGGCTCGCCGCGCAGGACCGCTGCGATCGTCTCGGAGATGACTTCGCCCTCGAACGCACGGCGGCCGGTCAGCATCTCGAACAGCACACAGCCGAAGGCCCAGACGTCGGCGCGACGATCCACCGACTTGCCACGCGCCTGCTCAGGCGCCATGTATGCCGCCGTTCCCAGGATCACCCCAGCGCGCGTCGAGGCGACGGTGAGGGTCGGCGTCTGTGTCACGTCGGTGCGCGACAGGTCGGGATTGATCGCCTTTGCCAGACCGAAGTCGAGCACCTTGACGACGTCCTGATCCGAGACCTTGATGTTGGCGGGCTTGAGATCGCGATGGACGATACCGAGCTCGTGCGCGGCCTCGAGGGCTTCGGCGATCTGCAAGGCGATCGGCAGCGCCTCGTCTACGGGTATCGGGCCGCGCGCAATCCGATCGGCGAGCGTCGGTCCCTCGACCAGCTCGAGCACCAGCGCGTGCACGCCATTGGCTTCCTCGAAGCCGTAGATCGCGGCGATGCCGGGATGATTGAGCGAGGCGAGTACCTGTGCCTCTCGACGGAACCGCGCGAGGTGCTCAGGATCGTTTGCCGTCAGTTCAAGCAGGACCTTCAATGCGACGCTGCGATTGAGCCGCGTGTCGCGTGCCTGATAGACCTCGCCCATGCCGCCGGCGCCCAGCGGCGCGACGACCTCGAACGACCCGAATCGGCTTCCCGTAGCGAGCGGCATGTGCAGCGTCTGTCGGCCGCGCCTATTCTAGGCAACCTTCGCGCGGGCTGATACTGTGGGCGCATGAAAAATCTCTTCATCGGTCTGATGCTTGGTGCGGCGATCGGCGCGGCGACCTCTACGCTCCTGGCGCAGCGCCGTCCGGATCCGTACCCCGATGCGGTCACTGCGGACCCGACCCACTACTCGGTCTCGTTCGAGAACAACGTCGCGCGTTTCCTGCGCGTCAAGTACGGCCCGGGCGAGAAGTCGGTCATGCATCGCCATCTTCCCGGCTGCGTGATCTTTCTGACCGATCAGACGATGAATTTCACGCTGCCGGATGGGACCACCGAGCCGGCATCGGTGGAAGCCGGTTCGCTCGGCTGCGGCGATGGCAACGTGCACCTGCCCGAGAACACGGCCAAAGAGGCCGAGTTCATCATGGTGGAGTTCAAGGACCGGCAGACGTTCCTGAAATGAAACTCGGCCGCCTGAAGGCGGCCACTACGTCTTCACTGCCGTGAGAACCGGACGTCCCACGCGCGATCCTGATTGATGCTCAGCGAGATGACGCGCCCAGCCGCGTCGCGCGCGAAGATCACCCAGCCAAGCGGACTCGAGAACCCGGTCGCCCACACCGGCGTCAGCGGCGCGACGAAATCAGGTCGTCGCTTGATGACCAGCCGATCGCCCTGGAGCTCGACGTTCAAGGTCGTTTCGAGCTCGTCGCTGACGTACTGTCCGGCGAGCGCGCGCAGATCATCAACGCTTGGCTTGGCGGGCTCGATGTGGTCGAAGACATCGGTCGTGCCGAACTCGTCGGTGACCCGGAGCTGACCGTGTCCATCGAACTCGTAGGTCGAGAGGTCACTCGTCGCGAAGCGAGTCGCCGACAGCGAGACGAGACGCCCGGCATTCGTGGCAACGAGGCTGTCGCCGTCGCGGGTAATTCTGACGACGCCGGCTGGCTTGAGCGATCGATACGGTCCGACGAGACTCGTGATTTCGGCATCGGTCAGCGTGTGCGATGGCGGCGGAGGAGTCACCGGGCGAAGGTCGGTCAGATAGAGTTCCGCAACCGTCTTCGCGTAGTTCGTCGCGTTTGCGCCGGCCACGTTGCACAGCACGGCCACGGATACTTGTTGATCCGGGTATCTTCCGAGGTGCGCCGAATAGCCTGCCGTCGCGCCGCTGTGATCCACTTCGCGGACGCTCTTGTACGTGTCCACGTACAGGCCGAGCGCGTACTCGTGGGTCCGGCCGCCAGGCAACGTGGTGCGGCGCTGCTGCTCTTCGACGAAGGCGGCGTCGCCAACAGCGTGTGTGGTGAAGTTCGCGTTCCACTTCAGCAGATCGCCGACCGTGGTCAGCAAGCCACCGTTGCCATACACGTTCTCGAACGGCATGGATTGCGTGAAGACACCCTGACGATCGGCATAGGCGATGGCGCGGCGCTTGACGATGCGGGTGTAGTCATCGCGCCACGAGGTATCTTTCATCCCCAGCGGATCGAAGATCGCAGCTTTCGTGAATTCCGCGAATGACTTCCCACTGACGCGCGAGACGATGATCGCGGCGAGGTTATAGCCCGAGTTCGTGTACGACCAGCGTGTGCCAGGTGTGAAGTTGAGCGCGCGTTGCCGGCTGAGGATGTCGAGGACGTGTGCGTGCGTGTGAACACGCGTGGTGCGCGGCCAGCCGGCGATGGCGGCCAGGTTGCCCCAGTCGCGCAGCCCGCTGGTGTGATTGAGCATCTGCCGGATGGTCAGTGGCGTGCCGAAGTCGGGCAGCTCGGGGATGTACTTGCGCACCGGATCGTCCAGCGACAGCTTGCCGGCGCGCGCGAGCAGCAGCACCGCGGCAGCCGTGAACTGTTTCGACACCGATCCGGCTTCGAAGATCGTGTCGGTGGCGATCGGCACATCGTGCTCGAGGTCGGCGCTGCCGTACGCGGCGCGAATCACCGCCTCGCCTTTGACGTCGGCGCCGACCGCGCAACCTGGAGTAGACGAGGTATACCGGCTGAAGATCGCATCGACCTTCGGCTGGCTCATCGTCTTCGGCGCCTGCGCGATGATCGTGGCGCCCACAAGCAGCGTTGGGCCGAGCACTGTGAGCGATCGCCTGAAGAACACGTTCATGGTCGCAGATTCTAGCAGTCCAGCTGGCCGTCTAGCACGAGCTTTGCTGTACACGACGAGGCCACGGAATCGACTTCGACTGTGCGGAGACAAAGGTGCCATGCCGACAGCTACTACAACGGAAACCACAAAGATTTCGCGCGAGACGTTGATCGACAAGCTCAACGAAGATCTCGCGCGTGAGTATCAGGCCATCATCGCGTATGTCGTGTATTCCCAGGTACTGAAGGGTGCGGAGTACATGAATATCGCCGATGAGCTGAAGAAACATGCCGGCGAGGAGCTGCAGCACGCGCTGATCATCGCCAAGCAGATCGACTACCTCGGCGGGATGCCCACGGTGAAGTCACTTCCTGTGAAGCAGAGTGACGATGCCCGTGAAATGCTGCGGGCGGATCTGGAAAACGAGACCGCGACGATTCGCGCGTATCGCGAGCGCGTGACGCAGTGCGAGGCGCTGCAGGAATACGCAATCGCCGAAGACATTCGCGAGATCCTGCGGCAGGAACAGGAGCACCAGATCGATCTGGCGACAGCATTGGGCGAGGATCCCCCGAGAGGCTAGCGGCAGTCGCCGCTACAGTCCCGCGTCGACGAGCGCGCGGCGATAGTCTTCAGGCGTATTGAGATTCCGCAGCGTATGCAGTTGCGGATCAGCGGTCACCTGCGCGGGGCGCACGCGGCGTGTCTTCACCGCTTCGAAGAGAAATGCCGGCCGCAACCGATCCTTCGCCAGGAGATCTTCGACGACGGCGAGCGCTGACCGTCGGTACACCGCGGACAACGGATGCGTGAACCCGTCGATCTCCATCACGGCGATGTCGAACCCGTTGGCGAGATCGAGCATCTGCCTGACGAATCCAGGCACGAGCAGCGGCACGTCGCAGCTGGTGACGTACGCGCCATCCACATCCGGAGGCAGCGCCTTGAGTCCGGCGCGCAGTCCCTCCAGAGGTCCGCGGCCTTCATTCTCGTCGTAGGTGACGATCACTTCGGGCGGAAGCTCGGGTAGTTCCTGATCGACGGCGGCCACCACCACAATCGGCGACACCACGTCGCCGAGCAGCCGCACCACGCGCTGCAACATCGTCTCGCGGCCGAAGGGCAGCATCGCCTTCGATGAGCCCATGCGCGTAGACCTGCCGCCGGCGAGCACGACGCCTGCGAATACCTCGGCCATAGCCTCCATCTTATGGCCTCAGCAGTGAGATGGCACCGCGCGTGCACTCACTTGCTCGCGTGATGCGCCTTCTGAGGAGAAACACTGTGAACAGGAACACTTCAAGCGTGTGTGCCTTGATTGTCGTTGCAGCGCTGAGCGGCGCCTGTGCCAACACCGTCCGCGGTGTGAAGCAGGATACAGAAAAGGTGGCCGAGAAGACCGCCGCCGCGACCAACACGGTGGACGTGAAGTCGGCGCTCATCGCCGACGGCCGCGTTGATGCGAGCAACATCAACGTGGACACCAATTCACAGACGAAGACGGTTGTGCTCAAGGGAACGGTGCCGACCGCGCAGCAGAAGACGACGGCCGAAGCAGTCGCGAAGGACAAGGCCGAGGGTTACACCATCGTCAATCAGCTGGCCGTCGCGCCCGCGAAGTAGAGGCGGTCTGTCAGGTCGCCGGCTGCGGCGACTTGGCGACCTGCTTCACGCGCTGCACGGAGGTGGAGCCAAGGTCGGCGTCACGCCTGATGGCGTTGCGCGTCACAGCCCAGTCCAACCCGCCCCTGAAATACATTTGCGGGGGCTGCGTTGTGAGCGCGTGGCGACGCGGCGTGATCAGCAGGCCTGGCACCTCCGGCAGCCGATTTCATGATTTGCGCACGCCACGTGCGCGTCCCTTCGATCAGATCTTCATGCCCAGCCCCGCGAGCGCTTCGCGCGTCCTGGGATCGGCGAGCCGTTCCACGAACGCCTTCACGCCGGGACGATTTGTGCGCGCCTTGGGTGAGACGAAGTCGTAGTGCTCGTGCTGAACGGGAATGAAGCCAAGACCTGCATGGCGCGCGATCGTGTCGAGCGTGACACCCCAGTCCGCGCGATGCTGCACGACTGCTGCGGCAACGGCATTGTGACTACGTGGCTGCACGGCGTAACCGGGTGGCTTCCTGGCCCTGTCTCCTGTTGGCGGCTGCGCCGCGGCGAGCTGTCGATCGATCAAGGCGCGCGTGCCGCTGCCTGGATTGCGATTCACCATCACGCATGACGGATCGGCGATCGCAGCGGCAATCGCCTGCTCCGCGTTGCGTCCTTCGAACCGCGAATCGCCCTTTCTGAAGACGATCCCCTGCAGCCGGCCGTAGCCGGGAATGAGCGTGAGCTCCGGCGTCAGAAACGGACGGTTGTACTCGCCAGTCTTTGGGTCGAGCAGGTGAATGCCAGCGATGTCGCACTCCCCGCGCCTGGCCGCCTCGAGTCCGGCCAAGCTGCCGACGGCGAGGAACTTCGCGCGCACACCAACGTGCTCGAGCTCTCCGAGCAGATAGTCGAGTCCGATGCAGTGACTGCCGATCACGACGAGATCGGCCAGCTGCAATTCGCGCCCGAGCAGCCGCACGCTCACCATCGTCCCGGCGGGAACGATTTCCTCGTGACGGCCGATCGTGGTGAAGCCGTCGGCGCGGCTGAAGGTCGTCACGCTGCCGGAACCCTGGCCCATCGGATACGCAGCGAGTGCGTAGTCTCCGGCTTCCCTGGCCTGAGCGGAGTCGAAGGCAGCCGGACCGGTGACCTCGGGCACTTCCACCAATCCCACTAACAAGTATTCGGTGCGCCCAATCTCGCTGTTCACTTTCACAGCCAGGCGCGCTTGCACCGCCGATCGCTCCTCGAGGCCGCGGCCAGCCATCGCCGACAGCACCGGAGCGACGAACTCGTGAAAGGTGAAAATCGCCGACGTCGGAAACCCTGGCAGGACGACGACGGGCTTGCCGCCAGTCGCGGCGAGACAGATCGGCTTGCCGGGCTTGAGCGCGACACCATGCGCGACGATCCCCGGATCGGTCAGCTCCGCCACGACTCGATAGGACACATCGCCGGCGCCTTTGCTCGTGCCACCGGACAACAGCACGGCATCAGCCGTGTCGAGCGCTTCGCGGACTTTCGCGCGCAGCTGGTCGACGTCGTCTACGACGATGCCGAGGCGACGCGGCTCGCCGCCGATCTCACGGACCGCATCGGCCAGCACCTGTGCGTTGGAGTCGTAGATGCGCGCCGGCCGCATCGGCTGGCCGGGCGGGATGATCTCGTCGCCAGTCGAGAGGATCGCGACAATCGGCCGTTGCCACACATCCACCGATGCGACCCCGATCGCGGCGAGCACGCCGGTGTCGCGGCTGGTCAGGATCGTCCCGCGACGGAGCACCGTCTCGCCGGCGGTGATGTCGGTGCCGGCGAACGAGACGCCGCTGCCAGCGGTGACCGCGCGAGAGATGTTGACGTAGTGTCCGGCTTCAGCCGGACTGGCGCCGGTCCGGCTAAAGCCGGACTCTACGATGTCGGTGTGTTCGACCATGACGACGGCGTCCGCGCCGCGCGGCATCATGCCGCCGGTTGCGATCGCGACGGCCTCGCCCGATCGAATCGTGGTCGTCGGAACGATGCCGGTGTGAATCACTTCGGTGGCGAGTCGAACGCGCCGTGGGACCTCTTCGGAGGCGCCGAATGTGTCTTCGGCGACCGCTGCGAATCCATCGACGTTCGAGCGATCGAACGACGGCACGTCCACCGGCGAGACCACGTCGGTGGCAAGAACCCGGCCGAGCGCGCTGTCGAGCGTGACCGTCTCACTACCGCGCGGCGTGAGATTGACCGCTGCGCGGAAGCGTCGTTCCGCTTCGTCGCGATCGAGGACGTGAAGGAACTGTTCCTGCTCACGCATACAGCCAGACGTCCACGTCGGATCCCGCCGCATAGCCTTCGCTATCTTGCTCGACGATGACGAAGCCGTCTGCCCGTGTGGTCGAGGAGAGCAGCGAGGCACCTGCGACTGACACTGGTTCGACGCGGCCGCCTTCACACTTCACGCGCGCGTAGTCGAGGCGGCCGATCGGAGAGCTGATCTTGCGCGTGAGCGTCCCGCGCATGACGCGATACGGCCACTGCGACGAGCGTCCGCCCAGCACGCGAATCGCACGACCGGCGAAGAAGTCGTACGCGCACAGCGCCGAAACAGGATTGCCGGGCAGCAGGAACACGAGCCGCGAGCCGAGCGTGCCCATGCCGGTCGGGCTGCTCGGGCGCATCGCGATGCCATGAATGGCGAGCGTGCCATGCGTCGCCACGAGTGTCGGTGCGAAGTCTTCGATCCCGACGCTGGAACCACCCGACACGATAATGACGTCTGGGCTTTGGGCCTTGGGCTCTGGGCTGTGGGTCTTCACAACGCCGAGTGCTGCGAGGACGGCGTCAGGCTCGTCGCGCACAAGGCCGGGGAAATCGACGATGGCGCCGTCGCGTTCGGCGAGCGCAGCGAGCATCGGCCCATTCGAGTCGGCGATCTGGTAGTCGCGCGGTGTCGAACCGGCGGGCAGCAGCTCATTGCCGGTGATCACCAGTCGCACGCGCGGCTGCCGCACGACGGTGACCTCGGCCACGCCAATCGAGCTCATCACGCCGACATCCTGCGGACGCAAGACGCGACCGGCGTCGAGCAGTGTCGTGCCACGAACGATGTCCTCACCGCGATGGCCGACGTTCTTCTGCGGCGAGACCTCGGATATCGCGGCGATCGTTCCCGGCGGGTCTGAAGACCCGCCGCTACGACGATCGTCATTCGCGTCAACAGATTCTGCCGGCAGGACGGCGTCGCTGCCGGCGGGGATCGGCGCGCCGGTCATGATGCGAACGGCCTCGCCGCGGGCAATCGCTCCTGTGAACGGACAGCCGGGCAGCGCGTCGCCAACGACCGTCAACGGAATCCGGTTGTAAGGCGTTGCGCCCGCTGTCGAATCTGCCACCACCGCGTAGCCGTCCATCGTCGCCCGGTCGAATCCGGGGACGTCCACGTTGCTGACGATGGAAGTGGCCAGGACGCGGCCGGATGCCGCGCGCAGGGGGACGGTTTCGGCGTCGAGCATGCGCAGTTGCGCGTCGAGCCAGGACAAGGCTTCCTGCACCGTGTACCGGCGCGAGAAGCCCCGCATCCGAACGTCGTGTGAGGTCACATTAGTCCCGTCCGCCTGAAGGCGGACACTACGACTGCATCGCGTCTGCGAGCAGAGTGCCACCGCCGAAGCTCATTTTCTCCGGCGTGACGCCGCCGGCGGTGACCTTCACCGCGCAGTACTTGAACTCCGGGATCTTCCCGAACGGGTCGAGCACCGGGTTGGTGAGCTTGTTGGCGGCCGCCTCGTAGTAGCAGAACGGCACGAACACGGCGCCGCGCGGCATGCCGTCATCGGCGCGCGCATAGAGCGAGATCTCACCGCGGCGCGAGGCGATGGTCAGCGTCGTGCCGGCGGGAATGCCGAGCGCTTCGAGATCGAGCGGGTGCAGTGAGGCCACCGGCTCGGGTTCGATGTAGTCGAGCGTCGAGGTGCGACGCGTCATCGATCCCGTATGCCAGTGTTCGAGCTGCCGCCCCGTGATGAGCACCATCGGGTACTCGGTGTCGGGACGCTCGTTGGCCGAGATGAGATCGGCAGGCACGAACTTGCCGCGGCCGCTCGCGGTGGGGAAGGCATCAATAAAGACAACTGGATCGCCAGGGTCGCCTTCGTTCACACAGGGATAGGTGACGGAGGACTGCTCCTCGAGACGCTCCCACGTGATCCCGGCAATCGAGTCCATGCACTGCCGCATCTCGTTGAACGCGTCGCGGGGATGCTGGTAGTTCCAGTCGAGCCCGATGCGTTTCGCCAGCTCCACGATCAGCCAGAAGTCTTCCTTCGCATCGCCTGGGGGCTCGATCGCTTTGCGTCCGAGCTGCACCATGCGATCGGTGTTGGTGACGGTGCCGACTTTCTCCGGCCACGCCGTTGCCGGCAGCACGACGTCCGCGAGATACGCCGTTTCCGTGAGGAAGATGTCCTGCACGACGACGTGATCGAGTGCGGCCATTGCTTCGCGGGCGTGATCGACGTCGGGATCGGACATCGCCGGGTTCTCACCCATGATGTACATCCCGCGGATCTCCTTCTTCTTCGCCGCGTGCATGATCTCGACGACGGTCAGGCCCGGGTTCGGATCGAGATCGGTCTTCCACAGCTTCTCGAAGCGCTGACGCGCTTCGGGCGTGTTCACGCGCTGGTAGTCGGGATAGAACATCGGGATCAAGCCCGAGTCGGACGCGCCCTGTACGTTGTTCTGACCGCGCAACGGATGGAGTCCTGAACCCGGCTTGCCGATCTGGCCGGTCGCGAGCGCGAGCGCGATCAGGCAGCGCGCGTTGTCGGTGCCGTGCACGTGCTGCGAGATGCCCATGCCCCAGAGGATCATCGAGCCCTTCGACGTCGCGTACAGCCGCGCGACGTCGCGGATCGTCTGCGCGTCGATGCCGCAGATGGGCGCCATGGCTTCGGGTGAGAACTTCTTCACGTTCTCGGCCAGCGCCTCGTACCCCGAGGTGCGATCGCGGACGAAGCCTTCATCGACGAGGCCTTCTTCGACAATCACGTGCAGCATCGCGTTGAGGAGCGCGACGTCGGTGTCGGGGTTGAACTGCAGGTTGTACGTGGCATGCCGCGCGAGATCACCGCGGCGCGGGTCGGCGACGATCAGCTTCACACCGCCTTTTGCGGCGTTCTTAATCCACGTGGCAGCAACCGGATGATTGACCGTCGGATTGGCGCCGATCAGAAAGATGACCTCGGCGTTGACGACGTCGCGCACCTGATTCGATACGGCGCCGGAGTTGATGCCCTCCATCAACGCGGCGACGCTGGACGCGTGGCACAACCGCGTGCAGTGATCGACGTTGTTCGAGCCGAAGCCCGTGCGCACCAGCTTCTGGAAGAGATACGCCTCTTCGTTCGTGCCCTTGGCCGATCCGAATCCGGCGAGCGCCTTCTTGCCATGGGTGTCGCGGATATCGCGCAGCCCCTTGGCGGCGAAGTCGAGCGCCTCGTCCCACGTCGCCTCGCGGAACACGTCGTGCCACTTGTCCGGATCGACCGTGAAGTCCTTGTGCTTCGGCACACCCTTCCTGCGGATCAGCGGCTTCGTCAGGCGATGGCGATGCTGAACGTAGTCGAAACCGTAGCGGCCCTTGACGCACAGCCGGCTCGAGTTCGCCGGCCCGTCCTTGCCCTGCACGTACAGGATCGTGTTGCCCTTGACGTTGTAGGTCAGCTGACAGCCGACCCCGCAGTACGGGCAGACAGATTCGACCTGCTTGTCGGGGACGACCTTCGCGACGTCGCGAGCCGGCATCAGCGCGCCCGTTGGGCACGCCTGGACGCACTCGCCGCAGGCGACGCACGTCGAGTCGCCCATCGGATCGTCGAGGTCGAAGACGATCTTCGAATGGCCGCCCCGGAAGGCGTAGCCGATCACGTCGTTGACCTGTTCCTCGCGGCAGGCGCGGACGCAGCGCTTGCACTGGATGCACGCGTCGAGGTGCACGGCCATGGCCGGATGCGAGAGGTCCTCGGTGGGTTGGTGACGCGAGTGGAAACGCGGCTTGCCGATCTCGAGCTTCTTCGCCCACTGATCGAGTTCGGAGTTCAGCGTGTAGGACGTCTCAGGAATATCCGACAGCAGCAGCTCGACCGACATCTTCTGGCTGGCGATCGCCCGTGGGCTGTTGGTCGTGACTTCCATACCCTCGCGCGGATAGCGGCAGCAGGACGCCGCGAGGACGCGTTCGCCCTTGATCTCCACCATGCACGTGCGGCAGTTGCCGTCGGCGCGCATGCCCTCCATGTAGCAGAGCCGCGGGACGTCGATGCCCAGGTGATCGGCGGTCTCGAGAATCGTCTGCGTTTCGGGCGTCGTGATGGTCCGGCCGTTCAGCGTGAACGTCACCATCTTTGCGTCCAACGTCTTATGCATCACCGACTTCCTTTGGGAAGTACTTCATGACGGACAGCATCGGATTCGGCGCGGCCTGTCCGAGGCCGCAGATCGACGCGTCCATCATCCCTTGCGACAGTTCCTGCAGCAGCGGCTTGTCCCACCGCTGGATCTTCATGAGGTGCAGCGCCTTCTCGGTGCCGACGCGGCACGGCGTGCACTGTCCGCACGACTCGTCGGCGAAGAACTTCATCACGTTCCGTGCCGCCTGTGTCGCGGTGTCCTTGTCGGACAGCACGACCACGGCCGCTGAGCCGATGAAGCAGCCGTACTGGTTGAGCGTGTCGAAGTCGAGCGGCACGTTGGCCATCGAGGCCGGCAGGATGCCGCCCGACGCGCCGCCCGGCAGGTAGCCATACAGCGTGTGGCCGTCGAGCATGCCCCCGCAATACTCGTCGATGAGTTCCTGGAGTGTGATGCCGGCAGGCGCCAGGTGAACGCCCGGTTTCTTGACCCGTCCGCTCACCGAGAACGAACGCAGACCTTTACGCCCATTGCGGCCGTGGCCGGCAAACCAGTCGGCGCCGCGCTCGACGATCTCGCGCACCCAGTGGAGCGTCTCCATGTTGTGCTCGAGCGTCGGACGGCCGAACAGTCCGACCTGCGCCACATAAGGCGGCCGCAGCCGTGGTTCGCCGCGCTTGCCTTCGATCGACTCGATCATGGCGGACTCTTCGCCGCAGATGTAGGCGCCGGCGCCCCGGCGCAGATGGAACTCCGGAATCCGGCACGGCGGATTAGCCTGAAGCGCGGCGAGCTCGCGCTCGAGAATCGCCCGGCAGCCGTGATACTCGTCGCGCAGATAGATATAAACGGCGTCGATGCCGACCGCCCACGCGGCGATGATGGCGCCTTCAAGGAATCGGTGCGGGTCGCGCTCGAGGTAATAGCGGTCCTTGAACGTCCCGGGCTCACCCTCGTCGATGTTGATCGCCATCAGACGAGGCGCGGGTTCTGCGGCCACG
>Ga0111538_10000816_pt1 | contig 43186 bp, 32 predicted proteins | sample SoiMethybrSBSTD1_FD_79669 | JGI IMG/M metagenome (GOLD analysis project Ga0111538, IMG submission 79669) | Bulk soil microbial communities from a Populus tree surrounding site in Tennessee, USA - Soil MetaG P. TD hybrid SBSTD1 (version 2)... | ecosystem: Environmental > Terrestrial > Soil >...
CCGTACGAGCTCCTCGCGTCTTCGCGATTGCAAATCCTGCTGCGCCAGGCGCGCGAACAGTACGACTACGTCCTCGTCGACACGCCGCCGGTTGCGCCGCTGGCGGATTGCCGGTTGCTCGGGCGCTGGGTTGACGGCTTCATTCTCGTCGTGGCCGCGAACAAGACCCCGCGCAAGCTGCTGGCCGAGGCGCTGACGACACTGGCGCCGTCGAAGCTGTTCGGCGTCGTGTTCAACGGCGACGAACAACCGGTCTCGCCGTACTACGGCTATTACGCGCAACACCACTCGGACTCGAACACCCCTGGGCGATCGCCCGCCTGGTGGCGGAAAGATCGCCAACTCTAATCATCAACGAATGCGGAGGAACGCAATGAAACGACTGACTTCAGGATGGAGTCTCGTGGCGATAGCTGCTTGCGCCATTGGACTGTTACCGGCCACCAGCAGCGCCCAGAGCCTCAGCGGGCAGGCGCGCGCCGTGCAAGCCACGGTGGTCACACCGCTCGGACTGACGACGTCGGCGCTGGCGGATACGGGTTCATTGAACAGCCCGACCGATGCTCGCGACGCCTCGCAAATGACCGGATCGATTGATTCGCTGGTCACGGCGGAGACGCTGCACGCCACCACCATCGGCTCGACCGATCAAGTGGCGTCCGAAGCGTCGGTGGCCGGGCTCACCGTGGCGATCGGCGGCACCAGCGTCAGCGCCGGGTTCGCGCAGGCACGAGCGACAACCGGTAGTAAGGGCGTTCGCACGGCGACCATCCACGGTCTCACCATCAACGGCGTCCCGATCACCGCGAGCGGCGACGCCAACCAGACCATTGCGATTCCCGGCGGCACCATCGTGATCAACGAGCAGGCCGGGAGCGTGGTGAATGCAATTCACGTTGTCATCAACGGCGTCGCGGACGTGGTCATCGCGTCGGCGAGTGCGAACGCACAGTAGGGAGGACGATCATGCGGACTTTTGCTGGTGCGGGATTCGCACTCGGTATCGCCGTGGCGCTGGTTGCGTTCACGGCTCAACGAACTGTCAGCGCCCACCCGGCCCCCTGCGATTTCCTGACCGGTGGCGGCTTCATCATGACGACGGCAAGCGGCCAGCACGAGGTCGCCAAGGGCACCTTCGCCATCGGCGGCGGATGCAAACATGGCGAGCCGACGTGGGGCCATCTCGAATACCACGATCACAGCAGCGGCCTCAACGCGCATTGGCTCGAAATCACCGCCTACCTCGCTGAAGGCGATGGGCTGGGCGATACCGGCACGGATCCGAAAACCAAGCAGCCGACCGGCACGCGCCTGGTGTGCGGCACCGCACGCACCAATCTCTATGGAGATGTGGACTTCATGGTGCGCGCGCATGACCACGGCGAGCCTGGCACCGAGGATCAGTTCGACATCCGTCTCACGCAGAACGGCGCTCTCGTTTACACGACCGAGAACGAACCGGGCATGCCGCACGAGCTGAACGACGGCAACGGCGGCGGCGGCAACATTCAGCTCCACAAACCCAATCCATCAACCGACGGCCAGCTTGGCGGCAATTGCCCGGCCCGCGCCGTGGTGTTCTAAGGCGGAAGACGGTGACGCCCCTCCACAAACTCTCGCTGCTCACGCTCGTGCTGCTGGTCGCGTTGTCCAGTCAGCTCAAAGCGATCGTGTCGTTTGAGTCCGGCGACGTGTTTGTGTCGCTCGAGCCCGGCCCGGTGCAGTGGCATCGTCCCGACGGCACCCTCCGGGGGATTCTGATTCCCACTGTGCTGGGCCTCGGCGAAGGCATGGCCTTCGATGCGAGCGGGAACCTGCATGTCGCGCGCTGGTGCGTGGACGGGCCCTGCGAGCACACCGGCAACACCATCGAAAAATTCGACGTGAACGGCCAGTCGATGGGCGAGGTCGGCTCGGGTTTCAACTGCAATCCCCACACGATCGACTTCGATTCGATCGGCAGCGCGTATGTGGGGCAGGCCGGCTGCCGGCGCACGATCATGAAGTTCGTCCAAAGCGAGATCTTTCCCACCGAACACACTGTCGCCGTGGAAAACCAGGGCGTGTTCTGGATGGATCTCGCGGCGGACGACTGCACGATGTTCTACACGTCGGTCGGTCCGAATGTGAAGCGGTTCGACATGTGCACCGACACGCAGTTGCCGGATTTCAATGTCGCGCCGCTGCCGGGCGGCGTCAGCCACGACCTGCGCGTGCTGCCTGATGGTGGCGTGCTGGTGTCGAGCGGATCGGTCATCGCACGACTCGATCAGTTCGGCGTCCTGGCGCGCACCTATCAGGTGCCCGGCGAAAGCAGTCTGTGGGCCGGGCTCGACCTCGCCGCCGACGGCACGTTCTGGGCGGCCAACTACTTTTCCTCCAACGTTCATAAATTCAACCTCGAAGACGGCGCCCATCTCACGAGCTTCAACACCGGGACGCCACCGAACACTGCGGTCGCAGTAAGGGTGATGCGATGATTCGACCTCCCCAAATCCGAGACTTCGTCTTGATGGCGTTGCTCAGCGCGTTGTCGTTGCCGCTGCAGGCGCGCCAGCTTCCCGGACTGCCTTCACCGATCGCCTTCGGAGCGGGCGACTTGCTGGTGTCGCTGGAGCCTGGACCGGTTGTCTGGTTCAATTCGGCCGGCACGCTCCAGCGCGTGCTCGTTCCGACGGTGACCGGACTCGGCGAAGGCATGGCGTTCGACGCCGCCTGGAATCTCTATGTCGCCCGGTGGTGTACCGATCCAAATTGCACCAGCACCGGCAACGCCGTCGAAAAGTACGACACGCTCGGTCTGTCGCAGGGCGCCGTCGGCAGCAACTTCAACTGCAGTCCCCACACGATCGACTTCGATTCGGCCGGCGCCGTGTATATCGGCCAGGCGGGTTGCGCTCGCACGATTCTGAAGTTTGCGCCGGGTGGGACGACGCAGGTGGCTGAGTACACGGTTGCGCAGGAGAACCAGGGTGTCTTCTGGATGGACCTCGCGCCGGACGGCTGCACGATGTTCTACACGTCGGTCGGGCCCAACGTGAAGCGCTTCAACGTGTGCACGAACACGCAGATGCCGGACTTCAACGCGGGCCCGTTGCCCGGTCCGTTCACGCATGACCTCCGCGTGCTGCCGGACGGCGGCGTGCTCGTCGCCAATGCGAATGTCGTGACGCGATTGAATGCGTCCGGCGTCGTCACGCGGACCTATGCCGTCGCCGAAAACACCCTGTGGGCCGGTCTCGATCTCGTCGGCGACGGCACGTTCTGGGCCGGCAACTATTTCACATCGAACATCTACCGTTTCAACCTCGACACCGGCGCGCAGCTGGCGGGATTCAACACCGGTACGCCGGCCAACAGCGTCGTCGGCATCAAGGTGAAGCGGTGAGGCAAGCCATGACGGATACAGCCATCAATGTCTTTTCGACCTGCCCGCCTTCATCGGGCGTGCCGCGGGAGTCGTATCTCGAGCGGGTGTCGGAGATCGCGCGCTGGAGCGAAGACGCCGGCTGCAAGGGCATCCTCGTCTACTCCGACAACAGCCTTCTCGACCCGTGGCTGCTGTCGCAGATCATCATCCAGCAGACGAACAGCCTGTGTCCGCTCGTGGCCGTGCAGCCGATCTACATGCATCCGTATGCGGTCGCGAAGCACATCACCTCGCTTGCGCATCTGTATGGACGGCAGATCTATCTCAACATGGTGGCCGGCGGCTTCAAGAACGATCTCGAAGCGCTGAACGACAACACGCCGCACGATCAGCGCTATGCGCGCCTGATCGAATACACCACGATCATCATGTCCCTGCTCGAGGGCGCGTCGCCGGTGTCGTTCGCCGGTGAATTTCACACCGTGTCGAAGCTGAAGCTGACCCCGCCGCTGCCGCAGGAGCTGATGCCCGGCGTATTCGTGTCCGGATCATCAGACGCGGGCGTGGCGGCGGCGAAGGCACTCGGCGCCACCGCGATCAAATACCCGAAGCCGGCGCACGAGGAAGACCCGCGCGCCGGTGATGCGGTGAGTCCCGGCATCCGCGTCGGCATCATCGCGCGTGAAGACGAAGCGGCGGCCTGGGAAATCGCGCGTGAGCGCTTCCCTGAAGATCGCAAGGGCCAGTTGACCAGGAACCTCGCGACGAAAGTGTCTGATTCGGTCTGGCACAAGCAGCTGTCCGAGGTCGACGACACGGCAGGGAAGAGTCCCTACTGGATGGTGCCGTTCCACAACTACAAGACGATGTGCCCGTATCTCGTCGGCAGTTACGAGCAGGTGGCCGACGAGCTCGCGCGGTACTTCACGGCAGGCTATCGCACCGTGATCCTCGACATTCCGCCGGACGCGGAAGAGCTGACGCACACCTTTGCCGCGTTCGATCGCGCCACGCAACCCGTACTGCCATGACCAGGCTCCTGCAGGATTGGGTGATCGAACAGGCCAGCATCAGGCCTGACTCGCCGGCGATCGTGTCAGGCGGCGCGCGGCTCACGTACGCCGAGCTCGACACCCTCTCGACGCAGTTGGCGCGCCTGCTCAAGGAGGCGGGGTGCCAGCGATTCGATCGCGTCGCGCTGCTGATGCCCACCTCGGCGGCGGCGATCATCGGCCTTCTCGGGATCTACAAGGCCGACTGCATTTACGTGCCGCTCGACACCGCGAGCCCGGTCAGCCGATTGAAAAAGATTCTTGAGTCGTGCGAGAACCGGTGGCTGCTGGCGGCCGGTCCTGTCGCGCCGGTCCTCAAGGAGCTGTTTGCAGACGACGGCTGGCGAAGCCGATTGCGGGTCGGCTGGCTCGATCAGGAGAAACCGGCCGGTGTCGACGTCGAGTTCAGCCTGGGCGACGTCACTCGCGCGTCTGCCGCGCCGCTCGACGCCCAGAACGATTCGCACGATCCGTCGCACATTCTCTTCACGTCGGGCTCGACCGGCATGCCGAAAGGCGTGGTGCTGACGCACGCCAACGTCATTCCCTTCATCGACTGGGCGACGAAGTATTTCGGAATGGATGCGTCCGATCGTGGCTGCGCGCATCCGCCGCTGCACTTCGACATGTCGATGCTGGACATCTTCAGCATGATGGCGGTCGGCGGCCAGCTTCACCTGATCCCGCGCGACCTCAACCCGCTGCCGAATACGCTCGCTGAGTTCATCCGCACAGCCGAGTTGACGCAGTGGTATTCGGTTCCGCCGGTGCTCAACTATCTCGCCAAATTCGACGCCGTCAGGTTCAACGATTTTCCGGCGATGCGGCGCGTGCTGTGGTGCGGCGATGTGTTGCCGACCCCGGCGCTGATCTACTGGATGCAGCGCCTGCCTCATGTGACGTTCGCCAATTTGTACGGGCCGACCGAAGCCGCGATCTCGAGCAGTTACTACACCGTTCCTGAGTGTCCAACGGATCCGCAGGCGGTGATTCCGATCGGCACGGCCTGCACCGGCGAGGAGCTGCTCGTGCTCGACGAATCGCTGCGGCCGGTGGCTCCCGGACAGACCGGCGATCTCTATATCGGCGGCGTGGGCCTTGCCGCCGGATATTGGCGTGACGCGGAAAGAACCGCGGCGGCCTTCATCCGCCATCCACAAAAGCCATCCGAGCGGATCTACAAGACCGGCGATCTCGCCCGGGTGGGCGACGACGGGCTGGTGTATTTCCTCGGGCGCAGCGATTTCCAGATCAAGAGCCGCGGCTATCGGATCGAGCTCGGTGAAATCGAGGCCGGGCTGAATGCGATTGCCGGCATTCAAGAGTGCGCGGTCGTGGCGATCGGCACCGAGGAATTCGAAGGCGTGTCGATCTGTTGCGCCTACGTGCCCGAGAGCGGCGTCGCGCTGACTCCCGCCATCATCCGCCGCGAGTTGAGCCGGCTCGTGCCCGCGTACATGCTGCCTACCCGCTGGCGCGCCTTCGATCGTTTTCCAAGGAACGCGAGCGGGAAGATCGATCGGCGGCGCCTCAAGGAAGCGTTCGAGGAAAGGGTTGACGCCCATGCAGCTCAAGCCAGTTGAGTCGCCCGAATTGCTTCAGCTCGTCGTCGACTGGCTGTCGCAAAAGGAAAACTACCAGTGGCTCGACTTCGGCGACGGCCGGCAGATGGTGAGCCGTGAATGGCTGAAGATCGCCATGCAGCGCGGCACTCATGTCCTTCGGGTGTTTACGTCGGATGACGGCGTGCCGATCGGCGTGACCGGCCTGACCAACATCAATCCGCACTTCAAGACCGCCAACGTGTGGGTCGTGCTCGGCGATCGGAATTACGCCGGCCAGAACTACGCGACCCGCGGCATTTCCGCCTTGATGACGCTCGGCTTCCGCGAGCTTGGTCTCGAGGCCATTCACACGTGGATCGTCGACGGCAACCCGTCGGTCGCCGTCGCCCGCAAAGTCAATTTCAAGCCGATCGGCCGGCAGCGGCAGTGTCATTACATCGACGGCCGCGCCTACGACCGCCTCTGGTTCGATGTGCTCGCCTCCGAGCACCAGGAGATTCCCGATGTCCGACGTCAACAGATTGCGTGAGCGGGTCGCCGCGATTTTCTCCGGGGCCCTTCACCTGGACGTGCCGTCGGTCGACACGGACCTGTTCGAAAACGGCGTGCTCGACTCGCTCGCGTTCGTGGAGCTGTTGCTGCAGCTCGAGCGCGAATTCGGCGTCACCACCTCGGTGGACGATCTCGACGTCGCCACGTTTCGCTCGATCGCGACGATTGCCGATTTCGTTCACGCCCGCGCCGGCGAGCCCGTGCTGACCGAGAGCCTGCGGATTGTGCGCGCGGCCGCGGGCCACTGACCTCCATGGATCCGTCCGTTCGCAAACGCACCTTGCGCCTGATGTCGAACGGCATGTACGTGATGACGTCTTCTCATGGCGAGCAGCATGGCGCCGCCACGCTGACCTGGATCTCGCAGGCGTCGTTCAAGCCGCCGCTCGTGATGGCGGCGATTCGCCCGACCAGTAATGTCTTCAAGTGCCTCTCCGCAAGCCGCGTCGCCGCGATCCACATCCTCGACGCCGGCCAGCAGGAGATGGCGCAGCGGTTCTTTTCACCGACCCGGGTCGTTGACGGCACCATCAACGGCGAGCCATTCACTCCAGGCGTGACGCGCGCGCCGATTCTGCACAACGCGCACGCGCACGTCGAGTGCGAGGTTCGTCACATCTTCAGCCGCGGCGATCACGCCGTCGTCGTCCTCGAGGTCATCGAGGCCGCGTGCGACGGCGACATTCATCCGCTGACCGTCGCGGAATCACCGTGGGAGTACGGCGGCTAGGCAGTCCTCCGCGCGCTACTTCGCCTCGTCATAAAGGGATTCATCGTGAATACCGGGAATGCTTCATTCGCTGGAAGTGTCAGGACATCCGCGTGTGCCACCGCGATCGTCATGGTCCTCGGTGCAGCGGCATTGCTGCCGCCGTCGGCGTCGGCGCAGGTCGGCAGTCTCGTGGTGAATATCACGTCGCCGGCCAACAACGCCACGGTGTCGGCCACGATACCTGTCAACGCCTCGGTAACCATGGTCGGCGGCCTGATCGCTGCCGGCGTCCAGTTCAAGCTCGATGGAGCGAATCTCGGCGCGGAAGATACGTCGTCGCCGTACTCTGTCCAGTGGAATACAACGACCGCCAGCAATGGCTCGCACACGCTGGTGGCCGTCGCTCGCGATGTGTTCGGCGGGCTGTGGTCGTCGGGTGCCATCACCGTTACGGTCTTCAACGACCTCACCCCTCCCACCGTGTCGATCACGTCGCCGTCGCCTGGGGCGTCGGTGCGTGGCGCGATCTCGATCGCCGCGTCCGCCTCGGACAACGTCGGCGTCGCCGGAGTGCAATTCAAGATCGACGGCGCGAACTTCGGCGCCGAAGATACCAGCGCCCCGTATGGCGTCTCCTGGGACACGAGCGCATCGGCGAACGGATCGCACACGTTGACGGCGGTCGCGCGCGATGCCGCCGGCAACACCACCACCTCGGTCGCCGTCACGATGACGGTCGACAACAGCGCGCCGACGGCCGCCATCGCGTCGCCGTCTGCCGGTGCCATCGTGGCCGGCGCGATCACGGTGACTGGCACCGCCACGGACAACATCGCGGTGGCCGGCGTGCAATTCAAGGTTGATGGCGCGGCGCTCGGCGCGGAAGATGTCACGGCGCCGTTCGCGGCCGCCTGGAACACCGCCACCGCGAGCAACGGCTCGCACACGTTGACAGCCGTCGCGCGCGATGCCGCCGGCAACACCACGACCTCTGCGGCCGTCACGGTGACAGTCGACAACAGTGCACCGGCCGCCGCGATCACCTCGCCGGCCGCCGGATCTCTCCTGATCGGCGCAATCACGGTGACCGCCGACGCCACGGACAATGTCGCCGTCGCCGGCGTTCAGTTCCGAGTCGATGGCGCCGCGCTCGGCGCGGAGGACGTCACGGCGCCGTTCTCGGTTGCATGGGACACTGCGACCGCGAGTAACGGCTCGCACACGCTCACGGCCGTTGCGCGCGATACCGCCGGTAACTTGACGACGTCCGCGGGCATCGCGGTCAGCGTCGACAACGGTGCGCCGGTTGTCAGCGTCACATCTCCTGTTGCCGGCAGCAATGTCTCCGGCTCGATTGCCGTCAGTGCTACTGCAACCGACAACGCCGCCGTTGCGGGCGTCCAATTCCGCCTCGATGGCGCGGCGCTTGGTGCCGAAGATACGGTCGCACCGTATAGCGTTGACTGGGACACTACGACCACAACGAACGGCTCGCACGTGTTGTCGGCGGTAGCTCGCGATACGGCGGGGAACACTTCGACGTCGATCAATGTCACGGTCAACGTCGTCAATGACGCGGCGCCGCCGGCGGTCGCGATTACATCGCCGGCGAATGGCGCGACCGTCAGCGCCACGGTGATCATTACCGCCAACGCATCCGACGATATCGCCGTCGCAGGTGTTCAATTCCGCGTTGATGGCGTCGCGCTGGGCGCGGAAGACACCACGGCGCCGTACGACGTCAGCTGGGACACGACGACGGCGGGCAGCGGATCTCACACGCTGACGGCAGTCGCTCGCGACGCCGCCGGACACACGACGACTTCCTCTGCCGTGACCGTGACGGTCGGCAACGCTTCGACCGTCACACGCGTTGAAGACAACGGCGGCGTGATCACGTTTACACCTGCCGCCGCGTGGATCGAGGGCTACACCGATTCGCGCGGCTGGAGCGGCGGCACCGCGGCGTTGGGCTTTGGCGCCGGTCAGCGCGCAACCCTGAACTTCACCGGCACCGGCGCGAGCTGGATCGGCTTCCGCGGACCGCAAACCGGCATTGCCAACGTGTATCTCGACGGCGCGCTCGTGGCCACCATCGATGCCTACAGCCCGACGGAAATCGTGCAGTCAACGCTCTACACTGCGAGCGGACTCGCGAATGGAGCGCACACGCTCGTCATCGAAGTGACGCGCACCAAGAATGACGCCGCCAACGATTACTACGTGATCGTCGATGCGATCGACGTGACATCGCAGGGCGGCGGAGCGCCCGACACGACGGCGCCAACCGTCAGCGTGTCCTCTCCCGCCGGCGGCGCGACCGTGTCCGGAACGGTCGCCATCACCGCGAATGCGGCGGACAACGTCGGCGTGGTCGGCGTCAAGTTCTTCGTTGACGGCACGCAGATCGGCGCCGAGGACACGACCGCTCCGTACTCGGCCTCCTGGAACACGTCGACGACGGGTGAGGGCACCCACACCATTACCGCGCAAGCGCGCGACGCCGCCGGCAACACCACGACTTCCGCCGGTGTATCCGTCACGGTCTCAAACACCGACACGACACCCCCGGCCGTCGCGATCAGCTCGCCGAGCGCCGGCGCCACGGTGTTCGGCACTGTCACCATTACGGCGAACGCGTCAGACAACATCGCCGTCGCCGGAGTCCAGTTCTTCGTTGATGGCGTGGCGCTCGGCGCCGAAGACACCAGCGCGCCGTACTCGGCCAGCTGGGACACGGCAACAGCAGCGAACGGATCTCACGCGCTGACCGCGCGGGCCCGCGATGGCGCAGGCAACACCACACTCTCCTCGGCCGTGTCGGTCACGGTCACGAATGGTCCGGGCAGCAACGTGCGCATCGAGGATGGCAATACCGCGATCACGTATCACGGCTCGTGGAATGTCGGTAATGCGTCGCGTCCGTGGAGCGGCGGTACCGCGGCGATTGGTTTCGGTCTTGGCCAGGATGCCGTCGTCAGTTTCCGCGGCACGGGCATTACGTGGATCGGGTTCCGCGGACCCTGGACCGGCATTGCCAATGTCTACGTCGACGGCGCGTTCAACTCGGCCATCGACCTTTACGCAGCCGCTGAAGCCGTGCAGGCCCCCGTGTTCACGGTCAGCAGCCTGCCGCTCGGCGCGCACACGCTGACGATCGAGGTCACGCACACAAAGAACGCGTCGTCGAGCGACTACGTTGTGATCGTCGATGCCTTCGACATCATCGACGCGCCGCCCGATACCACCGCACCTTCCGTCTCGATTACCTCGCCCGCCGGGGGCGCCACGGTGTTTGCAACCATCCCCGTCACGGCAAGCGCGGACGACGACAGCGGTGTGGCGTCGGTGACGTTCTTCGTCGACGGCGTGCAGCTTGGCACCGCCGACACGATCTCGCCGTATGCGATCAACTGGAATACGACGACCGTCACCGACGGGCCGCACACGCTGACCGCGGTTGCGCGCGACGCGGCGGGCAACACGACCACGTCGGCCGCGGTGGCGGTGACGGTGGCCAACTCGGCGCCGCCCGCACTCGCGACGGCGACGCGTATTGAAAACACCAACCTCGGCATCGTCTACGCGGACGGCTGCGCGACCTGTGGCCAGGTCGCTGGTTGGTTCCACGGCAGCCGCAGCCGCACATGGAGCGATGGAACGGCGTCGTTCAACCGCGCGGACGGCGGACGGGCGACATACTCGTTCACGGGCACGGCCGTGAAATGGATTGGCTTCCGCGCGGCCTGGGCCGGTATTGCTCGTGTCTTCGTAGATGGCGCGTTCGTCACCGAGGTCGACCTGTTCTCGCCAACCGAAGAAGTGCAGGTGCCGGTCTTCCAGGTGTCGGACCTTACTCCAGGGAATCACACCATCGCGGTCGAAGCGACCGGCCGCAAGAATCCAGAAGCGCAGGATTATGCGGTCGTCGTTGATGCCTTCGACGTGTCACCGGGCCTGCCGCCGCCAGTGAACGGGACGCGCTATGAAGAGAACAGCTCGTCGGCGACATTCACTTCGGGCTGGAACACAACGGACGCGAGCCAGGCGTGGAGCGGCGGGACCGCGGCCGTCGCGAGCGTCGCCGCGGAGCGCGCGACGTTTACCTTCACCGGCAACGCCGTGAAGTGGGTCGGCAAGCGCGGGCCCGACATGGGCATTGCCCGCGTCTACCTTGATGGCACGCTGCAGGCGACGATTGACAGCTATTTCCCCTCGACCATTCAAGGACTGCTGTACTCCGCGAGCGGATTGGCGCCTGGCGAGCATCGGCTCGAGATTGAAGTGACGGGCACGAAGAACAGTCAGGCGACGGGTCAGGCGATCGCCGTCGACGCCTGGGACGTGCGTTCTCGCATCGAGGAGAGTCACACGCCCGTCGTTTACTCAGGACTGTGGAGCTTCAACGATGTCGCGCGCAACTGGAGTGATACGTCGTTGCCCGGCGGCACCGGAACCGCGTCGTACTCGGCGATGGCGGGAGCGGCAGCAGACCTGACGTTCAAAGGGACCGCGGTGACCTGGGTCGGAATGCGAGGTCCGATCCTCGGCATCGCGAATGTTTATCTCGACGGCGCGTTTGCACAGCAGATCGATCTCTATTCGGCCACGGAGGAAGTCCAGGCGCCGCTCTTCACGGCGTCCGGCCTTGCTTCGGGCACGCACACGCTCCGGGTCGAGGCGACCGGCACCAGGAACCCGGCCGCGGCCACGGCGCGTGTCTACATCGACACGTTCGACGTGACGCTGCCATCTCCGGCGCCGCGTGTGACTCGGGTCGCGGAATCGGATGCGGCCATCACGTATTCCGCGGGTTGGGTTGCCAGCGGAACATCGAGTCTGTGGAGCGGCGCAACCGCGAAGGAGTCGCGGACCGTCGGCGCGCAGGCGACGTTCAGCTTCACCGGCACGTCGGTGCGGTGGCTGGGTGAGCGCGGATTCACCACGGGCCTCGCCCGCGTGTCGATCGACGGGCAGTTCGTCGGCGTGGTGGAAACGCGCACGCCATTCCAGGAACAGTACCAGGAGCCGGTGTTCACGGCGAGTGGTCTGGCGCCGGGCACACACACGCTGACGATCGAAATCATCGGCCGCAACAATGAAGCAGCGGGAACACTTGTCGAGCGCGTCGTGATCGACGCCTTCGAGGTCTATCCGAACTAACTCATCAGTCCCCGTTCGGGGTGCCAGAGCCGATAGCCACCTCCGGGTGATATCGCTGTCGCGCCACACGCCGTATCGTTAATCCTGTAACAATCGCCGGCCGCCGGCGGTCGGCTCATCCGGAAGAGATCGGATGCACCGAAGGGGGCGAAGCCTTCCTGCAAGAGACACCGATCGGCGTCGCAATCGACGCGTTCGCGGTCTATCCGTAACCAACTCACAACTGGCAACTAGCAACTGGCAACTGGCAACTCATAGGGTCCCCCCAACATGAGAATCGGTCGAACTTTGCCGCCGGCGGCAGCGCCTCTGCGCTGCCGCGATCTCTGTCACGGAGTGCTCGGGATGTTGACGCCCGATGACTCCATCCGGGCGCTCGAAGACAGCGTCCGCGAGTACTTCAAGATCAAGCACGTCTTCCTCGTCTCATCGGGCAAGGCGGCGTTGACGATGACGCTGATGGGGCTGAAGGCCGCTTCCTCACGCACCGACGTCGTGATTCCGGCCTACACCTGCTTCTCGATGCCGGCAGCCGTGATCAGTGCCGGGCTGCGGCCAATCCTCTGCGACATCAACCCGTCCACGTTCGATTTCGATCACGAACAGCTCGAAGCGACGCTGAACGACAACACGCTGTGCGTGGTCGCGCATCATCTCTTCGGGATCGCATCCGACATCGAGCGGGTGCGCGCGATGTGCCACGCGCGCGGCATCGTCGTCATCGAAGACGCGGCGCAGGCGATGGGCGTTGAATCCGGCGGCCGCAAGCTCGGCACGCTCGGCGATGTCGGCGTCTTCAGCCTCGGCCGCGGCAAGAACATCACCTGCGGATCCGGCGGCATCGTGGTCACGGATTCCGATCAGATCGCCACTGCGTTGCGCGCGCAGTGGCCGCGCCTGGAATCGCCGCTCCCGGCCGAATCGCTGAAGAACTTCGCCAAGCTGGTGTTCATGGCGATTTTCATCCGGCCGCGCCTCTATTGGATTCCCAACGCGCTGCCGTTCCTGCGGCTCGGCCAGACCGAGTTTCCAAAGACCGTCGCGGTGAAGCGTTTGTCGGGGATGCAGGCAGGCCTGCTTCACGACTGGGAACATCGCCTGAGCGAATCGAACCAGCGGCGATCGGAAGCCGCCGCATCGGTCAGCCGGCAGATGTCCTTGAGCCTGCCGCAAGGACCGTCGCATCCCTACCTCCGCCTGCCAATTCTCGCGGCGACTCCGCAAGGCCGTGAGCGCATTCATTCGTTCGCGCAGCGCCGCGGCCTGGGCGTGAGCGTCGCGTATCCCACCCCGATCAACGAGATTCCGGAGATCAGCCACATGTTCGACGGCATGCGCTTTCCGACGGCGCGGCGCGTCTCGGAACACATCCTGACGATCCCGACGCACCAGTGGATTTCGGAGAAAGACCGGAAAGCCATTGTCGAGTGCGTCGATGCTTCCGCGACCGTGACCCGGCCCGTCCCGGCGATCGCGCGCCGTGCGGCACTGCAATGACCGCCGAAGTTGCGTTCTGGTGCTCGGTGGCCCTGGTCATCTACGCGTATGCGGGGTATCCGTGCGCGCTGATGGCGCTGACGCTGTTCAGGGATCGGCCGGTGAAGAAGGCCGCCATCACGCCGCGCGTCTCGTTCGTGATCGCGGCGCACAACGAAGAGCAGCGGATCGCCGAAAAGATCGAGAACACGCTCCGCCAGGAATATCCGGCGGACGCGATCGAGATCATCGTCGCGTCGGATTGCTCGACGGATCGCACCGACGACATCGTCCGATCGTTCGGGCGGCGCGTGCTGCTGGTCCGGTCGCGCGAGCGTCTCGGCAAGGAGGCCGCGCAGCAACTGGCGGTGCGGACGGCGGTGGGGAAGATCCTGATCTTCTCCGACTGCGCCACGGCGCTGCCGCCGAACGCGGTGTCGGCCATCGTCATGAACTTCGCGGATCCGACCGTGGGCTGCGTCAGCAGCATCGATCGGCTCGTCGATGCCAACGGCAAGGTCAGCGGCGAGGGGATGTATGTCCGCTATGAAATGTGGCTCCGCCAGCTCGAGACGCGCGTCAACACCCTGGTCGGGCTCAGCGGATCGTTCTTTGCGGCGCGTCGCGACGTGTGCCGTCACTGGGCCACCGATCGGCAAAGCGATTTCAACACGCTGTTGAATGCGGTGCTGATGGGCCTGCGCGGCGTGCTCGACGTCGACAGCACGGGCTATTACCGCAACATCTCCGACGATCGGCGCGAGTTTCATCGCAAGGTGCGGACGGTCGTCCGCGGCATCGCCGTTCTGCACGACAACGCCAGGATGTTGAATCCGTTTCGTCACGGCATGTTTGCGTGGCAACTGGCGAGTCACAAGGTCTGCCGCTGGCTCGTGCCGTTCGGGATGATCGTCGCGGGGATCAGCAACTGGTTCCTGATCCACGACTCGGTGTTCTACGGCGCGACGTTCCTGCTGCAGTGCGCGTTTTACCTCGCCGCGATCGGCGGCGCGTGGACCGGCGCGCCGGCGCTGAAGATCCCGATGTTCTTCCTGATCGCCAACCTCGGCGTGCTGACGGCGTGGCTCCGTTACGTGCGCGGCGAGCGGTTGTCGACCTGGAGCCCGTCGCAGCGGGTGAGCACGCTGCCGACGCTGACCGCCGCCGATTCGATCGACTCCCAGGTTCCGTTACGCGGGCACACGCCATAACAGCGCATGCGCTCGCCGCCTGTCGCGCCGCGCTCCGGCAGTATCTGCCGTCGACCGCGGCGCGGCAGGGTGCTTGCCCTGAGCGAGTAAGTGGTCGCAGCTGTGACCACTTGCGAGTCGAAGGGTCCTCCTCTCTCACAAAGGGCTGACTTCATGACATTGCGGATCGGGTTCATCGGCGGCGGACAAATGGCCCGCCATCATCTGGCTGCGATCGGGCGCGTCACCACGCCGGCCGCCGTGGTCGGCGTCTATGACGGCGCTCCGGATCGAGCCGCGGCGTTCGCCGCCGAGGCGGGCAGCGAAGCCTATGCGTCGATCGATCAAATGCTCGCCGAGGCGAAGCCCGATGTCGTGCACGTCTGCACGCCGCCGGGCGCGCACGTGGCCGCGGCGCGCGCGGCGCTCGAAGGCGGGGCGCACGTTTATGTTGAAAAGCCGTTTGCGTTGACCGCCGCCGACGCCACCGCGCTGCTGTATCTCGCGGAGTCGCGCGGCAAAGTGATATGCGCGGGGCATCAACTGTTACGCGATCCGGCGTTCGAGACTTTGCTCGCACGTGCAGCAGAGCTCGGAACGCCGGTGCACGCGGACAGTCATTTCGCGTTTCGGCCTGTGGGTCTTGACCCGCAACGCGGATCCCCGCGCGCCTTGGCTCAGCTCCTTGTCGACATCCTGCCGCACCCGCTGTATTCGCTGATCGCCGTGCTCGAGCGATTCGCGCCGGGTCAGCCGATCGAGCTGGCGTGGTCGCACGCGGAGCCGACCGAGGTGCAGGCGATCCTGCGATGTGGAACCTTGACGGGACGGCTGTCGGTGAGCCTGCGCGCGCGCCCCGTGGCGTCCTGGCTCACGCTGACCGGCACGCAAGGATCGCTGACGTGCGACTTCGTGCGATCGGTTGTGATCGGCATGGCGAACCCGGGCACCGAAGCGCTCGAGAAGATCCTTAACCCGATCGCTGAAGGCGCGCAACAAATGGCGCGCACGTGCTCGAGCCTGTTTCGACGATTCACGTCCGGCGCCAGCTACCCGGGACTCTCCGAATTGATCGGCGCCTTCTACAGCGCCGTCGCGACCAATGGTGCATCGCCCGTGACTCCCGCGCACCTGATTGACGTGGCAGAGATCTTCGAGCGGCTGGTCGCCCAGATCGACGCGGCCGCGCTCGCGCAAATGCGCCCCTTGCAGGCGCGATCCCACGGCGATGGCGCGCGCATCGTCGTCACCGGCGCGAATGGATTCCTCGGCCGCGCGATTGTCCGTGCGCTCCCGAACGTTCGCGGCATTGGCCGCGGGCCGAAGCCCGACGACCTCGTAGTCGACGAGTGGGTGACCGCGGATCTGGCCCGTGGCATCAGCGCCGATGCACTGCGCGGCGCAGACGTCGTGATTCATGCCGCCGCTGAAACCGCGGGCGGCTACGACGCGCATCAGCGCAACACCCTCGACGGCACGCGCAACCTTCTTCATGCCATGCGCGACGCCGGTGTGCCGCGCCTGGTTCTCGTCAGCAGCCTCTCTGTGATCCGGCCGCCGCGCACGCCGTGGGAACGGCAGGACGAACGCACCCCGAGGCCGCGTAACCCGAAGCAGTTTGGCGCCTACGCCTGGGGCAAGACGCTGCAGGAAGAAATGGTCGAGCGTGAAGCCGCGGCCCTCGGCATCACGACCAGGATCATTCGTCCCGGTGCGTTGATCGATCGGCACGATTCGTCGTTGCCTGGAATGATGGGCCGGCGTTTGTTCGGCAGCTGGTATCTCGGCCTTGGCCGTCCGCGGCTGCCGATCGCCGTCTGCGATGTCGAGCGTTGCGGTGAGGCGATTGCATGGTGCGCCGAACACTTCGACGACGCCGAGCCGGTCGTGAACCTGCTCGATCCAACCATCGCGACTCGCGGGGATCTGCTTGCGCGAATGCGCGCGACCGGCTGGTCAGGCCGCATGTTCTGGGTGCCGATCAGTGTGCTCGCGCTCGGACTGACCAGCGCGCGGACGCTTCTGTCGTTCGCGCGCGGCCAATGGCCCGAGCGGCTGTCCGCGTGGTCGGTGCTCCGGCCTCGGCGCTACGACACGCGGCTCGCCGCCGCAACGCTGGGCGTCGCCACACAGGCTCGAACCGTTCACAACACCCGCGTGGCCGTGCAGGTATGAGACCGCTGACCGCGCTCGTGACGGACGGCGAGCAGCGCCCGGCGCTCGCGATTACGCGATCGCTCGGACGACGCGGCATTTCCGTTGTGGTGGGAGCAGAGCAGTCGGACTCCCTCGCGTCGGTCTCGAAATACTGCGCCCGGCGCGTGATCTACCCATCGCCGGAACATCACCCCGGCGCATTCGAGCGCTGGCTCCTGGAGTTCGTCGAGCGCGAGCGCGTTGATGTCGTCATGCCCGTAACGGACGTGACGACGCATCTGGCCGCCAATAATGCGCGCGCCTTGAGTGGTCTCACGGCGACCGCCGTTCCGCGATTCGACGCATTCGAATCGGTCTCGGATAAGGCGTCCCTGGTTGAGCGTGCTCTGCAATGCGGCGTGCCCGTACCGCGGACTCTCGTCATCCAGAATCGCAGCGGCTTGAGCGCCGTACTGGATCGGATCGAGTACCCAGCGGTGATCAAGCCATCGCGATCGCGAATTCGCACGAACGCTGGATGGCTCGGCGCCACCGTGAAGTACGCCGCCAACGAGGCCGAGCTGCTGCGCTTGTATCGCGATGTGGAATACCTGGCGTGCTATCCCACGCTGATCCAGCAGCGCATTGTCGGTCCCGGCGTCGGCGTGTTCGTGCTCTGCGAGCGAGGCGAGTTGCGCACCGCCTTCGCGCATCGGCGCCTTCGCGAGAAGCCGCCGTCCGGCGGCGCCAGCGTGTTGTGCGAGAGCGTGGTCCTCGATGCGGAGCTGCTCGATCAGACGATGCGCCTGCTCGGCCCGCTCGGGTGGCACGGTGTCGCGATGATGGAGTTCAAGCAGGATGCGCGCACGGGCCAGTCGTTCCTGATGGAAGTCAACGGCCGCTTCTGGGGCTCGTTGCAGCTCGCGATTCAAGCGGGCGTTGATTTTCCGTATCTGAGCTGCCAGCTGGCCCTCGGCGAAACCGTCGACGCCCCTCTGTCCTACACGGTTGGCGTGAAGAGCCGGTGGCTGCTCGGCGATCTCGACCACTTGCTGATTCGACTCTTCCACGGCGAACAGGACCTGCCCGAAGGCGCGCCGTCGCGCCTTCGCGCGCTCGCGCGGTTCCTTCAACCGATCGGCCCCGGCATGCGCTACGACGTGATCAGCGGCGACGATCCGCGTCCGTGCGTGCACGAGGCGAGGCAGTACGCCCGGCACTGGTCGGCATCGGCAGCGCGGATGGGACGCAGGTGGTTCTATCGCGCACCGCAACCGGCCAGGCACATCACCGCGGTGAAATGACCATGCGCGTTTGCCATGTAATGACCGCCGATCTCTGGGCCGGCGCCGAAGTGCAGCTCTTCACCACGGCGTCGTACCTGTCGCAACGGCAGGACGTCGTCCTGACGGCGGTGCTGTTCAACGACGGGCGGCTCGCCGGCGAATTGCGCCGGCTCGGTATCGATGTCGCCGTGATCGACGAAGCCAGCCACAGTGCTGCCGACATCGTGTTGTTCCTGACGCACTTTTTCAGCGAACACCGCATCGAGCTCGTTCACACGCATCGCTACAAGGACACCGTGCTCGGCGCGATTGCCGCGAAGCTCGCCGGCGTGCCGCACGTCGTTCGGACGATGCACGGGTTGCGTGAGCCGATGACCGGATGGAACCGCGTCAAGTTCGGTGCCTACGAAACGCTCGACAAGACGATGCTGCGATGGTGCGCGGACCGCGTGATTGCGGTCTCGAACCGGATGGCGGGGGCATTGATCTCGAACGGGTACAAGTCCTCGCTGGTCACGACTATCCAGAACGGCATCGATCTCGCGAAAGCGGCGTCGAGTCGCAATCCGGAAGACATGAAGCGCGAGTTGGGTGTCGACGGCGCAATCGTGATCGGCACCGCCGGCCGCCTCACTCCGGTGAAAGGTCAGGACACGTTTCTTCGCGCCGCCAGGCTGATCCTCGATCGTGAGCCGCGCGCGCAATTCCTGATCGCCGGCGACGGCCCGCTCGAGCACGATCTCAAGTCGCTGGCAGGGCAGTTGGGCATCGACAGCGCGTGCCGCTTTCTTGGCGCGCGCCACGACATCGCCGACGTGGTGTCGGCGATGGATGTGTTCGTGCTGCCATCCCTGAACGAAGGCATGCCGATGGCGGCGCTCGAAGCCATGGCGCTGGCGAAGCCGGTGGTCGCGTCGAAAGTTGGCGGACTGCCGGAGGTGATACGCCATCGCGAGTCAGGTGTGCTGGTGCCGCCCGGCAACGCCGACGCGCTGGCCGCCGCGTGCCTGGAATTGGTGCGCGATCGCAGCCGGGCCGCGCGAATGGGCGCGGAGGCCAGGCGCACGATCGAAGCCGAATTCTCCGGTGAACGCAACGGCCAGGCCCTTGCCGATGTTTATCGCGCCGTCGCGAAGCGGTATCCGCGCCGATCAGGCGTCACCGCCCTCAGCGGTGCGTTCGCGCGCAGGGTTGTTCAGTACGGTGCGCGCAAGATCCGGCATGCCGCCGAACGCCGGCAGGTGAACCGCCTGCGCCGCAGTCCCGCGGCGGTTGTCGATGCGCTGAAGGCCGGCAAGAACATCCTGGTCGTCTGCCACGGCAACATCATCCGCAGTCCGTTCGCGGCGTTTCTGCTCGAGCAGTCTCTGGGTGAGCGGCCGCGTGTGTCGATTGCCTCCGCGGGTCTGGAAGCAATGCCCGGCCGGCCGCCGCACCCGACCGCGCTCCGCAAGGCCGCTGAGCGACGCATCGATCTCAGCTCTCACGCCGCGTCGCGACTCGAGCGTGACGTCGTGCAGCGCAGCGACGTCATCTTCGTCATGGACATTCCGCAGCTGCTGGTCGCGCGCCAGCGATTCCCCGAAGCGCGCGCGAAGTTCTTCCTGCTGACATCCCTGGCGCCCGAAACGCCGCTCGAAGTCCGTGACCCTGTCGGCGGTGACGAATCGGTGTTTCACGCGTGCTTCGATCACATTACGCGCGCCGTGCGCCCGCTCGCCGGCGTGCTGACGCAATCCTCGCAACACACATGAAGTCTTCGGTCAAGAGCCTGCTCGGTCACGGCCTGTTCGCATCGCATCTCGACGCGGTGCTGCTCCGCAATGCCGCAGTGATCGTGGCGTTTCATCGGATTCAGCAGGCCGACCGCTCCGACTCGCTGTCGATTGGCGTCGAGACGTTCGAGCGCCACTGCCGGTTTTACCAGCGGCACTTTCACGTCGTGCCGCTGCGCGAGCTCGTCTACCGGCTCACGCAGGGCCAGCCGATCGATCGCTACCTGGCGATCACGTTCGATGACGGGTATCGCGACAATTTCGAGATCGCCCGTCCGGTGCTCGAGCGGCTGTCGCTGCCGGCGACGTTCTTTGTCGTCACCGAGTGGATGGGTACCGACGTCGTGCCGTGGTGGGATGAAGTCCGCGGCGTCCGGCACCCGTGGATGAATTGGGACGAGGTCCGCTCCCTGCACGAGCGCGGCTTCGAGGTTGGCGCGCACACGCGCAGCCATGTCGATCTCGGCAAGGTGTCGCTACGAGAAGCGCGCGATGAAGTGCTCGGCGCCCGGCTGGAGCTCGAGCGCCAGTTGGGCGCGCGTGTGGAATCGTTCGCGTATCCGTACGGCGGCCGCAGGCACGTCACGGAAGCCAGCCGTCAGGTCGTGAAGGGCGCAGGTTTCCGCTGCTGCTGCTCGTCGTTTGGCGGCATCAACCCGGCCGGAACCGATCCGTTTTTCCTGAGGCGAGTGCCGGTCTCTCCACAGCACTCATCACCGCATCAATTTGGATTCGAGGTCGCCACCGGCAGGAGTGTCCTGGCGTCCCAACATCAATGCTCAGAAATATCGGAAGCAACTGGGTCCTGATCGTCCTGACGATCGCGGCGACGTATTTCCTGACGCCGTTCATCATCCGCACGCTGGGCCAGGAGGGCTACGGCACGTGGACGCTGATCACGGCGATCACCGGCTACATGAGCCTGCTCGCGCTGGGCGTGCCGATGGCGTCCGTGCGCTACCTGGCGCAGGACGTCGCGGAAGGCAACACCGAGCAGATGAACCGGACGATCGGCACCTGCGTCGGCCTCTACCTGATGATCGGCGGCGCAGCCGTCGTGGTCGGCGCGGCGCTGGCCATGTCGCTGGTCGTCGTGTTCGACATTCCCGCGGCGCTGCACGTGCAGGCCTTGGCGGCGTTCTCGCTGATGGTGATCCAGGTGTCGGCGGGTTTCATCGGCCTGCTCCCGGAAGGCATCATGTATGCGCACCACGATTTCGTGGTGCGCAACCTGGTTCGCATCGCCGGCGTGTTCCTGCGGTTGTGCCTGACGATCGCGGCATTGACGATCGCCGGCTCGTTGGTCGCACTCGCCGTCGTGCAGCTCGCCTCTCTCGCTTTTGATTTCGGCGCGTGCTGGTACCTGATCCGCCGCCGCTATCCCGGCGTGCGCTTCAGCCTCGCCGACTTCGATCGCTCGGTGCTGCGCCGCATCTTCTCGTTCAGCCTCTATGTGCTGCTGCTCGCCGCCGGCGCGCGCCTGACCTTCGAGTCGGATGCGCTCGTCATCGGCGCGATGCAGGGCGTCGACTCGATCCCGTTCTACGTCGTGGCCAACAGCTTGATTCTGTACGTGATGGACTTCGTGATCGCCATCGCCGCGGTCGTGTCGCCGATGGCGACGACGCTGAGCAGCGCGGGGCAGATCGATCAGCTCCGCGACATCTTTCTGCGGTGGTCGAAGGTGGCGCTGTCGCTGACGGTGATGGTCGGGCTGTTCCTGATCGTGCTGGGCCCCAATTTCATCGGCGTGTGGATCGGCCCGTCGTTCGCAGGCCCGTCCGGAGAGGTCCTGCAGATCCTGATGATCTCCAGCCTCGTGTTCCTGCCGATTCGCGGCGTGGCCATCCCGATCCTGATGGGCATCGGCAAGCCGAAGACGCCGACGATCGCGTTTCTGATCAGCGGCGTCGCGAACGTCGTGCTCAGCGCGCTGCTGATCGGGCCGTTCGGACTCGCGGGTGTTGCGCTCGGCACCGCGATTCCCAACGTCGGCTTCGCGATCGCCATGTGGATCGTCACCTGCCGCGAGCTCGGCGTCGCTCCCGCGTTGTACCTGCGATATGTCGGCGCGCGCGTCGCGATCGGGACGCTGCCGATCCTGCTGTATCTGCAGTGGTGCGACGTGCTGTTCGACGTGCACAGCCTGATTGGTCTCGTCGCCGCCGGATCCGCGATGGTGGTGGTGTTCGCGATCACGTGGGTGTTGTTCGTGTACCGCGACGATCCTTACGTCGATCTCAGGTCGCACCTGCGAGTGCCTCGTGTGCTGCGATGGAGCAGGGCATGAGCCGGCTCGCTGCCGTCGAGCCGCGCGTGGCCGTCGATCGGGCGGTTGGCGTCCCCACGGGAAAGATCGCGGTGGAGGTCAAGCGCGACCTCGATCTGCAGCCTGCCGATACAGCTTCGATCGAGGCGCTGATCGCCGCCCATCCGCACGTCGGCGTGTTCGTATCCCGCGCCTGGCTCTCCGGTCTGTTCGAAGAGCCGCCGCTCGGCGAGGAGCCGATGTTGCTGCTGCTGCGCGACGGACACGTGCTCCGCGGCGTCGTGCCGGTGTCGATTCTCCGCGCGCGCACGCACGTGCGCGTCGGCCTGTTGGGCGGTGCCGCCGGATCGGACCGTGTTGATCTGCTGGCCGCGCGCGGATTCGAGACGGCGTGCGCGGACGCGTTCCTGGCGTGGGTCGCCGATACCTATGGGCGGCACGGCTTCGTCATCCGGCTGCGCGACGTGCCGGCGGAATCGCCGCTGTGGGGCGCCATCCATCGTGGCAATGCCGAGGGCACTCGACGCCTGGCGTGTCAGCCGCGCGACATGTATACGCTGCCGTACCTCGAACTGGCCGAGGCGCGCGGCCACTCGTTGAAATCGCTCGACAAGCATCGCCGCTGGCTCGAGCGTCGCGGCCGGCTGCGGATCGAGGTCCTGCAGGATCCGGCTGAAGCGCTGGCGGCCTACGAGTCGCTGACCGCATTTCTGCACGCCCGGTGGAGCGGCCACGGCGAAGGGTCGGCGCTCGATGTTCCGAGAATCGATCGTTTCCACCGCCGCGTCATCCCGCTGCTGCTCAAGGATGACCGCCTGCGGATGATGCGGCTGTCGATCGACATGCGCACCGTCGCCGTGTTCTACGGCATGGCCGCCGGCAACTGGTGGGGCTACTACCTCGCTGGCTTCGACCGCGAGTGGGCGGGACGGATTCATCTTGGAAAAGTCATGCTCGCCGCTGCCATCGATCTGGCGTCGCGAGAAGGCGCCCGTGAATTCGATTTCCTGAAGGGCGTTGAAGCCGTCAAGTATCTCTGGCCCGTGCGAGAACGCTCGTCTGTCGATGCCGACGCCTACTCCGCGCATTGGGGCTCGCAACTCCATCGCGCCGGCCGCGCCAGCCGCAACGCAGTGGCCGCCTGCGTGAAATCGGCCCGTCATCTCTCGTCGGCGCTGACATGGCGATGACACCGGCTCGATTCGCATCCAACGTCCGGCCGATTCGCGTCCAGGGTGCCGCGCGCGTGCGGCCGTTTGTCGAGGCGGATATTCCGCAGGTCGCCGAGGTGCACAGGGCCGCTTTCCGGCTTGGCGGTGATTCGCGGCTCGCGGAGTACGGCGACTACTTCACGCGCGTGTTCCTCGATACCGCCGATCGCGGCATTGCCTCGCTGGTCTACCAGGAACACGACGGCCGCATCGCCGGCTTCGTCGGCATCGTGCCGCGGCTGGTGGTGATGGGCGGCCGGCGCTATCAAGCGGCGATCAGCTCGCAATTCGTCGTCGATCCGTCGAGCCATGTCGGACTGGTGGCGCTGCGCCTGGCCAAGGCCTATCTCGAAGGCCCGCAGGATCTGTCGATCGCCGACGAGGCCAACGACATCTCGCGAAAAATCTGGGAAGGACTTGGCGGAGACGCGGCGCTGTTGCTCAGCCTGTATTGGACGCGCGCCCTGCGTCCGGCGCAGCTTGGACTGTCGTTCGCCGGCGGGCGTCGAGCGCTCGCGCCGCTCGCCGCCATCGGGACGCCGTTCGCGGCCCTCGCCGATGCGCTGGCGGTGCGGGCGCCTGGCAGCCAGTTTCGCCTCGCGCCGCCGCTGACCACCGCCGAGCCCCTCTTTGCGCAAACCGTCGTGACTCACACGCCGGAATTCTGCGGCGACGCGTTGCGTGTCGAGTATGACGAGCAGGCATTTCAGCGCCTGCTCGATCGCACCACGCGCCGCGGCCGCTTGTTGAACGCGGTCGTCAAGAACGGCGCCTCGGTGCTTGGCTGGTACATCGCGCACGTCGATGCGACCGGCGCGGCCGAGGTCGCGCAGCTCGCCGCGACCGCGGCCACGATTCACGACGTGCTCAGGCACCTCTTTCACCATGCGTGGCGCGAAGGCGCCGTCAGCGTGACTGGACGGCTCGATCCGCGATTCATGCAGCCGTTGTCGGATCAGTACTGCCTGTTTCATCGCCGCGGTCCGTGGGTCTTGATCAAGGCCAACCAGCCGGAGTTGCAGCGCGCGCTCGACAGCGGCGCCACGTGCTTGTCGCGGTTCGATGGCGAGTGGTCGCTCAGGTTCCATCCACAGCACGCTTGACGCGGAGAAGCTCATGACTCTATTGGGATGGATAGTCGCCGTTGCCTCTCTGCCGCTCGTGTGTGTGGCGGTCGAGATTGCGGCACGCTGGTGGATCCGTCGTCAGGATCGGTACTACGTGCTTCCTCCGGGGCTTCGGCTCCGGCTCGAGATCGATCAGGACACGTTTCCGCAACTGGAGCGCCACACGCGGTTCGACGTCAACAGCCAGGGCGAGCGCGGCGACGAGCTGCCGGCGTCGAGCACTGGCTTGTATCGCGTGCTCGTGGCCGGCGGCAGCCAGCCCGAAGGATTCCTGCTCGATCAGAACACGGCGTGGCCGGGCGCGCTGCACCGGTTGCTCGAAGCGCCGGAGGAGCGCGCGCGTCTCGGCGCCTCGCAGGTGCACGTCGGCTGCATCGCCCGCTCCGGCGTTGGATCCGAAGCGCTCGACTTGCTGTTCGATCGCGTGCTGCCTCGCTATCCGCGCCTCCAGTTGATCGTCATCATGATCGGCGCCACCGACGTGATGCGATGGCTCGAGTACGGCGCCGCCAGCACACTGCCGCCGGTGCGCGTCGCCGACATCTTCAGATGCCATCCGCTCGGGCCCTTCGGCTGGAAGCCGTCGCGCCTGGCCGCGTGGGAGTTGATGTTGCGCGCGCGCCGGCGCTGGCTGCGGCCGACCGTCGTGCACAAACGCGCCGGCCGCTGGTATGCAGAGGCACGCGCGATGCGCGCGGCCGCCACCGAGATCCGGCACGACATGCCGGATCCAACGCCGATGCTCGAACGGTTCGACTTCCATTTCCGCCGCGTCCTCGAGCGTGCCGCCGCGCACGCCGATCGCGTCATCGTCGTCCGCCAGCCGTGGTTCGACAAGGAATACACCGACGAGGAAGCCGCCCACATGTGGCACGGCGGGGCGGGGCAGGCGTGGCGCGAGAAGGTCACGGCGTACTACTCGTTCGATGTGGTGTCGCGGCTCATGGCGTGCGTGGACGCGAAGGCCGCGTCGATTGCTGAAGAGCTCGGCCTCGAACAGGTCGATCTGATGCCGATTCTCGAGCGCAGTCTCGCCACGTATTACGACGGCTTCCACGCCACTCCCGGCGGCGCGCGTGTCGCGGCCGCCGCCATCGCCGCCGCCATCAGACGCGCGCCGGCACAGAACAGGCAACTCGAATGTGTGGATTTGCTGGCCTCCTGAGCACTGCGGGGTTCACCCGCGCCGAGCTGACCGATCATGCCCGCCGCATGATCGGACCGATCGAACACCGCGGACCCGACGACAGCGGCACCTGGATCGACGAGCACGCCGGCGTCGCGCTCGGATTCCGCCGTCTCTCGATCCTCGATCTCTCGCCGCAGGGTCATCAGCCGATGCGGTCCTCGTCCGGACGCTTCCTCGTCACCTTCAACGGCGAGATCTACAACTACCTCGATCTTCGTCGCGAGCTGGAGACGTTCGGCTATCGCTTTCAGGGGGAGTCCGATACCGAGGTGATGCTCGCGGCATTCGAGCAGTGGGGAATTCAACAGGCGGTGCAGCGTTTTGCCGGCATGTTTGCCATCGCGGTGTGGGACGCGCAGCAACGCGCGCTGACGCTCGTTCGCGATCGGCTGGGTAAGAAGCCTCTGTATATCTACCGCGAGCCTGGCCTCATCACATTTGCATCGGAGCTGAAGGCGCTCCTGGCCGGGCCGTCGTTCGACCGTTCGATCGATCGCACGGCGCTTGCGTCCTATCTCCGCTACCTCTGCGTGCCGTCGCCGAAAACGATCTTTGCGAACGCCATCAAGCTGGAGCCGGCGCACCTCATGACGGTGACCGATCCACGCGCGCCACTGCCAGCGGCCACGAGCTACTGGTCGCTCGAACAAGTGGCGCGTGACGGGTTGGCCCACCCATTCACGGGCAACGAGATGGAGGCTGTGGACGCGCTCGACGCGCTCCTCGTCGGCGCCGTGGGCCGCCGCCTGCGATCGGACGTTCCGCTCGGCGCCTTGTTGTCCGGCGGCATCGATTCATCGACGGTGGTCGCGCTGATGCAGGAGGCGAGCAGCCGGCCGGTCAAGACCTACACGATCGGCTTTGCCGAGGCATCGTTCGACGAGGCCCAGCACGCGGCGCAGATCGCCGCGCACGTCGGCACCGATCACTCCGAGCTCCGGCTGTCGGGCGAGGATGCGCACACCCTGATCCCGCGGCTCGTCGACATTTTCGACGAGCCCTTTGCCGATCCGTCCCAGCTGCCGACGCTGCTGGTCTCGCAGTTCGCGCGCCAGGAAGTCACCGTCGCGCTGTGCGGAGACGGCGGCGACGAATTATTCGGCGGCTACAACCGCTACGTGTATGGCTCGCAGATCCTGACGCGCGTCAATCGCATCCCGCGGATCATGCGGCAGCCGGTCGGCGCCGGCCTCGGCAGCGTCTCCGCACCGGCGTGGGATCGGCTCAGCCATCTCACCGCCGCGGTGTTGCCGGTGCCGCAGGATCATTTCGGCGAGCGCGTGCACAAACTCGGGCATTTGCTGAATGCCGGGTCGATGTCCGACATGTATCGATCGCTCATGTCCGCATGGCAGGAGCCGGAAGCGTTGCTCGGCGCCGATCTCCTCGAAGGCGTGCGATCGGACGAAGACGTGACGACGCGCATCATGGATGGTTCGTCGCCGCCTGACCTGCTCGATCGCATGATGCTCGCGGATCAAATGACGTATTTGCCGGACGATCTGCTCGCCAAGGTCGATCGCGCGAGCATGGCCGTGAGCCTCGAAGTGCGTGCGCCGTTGCTCGATCACAAGGTCGTGGAGTTTTCCTGGCGATTGCCGCAAGCGATGAAAGTGCGTGGCGCCGTCGGCAAGCGAATCTTGCGGGACGTGCTGTACCGCCGCGTGCCTCGACAGCTCATCGAGCGGCCGAAGATGGGCTTCTCGGTGCCGATCGACAGCTGGCTGCGCGGCCCGCTGCGCAACTGGGCGCGTGACCTGTTGTTCTCGGATAGCAGCGGCTGGTTCGATACCACGGCCCTCACTCGCGCCTGGAATGATCTGCGCGAAGGCCGGCCGCGCGCCGGCACGGCGATCTGGGCCGCGGTGATGCTGCAGGCATGGCGCGCGCGGTGGAGCGTCGCCTGAAGAATGGAGAGCTCCATGCCGCGGCCGCGCCTTCTCTTCATGTGTCACACCCTGCCGTATCCGCCCGATGGCGGCATCTGGATCAGGACCTACCACGTGCTGCGTATGCTTTCGCAGGTGTTCGACGTGACCGCGCTCTGCTTCGAGCGCGCCGCCTCGTCCGGCGCGGACACCGTGCGCCAGTCCGCTGCCGCGCGCGAGGCCTTGGGCCGCATCTGCTCGTCGGTGGAAGTGTTCCAGATTCCTCAGCGGCACAATCGCGCCAGGTTCGTCTACGACCATCTGAGGAGCGTGGCGCTGAGGCGCGTCTACACCACCTACGTGTATGAGTCGCGCGCGTTCGAACGACGGCTCCGCGAGCTTCTCGACGCAACAGAGTTCGATCTCGTACATGTCGATAGCCTGGATCTCGCGCGCTACCTGCCGGCGGTGCATCGCCTTCCGGTCGCATGCGTCCACATCGACTTCGAGTCCGCGCTGCTTCGCCGCCGCGCGGAGGTCGAGCAGAACGCGATGCGCCGCGCGTATTTCCTCTACCAGTCACATCGGATGCAGGAAGTGGAGCGGCGCTGGTGCGGGCGTGTGGCGCTCAACGTCGCGGTGTCGGAGCGCGATCGCGATCGCATCCTCGAGCTCGCGCCGGGATCGCGTGTCGTCGTTGTTCCGAACGGCGTCGACACCGGCGAATTTCAGCCCGAGGCCACCGTTGGAACGGGCCTCGCGTTTACGGGCGGCACCAATCCATTTCCAAACCTCGATGCGCTCGAGTTCTTTGCCGCCGGCGTGTTGCCGCACCTCGACACCGCACGCGCCACGCCGATCAAGTGGATCGGCAGGGCCTCGCCGGAACAACAGCGCGAATACGCGGAGAAATACGGCATCGACCTCACCGGCTACGTTGAAGACGTCCGGCCGCTGCTGCGCGATGCCGCCTGCCACATCGTGCCGCTCAGGGTTGGCGGCGGCACGCGATTGAAGATCCTGAATTCATGGGCGATGGGCAAACCCGTCGTCAGCACGTCGGTGGGATGCGAAGGTCTCGAGGCGGTCGACGGCGAGAACATTCTCATCCGCGATGAGCCCGCGGCGTTTGCCGGCGCGATCGCCCGCGTGCTCAACGACCCCGCGCTCGGCCGCCGTCTTGGCGACGCTGGCCGGGCGACCGTCGAACGCCGCTACGGCTGGAACGTCGTCGGCGAACACATGATCGACGCCTACCTGGCACTTGCACATGGTGAATCACGAACTGTCGTGGCCGCGCCTCTCGGCGAGCGCGCCCGCTACGCTCACGGCTAGCGACGGCGTCTTCGCCGCTTCGTCGCCGCGTGAAGCGGATCTGCGGTGGGATCCGCTGATGATCTGCATCGCCGGATATGTGCTGGTCGCGGTCGGCCGTGTGCACCAGTTGTTTTCGGTCGTCGGGTTGTTCCGGCCGGCGATCCTGATGGGCGCGCTGGCGATCCTGCTGTTCTTCAGCGACGGGCGCAGCATCCGCCGCGTGCACTGGGTGCTCGTGCCGACCACGCGATTCGTGATCGCGTTGATGGTGTGGATGGCGCTGTCGACGCCGGGCGCGCTCGTTCGCGGCACCAGCTTCGATTTGCTGTTCGGCAACTTCATCAAGACCTTCTTGATGTTGCTGGTCATCGCCGCCGGCGTGCGCGGCATTCGCGACGTCGAGCGGCTGGCGATGACGTATCTCGCGTCCGCCGCCATCTATGCGGCGGTGATCGTGTCGCGATTCGACCTGGGCGAAGGCGATTCCTGGCGCCTCGGCGATCTCTACTACTACGACGCGAACGACTTTGCGACGTTCCTGGTCACCGCGATGCCGCTGGCGCTCTACGTGATTCACCGCGCGCGGACGTCGTATCAGCGGGTGCTTGGCGTCGCCGCGCTGGCGCTGATGACGCTCGCCTTCGTGCGCACCGGATCCCGCGGCGGCTTCATCGCGCTTCTTGCGGTGGTGGTGTTCGTCAACTTCGGCTATCGCGCCATCCGGCTTCGTTGGCGCGTCACCGCGACCGTGCTGGTCGCTCTCGTCGTGGTTGCCGCAGCCAGCGAGCGCTACTGGACTCAGATGGGCACGATCATGTCCGACGCCGACTACAACCGGTCCGAGGAAACGGGCCGGATGAAGATCTGGCAGCGCGGCGTCGGCTACATGCTGCAGTACCCGGTGTTCGGCGTCGGCCCGAACAACTTCAATGCTGCGGAGGGCCGGCTCTCGCCGTTCGCCGAGCGCCAGCAGCTCGGGCGCGGCGTGAAGTGGAACGCCGCGCACAACAGCTACGTGCAGGTGGGCGCGGAGCTCGGGATACCGGGTCTCCTGATGTTCGTCGGCATGATCGCCGCCGCCTTCGTGGCGCTGCGCCGATCGAACCGAAGGCTGGGCATTGGCAGCGCCGGCGCCGAGTTGACGCAGGCCGTCTCGGCATCGCTCACCGGTTTCGTGGTCGGCGCATTCTTTCTGTCGCTGGCGTATTCAGAGATCCTTTACACGCTGCTGGCGCTGGCGATCGCATTGCAGAAGGTGACCGGGCGCGCCGTTGCCGTCGGAGCCGATCGGTGAAAGCCGCGCGGGCGGTCCGCCTCGCTGGACCGGTCTACTACAACGGCCTCCGCATGCTGGGTATTGCTGCGGCCTCGCGGCGGCTGCACGCCGCCGGCCCGATCCTCTGTTATCACAACGTTGTCCCACCCGGGTACGACGGCGTCGGCGGCGCGGGTGTGCACATGCTGCGCGACGCCTTCGAACGTCAGATGCGCTGGCTCGTCGCGCATTACACGGTGCTCTCGTTGACCGAATTCGTCGACCGGCTCGAACGCGGCGCATCGCTCCGCTCGACGGCGGTGATCGCCTTCGACGATGGCTACAACGGTGTGTTCGAGGTGGCGGCGCCGATTCTTCGCGGTCTTGGCATCCGCGCGACGGTGTTCGTCGTGGCGGAAGCGGTCGGGCGATCCAAGGGTTTCTGGTGGGATCAACCGTCGATCGTCAGCGCAACCACGCCCGCGCAGCGTGAGGCGTGGCTCACCGAGCTGCGCGGCGATGATGACGCGATCGTGGGCGCGGCATCACCGCGCGGGCGCTCGAACCTGCCGCGCTCGCATCGTCCCGCCGACTGGAACACGATCCGCGAGTGGCTGGGCAAGGGCATCGAGATCGGCGTGCACTCGTCAACGCATCGCTGTCTCCCGACATTGAGCGACGCCGAGCTCGATCACGAAGTCGAGGACAGCCGCGCCGCGGTGCACCAGGCGATCGGCGTGTGGCCTGAATTCTTCGCGTATCCCTATGGCTATTGCGACGCGCGCGTCCGGGCGCGTGTGCGCATTGCCGGCTATCGCGCGGCTCTGACCCTCGAGCCCGGGCTCGTCGGCGCCGGCGCCGACGCCTGGTGCCTGAGGCGAATCAACGTCCCCGCTGGAATTTCTGATGCGGCTTTCGAGGCCTGGACCGCCGGGCTGCAAGTGAGAAGAGGAGCGTAATGGGAGATTTGCAGTCGCGCGTCGGCGGTCTTCGCATCGCGCACTTGATTGAAACCGACGGACCTGGCGGCGCGGAGCGCGTCGTTGCCGGACTCGCCACATCATTGCAGGCAGCCGGTTCCGAGAACGTGGTGTTTCTTCCTGCCGGCGGCGAAGGATGGCTGGCACACGAGCTGGAAGGATCCGGCGTCGCGATCGAGTACTTCACGATCGATCGGCCGCTGTCGCCGGCCTGCGCGCGCGGCCTGGTGCGGGCATTCCGCCGCCACCGCTTCGACGTCGCGCACAGCCACGAATTCTCGATGGCGATTTACGGCGGGTGGGCGGCGTGGCGCGCCGGCGTGCCGCACATCATCACCATGCATGGCGGCCGCTATTACAACGATCGCCTCCGCCGGCGCCTGGCCTTGCGCGCCGCGATTGCGGCGAGCGATCAAGTGGTGGCCGTGTCGGAGTCACTGGCCGACGCGATCTCGAAGGATCTCCGCGTGCCGCGTTCGAAAGTGGCGATGTTGTCCAACGGCGTCCGTCACGCCGAGCCGGGTGCCGTCACGCTGCGCCAGGAATTGCGACTCTCGCCCGACGATCGGCTGATCGTAGCCGTCGGCAATCTCTATCCCGTCAAGGGGCACGTGCATGCGATCGACGCACTGGCGCAACTCGCCCGGCGCCACCCGTCCGTGCACCTCGCCATCAGCGGCCGAGGCGAGCTCGAAGGCGCGCTGCTGGCGCGCGCGCGTGAGCACGACCTGGAGAACCGCGTGCATCTGCTCGGTCTTCGCTCCGACGTGCCGGCCGTGCTCGCCGCAGCGGATCTCTTTGTGCTGCCGTCGCTCTCGGAAGGATTGCCGCTCGCGCTGCTCGAGGCGATGTTTGCCGGCTGCCCGATCGTGGCCACCGATGTCGGCCAGGTGCGAGTGGCGCTGGCCAACGGCACTGCCGGCAGTCTTGTCGAGCCGGGAAATCCATCAGCGCTCGCTGCCGCGCTCGATCGATTGCTTGCGGATCCGGCGGAAGCGCGGCGCCTTGGCGGGATCGCGGCCCTGCGTGCGGCAGGGGAGTACGACCTGTCGCGCATGGTCCAACGGTATGCCGGCGTTTATCGGGAGGCGATGCGCAGCCGAGGCAAACCGCGCGGCGTGCAGATCGATCCACGGCGTGGCCAGGCGGCGATGCGGGTGGACGCATGACGCCAGGCAATGCCGGCGAGCTCCTCAGCCTGCAGGCGAACGGCGCGAAGGCGTCGAAGGTCGCGATCGTCGACGGGCGCCGCCGTGTCATCTATGCGGACGTGTTGCGCCGCGCCGAGAGTCTCAGCGTGTCCTTGCAGGAGCGAGGCGTGCGCAGGGGCGACCGCGTGGTGATTTTCCTGCCGCGCTCGGTTGAGGCCGTCGTCGCGCTGTTCGGGACGTGGTTCGCCGGCGCTGTCGCGGTGATTGCCAACGAGCGATTGCGGTCGCAGCAAGTGCATCACGTCGTCGAGCACAGCCAGGCGTCGTGCGTGGTGACCGACGATCGCCAGCTTCTCGCCGTTCCGCTGTTTCCGTGCGAGCAGGTGATCAACATCGATCGCGAGGCGCCGCGGCCCGGTCGTCCGCATGCGTTCCTCACGGGCGCGGATCTGGCGATGCTGGTCTACACCTCCGGATCGACGGGCTTGCCCAAGGGGATCATGCTCAGCCATGACAACCTGCTCGCGGGGACACGCATCGTCGCCGGCTATTTGCATCTGATCGAGCACGACGTGATTCTCAGCGTTCTGCCGTTCAGCTTCGACTACGGTCTCAATCAATTGCTGACGGCGTTCTTCGTCGGCGCGACGCTCGTCATCCAGCGCTCGATGTTCCCGCCTGACATCAGCCAGACGCTGCTGCGCGAGCGCATCACCGGCATGGCGGGCGTTCCGACGTTCTGGGTGCAACTCACCGGACGCCACTCGCCGTTCTTGAAGCTGGTCTATCCGGACTTGCGCTACATCACGAATTCCGGCGGCCGGTTTCCCGAGAGTGTCGTGCGCGCGATCAGGACCGCGCATCCACGGCTGCAAATCTTTCCGATGTACGGGCTCACCGAAGCGTTCCGATCGACCTACCTCCCGCCCGACCAGGTCGACGAGCGGCCATCGTCGATGGGGAAGGCCATTCCCGAAGTCGACATCCTCGTCATCAACGAGCAGGGCACAGAATGCGCCGCCAATGAGATCGGCGAGCTGGTTCATTGCGGCGGGACCGTCTCGATGGGCTACTGGCGCGATCCCGAGAATACCGCCCGCATGTTCCGGCCGCATCCTCTCCGCGCGCATCAGAACGGCGATGCTGAGCGCGTCGTGTTCTCCGGCGACCTGGTGAAGAAAGACGCGGACGGCTACCTCTATTACGTTGGACGCAAGGACAAGCAGATCAAGTCACGCGGCGTTCGCGTCAGTCCCGAAGAGATTGAACGCTGCATCCATACATCGAGCGTCGTCTCGCAAGTGGTCAGCTTTGCGGTGACGCGAGAAGACGGCGACACCGACATCGTCGCCGCGGTCGTGCCCGCGGACGTGTCGGGCTTCCGCGAGGAGATGCTCGAAGAGTTCTGCCGCAACGCGATGCCCGAATACATGCAGCCGCGCACGTTCTGGACCATGCGGGAGTTCCCGCTGACAAGTTCCGGCAAACCCGATCGCTGTGAGATTGAGCGCCAATATGTCGCGCACCATCGCCACCCTGCAACCGCTTCTTGATTCGCAGGAACGGCTCGACCGGTTGATTGCTTCAACCTTCCGGCGATTTGGTCCGCGCATCGTGGATCTGTCGTACGCCAATCCCTGCGATGGCCCGAGCGACGACGTGTTGTCGATCCTCGCGCGCGCGACCGCGGAGTCGAAAGGCCGGTCGTTGCAGTACACGCCAATTGCGGGAAGAACAGCGGCTCGACGGGCCGTCGCTGAGCAGTTGACGCATCGCTTCGATCTGCCGTTCGACTTTCGGGACATCGTCCTGACAGCAGGCGCGATGCCGGCGCTCAACATCGTGTCGCGGGCGCTCTTCGGGCCCGGCGACGAAGTTATCGTTCTCACACCTGCGTGGCAGGATTACCCGCTGTATCTCCGCAATCTGAACGTCACGGTTCGCCTGGTGCCGCTCGATCAGGACAAGCATCTCGATCTGGACGCAATTCGAGGCGCCATTGGGCCGGCAACGCGCGGTGTGCTGTTCAGCCAGCCGTGCTGCCCGACCGGTGTGGTCTACTCGCGCGAGGAGATCGATGGCCTCGCCGCAGTTCTGATCGAGGCCGAGACGCGCTTCGGCACCGCGATCCACATCGTCAGCGACGAAGTTCATCGCGACGGCGTCTGGAATGGCCACGCCTTCCACAGTCCGCTGCAAAGCTACGCCCGCAGCGTCAGCATCTATTCATTCGGGAAGGCCTACGCACTGCAGGGTCAGAGGATCGGCTATCTCGCCATCTCGCCGCTGATGCCGCGGCTCGACGAAGTCAGAACCACGATCGAGCGATGCGTTCGCCTGATGGGATTCGGCCACCCGACCAGCACGATGCAGCGTGCCGTGAACGACCTCGTCGATTGCCGCCCCGCCGTGTCGACGTTGGCGCGCTCGCAGAGGGTCGTGAGACGCGCGCTGACCGCTTATGGCTACCGACTGTGTGAGGGCGGCGCCACCTTTTACGTCTACGTGAAATCGCCCATCGACGATGATTTCCGGTTCGCGGAGCTGCTGGCCGCGCACGGCGTGCTCGTTGTTCCTTCCGCGTTGTTTCACGATCCGGGCTATGTCCGCCTCTCGCTCACCGCGCCATCGCAGGCGATCTCGGTCGCATTGCCGGTCTTCGCCGCGGTGCTCGACGAACTTCCGAGAGACATCGAGTGCTTGAATCGCTGCTGAGCATCAGAAACATCTGCTGGTCCGGTGACGTCTATCGCGCCGCTCTCGAGCCGGCGTCGATTCGGGCCTCCCTTGATGCGCCGCTGCGCGGCCGGTTTGCGTGTGCGTCGGCGGATGCGGATGGCGGCGTCATGCTGGCCCGGGATCCCCTTGGGCTGAACAAGTTGTTCGTCGCCGTTCGCGAATCGGGAGATGTCGTGGCCGCGAATTACCTCGTCGACATGGTCCGGTACGGCGTTCCATTCGAGGCGATCTATTCGGTCCCGGCCGGTCACGTCGTTCGCATCGCGCCGAAGCAGAATCTCGTCGAAGTGTTGCGCTATGCCGAGGACCATGACTATCCGGCGACCGCGGCTCCGAGCGTCGACGACGTCGCGCGAAATATCCGCGTCGAGCTCGAGAACTGGCTGCAGCGCATCGCCGCTCAGTTCGGCGACCGAGACGTGTGCGTCTGCCTGTCCGGAGGTCTCGACAGCGGCCTGATCGCCGCGCTGGCTCGGAAGTATTTCCAGAAGCTGACCGCGTATACGTATTCATTCACGGGACCAGGAATACCGCTAAGTGAGGATGCGGTGTATGCCGAGCAGCTGGCGCAAGTTCTCGATATGCCGTTCCGGCTGGTGCCGGCCACGGCAGACGCTCTGTATGACGCGGTTGAGGCTGCGCTCTGTTACGGCCAGGACTGGCGCGACTTCAATGTGCACTGCGCGATCGTGAACGAGATCGTCGCGCGCGCCATTCGCGGTGACGCGGAGGCGGCGGGCCGGCCGATGCCGCTCGTGCTGACCGGCGATCTCGCCAACGAGTTCCTCGCGGACTATGATCCGGTTCCGTACGGCGGCCAGGAGTACTACAAGCTGCCGCGAATGGCGCCGTTCGATCTGCGGCGTGTCCTGGTTCGCGGATTGGACACCGGCGACCGCGAGGTCGGCGTGTTCAATCGCCACGGACTCGATGTCATCCAGCCGTATGGAATGGTCGTCAATCAGTATCACCGTCTCCCACCGGCGTTCATCGGCGGCAAGCAATCCAAGCAGGAGCTGGTCCGGAAAATCGCGGGCGATCTGCTGCCGCCGTTCCTCTTTACCCGTCCGAAGGTTCGCGCGCAGGTTGGGGATTCAACGGCCAACACCGGCATCCTGCCGTTGCTGATTCAACGCGGGCACGACGCGGACTGGATGCGTCGCGCCTTCTGCCGCCTGCTCAACATCGACGAATGTGACTTCCTCGATCGTTTCATTCGCGGCGGCCGCTACCGCACGGTCCCCTCATTCCGCAATCCAAGGCTGGTCACCCATGGTTACGTCACAGGTTGAGATCGCATCCGTCATCGAGCACTTCATCCAGAAGCAGTTCCGGATCGTGGACACCGTTCCGGCGCTGCGCAGCACGCACCTGTTCGAATCCGGCTTCGTCGACTCGGCGGGCGTCGTCGAATTGATCGCGTTCGTGGAGTCGACCTTCAAGGTCAGGCTCGGCGACGACCAGGTGTTCAGTGAGGACTTCACGACCATCGACGGCATCTCGGCGATCGTCGCGGCCATGACGTCAGGGCCGCACTGATGTTGATGCAGTACACGGGCATCCGCCAGTTTGGCGAAGAAGACATTCCCGCGGTCGCGGATCTGCATCGCCGCGTCATGAGGCCCGAGGCCTCCAGCGAAGGCGATTGGGTGCAGGCGTACCGGGAGTATTTTCGCGACGTGTTCCTGAGCGAAGCCGCGTTGAGTGCCGGCCTGCCCTCGCTCGTGTATCAGCGCGAGGGCCGCATCCTCGGCTTTCTCGGTGTGATGCCGCGGCGCATGCAGATTCACGGCACGCCGCTCGTTGCCGCGGTGTGCTCGCAATTCGTCGTCGATCCGGCGGAACGCGGCCAGGCCGGATTGCAGATGCTCAAGCGATGCTTCGCGGGCGATCAGGATCTGTCCATCACCGACGAAGCAGCGGAGTGCACGCGCAAGATCTGGGAATGGTGCGGCGGAACAGCCGCGTTGCCGTACAGCATCCACTGGATTCGACCACTGCGCCCCGCTGAAGCAACCCTGCCGCGCGTCCTTGCGCCGCTCGCGCGCGCTGTCGATGTGATCGCGGCGAAGATGACCGGCCGCCTTCGCCCTCAGCGCCCGCTCGGATCACGAGAGGCCATCGACGATGACACACTTCTTGAATGTGTGATGGAGTCCTCGAGTCGCGCGTCGATGGGGCCGGCCTACGACGCGCCATCCGTGCGATGGGTGCTCAAACGCGCACGCGGGCATGCCGATCGTGGCGACGTTCGCGCTCTCATCGTCAAGGATGAGGCGCAGGCGATCGCCGGCTGGTTCGTTTACCACGCCCGCCGCGGCCGAGCTGGCGAGGTGTTGCAGATCGGCGCCGAACCGCGTCAACATCGAAACGTGTTCGATCACGTGCTCGAGGATGCGTGGGAGCAGGGTGTGACGATGTTGTCGGGACGCCTCGAGCCCGCGTTCGCGCCGCAGCTGTCAGAGAACGGTTGTCTCCTGTACCGGCGCGGCTACTGGACGCTCGTGCATTCCAAGCGCGCGGACGTCTGCCACGCGCTTCAGCGCGGCGAGGCATTCTTCACGCGGCTGGAAGGCGAGTGGTGCCTTCGGTTCTCTTGAGCGCGCTGCTTGGCGTGGTTGCGATCGCGAGCGCGTGCCAGCAACCGGTGGCGCCAAGCGCGCCGCCGACGAATGCCGCTCCGCCGACGAGCGCTGCGCCGCCTGTCGCGGCCGGGCCGAAGTGGCCGAATGAGCCGGCCGGCATGCGCGTCGTTGCGGATTGGGGTCTCGATGAAGTCCCGCCCGCCACGGCGCGAGACGTGGCGATACCAGGAAGCCCCGGATGGAAAGTCGCTGCAGGAGCCGAAGTGAATTCACCGCGCGGCTGGTTGCAGCTTGCGTCGGATCCCGCGGCGCCGATCTCGGCGCCGCATGTGTATGACTTCGTCTATCCGCAAGGCATGGTGGAAGGAAACGCGCCGGCCACCGTGTATTTCGGCGGGCTGCGCACGCGCGCGATCTACGTCGCCTTCTGGTGGAAGACCTCGGTCCCGTTCGATCGCGGTCCGAGCGGCAACAAGATCGCGTTCATGTTCAACGGCAACGGGCAGTTGTTCATGACGCTTCTTCCTGATGGCCGCCTGCACGTATTGCCCGAATATCCCGGCGACTTCAAATGGCGCGATCCGTTGCCGAACGCCGCCGCGGTGACGCTCGGCGCCTGGCACCTGGTCGAATGGTTCGCGGATCTGTCAGACGGCACGCTGCAGTGGTGGCTCGACGGCGCGCTCAATGGCAGCCATCGTGATTTGTCCAATCGGTCCGACTTCGACGAATTCCAGTTCAGCCCGACGTGGGGCGGCAACACCGGCAATCGCAAGCGGCAGACGGATCATTACTGGTTCGATCACGTCCACCTGAGTGTCCAATGAAGTTCATCCTCGTTCCTGTCGTCGCCTGCGTGGTCATCGTTGCCGGCATCGGCGTCTGGTTGAAGGCATTGGCCGGGCCGGCCGCGCCGGTGTACTTCTCCTGCGATGCGGCCGAGCAAGGCCCCGGCGTGATTCTCTGCGACGACTTCGAGGACGGGAAGTTCGAATCGCGTTGGGACATCGGCGGACACCAGGGCAGATTTCCGATCGATCAATTCGTGCGCTGCAAGGATCACGCTTTCGGGTTCCAGAGCGGCTGCGCCGCCTGGAGCAACTATCTGACATTCGATCATGAATGGGGTTTCTACGGCCACGACGCGCGCCGGAAGTTCCCGCCGCAAAAGGAACTCTACGTGCGGTGGTATCAATACATTTCCGATCCGTTCGAATGGGGTTCCCTCGAGGACAAGTCCGTCTTCCTCCACGATGCCTCGAACACGATGGTCCAGTACGTTGGAACGAGCCGCAATCATCTCCCTGTCGTGAAGGACAGCGGCCCGGGCATGCCGTTCGTGGCCAACTATCAGGACGTCGATCGGCCCGAGACCGGCGGCGAGTACGAAAAGGTCAATCGCTTCCAGAATCAACAGCGCAACATCACGCTGCAGCCGGGCCGCTGGTATCTGTTCGAGTGGTACGCCAGGCAAAACACGCCCGGCAAGTCAGACGGCGAGACGAAGCTGTGGGTCGATGACGCCAGCCAGCCGATCACCGCGCAGACGCTGCGGATGCATCACACCGACATGCGATGGTTGCGGACGCAGGACGAAGGCAAGCTCTTTGCCGAAGTGCGGCTGACGCTCTATCACCAGCGCTGCCTCGGCGTCCCCAACACGTGTCCCCCGAACGGCCCGGAATTACTCGATCAAACGCAGCGCTGGGATCATCTTGTCGTCAGCACCGCGCCGATTGGACCGCTCCACCAGGCAGGTAGTCAGGTAGCCAGGTAGTCAGGGAGTCAACCTGACCACCCGACAACCTGACCACCCGACAACCTGACCACCTGACAACCTGTCTTATTGCACTGGTCCGGGCCAGCGATCGGTGCGGACCTCGATGCCGGCGAAGTACCAGTACTTGCCCGTATCAGACGCGCCCTGCTGGCCGTTGTTGCCGACGCCGAAGTCGTTCATCCAGCCCGGGTTGACGCAGAAGCTGTGGCCCGCGGCGTAGTACGACGCGAGCGTCCAGTCGCTTCGGCCGTTCCAGCTCGAGCTGCCGAAATCAGACTGGCGATAGCCCGTGTCCGAGAGCAGTAACACGCCGTTGGCGTCGTAGACGCGCGGGTGCACCTGCACGTGAGTCGCGTCCACGAAATGGACGTAGTACTCGAATCGGTACCATTGGCCGTTCTGCAGCGGCGCGGCCGGTCCCCAATGTCCGATCGGGTAGGTGTAGCCGCATCCATACACGCTGAGCACGTGGTTCCAGTTCGTCGCGCCGCCGTACTTCCGCATGAAGGTGAGGTTCGAGTAGTTATACAAGTCGACCGTGACGATGTGATCACCCGCGCTCGAGGTGTCGTCGGTCTTCATGTAGTAGCGCACGTAATAGTCGCTCGACTGCGGCACCATGTTGTCGATCTGCAGGTTCGCGGCAAAGGTCGAACCGCGTTGCTGCACGCGAAGCGCGTTGTGACCGTTGACGCCGTCCGGAACCACCGACATCAGCTGCACGCTGCTGCCGCCGTTGAACTCCATGTAAACGGGCCAGCGGCCGCCGTCGGTCACGGCCGCATTGGACGTGCCGGTGGCCGTGTCCCAGTTGCTCGTGAACACTGCACTACCGCCGGATGCGTTGTTGACGGTCACGCTGCGTGACCCGCTGATCGTGGCGTTGCCTGCCGCATCGCGCGCGACCGCGGTCAGCGTGTGTGGTCCATTGATCGTCGTGGTGGTATCCCACGAAACGGAGTACGGCGCCGTCGTGTCCTCGCCGCCGAGGTTGACGCCGTCAAGCTTGAACTGGACGCCGGCCACACCCACGGCGTCGCTGGCGTCGGCCGCAACGGCAATCGATCCTGAGACCGAGGCGCCAGCCGCCGGCGTTGAAAGCGAGATCGCAGGAGGTGTGGTGTCTGGCGTGCCACTGCCTGCAGCCAGGCAGCCGACATAGCTCCTGGCCGCGACCACGTGCGCGTACTTCAAGTTGCCGCTGCCGCTCTGCGCGAACACCTGGAGCCAGATCCAGTTCAGGTTCAGGCTCGACGAGTTCCGCCATTGCAGACCCTGGAACGGAGAGCCGCCAGGATCTTGCGTGAAGATGCCGCCCGACCACGAGCCGTTCGGGAATCCCGGGCCGACGTGGCTGACCTTCGTGCCATTGATCCAAATCGCGTGTTCACCGTTCGACGCGGTGACCGGCGTATTCAGTTTCACCATCTGCTCGACGCACATCCACTGTCCGGCCGTCGCCTGCACGTTCGGATCGTTCAGCAGATAGTTGCCCCAGTAGCTGCCGTCGCCCGATTGACGCATGCCCATCCAGTAGTCGTAATGATCGAAACGGTTCAACTCGTTTTGCTCCGCCGCGGCGCTGAAGCGATCGTTGCCCGCCGGTTTGCTGCCGGCCTGCGGATTCGGCCAGTCGATCGGCGGGTTGTAGCCGCCCATCCAGATGCCGGTGTGGTCGTACGCGGAGCCGGCCGGATATTTCACGTAGTAGCGCACGTAGAGCGTGTCGTCGACCGCCTGGGGCAGCCGGCGATACAGATGTCCGCCGCTGCTGCCGCTCGACCACGGGATGGTCAGCGACTTGCCGACCGGGCTGCCGGCGGGCGCATCGGTGCTGATCGACATCGACGCGCCGTTGAGGATGTCCGTCCATCGGCCGAACAGGTTCGCCAGCGATGCCTCGTCGAAGCGCTCGACGAACACCACGTTCGGATCGTTCTCGATGCCGATGTCTCCCGGATACAACGCCGCGAGGCCGCTGCCGGGCGCGTTCACGACGGTGACGGTGATCGCGGTCGAGGTGGCGACGTTGCCGGCCGCATCGCGGGCCGTCGCCGTCAACGTGTGATTGCCGGCGGTTGTCGCGGTCGTGTTCCACGACGTCGAGTACGGCGCCGAGTTGTCCTCGGCGCCAAGGCTGGCGCCGTCGAGAGCGAACTGCACGCCGGTGACCCCGGCGTTGTCGGACGCAGCTGCGGTCAGGTTGATCGTGCCCGAGACTGTCGCGCCATTGGCAGGCGCGGTTACCGCCACGCTGGGCGCGGTGCCGTCAGGGGTCGTGAACACGAAATCACCTGACGTCGATGCGTTGCCGGACTGATCGCGCGATCGCACGCGGAAGTGATAGCCGGTGCTGTCGGTGAGTCCCGACAGCGTGACCGAGTGCCCGGTCACCGCGGCGGAGTCGAGCGGGCTCGCGTTGCCGTACGAAGACGTCGGGCCGTATTCCACTTGCGAGTCGGCCGGTTCATCGGTCGTCCAGGTGATCGTCGCACTGCCCGCCGTCACGCCCGACACGGTCACCGCGGCGAGGTTCGGCGGCGTGGTGTCGCCGTTCATCGAGTAGGTCAGGCGCAGCATCGGCCGAATGCCAACGTCGGGATTGTCCATGCTCGCGAAGTAGCGGTAGCGATCGCGCGTCTTCGAGCCGTCCGCGTTGAGGATCACGCCGAAGTTGGTGGACGGATCGGCGAGCCACTCCTGCGCCAGCGCGGTAATCGTCCACGACTTGAATCCTGGCGTCGCGTCGACGGCGAGCGTGGCGTAGGCCGGAGAAATGTCGGACTGTGCCAGCGGCACCGAGTCGTGACAGCACGTGCTCGGCGACCACGCCGTCGCGCTATCGGCGAAGTAGCCGTTGGCCTGCGCGATCACCGGGTTCTTGCCGACCACCTTGTGAGCGCTCACGTTGTAGGACTCGGTGACGGCCGCATCGCTCTGCAGCAGCGCCATCACGAGCTGCGCATCCTGGATGACGGCGCCTGGTGGCAGCGTCGACAGATCGAACTTCATCAGGATCGCATTGGCCGGCTTGAAGTCGGGCCAGGTATACGTCATCAACAGCGGATCGGCGCTGTAGTTGGTGGTGTTGATGCTGAGACTCGTATCCAGTGGCGAGAGCACCATCAACCCGTTCGTCACAGTCACGACCGCGGGCGCCGACGTCGCGGCGTTGCCCGTCGTGTCCGTCGCCACCGCCGTCAGCGAATAGACGCCGTCGGATCGCGACGTGGTGTCCCAGTTGAATACGTAGGGGTACGACGTCAGCTCGGGTCCAACATTGATGCCGTTGATCGTGAACTGCACGCTGGCCACCGCCACGTTGTCGGTTGCGGTCGCGGTCAGCGGCACCATGCCGGAAACGTCGCCGGCGAGCGGCGCAGTGATCGCGACCACCGGCGACAGCACGTCGGCGGCGGCGAACGTCACTTTCAGCGA